>Ga0209980_10001961_pt1 | contig 11312 bp, 9 predicted proteins | sample CR02metaG_FD_183611 | JGI IMG/M metagenome (GOLD analysis project Ga0209980, IMG submission 183611) | Deep subsurface microbial communities from Mariana Trench to uncover new lineages of life (NeLLi) - CR02 metaG (SPAdes) (version 2) | ecosystem: Environmental > Aquatic > Marine > Ocean trench >... | reverse complement strand
TCGAGCCATCCGCAGACCCTGGCGCACCTGGGTTCGGGCAGCGCCTGAATTCAGTTCAACGAAACTGCGTTCCTCCTTGTCCCAGGTGCCGGTAAAGGTGCCGTCTATGGTTTGATATAAAAGCACGATCCGGCCGATCTGGAGAAATTCCACCTCGCGAGTGCCACCGGATATTGTCAGCGCGTCCTTGTAGGTACTGATGGTCCGGCCATATTCGTTTTCAATCGTAAAAGCTTCAAAGACATTGCGGAACTTCTCGGCGACCGACACATCGGAGCGCTCCATCAGGTCGCGCAGTTTCTCCACCCTGTCCGTCCGCTCCTTGGCCAGGAATGGTATGTCCAGGGATATGAACTGCTCCAGCCCATCTATCATGCGCAGCATCAGTGGCATGATCTGGCGTTCGACTATGGTTACGTGGTCGATCGATTCGGCCAGCTTCGCCATTTGATCAACCTGATTCTGAATCTGGCGGTCCATCAGGGCATTGTAGACCTTGAGTCCGTCGACCTCCTTGTTGACCGTGTTGAACTGGTCCACAAGCTCACGTTCTTCTTCGACTATTTTGTCGACCCGATCCTGCGATGCCTGGGCCAGGCGAATGTTTCGCTGACCCGCGTCCAGAATATTATTGACGCCCTGCGCCTGCGCGACACCAAAACCCAGTGCCATCAGAACCAGGAGCCCTTTAAGATAGACCCTCATTGAATCTTCTCCAGCTTTGAATAGCGGCTATATTCTTTATCTTGTTCAAGTGGCCAACGGCAGCCGACAGCCATCAGCTCTATTAATTTCCATAATTATCAACGGCTTTCGGGCACTCTTTTCGGAGTCGCCCGGTCATGCGGCGTACCGGCCAGCCGTTACAGGGATTGCCAGGCAGTCCCTGCAGCCAGAAAATAGCATCATAGCGAGGAAAAAACACCTCTCGGTCCATCGCCAAACCGTATCTGGCTGCCAGGAGCCTGAAGCAAAAAAAAAGCGGCCCCTGAAAAGGGGCCGCCAGGGTCTGCATGATCGCGCCGGCTAATCGAAGCTGAGTGCAACTTGCAAATAACCGAACACGCCCTGTGCGTCATAGGTAGACGGATCGTAACCGTTCAGCGAACAACTGAAACAGGCCGGTGGATCCTGATCAAAGAGATTCTGGACGCCGAATGTTATGGCCAGGTCGTTGGTTTCACCGAAGTCCGGCCGCCACATGACCTGCACGTCGTTGTAAGTCGTCGCCTCAAGATAATTCAACGAATTACTGTTGTTGGCCATGTCAGGAATCGAGCACACGCCCTGATTCGTCAGGCTGTCTGCCCCGCCATCCAGGAAGTCGCTACACTTTTCGGTCAGGCCCGAAACGTGACGAAATGTCCAGGCCGCGTTCCAGTTGCCTTTCATCCAGCTGATTCCAAGTGTGGATTTCCATTTCGGAATACCCGAGTTGTTTTCCTCAACTGCAAGCCGGTCCCGGCTCGTGACACCACCGGTAGAGCTGACGTTGAGCAGGTCAAATTCCCTGACGAAGCTGTTTTGCCAAGTCACCCCGAAGGTGCCCATCTCGGTGTCCGGACCCAGGTAGGTCAGATTGACATCGAAACCGTTGGTGTTAATACCGCCGATGTTGGTCAGCTGATTTTCGAAGCGATTGATCGAGCCACCGGCGCTACGCGAGATACCGGCGCACAGCGCCGGGTCGTTGGTCAGCGCGCAAACGCTCAGCTGGGTCTGCGCATCGATCGCCCCGATTGCGGAAGCGAGCTCGATGTCATAGTAGGTGACTTCGGCAGTCAGCGCTTCAATCCAGCCTACGTTGTCAACCCAGCTCGGGCTGTAGACAAAGCCCAGTGTCCATGTATCGGAAGTCTCCGGGTTCAGGTCCATGTTGCCGCCTGTGGCAACAGAAATCTGTCCACCAAGCTGCACAAAGCTGCCATCCGAGGGCACGCCCTGCGAGATACAGTTATCGATGACCGTCTGCGAAACACCCGTGTTATTAAAGTCGGAACACAGGTCGGCGATGGTCGCATCGAAACGCGATGCCGAACCAAACAACTCACCGATACCCGGTGCACGGAAACCTTCGGAGAAATTGTAGCGAACTACAAAATCAGGCACCACTTTCCAGTACGCACCGTAGGATGCGGTCGTTTCCGAGCCGAAAGTGCTGTAGTCAGAGCTTCTGACTGCCAGCGACACGCTCAGATCTTCAGCCATCGAAGTATCAGCGAGTATCGGTACGTTGACCTCAAGATAAAACTCATCGACGTCGAAACCGCCCGAAGTAGGCAGCGACGGTATGCCGGCAGACTCGCCAGCGACCACGATCGGATCGGGGTTGAAAGAACCGTCTTCTTCACGATGCTCGTAACCGGCCGCAAAGCCAAGCGGTCCGGCCGGCAGATCGGCGATCGTACTGCTGACGTTCAGCGTGATATCCACCAGTTCCTGATCGCTGACGTCATGCTGTACAAAAGTGACAAAGTCGAGCTGGTCCTGGGTGATCGTACCCTGGCCATTGGCGCCCTGACCGCCAAACATGTTGAAGGGTACGCAACCATTGGCAGCACCGGTACAGAGTGCGTCCGGGCCCAGGGCTTGCGTCAGCTTGGCCGAGTTGAACGCGCCCTTTTTCAGCTGTGAGGCCGAGTTCTGCGCCCAGGAGCCGCCGAAATCCCAATAGACCTCGCGCTCACCAACGCTGAACTCACCGTCGATACGACCGGACAGGTACCAGCTGTCAACACTTTGCTCGAATATACGCGGTCCTGCCTCAAGCGGCCGGCGGGTGATGAAAGTGCCAGCACTTGGGATAGTGAATCCGAACGGGTTCCATATTTGCGTGGCATCGACTTCGATCAAATCCATCAAATTGCCACTGCCCGCTTCGGCACCGATAAACAGTGGCTCAGGCGCGGCCTGGTTGGTCGACTCGCGATGGGTGAATGAACCCATCAGCGTCGCGTTGACATTCGACGAGATCTGCCGCGTCGACTGGCCAAAAATATTCCAGCGTTCCGATGGCGTCACGACCAGGTTAAACTGTGCGAAATTGAACCGGTCGCCATTGTCCCAGGGATCAAAAGACTGGAGAGGGTTCAAACCGTTGACCCCACAAGGATCGAGCGGGTCATAAATGATCGTTCCCGTACCTGGGAACGTCGTACAATTGATGAATACCCCGGTATTCGGGTCGGCGGTGAATAAAAAGCGGCCCTGCGGCGTTCCCGAACTGCCATGCCGGGCTCCCCCCGCGAAGGGTTTCGGGAACTGGGCGAGGCTGCGGGTAGGCGCATTAACCCGGCTCTGCTTGAAATAATTCAGGCTGATCCACGAAGAGGAATCTTCGTTCGTGCTACCCATCGTTATCGAGTATTCCTGAGTCACGCCGTCGCCTTCATCGAACTCCCCGGTATAAGCGGAAATATCGATTCCGTTCATATCGGTCTTGGTAATAATGTTGACCACACCGGAAATCGCATCCGAGCCATACAGCGGCGAAGCCCCATTTTCCAGCACCTCGACGCGCGCGATTACGCCCAGCGGAATGGTGTTCAGGTCGACACAGGACGACACGCCGGAGGCTGACGCCCCATTGACCCAGCGAACCCCGTTGACCAGCACCAGCACCCGTTTGCAACCGAGATGACGCAAATCGACCTGCGTCGAACCGGCGCCGATGCCACCGCCATCGGGCGGGAATCCGAAGTTGCCGCTGCTGTTGAAGCGGGTATTCAGCGCCGAACCGGAAATTGACAGTTGATTGAGATAATCACCCAGGGAGGCAAAACCCGATTGCCTCATATCGTCTGCGGTGATCGTTAATACCGGATCTTTCTGATCCAGCGGGTTTTGGCGGATGCGTGAACCGGTAACGACGACTTCCGCCATCGCACCTTCATCCTGCGCAAAAACACCGGCTGTCGGTATGACCATGGCCAGTACCGCCGGTAAAACCAGCCAGCGCGCGATAACGCCGGCACCAGATTGTTTGCTCATCTTTGCTTCCCCTTCTTTTTGTTTATCGAATACAGGCAGCCTGTGCCAAGCCGCCACCGCTCCAAACTCACCCACACTCAAACCGGACCATCAAAAAACCGATTTGTTGCATGTTTGTCACATATTTATACCCGACAGCATCCTTGCTCAGGCGGTCAAATGCATTGACTAACGTCAAGGCTGATTAACCTTACGCCGATTGCGGGGCATTGTCAGTAATGATTTCACCGCCCCGCCCGGAACAGACTGTTGCAAATACGCCACACCCTGAGCATAGACCAAAAGTTTCCCCGCCGCCTCGTCCGGGCGATGGTACAGAGAACAGCGGTGAAATATGCTCCTTAGCCAGCTTCAAGCCACCGGGCAGGCCTGTCGTTCGCCTGATCAGGCAGGAGTCTGCAGACGGCCGCCAGCGTGACGGCAGGTGGAATCGCAACCACGCTCGCGCACGCTTGTTCTTGAGCTATTGCAATTCAACGACCATCTCGATTTCGACGGCGATGTCAAAAGGCAATTCCGCCATGCCGACGGCGGCCCGTGCATGCCTTCCGCTGTCGCCCCACAGGTCGATCAACAGTTGCGAGCATCCGTTGATCACCTCGGGCGTTCGATTGAAACCATCGGCAACATTGACCATGCCAAAAACCCTTACGATGCGTTTGACCCGCGACAACTCGCCGATTTCCTGTTTCAAAGACCCCAGCATGGCGATACAGGTGTAACGCGCGGCAAGTCGCGCCTCTTCGATGCTGATGTCCGAGCCGACTTTACCGGTGACATAGCCGCCATCGGGTTTTCGTGGCCCATGCCCCGAGAGAAAGACCAGTTTGCCGCTGGTGACCGCCGGGACAAACAGCCCCTCGGGCGGGCCCGGTTCAACCAGCTCGATACCCATACCGGCCAGCTTCTCCTCCGGCGTTTCCGCCAGCAGGGAAATCGGCATCAGGAACGCCAATAGAAAAATCGTCAGCTTGTTCTTGTGCATCGCGCTCTCCATTGTCCCGGCCTGGCGTTTCCCCGCTCAGGAATGGCCATCGGTATCGTCAACATCGACCTGGCCGGATATTCTTCTGCGAATGTGCGACCAGGACATGCCGATGGCAAGCACCCCTGCCAGCAGGACTTCTACCAGCCAGGTCACGGCATCGATATTCTCGGCCGCAAGCAATCCCCAATCCATCAATAGCCAGAAAAGCGTACCGAAAAAAGCGCTGGCCAGCAAAAAGCCTGTAAACCCCAGCGACCTCCGGCCCGCCCGAATAAACATCACCCAGCCAATCAGCATGATCACACCGGAAAAAGCCTGCAGCGCGCTGATCGAGTCCGGCAGGCTTGCCTGCAGCCAGTGAAAATAGGAATAACCCGAGGGATTAAAGGTCGCCAGCACCAGCGCCAACGATACGCCCAGCCTGATCAGGAAGCCGTTCCAGGTTAATTTGTGTGCCGCCATGATGTTTCCTTGGTAGCTTCGAATACGTGCCAATGTCGCTTTTTGTCACACCCAGGTCGGCTGGCTTTTGTGGCGCAGGTTTCGGTCCAGCTCCAGTTGCCGGTCCGCATGATCGATTATTTCAGCGGGCTCCTGCTGATCCGTTGGATAGGTCGCCATCCCCGCGTGCACGGCCAGGTGCATTACCGATCCTTTGGCATCGTAGGTCAAGCTGGCAATGCGTTCGCGGATTCTCTGGATCGAAAGGCCGGCGCCGGTATGATCGGTCGCAGGCAACAATATCAGGAACTCGCCACCACCCGCCCTGGCGAGCACATCGGTTGTCCGCATGATCTCTTGCAGGGCTTCGGCCAGGCATTGCAAACACCCGTTGCCGGCTTCCCTGCCAAATTTCTGGTTAATGGAATTGAGTCCAACGAGATCCACGGCAACAACCGAATAAACGTATCCGTGGCGCTTGGCAAGTCGATGGGTGTGCTGCAGAAAATTGTTGAACGCCCGGATGTTGTGCACACCGGTCAGCATGTCCAGTATCTCCAGCTTGGCCACCCTCTCATCGAGTGAATCCTTCTGTTTCCGCTGAAACATGACGATGACCAGGGCCGCTACACCCGGTAGAAAAAATTGCACCAACTGGTAACGCGATGACCAGTCGGGTACGGCCATACCCTGGGAAAGCAGGGCAAACAATAACAAAGCAACGAAAAAAACCGGTGGCTGGCGCAGGGCCGCCGCCAGCAGGGGCAGAACGACCAGGCCGTTTAGCCCGGCTGCCGCCCCGTAACGCCAAACTGACAGAGAAATCACACAAACCGCGGCAAAATTGAGTAGCGGTAAAGACCAGTTGTCCTTATCGCCCCGCCACACCAGGGCAACGGTTAGCAAACCGAAAGCAAAAAACGCGGCCACCAATTTGCCGCTGCCGCCCGTATCCAGACGCAAAAACAAAAACGCGCCGAGCAAGGCCACGAACAAGGCGTGCAACCAGCGAATCTGGCGGGAGGTTGTCGGTATATCCTCGTTTTCGGTCATGGATTCGCGGACTGGATATATGCGTCGCGCCCGGCCAATTCCCGGGCTGCCTCAGCGAGTGTTTGCCGCCGGGCTGATCGATGCCTCTCCCGGTAGCGGATAACCTCCGGCACGCTGGTAAGCCTGATACCTTGCAGCGGCAACGCTGGAATAACCTCCTCAAGAATCTCCATGGTCAATGGGTGAGGATGTGCGATAACCACCACGCTGCCTTTTTGCAACGCCATGTCGATCGCCTGGGCCAGGGCCTGTCGGATCGCATCTTCGTTCAGCTCATGATCGAGAAATATGTCTCTTTCGGTCGCACTGACTGCCTGCTCCCGGGCCAGCTGGATAGCCACGGTATGTGGAGTGGTTCTGCTGTCGACAAAAAACAAGTCGCGGCTGGCGAGTATGCCCATCAGCCATCTCATGTGACCCGGGTGGCGGGTCAGCAAACTGCCGCGATGGTTATTGACGCCCGCAACGAAAGGCAGCCAGTCGAGATCGTCGGCAACGATTCGTTGCATCGCTTGCTGGCCGGTATCCAGGGAAATGCCGCCCGCCTCCAGTTCCTCGCCGAATTCCGCCGCCAGCGGCAGGTGCAACATGACTTGTTTGCCAAGCTCATTGGCCCTGATAGCCAGTTTTCTGCCGAACGGCGTTTTCGGCAACACCGAGCAAGTGACCTGACCCGGCAACTGCACCGCGCGCAAACCGTCCAGGTAGCGATGTCCGAGGTCATCGATAATGATCGCCATTATCGCCGGCGATGGCTCGTGGCCTGAAGATATTTCGACAGTGCCCGCCGCTGCCATCGAGGCAAATACGAACAAGACCAGCGACTTGCGCAATGGCTTCAGCAAACGGCCGGCATCAGTTCTGCTCCGGTCGTCCGTCACTTTGCCCTGCTGTGGAGAATGGGGCGCCTTTTGATGGTTGCCAGCGCAGTTCGCACCTGGTTGTCTTTCATCAGGGCATCCGCCTCGACGGCACTCGTCAGTGACGTCAACGCGACGCTTTCCTCGTCATCCGAGGTGACTACGATATCCGGCATGATGCCTCGCTGGTGTATCGATTCGCCGGATGGCGTGAAATAACGGGAAGTCGTCAGTTTCAAGGCCCGGCCGCCGGACAAAGGAATCACCGTCTGCACCGAGCCTTTGCCGTAGGTCTGCGAGCCGACAATCGTTGCCCGATCCAGGTCTTTCAGCGCCCCGGCCACGATCTCGGAAGACGATGCCGAACCTGAATTGACCAACACAGCCAGCCGCGCTCCCTCGAGTAAATCACCCTGCCGGGCGCGCATGCTAAAGCTCGCATCATCGGCCCGGCCGCTCGCCGACACCACCACTCCCGAGTTCAAAAACAAATCGGCCACTTCGACCGCCGAATCCAGTACGCCTCCGGGATTGTCGCGCAAATCCAGTACCAGGCCATGCAGTTGGCCTCCCGCTTTTTTCATCAGCGTCCGCAAGGCATCTTCCAGTTCGGCGCCGGTGTTATCGCTGAATTGCGCGATGCGCAAATAGCCATATCCAGGCTCGAGCATGCTCCCTTTTACGCTCGCTATCTGGATGCGGGTTCTCTCAAGATCAAAGCTCAGCGGTTCTGCGGCGCCCGCACGGCTAACGACAAATTTGACACGGGTGCCTGGCTTGCCGCGCATCCGCGAAATGGTCTCGCCCAGGTTGTCATGAAGGACCGGCATTCCGTCAATGCTGATAATGATATCGCCACTGCGGATTCCGGCCCGTTTCGCGGGCGTACCATCAAACGGCGCAACCACCAGGACCTGGTTATTTTCTACGCTGACTTCCAGCCCGACACCGCTGTAACTGCCTGCGGTGCTGATCAGGATTTCCTCGTATTCCTCTGCGTCAAGATAGACCGAATGCGAATCCAGCCCGGCAACCATGCCGCGTAAAGCCATTTCGATCAGCTCCTCATAGGACACTTCATCGATGTAATCCGAACGAACCTTGTGGAGCACTTCCGCGAACAACCTGGTTTGATCTACCGGCATCCCCTCGGTCTCGCTCTCGACATCGTAACGATCCGCCAGGACTCCGGAGGTCAGGGTCAGCGCGACTGAGAGGAACAGGCTGGCCAGCAAAACGCTCAAGCATTGGTATTTTCGCGACATGGACATTAAGAGATCACTCATGTTTCGTGGCCCGAATTTAGCACATAGGCGGTGTGTGCGGCAGCCGGCCATCGATGCGGAAAGCGTCAATCATTGCCGGACTCCACAGCCAACCCGACTTACTCAGCGCCGGCCGAGCCACTGATGCGGATTCAGCGGCGTGACTCCCCGACGAATTTCGAAATACAGCGCTGACAGCAATTTGCCGCCACTGTCGCCCACGATGCCAATGGTTTCGCCCGCCTCGACCCAGTCCCCGACTTCCCGGTACAGCGCCTCGTTGTGGCCGTACAGGCTCAAAAATCCATCGCCGTGTTCGATAACCATCAACAACCCCATACCCGGCAACCAGTCCGCGTATGCGATCCGCCCGTGATAAACAGCCCGAACCTCGGTGCCCCGTACGGCGCCCAGCATGATACCCTGCCATCGCAGCCGCCCACCGGCACGCGGCTGCCCGAAGTCATTGATCAACCGGCCTTTTAACGGCCAGCCCAGCGAGCCCTTTTTGCCGGCAAACGGATCCCGGACGACCATCGGGAATTCCACCAGGGCACGCTGCAGGCTGTTCATCAAATGCTGCAGCTCCTGTTCCTGAATCTGCATACTCGCCAATTGCCTGCCGCTGCTGCTGATCTGCCGCTCCAGACCGTCGACAATTTCCGCCCTGTCCTGGCGTGCCGTAACCAGTCGGGCAAGCTCTTTCTGCCTTCTGCGCTCCAGACCAACCAGCCGGCCTGTTTCCTCTTCTGCGCGACGATCGAGTTGTCGCAGCCTGGCCAGGCCCTGCTCGACAATCTTTAACAGGGCCGTCCGTTGCTCGGTCAGGTAACCGTAATAGGTCATGACGCGGCCCAGTGCGGCCGGGTTTTCCTGATTCAGAAGCAGGCGAATCCGCTCCTGCCGGCCGCTGATATAGGCAGACCGCAACTGGCGCCCGAGCTCGTTTCGGTGGTGCACCAACGCCTTCCTTTGCTCATTTTGCTCGGCCGCCAGGCTGATTTGCCGTGCCCGGCTCGCCGCCACCTCCAGGCTGGTTTTCCTAAGCAAGTTGCGCGCCGCGGCAACCTCCAGCTCCGCTCCGCGGAGGCCTGCCTGTGCCTGATCCTTTTTTTCCCGATCCGCTTGCAAGGTGCGATTCAGCGCATCTATAGCCTCTCTCAGTTCAGCCAGCTCGATCTCATTGTCGCCGGCATCCTGCGCAGTAACGGCCGCCATCATCGCGAACAGGCCAACCAGGACAAATGCGTGTCGGGTTTTCATCTGGGTGTCGATTCTAACCCGCAAATTTCACCCGGCGGTTACCTCCTTGGTGAAATATGCGGGCCCAGGTCCTTGGTGAAATATGCGGGCCCAGGGCTTTTTTTTTATTTTCCGACAGCCCGGCCACCGAGGCTCCGGGCGCTGCTATAATGGCGCGCCTTTTTAGCCGGGCGTCCGGAGGCGCACTAACAAAGATGTCACAGCTTCTTGAATTTGCAGCCAACCATCCCTATCTAGTCGGCGGTGTCGTCGTGCTGAGCATTCTCGTGCTTGGCAACGAACTTCGCCTGCGCAGCAATGCCGGGAACTTCCTCGACCCTACCAATGTGGTTTCCCTGATTAACAAGGGCGCCGCGGTGCTGGATCTTCGGAGCGCCGAAAGGTTTGCCACCGGTCATGTGGTTGGCGCCAGGAACATCCCGGTTGACCAGCTTGAGTCGTCCGCCGGCAAGCTGAAACGCTACACGGGCAAATCCGTGATCGTGTATTGCGACAGTGGCACCACCTGCGGCAAGGCGGTGACCACGCTGCAACAGATGGGATTTGAACATACGGTGGCGATGCGTGGCGGGCTGCAAGCCTGGACGCAGGAAAATATGCCGCTGGTAAAAGACTAAGGAAGCTGACCATGAGCAAAAAAAGCACCGCCGCGGCACAAACCAGCGGACCGACCAGGACGTTTGCCCTGCAAAAAATTTATCTCAAGGATTGCTCCTTCGAGTCGCCAAACGCACCGGCTATTTTTGCCGAGCAGTGGAACCCGGGCATTCAGCTCAATATGCACACCACAAGTTCCGTGGTCGCCGAAAATGCCCATGAAGTCGTGCTGCACACGACGCTTGAAGCCAAACTCGGTGACAAGGTTGCGTTGCTGATCGAAGTGCAACAGGCGGGTATATTCCAGATCGTCGACGCATCGGAAGAGGAACTGAAATCACTGCTTGCCTGCCGTTGCGCAGAAATACTTTATCCGTTCAGCCGCCAGGTTATTTCAGACCTGGCGACACAGGGTGGTTTCCCGCAATTGTTGCTGCAGCCGATGGATTTCGAAGAATTGTTCGCCCAGGCCGATGCGGCGGGTCAGGCCAAGACCAAGACCAAGACCAAGTAAAAGGCGTCAGACAGAATCAGCAGGCCAGCCGACAAGACGATCAGCATACTGGGAGCCGGCTCCTGGGGCACCGCACTGGCCATCCAGTTTGCCCGCAAGGGCAGGCCGGTCCTGATCTGGGGCCGGAATTCCCGGCATCTCGAGGAATTGGAGCACGCCCGGCGCAACCAGCGTTATTTACCCGAAGCAGATTTTCCGCCGTCCCTGAAAATCGAATGCGATTTTGCGAAGGCAGCCGCTGGCTCGGACGACCTGCTGCTGGTCGTACCGAGCCACGCCTTCCGGGAATTGCTGACGGCGCTGCAACCGCTGCTCGGAAAAAACCATCGAATTTCCTGGGC
>Ga0209980_10001959_pt1 | contig 11316 bp, 8 predicted proteins | sample CR02metaG_FD_183611 | JGI IMG/M metagenome (GOLD analysis project Ga0209980, IMG submission 183611) | Deep subsurface microbial communities from Mariana Trench to uncover new lineages of life (NeLLi) - CR02 metaG (SPAdes) (version 2) | ecosystem: Environmental > Aquatic > Marine > Ocean trench >... | reverse complement strand
ATGATGATCGCGGCAAACGGAATCGGAATAAGCTCGGCGCCCGTGCTATTGAGATTCAAGACGTTCGACAGCGTATGTATCAACCCGAAAGTCGCCGCTGCAGCCAGGATTACGACGGCAAACAATGCCGAAAACACGTACACGTGCCGCAACTCGGTGTAGATGCTCGGCAAATACAGCAACAGGAGAAGCCAAAACACCGCCAAGACGAGGCCGTTGGTGAGCACCTGCCCCAGAATTCGGCCGAAACTCGCCTGGTCCAGTTCTCCCCTGTTCAGCAGTGCCTGCTGCAGGCCGAGTAGTCTATCTTTGGCCTCGGCGGTGACAATCTCATGGTCGTTGATGATGCGTTCGTTAGCACGCACATGGTCCTTGACCGGATCCACCGAGGCCCTGGCACCTTCCCGGCGAGACTCCGTGGCAACCAGATTGGGAACGATGGTAGGCCGGAAAAACTTGTTGAGCAACTTGACGAAAAGAAGATCCGCCGCCGCGGAATTGGGATCCGGATTCTCCGATGCCTGGAGTGCGAGATACTGGGCTCGCGTGGTGATGCTGTCGCGACGCATTCGGACTTCGTCGCCGTCACGACGAAGGAAAACCTCAGATTGAGTCTCGCTATCGATAGTCCTCGGTGCGGCTACTCCACGGGCCAGATGTATGTTGATCATGCGCACGATGGAACGGCGAAACCCCCTGCGCACCTCGGCGTCTTCGAAGTAGGTCGCTTCTCTCGGAGTGAGGGGCATATCCAAACGTCGAGCGATATCAAGTATCGTCGTCGCGGTATCGGCACTGTCAAGCGAGGCAAAGATCCGATTGACGTGGGCCGCTATTGAATCCGATATGCCGGACTGGTATTCGTAGATTGGGACGACTTGGGCGGCCAATTCATCGGCTTCTTGCTGCCGGTCTGCTTCAGTCTTGAAGACATCGAATTCGAACGGTGCGACTACTTCCTCGGTCGACACGTCACCCACCTCCGGCACGAACACCGTGAGGCCCGCGGGCACTGGGAAGAAAGCGTATGTCAGCAACGCCAGGCCTGCCAATGGGAGCCAGCGCGCCCCATGGTACGCGTACCGGCTCTGACGGAAGCGCTCCCACGCGCCTTTCTTGTCGCTCACAGTGGTGGTTGAGTTCATCCGTTCTTGTCTTCGACGTAGGCACGCAGAATTTGGCGTACCAACCGGTGCCGCACCACGTCGTCCTCATCCAGATAGCAGAATGACACGCCCTCGACACCCGGGAGGATTCGCTCTATCTGTATCAAGCCAGACTCCTCCCGATCGTCGAGATCGATCTGGGTCTTGTCCCCGATGACGACCGCCCGGGAATTCAACCCGAGCCGGGTGAGAAACATCTTCATCTGACCGCCGGTCACGTTCTGGGCTTCGTCGAGAATCACGAACGCGTCCGCTAGGGTCCTTCCCCGCATGTAGCCCAGCGGCGCGATCTCGATGGTTTGATTCTCAATGGCGCGCTGGACGCGGTCGTATGGCATCATCTCTTCCAGGGCATCGTAGAGTGGCCGCAAATACGGATCGATCTTGGCCTGGAGATCTCCCGGCAAGAAGCCGAGGCGTTCCCCTGCTTCTACTGCCGGTCTGGCAAGCACCAAGCGGCGAACTTGCTTGCGGGCCAGAGCCTCGACACCCAAGGCCACCGCGAGGTACGTCTTGCCCGTTCCGGCCGGTCCAATACCCACCACGATGTCGCTTTCGCGCATGGCACGAACGAAATCGGATTGGCCGGGAGTCTTCGGTTGAACGGGGCGCCGCACCCCGGGCAGCACAATCTTGAGAGATTCCGCTCCCTCGGTCCACGTTCCGAGTGCTTGGTCGCCGTTGGCAGCGAGGCGTTCCACGTCATCCGGTGTCAACGGTTGATCCATACGTGCCACGTCAATCATGGCGGAGGCAATCTTGGTAGCACGCTCCACCGCATCGATGTCTCCGGCCAGGGTAAAGTAATCTCCCCGCAGCGTAGCCCTGACTCCGGTGACGCGCTCCAACGCAACAATATTTACATCGTTCACGCCGACCAGGGTCAGCTGATCGGCCCCCTCAGTAGACAGGCGATGTGTAATCGGCTCGTTCACGATACCGTCCGAATATGCAGCTTTAGGAGATCATCCTGCGACACAGAGGTCGGTGTGTCCTCGAAGAGGGCCCGCGCGGCGGTGGTCTTGGGAAACGCAATCACGTCGCGCAAGTTGTGGGCACCGGCCAGGAGCATCACGATGCGGTCGAATCCCAAGGCAAACCCGCCATGGGGAGGCACACCTCCCCGGAGCGCGCGCAGCAAGAATCCAAACCGCTCCTCTGCTTCTTCTCGCGACAAGCCCCACGCTTCCAACACCCGTAACTGAAGCTCCGGATCGCTGATCCTAATCGAACCGCTCCCCAACTCGGTCCCATTGTACACCGCATCGTAGTGCAGGGCGCGCACGCCGTCCAGGTCGCCTCGTTCGAAACGAGAAACGTCGTCCCCGTGCGGTGCGGTAAAGGGATGATGTGCCGGCTCCAGCGTGCCCTCTTCGTCGCGCTCGAACAACGGAAATTCTTCGATCCACGTAAACGCGTGTGCCTCTCGAGGTGCCACTTCCAACCGGCTGATCAGGCTGCGGCGAACTCGGTCAAGCGCCGGCGACGTCACCGAATCGGGGCCCGCCATTGCCAATAGCAAATCTCCACTCTGGAGGCCGGAGGTTTCCACCGTCATGCCGTCGAGCCGTGCCAGCGGACCGCTGAGTTCGTCACCTCTGCGCTTGAGTATGGCCAGCCCACCTGCACCGGCTTGCTTGGCATCTTCGGTGAGCGCGTCGATCGCTTTGCGAGAGAGTTTCGCCCCTTCGTCAACCCGTATGCCTCGTACTCTTCCGCCTTCGCTCAACGCAGCGTCAAACGCTTGAAACCCACGACCGCGGACGAAGTCGCTCAGGTCTTCGATGGTGTACCCGAACCGCAAGTCCGGCTTGTCGGTGCCGTATCGTTCCATGGCAGCGGCAAACGACATCCGGGGAAAGGGGGCAGGCACGGTTTCGCCCGCCTCGTCCCAAAGCGCCACCAACACCGCCTCCACCACTGTGTAGATATCGTCCGACGTCACGAAGGACGCCTCCAGATCGATCTGGGTGAACTCCGGCTGCCGGTCGGCCCGCAGGTCCTCGTCCCGGAAACAACGGGCGAGCTGGAAATAGCGATCGAACCCCGCAGCCATCAAGACCTGCTTGTATATCTGCGGCGATTGGGGCAACGCGTAGAACTGTCCGGGATGCACGCGGGACGGGACGAGGTAATCGCGGGCACCTTCCGGTGTGGGCCGGGTGAGAATCGGGGTTTCTATCTCGTAAAAACTGAGATCCGACAAGGTCCGTCTGGCCCGCTGCAGGAGACGGTGCCGCAGGGCGAGGTTTCTGTGGAGTTCGGGCCTCCGCAAATCGAGGTAGCGGTACTCCAGCCTTCGCTCCTCCGAGGGCGGTTCCTCGCCCTTGGTGCGCCAGACAGGAATGGGAGGCGTTTCCGCAGGTCCCACGACGCGAAAGCTAGTACCGTGCACCTCGACGTCCCCCGTAGGCATATCCGGGTTCCTGGCGCTCACCGGCCGGGCCACAACCGTGCCTTCCACCAACACGACGGTTTCTGCGCCCACTCCCTGGGCCCGGGCGATGACGTCGGCCTCACACCAATCAGGATTGAACACTATCTGAGCGATGCCCTCTCGATCGCGCAGGTCGAAGAACACGATGCCACCGAGATCGCGGCGGCGGTGCACCCAGCCACCCAATTGGACTTGCTCGTCTACGTGATCCGAGCGGAGCGCACCGCACAGGTGCGTCCGCATTGCCGTTCGCGTCATGATGATCTCAGGGCAATCGCTTGGCGGGTTGGGACAAGGATGGAGACAACTCGGCGAGATCCTGTCCGCAACAGCCACCCGCGAGCCGGACGCCGCCGCGGGGAAGGCGAAATCCGGTTGGCAGTCTCGCAGTGGGTACTCGCTGCGCCTGCGAATCGGGACCGGACGATGTGAAGCCGAGCCGGTGACGTTCGGGGCTCAGCGAACTGTGTGAATCCACGCCGAATCAACCTTCCAAGTATTAGAGTCACTCGAACATAATGGCGGCCAGAAACACCAGCAAGCGGCACCTTGACTGCCGCATCCCGGCCATCGAACCTTCGAGCCATGATATCCGTCCTGGCTCTCGGCTCCATCTCTCTCATCTCTGGTCCTGGGGCCGCTCAGGCTCCACAATCGGCGGGCAAAATGGAAGACGGCGGCTGCCACCCCCTGTCCCCCCTGCCATGCAGATGGGTCCTTCAGTGATGTTCGGGACCCCTCCCACCGAGCGGCCCCGTTCAGGCTCGGACGGCGAAATCGCGCGATGAACCTCTTGAACCTGACCCCGAACGACGCCGAACGAAGCATCGCTGTTTGGGTGGCGGAACGAGGCGAACCGCCATACCGACTGCGCCAGATCTTCCCGCGCTTGTGGACCCATCCGGCGGCCGACTGGACGGGAGTCACGGAACTCCCTCGCGCCTTGGTCGACGACCTCACCACCTCTGCCCCAATTTGCCGCCTCCAGTTGCAAACCCGACAGACCTCGACTGATGGAACCGTCAAATTCCTCTGGCGTCTTCACGACGGGCTCGCCGTGGAGTCGGTGTGGATTCCCGAGGGCCGACGGCGCACGCTTTGCATCTCGTCGCAGGCCGGCTGTGCGTTTGGGTGCGTGTTTTGTGCTACAGGCCGCATGGGGTTCCAGCGGCATCTCGACCCGTGGGAGATCACGGGTCAGGTTCGCGAGTTGCTCATGGATCCCGAGTTCGGCAAGCCGACCAACGTGGTGTTCATGGGCATGGGAGAGCCGCTCCACAACTGGGACGCGGTCGATAAGGCCTTGACCATCTTGAACGATCCCCACGGTTTTGGCATTGGCGCTCGGCACATTACCGTGAGCACTGTCGGGATCATTCCCAAACTTGCCAGGTTGGCCGCCCGTCCCGAGCAATTCCGCCTTGCCATCTCGTTGCACGCCGCCGTTTCGGAGCGCCGCGCCGCGATCATGCCGGTCGAGAAGAAATACCCGATCGGCAAGTTGACGGAGGCGCTGCGGGCTTTTGCCCGGCGCATCACGTTCGAGTACGTACTGATAAAAGGGGCCAATGACTCTGTCCGCGATGCCGACGAGCTGGCGAAGATCGCCACACCGCTGGGGGCTCTGGTAAACATCCTGCCACTCCACCCGGGGGGAGCGGCAGGACTCATGCCCGTGGCCGCCGGCCCGACCCGGAAATTCGCCCGGCGTCTGAAGGCGTTGGGTGTGAACGTGACGGTGCGCCGCAGCCGCGGCCTGGATATCAGCGCCGCCTGCGGTCAATTGCGAACCGATACGGACCTCGCCGCATCCCGACCCAGCACAACCGTTACGTCCAGCAGCAGCTGAGCCGACGGCTCGTCGGTGATGGTGCCCACACCCAGGGCGTTCCGTACAATCCCCGCTGCTGCCGTGTCTCCCCGTCGAGCGATCACCAACGTAGAATCCGCGTCCGGGCTTGCTGTGGATCCGAAATAGACGACGTCGATCCCCCGGCGTCGGAGTTGACGGGTAACTTGGCGCGCCAATCCGTTCACCGTCGTTCCGTTCAGGACCTCGACGGTGATGCGGTTCCCTTCACCCGGAATGCGCGACGTGGAGATGTCCGGCGGGACACGCAGCATCCACCAGGCACCGAGTACCACGAGCACGAGTACGCCCGCGACGAGTGCTAGGAGGAACCGACGAGATGATTCCAAAACTCGACTTCTTCGGGAATGACTCGACATTGGTTCGCTTGCGACTTGGTCATACGTTTGCGTGCAACGCGCTCAAGAACGCCCCGGGGTTTTCGGGGTACCCGTGCGGCGAGCGCAGCCCGCTTCTTACGCTTGAACGACCTGCCAGGCTCCAGGTAATCGGCCAGATAGAGCATCCGACCTACATCATCCCATCGTGCGTACCCCACCGAGTGGTATCGAACCGCATCCAAGACTCCGGTGTCTGTTTCGCCGTGCTCCTCGGCAAGTCTTGCGGCCGCCGGACCATGGTACAAGCCGGCAACGTCCCATTTCCGGTCTGCCAGTCGGGCAAGTTCGTCTTCGGGAGCATCCCGGAGGGCGTCGTGTAGGAATGCCGCACGGACCCATCGCGCCCGCTCGTCGGGTTCGCGACTCATCGCCATGCCCCATGCCTCCACCAGGGCGGCCACCCGACAGATGTGGTTGCGGCGCGATGCCCCCACTCGTGCCCATTCCGGCAGCCCGTGCCCGTTCACGGAAAGCAGCAGCTCCGCGAGTTCGCGCAACCAGAACGGACGATTGGGAAGTTCTGGGTGCGGCACGGTGAGGTGTGGCTCGCGGATGATCCGGTCGCCGAACCGGACGAGATCCACATCCAGGGTGCGGGGTCCCCAGCGTTCAGCCCGTATTCGACCGGCCTCGGCCTCGGCTTCGAGTCCGGCTTTCAGCAACTCGTGGGGAGGAAGCTCCGTCCTCAACAACAGCATTTGGTTGAGATATTTGCCCTGGGGAATCGGTCCCAGGGGTTTCGTTTTCTCTATCGCGCTCTCGGCAAGCACGGAAGTGTTGGGAAGGTTCGCGAGCTTGCGCCGGGCAGCTTTGAGGTGCGCACGGCGGTCTCCGAGATTCGATCCGAGCGCTACGAAGACCAACTCAATCGATGGCATCCGGCCTGCCGCGCTCGACGACCACTTCAACAAAGTCGAGGGGCCCGTCGATGGGGACGTGCGGCTTGCGCGCAGCAATGCGCACTCGCTCTACCGGTTCCATCGCCAACGCCCCTGCCGCAATCTTCTCGCATAGCGCTTCTAAGAGTTTGTGTGGACTCGCTCCCACTGTTTCCGCGACCATCTGGTAGAGTCGACGGTAGTCGAGCAGTGCTTTGGGTGAGTCGGTCTCACCCACGTGCCGCAGCGAAAGCCAGACGGTCAGATCGAGTTCCAGCGGTTGGGGAACGTGCTCCTCGTGCGGGAGCAGACCCACGCACGTGTGAAAGCGCATCGCTTTGAGCGAAATGCAGTCCTGAGTCATAGCGAGCAATGGTAGGCGTGGCAGGCCGGCATTGTCAAAGGGCAATATCCTGCGTTTCGGTGGCTGTAAATTTCCCCGCGACATCCGCTAGCATCGATGCCACGCCTTCGAGTTCGCGGGAGACTTGTCCCATTTCATCGAGTCGAGCCTCCACCTCCTTGGCCCTTTGGACCACGTCGGTGGCATCGGCGCGGTTACGCGATGAGATGGTGGCGATGGCGCTGATTCGCTCCCGGAGTTCCGCAAAGGCACCCCGCTGTCCTTCTGCCGTTTCTGCAATGTGCCGGGCCTTCTGGGTGGCTTCTGCAGTGGCTTGCACGATGGAATCCATTGCCCGCAACCCTTCGGTGCTCACTTCCTCCACATCGGCTACTGCAAGGTTCCCTCTTCTCATTTGCTGGACGACCTCGCCGAGCCGATCCTGGAGATCTGTTATGAACTCCGCTGCCTCCGAGGCGGCCGATGCGCTCTGTTCGGCGAGTCTTCCTACTTCCTGGGCCACGACCGCGAACCCTCTTCCGTGTTCGCCTGCCCGCGCCGCTTCGATGCCGGCGTTGAGCGCAAGCAGATTGGTGAGATCAGCCAATTCCCGTATCGAGGAGATGAACCTCACGATTTTCTGGGTCACCTTTTCCAACTCTGCCACCTTGGCCGAACTCTCTGCTACGAACCCTTTCAAGTCGACCAGCTTCTCGATGGCTTCACCGATGGTTTCTCGGCTCCGGCGGGCCACCTCGCTCGCCGTCGAGCTTACGGTAGCCGCTTCTGCCCCTTCGGCAACGACTTCGGTCGACGATCGAGAGAGTTCTTCCGTATGCTCAAACCCAGCTGCGACTTCGAGATCTTGCTGCGATAACCCCTCCCCGATGGCCGCCGACGATTGGGTCATGCCGGAAGCTGCGTCGCGCAGTGCGTCGGTGGCTTGCTTCAGAAGAACGACCTCCTCGTTGATGCGCGCTACGGTGGCCACGAGCGGCCGTCTGAGGTCGTCGATGTGAACCACGGCTGTGATACGCAGCGCGCACGCCTCAATCAGCGCTAGCTGAATACGCCGATACTCCCGACACTTGTGGTGCTCCAGCTCCAACGTACCGACAATATCGGTGCCCAACCGCAACGGCGTCACGACAACACACCTAACGTGGTTGGGAAAATCCATCGTTCGTGCGTCCCGCTCGGTGTCTTCAATGACTATGGACTCACCCGACTCGACGACTTCGGAGCGCAGTATTTCCAGTCCGTCAGGACCCACCTCTTTGTCGCTCCGGCCGATCCTGCCTAGGTACAGGTGGGAAAACGTTCCCTCGTGATAGCCGCACACCCGGTAGGCGCCCCAATCCAGAGTCCGGTTGGCCAACACTTCGATTTGTGCAAGCGATTCTTCTAGGCCCAACGTGCCCGTAATGACCGCGTCCATGGCGTGCAGCTTGTTCAGCTCTTCGGCCTGTATGACCTCTTCCCCGATCTGTTTCGCCATGACGGCGCCGAAGATCAGTAACGCTCCAGCAAACGGCCATGCTGGAACAGGCAAGGCGACGATCGTGCCTATCACCAGAGCGGAAGCCGCAATCACCACCGTTGCATGGACGATTTCGTAGCGCAGAATAATCCGTTGTTCTCCGGAACCCAGTTTTTTTCGGATGAGGAGGCTGTAGTAGAACAACGACCGCGAAATAAAAAAATACGCCGCAACGAAAACCACGCTTGCCAGAAGGCCATCAGAGGCGAGAGGGGAAGTGCCACCCGACAGGTCCAGCAAAAAAGAATGAAACCCATACGCCGAGAGGAGGCTGATAACTTCACGACCGGCGTTGACGAGGACGGCCCAACCACCTTTGCGCTGAATTAACCAATCGGCCACCCCTATGCCCACCGCTACCGCCAAGGCAGTCGGCACTCCCCCGACCAACAAAGAGCCACTCACCGCCACCAGGCCTGACGGAGAGGCGTAGGAATACTTGCCGAGCGGCACCGTAATCGCCCGCAAAGCCATGGTGGCAACCACCATGATCGCCATCGCCTGAAACTCCCTCACCCAGCTGGTATCCAGCGCCATTGCTACGAGGAGCAGCGTTGGACCACCATACGCCAAGCACCGCGAAAACCACCGGACCAGCGTTGTGATTTGTACTCGTATCATGACCTCAGGTTTGTCCGATGAGAAAGTCCCCTGGCGTGATACCGAACTTTGACGGATCAGCCACCTTGACGATTGATCGCTTGAACCGGCCTCCGGCAGCTTTCTCCGTCAGGTCCACCAGGGGGGTCGGTTTCATGATCTCCCCTTCGGCAGAGATGGCAATCCGTACGAGAGGTCGGCTGAGGAGATCTGGTTCCGGGTTGCGGCTCTGAACGATCGCAACCTCGCTCGTATCAAGGATCAAACACGTGCCCACCGGATAGATCCCTACTAGGTTGACCAGCTCTTTCACTAACACTGGATCGTAACCGCGGCGGCGGTTCTGCCACATTTCCCGGAGCACCTCGTCCGGCTGAATCGGCGTCTGATACGATCGGCGGCTCGTTGCAGCGTCGAACCCATCTGCCACGGCAACGATCTTGGAATAAAACGAGATATTGCGTCGGCGAACCGCCCGAGGGTAACCGGTCAGATCTAGCTTCATGTGGTGCTCGTACGCCGTGACCATCCCCCGGTAGGGCAAATCGCTCGACTGCTGCATTTGAAACAGCGCCAGTACGCCATACCAAGGGTGGGATTGCATCAACCGCCACTCTTCTTCTGTAAGCGCCCCTTCTTTTTGTATCAGCTCCAGCGGCACGCGACTCTTTCCCACGTCGTGCAGCAATGCGGCAACCCCAAGGTCATACAGCTGTCGCCTCCCCAGGCGGAGACGCTTCCCGATCGCAATCGCGAAGATACAGACGTTGACCGAGTGGGTAAACGTATACTCGTCGTAATCGCGGATGGCGGTGAGACCAACGAGAGAGATCTCATTGTTCAGCACTTGGTCGACCATACTCTGGACAGCCCGCTTAATTTTCCGCTGGTTGGCCGCCCGGCCCATCCTAACCGCGTTAACGACCTCTTTTGAGACTGCGACAGACCGCTGGTAGGTCCGCTTTGCGATCTGTATTGCACGGTTTTCGGTGCTGAGTTCCTCGCCTCCACCTCCACCTACTTTGGCGGGGGGACCCAGAGTGATGTGGGTAACCCCACGCTTCAGCAGCTCGTCCTGAAGTTCGCCGAGATAGTCGAGATCCTCATCAGAAACCTGTTCAGGAGCCTTCACATCGAGGAGCAACGAGAACAGACTCTGCCATTCTTTGGCACTCACGGCCTCGTCTACGGCAAGCGCGCCTATCCCCGCGTCCTTGAACGTGTTCAGGACGTGACCCAATGCCGCATAGCGATCGAGGGCCAAGCGGAGCCGGGTCTTGTTTATGAATACGGCTTCGTCGGCAACATGCAGCTCCAGAACTGGATCGACCTGATGCAGCGCACGCGCCGATTCCATCAACTCGTTCAGCGACCGCTGTACTTGCTCGTTTTCGAGGGGATACAGTCTGAAGCTGCGTAGCGCCGCACCGAGGTTCAGCAGAAACGCCCGCCCCTTTTGGCGGTGCACCGACTCGATGCGCTCGACTGTATCTACGAGAGAACGCCCGCTGTCCTTCATCTCACTCCTCGTCGCGGAGAGCTTGATTCACCGCGTTACGCACCAAGGCATCTTTATCTCCGGCAACTCGCCTCAATACAGCGGCGGCCTCCGGCGTGCCGATCTTTCCCAAACCCATTGCCGCACACGCGCGCACCTGAGGGTCTTCTTTGCGCCGCAAAAAACCGCGCGGCAAGAGCATCAGCGCCAGCACTGCGACGCCGGGTGATCCGGCAAGCACTCCGTACGCCTCGAGAAGGGCTTTTTTCTCCGTGAGGTCGGCGTTCCTAAACTCCTTGTCCGTCACTTTGGCTTTGATCCTCGGGACCACACCGTCGTGGCCGTGTCCCATCAACGTGCGGATCGCTGCAAGCCGGATAGCCCGGTTCGGATCATCCACTGCCTTTTCGAGTTCCTGCATCGCCTCGGAGGTGCCGATCGCCTCCAGCACATCTACCACCTCGGCCCGCAAATCCTTATCGGGGCTTTGGAGCAACCGCCCCAAAGGCGGCACCACTTCGGGAAGAGCTAACGTCTTGGCAAACCCTACTGCGACGTGGGCAACCTCCCTGCTGCGGGACTCTAGCGCGTCAATCAAAACCTT
>Ga0209980_10001958_pt1 | contig 11316 bp, 10 predicted proteins | sample CR02metaG_FD_183611 | JGI IMG/M metagenome (GOLD analysis project Ga0209980, IMG submission 183611) | Deep subsurface microbial communities from Mariana Trench to uncover new lineages of life (NeLLi) - CR02 metaG (SPAdes) (version 2) | ecosystem: Environmental > Aquatic > Marine > Ocean trench... | reverse complement strand
CAGAAAATTATTGCTATTCGGGATTTGATGGAACAAACTCGAATTTTTGCTAAAGAGAAGCTTCCAAACCGGGTCTACTCAAAAGAACTGATCGAATTGCTTTTTAAGCAACCTTATACCAAGGTGCAAATCTTAGTCGATGAAGGAATAGCGAAAAGGCAAGCTGCCGCTGACTATCTCCGGGAATGTGAGAAAATCGGAATTCTGAAAATTCACAAACTTGGAAAAGAAAGATTATATTTAAATTTGAAGCTGTATAAGCTTTTATCAAAATAACCCGTTGTGCAGAATTGATTTGTCAAAACAACAATGCGCAATAACACTGATTCCTATATTAAGATTAGGTAAATTATGTATAAACAGCATTTTGCGTAAATTCTCCTCTACACAAAAACGAGAAGGGAAATGTCATTCCGGCAATCTTTTAAGCCGGAATCCATTTGCGTTGACGGTGGATTCCCGCTAAAAACGTGCGGGAATGACATCGGGAAATTTTTTATTTAGGTGCACAAAATAACTGATCTCTTTAAATTACAAATGGTTGCACTGATGAGTTTTTTTCGATGCTTAATATGCACAACGGGTTATAACTATCGATAAAGCGGAGAAGTTACGGTTTGGGAGCGGCGTTATTGAGCAATACCAACATCCGGGATGATGAAGATTTCGAAAAACATTTTGACTATATTCATGCAATCCAGAAGACATGGACCGTAAAAAACGGAAAATGTCATTTTTTAAATTGCATTTTTGAATAAAATATTTATATTATGTTTCGTTAAAAGTGACTATCGGGTTGGGGTTATCTAACGATGTGATCTATTTACCTTAAGCTGAAAGTCAATTGAATAATTAAAGGAGATACTCTGCAGTATGTTAAAACCAAGAAAACGATTAACGAAAAGACAGATTAAAGAGGATAAATTTGTAACTTTATATTTCAAGGTACAGAATTTTGTCAGCCAAAATAGCCGCTACGTTTTGTGGGGGGTAATAGGAATTCCTGTGGTAATATTCGCTTCATTTGTTCTTTCGAAGATACAAAAGGGAAAAGAGCAAGACGCAAATATTGAATTATCAAAAGCTCGAATTGAATATTTTGCAGAAAACCATGAAACTGCAATCAGCACACTAAACAACCTGGTCGAGATTTATGGCGGTACAAAGGCAGGGAAAAAAGGTCTCTATTACTTAGCCAACGCTCATTACATGTCCAAGAACTTCGATGAGGCGGACGAATATTTTAGAAAATTTCTGAAAGAAAGCAGCGATTCTGATCTTACAGTTTCGGCTCTGGCGGGTGTTGCCGCATGCCTGGAAGAAAAGGGAGATTTTTTTGCAGCAGCTGAGGCGTATAAAGAGGCAGCAGACAAATATAGAGATGGGTTTATGGCCCCGCAGAATTTGTACGATTCGGCAAGATGTTTTTCTCTATCCGGAAAAACTAAGGAGGCTGCAGGCGTTCTGACCAAACTGATTGAGAAGTATTCTGGTTCGCAAATTAAAAACGAAGCAGAAATTTTACTTGCCGAATTGAACTCATGAAAATTCATATCAGTTTGTTACAAAAAGATCAAATTTTCACATATGCAAAATTAACTTGCAAAAACTAAATAAATTACTTATATTTAGAGTTCCAAAGTGGGTCGCAAGACCCACTTTTTTGTTATACGCTGGTTTTTATAATGGAAGATTTAGAAAAATTGTTGGTTCCAATATTGGCCGCAGAAAAAGCTGAGCTGGTGGAAATACAAATTAAAGGCAAGGTCGGCAACCAAACAATAAAGGTAGTTATCGATTGTGAAGGTGGAACCACTTTGGAGCGATGTACCAAAATCAGTCGAGAGTTCTCAGACCAGTTAGACATTGAGGATGTCATCCCGGGCAAATATCGCATCGAGGTTTCTTCCCCGGGACTGGATAGACCCTTGAAGAAAATGCAGGACTTTTCACGACATCTCAATAGGGAAGTAGATGTTGTTTATGAAGATGCTATGGAACTCAAGAGTTTTCGTGGCAAAATTGTTGACGTTTCAAATGAAGCCGTCCAATTGCAAGGCAAGAAAGAGTTCATGACGATTCCAATTTCCAAAATTAAGAATGGGAAATTGAACTTGCCATGGTAATATTTTAGACCAACAGGAGGTTTTGGGAGAAATGAAGAGTGATATTGTTGAAGCCTTCTCAGAGATTGCAAAAGAAAAGAACATTGAAAAGGAAGTACTCGGTCAAATCTTAGAAAGCACCATTCTGGGAATTATTAAAAAGAAGTACGGCAAAACGGATAATTTCGACATCTTTGTTAGTATGGACAAAGGTGAAATCGAAATTTACCAGAATAAAACAATCGTCAAGGAGGTCGTTGATGAAGTCGAAGAGGTCGATCTGGAATCGGCCCGAAAAGTGGAACCCGATCTAGAAATTGGCGACGAATTCATAGAGATCGTCGATCCGAAAAGTTTTGGTCGGAGGTTGATTGTTTCGGCTAAGCAAAATCTAAATCAAAAAATCAAAGAAGCTGAGCAGGAAATCCTCTACGAAGAATATAAAAACCGCGTCGGCGAAATCATATCAGCCGATGTTCGTCAAATCTACCGCAATGAACTTTACTTAAATATTGACAAAACGGAAGTGATACTCCCTAAATCAGAGCAGATTCATACCGAACGGTATCGGCGTGGGGATCATGTAAGGGCAATCATTAGTGCAGTTGAGAAGACAAGTCGTGGCCTTGAGATTATAATTTCAAGATCATCGCCAAAGATTTTAATTCGTCTTTTTGAACTGGAAGTGCCTGAGATTTACGATGGTATTATTGAGATTAAAGGAGTCGCGAGAGAACCTGGCGAACGCGCAAAAATTGCAGTTCTTTCAAACGACAAACGTATTGATGCACTCGGCGCATGTGTGGGGATGAAAGGGATTCGCATTCAATCCATCAGCAAAGAGCTCAACAATGAAAAAATTGATGTCATCAATTGGCATGGTGACCCCGGTATTTTTATTGCCAGGGCCTTAAGTCCGGCTAAAGTCTACAAAGTAATTGTTGATCAAAACAAAAAGAAGGCAATTGCTGTTTTGACTGAAGATCAAATTTCTTTAGCTATTGGAAGAGGTGGACAAAACAGGCGGTTGGCCTCGCGATTAGCTGAGTATGATATTGAAATTATAAAAGAGTCTGAATATACCAAGATCATGGAGAGTAAAATCGGAACAGGTGGCTCGGATGAAAACTTGGAAGACTTAGATGAGTTGACTCCCGGCATGCTCAAAAAACTGACACAAGCAGGCCTTTCAACTATTAAAGAAGTTGAGAATGCAGGAGTGGAGGGGCTGTCCGAGCTCCCGGGCATTGCTGAAAAGACCGCCAAAAAGATTATTGATATTGTTAAGAATAATTAGTACCATAAACGTTAATCAGTTCACCAAGATTGGAGTTAAGTGAGTTTGAGTAAGAAGCGAAGAGTATTCCAGGTGGCGCGCGAATTTAGTTTATCCAATGAGGCCGTTATCGATTTTCTGGTCAAGTTGGATAAGTCTGTTCATACCCAAATGAGCTCTGTATCCGATGATCTCTATGATGAGATTTGTAAGAAGTACAATGTGGACGAGTCTGCCGTAGAGACACCTCAAGATTTTCGTAAACAACTCAAAGAAAAGCAGGTGCTGGAAGAGTTGCGTAGAAATAAAGCGCGCCTTGAATTGGAAGAGCGCTTACGATTTGCAACCCAATTGGCTGAAGAGAAACCGGAGCGTGCAAAAAAGGCTGCAGTGGCCAAGAAGGCCAAAGAAGAAGCTGTTGCCCTAAAGAAAGAAATGAAGAAAATGGTCGAGGTCGTTGAGGAAACGCCTGAAAGTATCCCGGAGGAAATCTCTGTTGTTGAGCTCATATCTAAAGCAAAAAAGGAAATAGACAAAGAGAACGCGGCGGCTGGAAAAGTCGAAAAAAAATCATCTAACAAAAAAGTCGCTAAAGACTCAGATGAGATCAAAGAAAAACAGGAAAAGGAAAGTAAAAAGAAGGGAAAATCTTTACCCGAGGTTGAAGTTGTTGAGGCTGAAAAGGAAGATGGTACTTTAGATGACAAACAAAAGAAAGGTGAAGTTAAAGACGGTGCGACGACCGCTGGAACAGAAAAGGACAAAGGCAAACGTAAGGGCAAAAAACGCAAAAGACCCAAGATAAGTGAAGAGGAAATTCAGGAATCAATCAAACAAACCCTTGCTGCCATGGACGAGGCCAAACCAAAGCGGCGAAAGAAAAAGTCTAAAGAGGGTGAAGATGAAGTAGTCGAGGAAGCCGGAGAAATTATCAAGGTCAATGAATTCATCTCCGCGGCTGAACTGGCAGAGCATCTGGAAGTCGAGCCTGGTGAAGTAATTACTAAATGCCTGGAGCTTGGCATGATGATTTCGATTAACCAGAGATTGGATACGGATACCATCGAGGCTGTCGCGGATGAGTTTGGATACAGGGTCGAAATAATTCAAGAATACGGTTCCGAAATAGTGGAAAAGTATAAAGAATCAGAAGATGACCTCGAGTTGGCGGTTCCGCGACCTCCGGTTGTAACTATCATGGGGCACGTCGATCACGGCAAGACATCTCTCCTCGATTATATAAGAAAAAGTAACATCATCGCCGGAGAAGCCGGAGGAATTACACAACATATCGGCGCCTACGAGGTCTCGGTCAACGATAAAGCCATCACGTTTCTGGATACACCCGGCCACGAAGCATTCACGGCGATGAGAGCCCGCGGCGCCCAGATTACTGATTTGGTTGTACTAATTGTCGCAGCTGATGATGGTGTGCAGCCGCAAACCGTTGAAGCCATTAATCACGCCCTTGCTGCAAGAGCACCGATTGTTGTTGCGCTTAACAAGATGGATAAACCTAATGCCAATCCCGATCTCGTCAAACAGCAGCTTTCCAACAACAAGGTTTTGATCGAAGGGTGGGGCGGTAAATATCAATGTACAGAAGTTTCTGCTAAGTCGGGTCAGGGCATGGATAAACTTCTGGATTCAATTTTGTTAGAAGCTGAGCTTCTCGAGCTAAAAGCCAATCCGAATCGAACTGCACGTGGCGTCGTCATTGAATCCAAACTAGACAAGGGCAAGGGACCGGTCGCTACAGTCTTAGTTCAGAGCGGAACATTGGAAATCGGTGACCTGTTTATTGCCGGCCATTACAGTGGCAAAGTTCGGGCGATGTTCGATGAAAGAAAAAAGAAGGTTACGAAAGCGCCCCCTTCGACACCGATTCAAGTGGTAGGTTTTGAGGGCGTACCCCAGGCGGGAGACTCGTTTCTGGTGATGGAAACCGAAAGGGAGGTCCGTGAAATCAGCAGCAAGCGACAGCAGCTAAAGAGAGAGCGGGATTTTCGCAGAACAACCCATATTTCACTTGATCAAATAGCCAAACGAATTCGTGAGGGTGCAGTTAAGGAGTTAAATATTATCCTGAAGGCTGATGTGGACGGCTCGATTGAGGCTCTGACCGACTCGCTCATGAAACTCTCAAATGAAGAAGTTTCTGTCAACGTGCTTCACAAAGCAGTTGGCGGAATTTCCGAATCAGATGTCCTGCTGGCTACGGCTTCGCAGGCTATCATTATTGGATTTCATGTAAGGCCTACTGTCCAGGCGCGCGAATTAGCGAAGAAAGAAGAGATAGACATCCGCTTGTATGATATTATTTATGATGCTGTAGGAGATGTCAAAGCAGCGTTGGAGGGTTTGCTCGATCCGGAAATAAGCGAAGAACAAGCGGCAACAATCGAAGTACGCGAGGTATACAAAATACCCAAGATGGGAAAGATTGCCGGCTGCTATGTTCTCTCTGGCAAAGTTTCAAAGAATGATTTAATTAAGGTTTATCGGCAAGACAAACTTCTAAACGACACAAAAATCAGTTCTTTGCGCAGGTTTAAGGAAGACGTGAAAGAGGTTGCTTCTGGTTTTGAATGCGGCATTGGATTAGAGGGTTTTGATGATATAAAAAATGGCGATATTTTTGAAACTTATATAGAAGTTAAAACGGCACGAACTTTATAAATTCATAGTTTTGAACATGTTTGTCGGAGTTTGCAGGTTAGAAATATTTGTACCAGAAAGCAGTTCTTTGAAAGCCAAAAGATTCGTCTTGAGCAGTATTAAGAAAAGAATCCGAAATAAATTCAATGTTTCTGTTGCGGAAGTTGAGAATAATGATAAATGGCAACGAATTTCTTTAGGAATATCCATGGTTTCAAATGAACGAAAATTTATAGATAGGAACGTTGAGGAAATTCTAAGGCTGATAGAAAGAGATGGCAGAATGGAGATTCTGAGCCATTTAGTAGAGGTATTTTAAAAATGCCAGGGTCCAAGCGCTCACGCCGTGTTTCGGAACTTCTAAGAGAAGAAATAAGCCGGATTGTCACTCAAGAGTTGGAAGATCCGCTGATTGGCATTGTAACGGTGACCCGTGTTAAATTAACCAATGACCTTAAATTGGCACGAGTTTATGTCAGTATCCTGGGTGATGAAAAAAATAGACAAGATGGTCTCCGTGGTTTGGAACGCGCGACTAAATTCATTAGAAGCGGAATGGGACGTAGGACGAACCTAAAATATGTTCCCGAACTTGAATTCTATTATGATGAAACAATTGAATACGCCCATAAGATCGACTTACTTCTAAAAAAAATTCATAAATAAATGATAAATTCTCGTTCTGCAACCTTGGGCGAAACAGTTCGGAATTCTAAATTGCCTTTCGATTTTGAACTCGGAGAGATTCTCAATATTAATAAGCCCGTTGGCTGGACCTCGTTTGATGTTGTAAAAAAAATTCGAGGCCAACTTAATATTAAAAAGGTCGGACATGCGGGAACCTTGGATCCCTTTGCCACTGGAGTATTGCTGGTTTGTACAGGCCGTGCTACGAAAAAGGTAGAGGAGTTAATGAATCTGAAAAAAGAATATATCGCCCGCATCGAATTTGGAAAAAACACCGATTCTTATGATCTTACCGGAACGGTGTTAAGCGAGAAAGATGCCAGCAATGTTACGCTCGACAGGATTTGTCAGCACCTTGAAAAATTCAAAGGAGATGTCGAGCAGATCCCGCCGATGTACTCCGCGGTGAAAGTGAATGGTGAGCGCCTCTATAAAGTTGCCCGCCGGGGTGAAGTCGTAGAAAGAAAGCCTCGTAAAGTAACAATTTATCAAATGGATATTTTAGATTTCAATAATCCTTTTCTCGAATTAAGAATCGTTTGTTCCAGGGGAACCTACATTCGTACTATCGCCAATGATTTAGGGGAAATGTTAGGCTGTGGCGCTTATCTTACGGCTCTTACGCGTGCTGGTATTGGTGATTTTAAATTAGACGATTCCTTTGAGGTCACTGACCTGATTCGGGAAGTAAAAGGCCGTAGAACATAGATGGAAATTTATCGGGATATTGCCAATGTAAAAAGATTGGAGAACGCGGTTTTAACTGTCGGTACATTTGACGGCTTGCATTTAGGACATCAATTTATTGTTGAAAAACTTAAGAATAGAGCAGAATTCCTTAAGGCACAAACTACGCTTGTCACATTCAACCCGCATCCGCAGATTGTTCTCAAGTCACCTGACAAACCTGACTTAAAAATATTAACCACCGTTGATGAAAAAATCGAGATTTTAAGAACGTTTGATATAGATAGACTTCTTGTTATCGAATTCACCCATGAATTTTCAAAGACAACGCCGGTTGAATTTGTCAAGAAAGTCCTGTACGAGACAGTTGGATTTAAGGAGATGGTAACGGGTCATGATCATGCGTTTGGCAAAGACCGGCAGGGGGATTTCGAAACTCTGAAAAAGTTGGCTCAGGAACTTGAGTTTTCGGTAACTGAATTAGGACCTTTTAAGATTGAGGAAGACCTGGTGAGTAGTACTAAAATCAGGACACTGCTTTTAGGCGGTGACATTAAGAGTGCAAATAAACTTTTGGGGCGAAATTATTTTGTTAATGGAAAAATCGTGGGCGGAGAGGGCAGGGGACGAGACTTGAATTTTCCAACGGCGAACATTGAACTTGATTCACGGGATAAATTGATACCCGGTGACGGTGTTTACGCAGTGTATGCTTTTTTAGGTTCAAAAAAAGTTGCCGGTATGATGAATATAGGGGTGCGGCCGACTTTTGTTTCGGGCGCGCGAGTCATGGAAGTCAATCTGTTTGATTTCCATGAAACTATCTATGGGAAGAAAATGAAAATTGAATTTGTTGAGAGAATTAGAGATGAAAAAAAGTTCTCCGGTCCGGATGAATTAGTGGCGCAATTAAAAAAGGATCAGGGGAAAAGTTTAAATATTCTTAGAAATTAATCCGGAGGCTTTAATGGCACTAACGAGTGAACAGAAAAAAGAGATCTTTAACAAATTTGGTGAGAATGAACACGACACCGGTAAGGCAGAGGTACAAATTGCAATGCTTACCGAGAACATCAATCAACTAACACCTCATTTTGACAAACACAAAAAAGACCATCATTCAAGACGGGGTTTGTTAAAAATGGTGGGTAAAAGAAGACGTCTGCTTGATTATCTGATCAAAAAAGATATAACTCGATACCGGGGAATCATCAAAGATCTGGGGATCAGGCGATAGTTAAAAGACTTTTAACACGCAGATAATTTTTTGAGATAAAGGAGTATACTTAATGGTTCACATTGAAGAATTGGAACTTGATGGGAAAAAATATTCCATCGAAACAGGGAAGTTAGCCAAACAAGCGGACGGGGCAGTTCTCGTTCGGGTAGGTGACACCATGGTGCTTGTTACTGCAGTAGGCGCTGCAGAACCGAATGAAACCGTTGATTTTTTCCCACTAACAGTTGACTACCGGGAAAAGGCATATTCAGCTGGAAAAATCCCCGGCGGATTTTTTAAAAGAGAGGGCAGGCCAAACGAAAACGAAATTCTGAGTTCCCGAATAACTGACCGGTCCATCCGCCCTTTGTTCGCCAAGGGTTACAAAAATGAAGTGCAGATACTGATTTCAGTTTTGTCAGCTGACAAGGAAAACATTCCCGATGTTCTGGGAATTACGGGTGCATCTGCTGCTTTGGCGATCTCTGATATCCCATTCCACGAACAAATCATTGGCGCAAGAGTTGGCCGTGTAAATGGCCAACTTATTTTAAACCCTACTTATGCTGAAGTTGAAAGCGGCGACCTCGAACTTGTAATCTCGGCAACCAAAGAATCTATTGTGATGGTTGAGGGCGAGGCTAAAGAAATCAGTGAAGCGGATATGCTTTCAGCATTAAAATTCGGCCATGAGAAGATTTGTCAATTATTGGAAATGCAGTCGAGACTGGCCTCCAAAGCAGGGAAGGAAAAACGTCAATTCGTGCCTGCGGAATTTCCGAGTGATATTGAGCAGAAAATTGTTGAGAAGGTGACGTCCCGATTAAGCGAACATTTGGCAATTACCGACAAAAAAGAAAGAAAGCTTGCCTTGCAGGAGTTGACGGATGAAACTGTGAAGGACGTCGACGAACAATTTCCTGACCATAGTGCAGATACAGTAGGAAAAATTCATGAAATTGAGAAACACCTGGTCAGAGAACAAGTGGTCAAAAACAAGAAAAGAATTGATGGCAGAGGTTTGGATGATATCCGTGCAATAGACTGTGAGGTGGGCCTGTTACCGCGCACACATGGTTCAGCCTTGTTTACCAGAGGGCAAACTCAGGCGCTCGCAGCAACGACTCTCGGTACGAAAATGGATGAACAAAGAATGGATGCTTTGCAAGGCGAGTTTTGGAAGAGCTATATGCTTCACTATAACTTCCCACCTTTTTGCGTCGGGGAAATTCGTTTCTTGCGCGGCACCAGCAGACGGGAAGTTGGCCACGGAAATTTGGCGGAACGAGCCATCAAACCGGCGATGCCTTCGCAAGAACTTTTTCCATACACAGTAAGGGTCGTTTCGGATGTTTTAGAATCAAACGGATCCTCTTCAATGGCAACTGTTTGCGCCGCAAGCCTGTCCCTTATGGATGCGGGTGTGCCGATTAAAACGCCTATTGCCGGTATCGCGATGGGTCTTATCAAGGAAGATGATAAGTATGCTGTTTTAACGGATATCCTTGGCGACGAAGATCATATTGGTGACATGGATTTTAAAGTCGCGGGATCAGATAAAGGAATAACGGCCTTTCAGATGGATATAAAAATAAAAGGAATCCCTACTGATGTGCTGGCTGATGCGCTTGAAAAAGCGAAAACTGCTCGGCTGAAAATTTTGGAAATTATGAACCAGACTCTGGATAAACCCCGGGATGACCTTTCAATTCATGCACCCAGAATTTCAACAATTAAAGTTAATGTAAACAGCATTGGCGCTATCATTGGACCCGGCGGTAAGATGATTCGCGAAATCACAGAAAAATCCGGAGCCACTGTAAATATTGATGACGATGGCACCATTCTTATTGCATCAACAGAGGCTGAAAGTGCCGCGATTGCAATTCAAATGATAGAACAATTGGTGCAGGAGCCGGAAAAAGGGAAAACTTATACAGGCAAAGTGAAGAAAATCATGAATTTCGGCGCATTTGTTGAAATACTACCGGGAAAAGAAGGGCTTCTTCACATTTCACAAATCGCCCATCAACGCACAAATAAAGTGGAGGACGTCCTTAAAGTAGGGGATGAAGTCGAGGTTAAGTTGCTGGACATCGATCCCCAGGGCAAGCTCGACTTGAGCAGAAAAGCGCTCCTCACAAATGATTCCGAAAACTAGCCGGCATTAATAACCAATGAAGAGTTGCAGACAATGCTGACTTCGGCACAATTCAAAAGATCAGTTTTAAACAATGGTATTCGTTTAGTAACCGAGCGAATACCTCACGTAAGATCTATTTCGATTGGGGCATGGCTGAATGTTGGCTCTCGGGATGAAGTACCCGACAACAATGGGATATCCCATTATATCGAGCATTTACTTTTTAAAGGCACAAAAAACCGTACTGCGGCGCAAATTGCAGAAAGCCTCGAGTCTGTCGGTGGACATCTAAATGCGTTTACAGGCAAAGAATTAACCTGCTATTACGCTCATGTCCTGGATGAACATTTGTCAATATCTGTCGAGATAATCGGAGATATTTTAAGCAATGCTTTGTTTGACTCATCCGAGATGGAGAAAGAGAAGAAGGTCATTCTCGAAGAACTAAATACCATCGAAGAAACACCAGAGGAATTAATCCACGAGTATTTTTTAGATGATGTTTTTCCAGACCATCCCCTTGGATTGTCAATTATAGGTA
>Ga0209980_10001956_pt1 | contig 11319 bp, 9 predicted proteins | sample CR02metaG_FD_183611 | JGI IMG/M metagenome (GOLD analysis project Ga0209980, IMG submission 183611) | Deep subsurface microbial communities from Mariana Trench to uncover new lineages of life (NeLLi) - CR02 metaG (SPAdes) (version 2) | ecosystem: Environmental > Aquatic > Marine > Ocean trench >... | reverse complement strand
GCCTTCAATCGCCGGTGCCGGAGTGTGCACTAGGCGTCCCCGAACCATCATGCTTATGTCCGCTTTTGGCTATAAGCAGACGTTAAGTTAACGGCGTTATGAGGGGTTCCGGCGGGCCGTCTGCTACGAAAGGTCGACGCAGTACTCGATCTGAGCTGGCCGTGTGGCGACCCACGGCAAACGATCGGCCTCGATGGACTCAGTCTTCCCCCGCGCATAGTATTTCCCCCTAGCCTGGATTGCAGGCCGTCCTTTTGAGCGGCACAACAATTTTGAAAGGGAGGTGTTCTATGGCACGTATTCGCCATGTGGCCATTCGAACTGAAAACGTGGAAAGGCTGGTAAAGTTTTATACAGATTCATTCGGTCTCAAGGTTGTTGAGGGAATGGGTAACGCCACGTATCTGACGGACGGTTATCTGAACCTGGCGATTATCCCCAACAGGGGTCGCCAGAACGGGGGCATTAATCATATCGGTTTCGAGGTGGAAAGCGTTGATGCTCTGGGTCCCCTCTGCGAAGAGGCGGGGGCCTCGACAGGTATTAAAAAAAGACCTCGCGACAGGGAAGCGGAATTTCGGGTGCATGACCCCGACGGTAACGGGATTGACCTTTCCCAGCATGGTTGGCCCCACTAGGCATCGCAAACTAAACCGAACTTCCGCTTTCTTAACCTCATGTCCGCTTATGACCCAAAGCGGACATGAGGTTAAGCTGAAAAAGAGGCTCTTCAGTCCCATCTGACCAATGCTTGTGGCAGACTGTATATCCCACATAGGCCACGGAGGCGCGCTTGTGCGGTCCATAGAGAGTGCCTCCGGCGCGCGTTGCCATGGCGCCGCCGTTCACGGCGGTCCTCTGAAACCAGGATATTCTGTCTCAACTAGGCCTATCCATAGACTTCCATACTTGATACTGAAGACATCTCCTGCGGAAAGGCATTTCGCCATAAGATTGGAAATAGATACATGAGTTACCGCGACTTCCGGGATTTCATCGCCGTCGCCGAGCAGCAGGGGCTGCTCAGACGCGTGCAGCAGACCGTCGACCCAAGTTGGGAGCCGGGCTGTCTTATAAAGTGGGCCTACCAAGCGCTTTCCGACGAAGAGCGTTTCGGGCTTCTGTTCGAGAATGTAAAGGGTTCGGAGCTGTCGCTGTGCACGGGCGTGCTTGGCGCCTCGCGGCGGACCTATGCTTTAGCGCTCGGCGTCGAGCCTGACCAAATAAATGCCCTATGGGAGAACGCGCTCGTTAATCCGATTGAACCGGTGACGACCGATACGGCGCTGTGCCAGGAAGTCGTCTTGATCGGTGATGAGGCGCGGCTCAGCGAGTTGCCGATCCCCACCTGGACGCCAGGCAAGGATGTCGGTCCCTATATCACGACTACGGTGATGACCCGTACCGTCGATACGGACAACCAGAATACGGGTGTTTACCGCACCCGGGTGCGCGACGATCATCATGTCGTCGTCAATATGAATCCGCTCCGCGGCGGCCACGATCAATGCGCGACCTGGTGGGCCCAGGGCAAAGCCGCCCCGGTCGCTTGGGTTATCGGGGCCGAGCCTGCCTTTCAACTCGCCGCCACTGCCACCATGCCGACCGGCATGCAGGAAATGGAGGTTGCCGGCGGTTTAAAGGGCGCGCCGATTGAAATGGTCAAATGCACGACGAGCGACATTCTGGTCCCGGCCAACGCCGAGATCATCATCGAAGGCGAGTTGGAGCCCGGCGAGCGGGATACGGAGGGCCCGTTCGGCGAAAACCTCGGTTTCATGAACCAGGTTAGCAGTAAGCCGGTTGCCCGAATCACCGCCATTACCCGCCGCAAAGACGCCATATATTATGGAATAAGCAGCCAGATGCCGCCAAGCGAGAGCACTTTCCTGCAGAGTAACTCCACGGCCGGCTTATTCTTTAAGATCCTTCGCCATGACCTTAGTGAAAAACAAATCACCGACTTTTACGTTGATCAAACTTTTGGCGGTCAAATGGCGCATGGAATTATCGCCATGACGCCTCAATATCCGGGCCACGGCATGAAAGTCGGCCGCATGGCCGCCGAGGTCAGCGCCCTGAAGCGGGTTACCGTGGTCGATGAGGATGTCGATATTCGTGATCCCCGGCACATGGATTGGGTGATGAACGCCCGCTACAATCCGTCGCGGGATACGGTCATCATCAAAGACGTCTTCATGCGCGCCGCCATGGACCCCTCTATTGAGGCGGTCGATGGGGTAAAAATTGGCAGCAAGGTTGTCATCGACGCCACCCGCAGCGTCCCCGAGGGCGAATTTGCATTGCCGCCCAAGGAGACCATGATGAAGGCTCTGGAAACCTGGAAATCGGCCGGACTACCGGAATTTACCATTCCCAAGCGCGCTCAATTTCGGATCGACAAGTCGTAAGGGATACCGGTTAAGGCAAAAAATCCTCAAGCCGCACAAGGTCGTAATTTTTTGGGTATGCGGCCATGAAATTTTTCCGCTCGGCTTCACTCAGCTCTGCCGGAATGGTGGCGTCGATCATCCATTTGGTGCCAAGGCGTGTGAAGGGACCCATGCCGGGAACCAGCGGTGAAATGCTGTCGAGGCCGAAGACGCGGGCATTCGGCAACATGACCACATCTTCCGACGCGTGAACCCGAGTGGTCATCGACCAAGCGATCTGGCCCAAATTGCCGGCGTCGATATCCTCGTCCACGGCGATGGCCAGTTTGGGGTGCAGGTAGGGACCCGACAACGCCGCCATCAACGCCGTTTTGGCCTGGCCCGGGTGGCGGGGACGCAGTTTCAGCACCAGCATCATGTCGCCGGCGGCGGCCACGGCACGCACGTCAATCAGATCGATGCCGCCCTCCACGTCGCTCAAATGGCGCTTGGTCGCCACTTCGATGCCGAGCCCCATGGTCGCCTGGGCATCGGTTATCGGTGCACCGCAATGGATGGCGTAGAAAATGGGGTCCTTGCGACGCGTGACGGCCTTGACCTTGAAGATCTCGGATTCTCCGCCGCCGGCGTAGGTGCCGGTCACTTCGCCATAAGGACCTTCCGGCTCGACAATGTCGGGGGGCACTTCGCCCTCCAGAACCAATTCGGCTTCCGCCGGCACTTCCAGATCGACCGTCTCGCAAGTCACCATGCGCACGGCCTCGCCCATCAGCCCCCCGGCCAGGCTTAATTCGTCATGACCAAATTGGGTGGTGAAGGAACCGGCAAAAAAAATCGCTGGATGGCAGCCGAAGAAAACCGCCACCGGCATTGCCTCGTTGCGGGCGCGGTATTTATCGTAGATACGCCGCGCTTGACGGGGCAGCATGAGGAAACCGGTTTTGTCCTTGCCGGTAACATGTTGGCGGTGGATGGAAACGTTGCGCAGGCCTGTCTCTGGATCCTTGATTACGGCAATGCCGGACGCCAAGTAACGCCCGCCGTCAAGTTCCGAGGTTACCGGCGATGGAATGTCAAACAGATCCACGTCGGACCCCTTGCTGATCACCTCCTTGATCGGCGCCGAGCCGGAATCGACGGTGACGGGATCGATGCCGTGGCGCAGGCGGGTGCCGATCTCGCCCAACAATGCGTTCTCTTCGATGCCGAGCCCGATGGCCCATTTGCGGCGGTCGGCGATAATCTGGCTGCAGGCCTTCCAGCCCTCGTGGCCGGCGATGTTGGTGAACAGGCTGGCCTTGCCCATTTCATTGAAGGCGCGCCACTGAACCGCTGCCATGTTGGTCAGCGGGTCCACTTCCTTGTCGAAGCGGATCAACTCCCCTTGTTGTTCCAGATTGGTGAGCAGGGTGCGGAAGGATTGATCGGGCATGGGTCTGCTCTCTTGAAATAAATCACGACACCATAAGTCCGCTATTGGATTAAGTCACCATCCCCGTTCACCGTTTACGGAATGTGACGGCGCGAAGGCAGCCTCGGCGATGAGGTCAGGGTAACCAGCCAGCTTCTCGGTTATGACGAAAAGCGGCTGCATTATTTCCACACAATGAATCATGCCACCAAGGGCTACCAAATGGCGCCGCAGGAACAATTGGCCGTTCACGTCGACCTTTCCATCCGCAAAGTCGTGCCGTTCACCGAAGGTCCGATGGAAAAACTCGCGGAGATGTGGAAATCCCATAAAGACCTACCGACCCCGCCGCAGGTCGGCAGTGTCATGAAAATTCCGCCGCCCAAGAAATATAACGGGATCACCAACAATAAAGGACCATTGTCCGAGTCAGCGGTCCTTTTTTTGGTGTGTGGGCTACTGGCGCAACCGGAACCGTTGAATTTTTCCGGTGGCGGTTTTCGGCAGTTCCTCGACAAAATTGAACCAGCGCGGAAATTTGTAGTGCGCCAGTCCGTCCTTACAGTGGGCGAGCAAATCCTCTTCCAGCGCCGGGCTGGCATCCGCCGGATTGTTGAGAACGATGAACGCCTCGGGCTTGATCAGGCCATCGGGATCGGCTCGACCGACGATGGCGGCTTCGAGCACTTTGCCGTGCTCGATCAGCCGGGCTTCGATCTCGAACGGTGAACACCAAAGCCCGCCGACCTTGAGCATATCGTCGCCACGACCGCCATTGACGAAGTAACCTTCGTCGTCCTGATAATACATATCACCGGTGTTGAGCCAGCCGCCTTCCAGCATGGTTTCGGAGGTCTTGTCCGGATTATTCCAATATTCGATTGCGGTGGAGCCGCCGCGGACATGCAGGGTGCCGATTTCTCCCCGCTCCACGGGATTGCCGTTTTCATCGACGATCCGAACCTCATAGCGCCCGACCAAGCGACCCGAGGTGCCAGGCTTGTGGTCGGCCGGCGTATTGGCGACGAATATATGAAGCGCCTCGGTCGAACCCAGGCCATCGATGATCAGGGTGCCGGTTTTTTCCTTCCAGCGCAGCATGATATTGCCGGGTAAAGCCTCGCCCGCGGACACGCATTGACGCAGTGAACTCGTATCCGGCAATTTCTTATCCATCGCGTGCAGTTGCTGCGCGTAAAGCGACGGCACGCCGAAAAATATTGTTGGCCGGTATTTCTCGATCATTTCGAAGGTCATTTCGGGTGTGACCTTTTGGTCGCTCAAAATAATCGTCGCGCCGACCCACAACGGAAATGTCAAGGCATTGCCGAACCCGTAGGAGTGGAACATCTTGCTGGCCGAGAAACAGCTGTCGCCCTCACGCAGGCCGATCGTGTCGACACCGCTGCATTGGCTAGTATAGACCATCGAGCGGTGGGGATGAATGACGCCCTTGGGATTGCCCGTCGATCCCGAGGAATAAAGCCAGAAACAAACCGTATCGGCGGTAGCCGGCGCGGGTGCCAGTTCGGGCGATTCCCCCGCCATGCGGGCGCTCAGTTCCTCGGTGGTCAAAATCTGGGGGGGCGAATCCTCCGCTGCCGCCAGGGCCTCGTTGATGGTGTCGCTAAATTCGGGGCTGTAGATCAACGCCGCGCTCGCCGAATCCTCGATCAGGTATTGGTAGTCCGAAACCCGCATCATGGTGTTGACCGGCACCGGTATCACGCCCGCCTTGACCGCTCCGAAAAAGGCGTAAATGAACTCAGGACAGTCCTTGACCACCATCAGCGCCCGTTCGCCAGGCTGAACGCCCAGCGAAATCAAGGCATTTCCGCAGCGGTTGACCCGTTCGGCGAGCTCGCCATAGGTGACCTCTTCATCACCGGATCGGATCGCCACCTTGCCGGCGCGGCCCTCTTCGAGATGGCGGTCGATGAACGGTACGGCGACATTGAAGACCGGCGAGAATTGGATCGTTGCCGGGCTTTCGCTTTCATCCAATGTGACGGTGTTATCCTTCATGGCTCCACCCAGGTTATGCCGTGCAATTTTATTGTTGATATCCGTCAAATCAACGGCTTTTCAACAGTAACGGCAACGTTCAGTTCCCACAATGGTGTTTGGATGACACCACGGGAACAGGGCTAATGGGTGGCAAGAAGCAGTGGAAGGGCGGTCAATACCTAGGTAGTTGTCTTCGAACATAGGCTTTGACAGGACCAACTTCCGAAGCTGGCAAATGATGACAGACCTTTGAGATGACGGAAAAGGCAAAAGCGGCGGTGCTAAGGGATGCATGGCATTCTGATTACCGCCAAGCCGGTTTGCCGGAGATCGGTCGGAACACCCGGGAAAATCGATGTTGTGAGCGTGAGTATGGGTTGAGATATTATCGTTCGTGTGCTCAGTTAGCGCCCCGTCGCACCGCGCGGGACGGACCTGAAATCGGTGAGTTTGTGCGCGGCAAAGCTTAAGAGTTGGAGGGGCAATGACCCAAGAGAAATCACCCTATCTTGGCCGCGCGATCGAGCGAGTCGAGGACGCGGTCCTGCTTTCCGCAAGCGCTAAATTCACCGACGACGTACCGACCGCACAGGGAACGCTCCACGCCGCCATTTTACGCTCGCCCCACGCCTCGGCTGAAATCGTGTCGATCGACACCAGTGCCGCCGAGCGCCAACCAGGTGTTGCCGCCGTGTTGACCGGGACCGATGTCAAGGAGGTAACGACGCCGTTTCTGATCGTCGTCAAGCAACCGATGGACCAATGGTGCCTGGCGATCGACCGGGTCCGCTTTGTCGGAGAGGCGGTCGCCGTGGTCATCGCGGAGGATCGTTACCTCGCGGAGGATGCGGTCGACTTTATCGAGGTTGAATACAGGCCGCTGGAGTCGGTGATCGATCCCCTCGAGGCGGCACAAGAGGACGCGCCGCTGGTCCATCCGGCGGTCGGCTCCAACATCGTCTCGGCGCGCGATTTTAGCTACGGCGATCCCGACGCGGCCTTCGCCGAGGCCGATCACCACGTAGAGCTTACGATTTCCTATCCGCGCAATTCACACACCCCGTTGGAAGGCTACGTGGTGGTTGCGGAATACGACAAGAACGACGGCGTATACGATGTCCTGTCCAACTTCCAAGGCCCGTTCACGGTCCATCCGGTTATGGCACGGGCGCTCGGCGTTCCCGGATCAAAACTGCGCATGCGCACGGCTCCGTTCTCGGGCGGGGGCTTCGGAGTCAAACAGGCAATATTTCCCTATGTGGTTTTATGCTGCGTTGCGGCCCGGAAAGTGGGCCGGCCGGTCAAGTGGGTGGAGGACAGGCTGGAGCACCTGACGGCGGCCACCGCCGCCCCGAACCGGGAGACAAAAGTCGAGGCGGCGGCCATGAAAGACGGCACGGTCACGGCCCTGCGCTACGACCAGCTTGAAGACTACGGCGCCTACTTGCGTCCGCCGATGCCGGGGCCGCTCTATCGCCAGCATGGCGTGATGACCGGGCCATACGACATTCCCAACCTGGCGATCACCAACCGTCTGGTAATGACCAACAAGACGCCATCAGGCATGGTCAGAGGCTTTGGCGGCCCGCAATCCTTTTATGCCCTTGAGCGCATCATGCACCGGGTTGCCGAGGTGACCGGCCTCGACCGCCTTGAGGTGATCCGCAAGAATCTAGTGCCCAAGGACGCTTTTCCCTATCGCGCCGCGGGCGGGGCGCTGCTCGATTCAGGAAACTACCAGGAGGTGGTGGACGTCGCGGTTACCGAAGGCAAATTCGACGCGCTTCGCAAACGGCGCGAGGAGGCGCGAAAGGAGGGCCGCCTTTACGGCATCGGGATGGCGGCGGTATCGGATCCGGCACATTCCAACATGGGATATCTGTCGACGATTCAGACCGTCGAGGAGAGGCACAAGTCGGGCCTCAAGGGCGGCAACATCTCTTATGCAACGGTCAATATGGAACCGCTGGGTGCGATCAGCGTCACCTGCGATTCAATCCCCCAGGGCCAGGGTCACGCGACAGTATTGTCCCAGATCGTCGCCGATCAACTGGGCGTCAGCCCCGACATGATTCGAGTCAATACAGAACACGACACCCATAAGGATCCATGGTCCATCGCCACCGGCAACTATTCCTGCCGGTTCTCCTCGGCAACCGCCGTCGCCTGTTACCGTGCCGCCAAGGAGGTACGTGAGAAGCTGGCCCAAATCGCCGCGCCACGCCTGAACGTCAAGCCCGAAGACATTGATTTTGCCGACGGTTTGGTGTTCGCGCACCAAAACCCGGACAATTCGCTCAAGCTCCATCGCGTGGCCGGCGTCGCCCACTGGCAGCCCGGCGAGTTGCCCAGCGGTATGGAGCCGGGCGTGCGTGCCACCGGCGTCTGGGCGCCGCCCGAGCTTGAGCCGCCCAACGATCAGGACCAGATCAACACCTCGCTGACCTACGGTTTCGTCTTCGATTTCTGCGGCGTGGAGATTGACCGTGACACCGGTCAGGTGCATATCGACAAATACGTCACGGTGCATGACTCCGGAACCATCCTCAATCCACTGCTCAAGGACGGCCAAACCTACGGCGCGTTCGCGTGGGGTGTAGGTTGCGCGTTTATGGAGGAGTTCGTTTACGGTAAAAACGGAGAGTTCCTGTCCGGCACTTTCGCCGATTACCTGCCTCCGACCGTCTGCGAAGTACCGACGCCCGAACTCTTCCACGTGTCGACGCCTTCGCCCTTCACGCCGCTTGGCGCCAAGGGTGGAGCCGAGGGCAACGTCATGTCCACGCCGGTGTGTCTGGCAAATGCCGTGTGCGACGCGCTGGGACTGGAAAGCATCAACCTGCCAATGACGCCGAAAAAGATCAGCGCCATTATCCACGGTGAAGAAGCCGCTCGACCCGCCTCCGTCGATGTTACCGCCCCGCCCGGGAAGGAAGACGTTTTCGGCACCGGGCGGGCCCTTACCGGAAAGGGCGGCCATACCGTACCTGCCTCGCCGGAAATGGTCTGGCAGACCCTGGTCGACCCGGCAAAATTAGCCTCCGTGATTCCCGGTTGCCACAAATTGGATCTCGTTGGCGAGAACGAATATGAGGCAGTGGTAACGCTCGGCGTTGGTCCGGTGAGCGGCCGCTTCAAGGCACGAATCAAGCTTTCCGAAATGGATCCGCCGAACTCGGTCATGCTCTCGGGCGGTGTTAACGGGCCACTCGGTTCGTCGCGGGGCTCCGGGCACGTGCGCCTGGCACCAAGTGCCGCGGGAACCGAAGTGAGCTACGACTATGAGATCGAGATTAGCGGCAAGGTTGCGGCCATCGGCGGCCGCATGCTGGATAACGCGGCGCGCTTGGTCATCAATCAATTTTTTAAGCGGCTGACCGCTAAGTTCGGTGGTTTGGAGGAAAAGGCGGCGGTGACCGGCGGGGCCAAGCGTCCGTCCCCGTGGCAATGGTTATTGCGATTGTTCGGAGCCGGCAAATGAAGCCGAGGCAGTTCGACTACGTAAGGGCCGAATCCCTCGACGAAGCACTCGTTTGCCTGGACGAGCACAGGGACGACGCGCGCATCCTGGCAGGCGGCCAGTCACTGGTCGCCATGCTCAACTTCCGCCTAATCGAAACCAAGGTGTTGATCGACATCAATCGAATCGAAGAAATCGACTACATCCGAATTGATAATGGTGCTCTGGAGGTCGGCGCGGCCACCCGGCAGACGGACCTCATGGATTGGCCCGAACTTGCCGGAACGGTACCGCTGTTACATGCCGCGATGCCCCATCTCGGACACTTCCAGACTCGCAACCAAGGTACGGTTTGCGGTTCAATCGCTCATTCCGATCCGAGTTCCGAGTTGCCGCTGTGCCTGGCGACACTTGACGGCGAGGTGGTCCTACGGTCGGTCCATGGTCGGCGAACCGTCAAAGCCGTCGATTTCCAAGTCGATCTATTGACCACCGACAGGCAGTCCGACGAGATGATCACCGCCGTACGGTTTCCTCTCTGTGGCGAGGGGACCGGCTACGCCTTCGACGAGATGAACCGGCGAATGGGCGACTTCGCGATCGTGAGCGTGGCCGCCGTTGCCTCGGACTCGTCGATCCGCCTGGGAGTCGGCGGGGTCGCGAGCAAGCCAGCCGTCCGCGATTGGGCTGGGCTTGATAATGACCAACTCGATGACGCCCTCAACGCATTCGCCTGGGACCTTGGCGGCGGCGACGACATCCACGCCACCGGGCAGTATCGGCGGGAATTGGTTAGACGAATTGGCCGGCGCACAATCGAGGAAGCAAAATTATGCCGCAGTTGAGTCGCGACGAACGACACCGGGTCACCGTTACCCTCAATGGCAAGGAAGTCAGTGGAATCACCGAGCCGCGAATGCTGCTATCGGATTTCTTGCGCCAGATTCTGAGTACAAATTCGGTGCATGTCGGCTGCGAGCACGGCGTATGCGGCGCCTGCACCGTGCGGATTGACGGACGGGCGGTTCGATCTTGCTTGATGTTCGCGGTTCAGGTCGATGGCTGCCGCATCGATACGGCCGCCGGGTTGGCTGATGATAGCGGCGAACTCAACGCGTTGCAGACGGCGTTCAAAAAGTACCACGCGCTCCAGTGCGGCTATTGCACGCCCGGTATCCTCATGTCGGTGACGGATTTCCTCGAACGCAATCCAAATCCCACCGAGAACGAAATCAAGGAGATGCTGAGCGGGCACATCTGCCGTTGCACCGGTTACGTCGGAATCATGCAGGCGGTGCTCGAGGTTGCGTCCGGGAACAACGAGAAATCGGCCGATCAGAACGCATAATCCGAGAGCAACCGGTGTGGCTTTGTCAGACTAATTCGGCTTGAGCCTCCTAGCGAGGTTCCTTAGCGTCTCGCTTGGGGATCCAACGCCTATGCGTTCGCGAATTTTCAGAACCGTGGGATGCTGCTGAAGTTTTTCTTAGAGCAAGCCTTTGGTGACGGCATACCAAGAGACAGCTCGGCGACCCTCATCGAAAGGGACTCTGGCGGTTTCGACCATTTTAGGCAGTGCTTGGTTGCTGCGGCCACCGCAGACCAAGTCGACTGGATCGTCTGGGGATTGAGCTTCGCAATCTTACGTTTTCACCTATTCCCAATAAGTGAGTCGCATCCGCTGAACCTCTCCTGCGTCTCTCCGATAATGGTGGGGTGCATGCGAACTCAGCTGGTCTCTGTGTTCGAGGGCGGGCGGTTCGAGGCGGCTGAAACGCAGATCGCCAACTTGGATTGGAAAGTGATCGAGAACCGCATAGCATGTCTCGAGAAGCCATTAGACGTGTTCGACATTCCGATCGATTGACCTATACGTGCCTATGGACATTGCAACAAGCTTGGGCACGGACGCCTTCTCGAACTTGCATTCCTCGCCCCGGACATCACCGAAGCCATTCTCGATGGCCGGCAGCCCGAAGACCTGTTGCTCGAAGACTTGGTCATGGGTGAAAAACTCCCAACCGACTGGTCCCAGCAACGCAAACTTC
>Ga0209980_10001955_pt1 | contig 11320 bp, 13 predicted proteins | sample CR02metaG_FD_183611 | JGI IMG/M metagenome (GOLD analysis project Ga0209980, IMG submission 183611) | Deep subsurface microbial communities from Mariana Trench to uncover new lineages of life (NeLLi) - CR02 metaG (SPAdes) (version 2) | ecosystem: Environmental > Aquatic > Marine > Ocean trench... | reverse complement strand
CATAGCCGCCCGGCGTGCAGCTTTTCATCGCCTGCAAGTCCTATGAACGGGCGCTGGCAGCACTGGCGCCGTTCAAGCCATCCATGACGCAAGGGCAGGCCGAGACGGTCATCGAAGTCATCGCCGTTGCTGGCCCCTTGTGCCGCGGCGGTGGGGCTGCCGAGTCCGAAAATAGGATGCTCGCCGCAGTGACAACGGTGCGTCAAGCCTTGGAGAAGCTCGTCATGGTGCAGCCACAAGCGGAGGGAAGATAATGACCCTCAACACGATCGCCGCCATCGCTTATCTTCTGGCCTCCGTCCTTGAGGCCGGGTTGACGATCACCCAGGTGCTGGATAAAGCGAAGGAAACCGGCATCATGCCGGCCGACGCGTGGGCCAAGCTCAAGTCCGACCTCGATCGGGCGGAAACGGCTTTCCTCGGGGACTGAGCACGGGGTGGGCCAATAAGGATTCCTCTGGTTTGAGGCATCCTGTTGCCCTACCACTAAACGACACGCCGTCACCGGGGCCGATCTTCGGCGGCGCTGTTCTATCCGCGTTACAAGCCGCGGCCCCGGCTACCCGAAAATTGAGCCTAGAGGCTGCCCGTATCGACGGGCCAACGCGACGCCGCCGGGGGATTGACCCCGGCGGCGTTTTTTTTGTGCCCGGCTTCCGGGTCCCCTGCTTTCGTTGCAATGAACCGGCGTTATGCCCATTATCCGGCAGAGGATTTGAGCGGGCGTGGTGGAACTGGTAGACACGAGGGACTTAAAATCCCTTGGCTTCGGCCTTGCAGGTTCGAGTCCTGCCGCCCGCACCAGCCACACCATCAGGGAAAATATAAAGGTAAATCCAATAGGGAATAGAAGAGGGAACAATGGCGGAAGGTAACAATATCCATTTCGAGGATATTCTATGCGCAGACGGTATGCCGGCCTATCTGGCCAAGCCTTCGGGCGGAGAGCCGCGAGCCTGTATCGTTCTCATGCATGAACGCTACGGCCTTGTGGCGCATACCAAGGATCTGGCCCGCCGCTTCGCCGGGGACGGGTATGTCTGCATCGCACCGGATGTCTTTTTCCGCCACCCGGACCAGGACGCGCTCCATCGCGGTGACGAAAGATGCGATATTACCGACGGCGGCGCCGTCCGCGACCTATCCGCGGCCATCGATGCGCTCGCCGAGGTGGACGGCGCCGATCCCGCCCGCTGCGCTGTGATGGGTGTTTGCCAGACGGGCCGCCACCCCCTGGTGCTGGCCGCAGAGCGGTCTATTTCCGCTGCGCTCGTGTGGTACGGGGCGGCATCGAAGCGGGAATGGGAGACAAATGAGCGCCAGCCGCGCCCATTGGAGGGCGTGATTGCGGACATTGACTGCCCCGTTTTCGGCTCATTCGGCGAGGCGGACCACATCATCTCCCTCGATGATGTACGGCGGTTCCGCAACTGCCTGGAGGAGAAGCAGAAGTCGTACTCCATCAAAGTTTTCGGCGGTGCGCCCCATGGATGGCTCAACGATACCATGCCGGGGCGCTATCGTCGGGAGCAGGCGGAGGCGGCATGGGCGGCACAACTCGATTTCCTTGACTGGCTGTTTGATCCCGACAGAGACCAGTCCAAGATCGAGTGGAGCTTCAATTGCGATACGTCACCCGACTACGATTTCTCCAAGAACGTGCGCCTTGAATAAGGCGGATGACTACTGAGGTGGAGGCGTTTCCATGTGCGGGCGCTATGCGATCACGTCGCCCCTCGAAGCGATTATAGAAGCCTTCGCCGTGAAGAGCGCACGCCCCAACCTGCAGCCGCGCTACAATGCCGCTCCGAGCCAGGATCTGCCGGTCGTTCGTGCCAGGCGCGAAGGGCGGGAACTGATCCTGATGCGTTGGGGGCTGGTGCCGTCATGGTCCAAGGGGCCCGATTCACGCTATTCCATGATCAATGCGCGGGCCGAAACGGTAGCCAGCAAACCAGCCTATCGCGGGCCGTTCCGCCAAAGGCGCTGCCTGGTTCCAGCCAACGGTTTTTACGAGTGGAAGAAAACCGCCGAGGGCAAGCAGCCCTATTTCATCGCCCTCGCGACGGGTGAGGCCTTGGCCTTTGCCGGGCTCTGGGATCACTGGACGGGCCCCGAGGGGGAAGCGATCACCTCCTTCACCATCATCGTCACTGCCGCCAATGACTGTGTCCGTCCGATCCATGACCGCATGCCCGTCATACTGGGGCCGGACGATCATGAATCGTGGCTCGGCGAACGTGGCGCGCCGTCGCGGACTAAACTTGCCATCATGCTGCGTCCCTACCCGGCGGAACTCATGCGGGCTTACCCGGTGAGCCGCGATGTGAACAGCCCGGCGAATGATAGCCCCGGCCTATTGGAAGGGGTCGGCGAAGGCCGCTCAGGGTTGCTCTAAAACGGCGTACCGGGCACCCTTCGCGTTGCCGTGAAGCCCATGGCGATATTGACGGGCCGGCGCCAGACAGGCCTTCCCTCGCGCCGGTTTGGCCGGTGATGATGCGGCCTTCACGGGAAATTGTATGCCGGTGTATTGAATTCAGAGGAGATGCGCGTTATCCCTCTATCTTAAGAGATGCACTTTGGCCCGAAGTACAATCGTTACACGGGGGAGGCGCCGACAATTCCGAGTTGAGAGGTGGCTATGATCACGAGAAAGAACGTATCGACGCTTTTCTGTTGGCGCTCCGCCACCGGATTCGCTTTCCTGGCGGCGGTCGGACTGTCTCTATCCGGCACGGCGGTACCCGCCGCCAGTCAACCGACCATCATTACCCTGACACAGTTGGGCTGCCAGTTCCTCGAATCGGAAAACGGCGTCGATCACATGTACAAGACCACGAAGGCCGCAGATTGCAAGGAGATCAACGCTAGAACCGAGCGCGCACGTCTGGCAAAAGCCAAAGTTTTGAGGCTTAAACCTGGCAGATATATCTTCCGGGTGACCAACAAGAACGTGCCCTACGGTCTTGGGTTTTGGTTGCGAGGCAAGGGGTTTGGACGTGTGACCCTTCCCAGTGTCTCCGGGGGCGGAATGGACCTTGGCGTGACCCTGGAATACAAGATCACGCTGAGGCCGGGCGAGTATTTTTATTCATGCCCGCTCAATCCAACGCCGGACTATCGGCTCGTCGTAGATGGGTGAGACAATCAGGCTGGCCGTTGCGCCGCCAGGGCTTTCGGGGTGGTGTGATGGTCACAGGCGATCGTTGGCGGAGATGATATCGTCGAGGAACGTCCGGCAGAGCGCCATCTGATCGAGTGCGACGAACTCGTCGGGCTTGTGGGCTTGGGCGATATGGCCAGGGCCACATACGATGGTGGGAATCCCAGCGCCTTGATAAAGGCCGGCTTCGGTTGTGAAGCTGATCTGTCCCGGCGCGTTGGTGCCGGTCAGTTGGAGGGCGACGGTCAGGATTTCGTTATCTTCATCGGGCGCGAGGGCCGGGATATCCGACTGGATCTCGATTTCAACACCGCTTTCGGGGGCGACCGCCTGCATTTCGGGAAGCAGGGCATTGCTTATATACGAGCGCAACTCCGCCAAAATTTCGCCGGGGTCCTGATGAGGTAGATTTCGAATCTCGAACTCGAAGCGGCAATCCTTGGGGATAATGTTTCGCGCGATTCCCCCTTGCATCTGGCCCGTATGAATGGTCGTGAATGGCGGATCAAAACGGCTATCAAACGGTCCTTCCCTTCGCAGAATTTTTTGCGTCGCACGAAGGTGAGCGACGATTTCCGCAGCAATCTCAACCGCGTTGACCCCCTTGTCGATATAGGCGCTGTGGCCTTCGACGCCGCGCACGTGGCAGTCGACGGACAGTTTTCCCTTGTGACCGTTGACTACGGCCATGCCGGTGGGTTCACCGACCACACACCGTACGGGGCGAATCTTCAACTGTTCCAAGTGCCGGGCCAGGGCTCGGCCTCCGAAGCATCCTGTTTCCTCGTCATAGGTGAACGCCAGATGGATAGGCCGCCGCAATCGTGTATTTGCGAGCTCCGGGACGGCCGCCAAAACCACGGCGACGAAACCCTTCATGTCACAGGTGCCGCGCCCATAAAGGCGGCCCTCGCGTTCATTGACCTGGAAGGGGTCGGTCGCCCAGTTTTGATTTTCGACCGGAACCACGTCCGTATGTCCCGCCAGCATGAGCCCGCCGGTATCCGATGGGCCGATAGTGGCGAGTAGATCCGCCTTGGTGCCCGTCTCGTTCCTAATCAAAGTGCCTTGAATCCCAAAGCGGAAAAGATACGCGCTAATGAATTCGATCAGCGCAAGATTCGAGTTGCTGCTCACGGTGTCGAAACCGACCAGTTCTTCAAGAAGCGATCGGGCATCCGGATTCCGGCTGGGCTTCGGGGGCATCTCGCTGTCCGGCTGATTACGGGAGAAACTGTTCTCTTATAATCCGCTCTTCGAGGTTGTGTTCTGCATCGAACAGGAGGGTCAAGGTGTGATCTTTCGTTTCCTTGACGGTCACCTGCGTCACGTCGCGGATTTCAGTGAAATCGGCAACGGCACTGACCGGCCGCTTTCTCGCCTCTAGAATCTCAAAGGATACCTCGGCTCGAGCGGGTAATAACGCGCCGCGCCAGCGTCTCGGCCGAAACGCACTAATGGGTGTCAACGCCAGCAATTCTGTACCGATGGGAATGATCGGTCCGTGTGCCGACAGGTTATAGGCGGTGCTTCCCGCCGGCGTGGATACGAGAACTCCGTCGCAAATCAATTCATCGATGCGTATTACGCCATCCACCTTGACACGGATTTTCGCCGCTTGCCCCGTTTCACGAAAGAGCGACACCTCATTGATCGCAAGGGCTTCGCGGGTATCGCCATCCGTAATGACAGCATCCATATGAAGAGGGTGGAGCGACACGGCGACAGCCGATTGCAGTCGGTCCCTCAGTCCCTTCGTCTCATAGCGATTCATCAAGAAACCGATAGAGCCTCGATGCATGCCGTAGACGGGTACGCAGCTATCGATATTGTTGTGAAGAGTCTCCAGCATGACGCCATCACCGCCCAGCGGGACGATCACATCTGCATCCTCGATGGCGCAATTGCCGTATTCCGCCGTGAGTGCATCGAGCGCTTCGAGAGCTTGTGGCGTGCCCGCGGCGACAATGGCGATGTTTTCCAATGCCATGTCAGTCCATTCCCTTGGGAGCGAATGCAAAAAGTCACGGATTATACCCGAGACTATGCCCCTTGGCACCTTGGCGGCGGGACGAGGCGGTTTCCCAAACCTCGCGCCGCCTTCGCAAATGCTTCAGTCACGGTTTATCGGAGCTGCGGGGTGACAGGGGTCTGGAAACGGAAGGCCTATTGCGCTTCACCCGCAGGCGGAATAACGGCAACGCATTTGTTGGAATTCATGAGGAAGCTCTGAAGGAATTCGCAATAGGTCGGCTTTTGTCCCGCTTCCTCCATGGCGCCGATCATCGGACACCAGTTTACCAGTTCGTGCTGGCCCGAATCTTCCAGGGCGGAAAGCTCAAGGTCGCGCCACGCCATGTAGTTGCCGGACTTGAGTTCGGCGAAACGCGCGAGGTCTGCCTCGAGGTCGGGGTAGAGGTAATGGTGCTTTTCTGTCAGGAAGCCGTGTGAAAAACTTGCCGATGCGACCAGCGCGACGCGCCAGGGACTCGCCAAAAGCATGCGTGCGATGGCGCGACCAAGTTCAAAGCACCGCCTGGGCGTGGGCCCCGGGGGGTCGGGTTCCCGATTTCCTGGGGCCGGGCCATTTTCCTCCACAAGGCCACCTTTGGCCCGGATCAAAGCCGACCCATAAGCATTTATGGCGAAGGGGATGATGGGATAGGGCCATCCCTTCCTTTCGTGGTCCAAATAAAGAAGTGTATTGGCAAAGGCATGACCCAGGTATTCCTGGTGGGGCAGGGAGTAGCTATAGGCTGGGTCGAAGCCTTCCCCGAGCAAGGCATTCACCAGAAACTTCGCGATTTCCGGCGCCCCATCATTTTCCAGGACGAGATCAAAATGATCGTGCCAGATATTCAGGGTATCGCCACCAAGACCGCGAGCGCGTAGATAAGGCTTGGTCAAAAATTTCTCTCCGACAAAGACGCAATAGGCCGGCACCAGGTCTTCGCGGAAACATTCATACTGGTCATCGCCGAATATGATCACCGCATCGGGCCTAAAAGAGTCGATCGCGGCCCGGATGCGTTTCAATCCATCGAAATACCGATCACGATGGATCGCGGCGAATTTGGCACCTTGATCGTTCCCCCATTCGGCTTGCATGGCGTCGGGCCATTTTTCCGGGGAATCGAGTTCGGGTGGGAGAGAGCCATTGGCAAGGCGCGCCTTGGCTCTCGCGGACATTTCTTCATCGGAAAACATGAATCCGCCGAAATGGCTCAAACCCAGTCCAAGAAGTTCGGCCACAAACGCGTCCTTTCACGAGGTCGGTGTAGGCTTATCCGCCGGTGACGCTCATGTGGCGGGAAAGGGCGGGCTGATTGTTGCGCCGGTCGATGACGAAATCATGCCCTTTCGGCTTTCGCGCGATGGCCTCGTGTATTGCCGCGATAAGAGCTTCGTCACCCTCGCTTGCACGCATTGGCGCACGGAGATCGGCGGCATCCTCTTGGCCGAGGCACATATAAAGCGTACCGGTGCACGTCACGCGCACCCTGTTGCACCCTTCACAGAAGTTATGGGTCAGAGGGGTAATAAAGCCCAGATACCGGCCCGTCTCTTCAACCTTGGTATATCGGGCAGGGCCACCGGTGTGGTGGGTGGAATCGGTCAGGGTCCACCTCTTTTCCAAATCCGAGCGGACGACGGAAAGTGGCAAATACTGATCCGTCCGGTCGCCGGAAATGTCACCGAGCGGCATGGTTTCGATAAGTGTCAAATCGCAACCGCGCTCACCGCACCAACGGATTAAGTCGTCAAATTCAATATCGTTGACACCCTTCAGCGCCACCGCGTTAATCTTGACTTTGAGCCCTGCCTCGAGGGCAGCGTCAATTCCGCCGAGGACCTTTCCAAGGTCGCCTATGCGGGTGAGGGCCTTGAATCGGTCGGGGTCAAGGCTGTCCATAGATACGTTGATCCTACGAACGCCGAAATCCGCCAAGGAACGCGCATGGGTGGCCAATTGCGAGCCGTTGGTGGTCAGGGTCAGTTCATCCAATGCGCCCGATTCGAGGTGGCGGCTCAAACTCTCGAACAAGGTCATGATCCCCTTTCGCACCAGAGGCTCTCCACCGGTGATCCGGAGCTTCTTGACGCCGAGGCCGATGAAGGCGCTGCACAGGCGGTCGAGTTCTTCAAGGCTCAAGACCTCTGCTTTGGGTAAAAAGGTCATGTCTTCCGCCATGCAGTAAATGCAGCGGAAATCGCAACGGTCGGTGACCGAGACGCGCAAATAGGTGATATGGCGGCCAAAAGGATCGATCATCGGGACATGCCTCCAGAACCCAAATATAGAGCCAAATCCATGGGAAACATAGGCCGTATCGCACTGCCCCCGCGTAATCGTGGAAAGGGCACCGAAACCACAACCGGCGTTTCGTTCAGCCTTGGCTCACCTAATAGGTTTACTTGATAGGTTTGGCCTGTGGAATAGACAGGGTGAACCTCGTTCCCTCGCCGACGATACTTTCGACCGTGAGGTCGCCTTCCATCAACTGGGCGAGCTGACGGGAAATGGCGAGGCCGAGGCCAGTGCCTTCGGTTTCGCGGCTCAGGATATTCTTTTCAACCTGATAGAAGGGATCGAATACACGTTCTTGTTCGTCGGCTGGAATTCCGATCCCAGTGTCCCACACGGTTATGTCAATCAAGCCATCGGCGCCTAAGCCGACTTCAACGCCAACCCTGCCATCGTCGGGCGTAAATTTGATTGCGTTGCTAAGAAGATTTACGAGTATTTGCCTTGCGCGGAGACGGTCGGTGAGAACGAGAAGACCGGGGTCGGCAACCTGGCCGTTGTCGGTCTCGATTCTACGTTTGTCGCCAACCTTTGGGTCCACCATATTCGCGGCTTCTTCGACCAGTTCCCTGACCCGCACGGGAATCGCATCGATCGCGATATTCCGGGATTCGATGTTCGCGGTATCGAGAATGTCGTTGATAATGTCTAGAAGGTGGCCGCCCGCCTTATGGATATTTTTGAAGTATTCCACATAGGATTGGTCGAGGGGGCCGTGGACTTTTTGCGTTGCAGCGTCCGAAAAACCGATAATGCAGTTGAGCGGTGTCCGAAGTTCGTGGCTCATCATTGCAAGGAAATCAATTTTGGCCTTGTCTGCGACCTGTGATTTTTCCAATGCTAGGACGAGATCCTCATTACGCTGCCTAAGTTCCTCAAGAGTTTTTTCCAACTCGGCCTTGGCATCGGTTGCCGATTTTTCGGCCTTGAAGCGACGGGTTACGTCGGTACCCGTTCCCCGGTAACCCTCAAACCGACCGCTGTCCTCGGCGAATACCGGAACGCCACTTACAAGCACATAACGAGGATGTCCGTCGGTTCCCTCCATAAGGAATGTGCGATTCCGAAACGGTCTGTGGGTCTCCATTTCCTTTTGTGTCCCGCTGGCTTCCCCGTCGTCATCGAACTTGCCCAGGGTGAAGAAGTGGCGGCCAGTGAGCGTTTGCGCCGGCGTGCCGATGGCTTCCGATATGCGCGGCGAAACAAAGGTCAAATTGAAATTGTGATCCACCGCCCAAAGCCAGTCCGAAGAGGATCGAATGACGTCCTGTAGCCAACCCTCCATTTCGCCTGCTTTTTGGGTCGCCCGGGCGAGAGGGCTGACATCTTCGTATATACCGCCAAATCCAATGATCTTTCCCTTGTCGCTGTCGCTGCGGATCACGAAATGATTGGAGATAAAATAGTTTTCTTTGTTGTCGATGGAGATCGTATGGGATCGCCGTATCTCTTCGCCATTTGCGTAGAGCTGTTCGATTATCGCCATGAGCGCGGCTGGCGTCTCGTCCAAGGAAGGTAGGTCTTCGTCAGACCAATACAGGTGGGGCGCGAGATCCCTGAATGCTTTATTGGAAATGACGATTTTTCCGGAAGAATCGGTGAGATAGAACGGCGTGATTCGATCGAACAGGACATTGAGCAAGTCCTTGTGCCCGGCCTGCCGTTTCAGGGTGCTCTGGCCCTTGCGTTTTACAGCAGGCTTCGTCGATTCGCCACGGGCTTTGTCCGCGTTGGCGGCGTCAATACCAATGCCTTGATTGGTGCCTTGCAGGAGGTCGCGAAGGCTTTTCTGGGTCACACTCATAACGACTTTAAACCCCATAAAAGACGGGGCTCCTAATGTAATTTCCACGCACCCCTCGAGGGGCCAAATCGGGCCGATCCAGCGTGGAGTTGGTGGATAATGCAGATCGGATGAGGATTCGTCAAGTTCTTCAATAAGATATGAGGAAAATAAAAGGCTATGCCTTAATATAAATATACATTGGTGCGCATCCGGTAGCGAGTTTGAAATTATTCTGGTGCCGTGACTTTGTTTGCACCACAAGAGTTAGACTTCTGGAGCAGAGGACCGTGTCAGGGACCAGCAAAACAACCCCCGTCTGGATACCATATGAAAATGCCTGTCTTCCCATCGTCGGCGTGGTGTTGGCGGGCGGGCGTTCACGCCGTTTCAATGGGGCGGACAAGTCCCTCGAAATTTTGGCGGGACGGCCTTTGATCCAAAGAGTTCTCGATAAGGCGCGGTCTCAGGTTGATGAATTGATCATTAGTACCAATGGTGACCCATCTAGATTCTCAGAAATCACTACCGCGGTCGTGGTTGTTGACGATATGACGGGCCACCAAGGACCGCTCGCCGGGCTGGCGGCCTGCTTATCCTGGTTGGCCGAGGAGCGACCAGAAGTTCGATGGATCGCGACGTTTCCCGTGGACGGCCCCTTTTTCCCAGGGCATTTGGTGGCGTCCCTTTCCGCTGAGGCGTTGCCAAAGGGTGTTCCTGCTTTCGCGGCATCGGGCGGACGGGTACATCCCGTCTTCGGTTTATGGCCGATTGGCATCGAACCGGAGTTGCGGCGTTACCTCGTAAATAGCAAGCGAAGTTCGTTGGTGGATTTTATTAAGTCGCAAGACGGCATCGAGGTCGCCTTCGCGGAAAGGTCCCCGGATCCGTTTTTCAACATCAATACAGAAGTGGATCTTTCGCGAGCCGAAGCCTTGTGTCGGGAGTCGGAGCGTGGCGTTTGAGGCCGAGTTCAGTCGTTGATCAGTATCAATTGCACCACATTGGTTTTGATCAGTTGCTTGCCGGCATTCTCGAAATTTATTGTGACGCGGTTCCCATCCACGGACTGCACCTGCCCAACTCCCCAAGCGGGGCAACCAGGGTGCCGTACGCGGTTTCCGGGCACGAGCAGCGACGCTGGGACTGGTGTCTCCGATACCATTCTTTTTCCCATTTTGAGTGGGTCGCCGTAAAGCCTATGCTATCCCTAACGGCGGAGCTTGGCACCCTATTTTTATCCTTTAAGAAATTGGAATGACTGCGATGGATACTCAGCTAGATTCAAGGGTTATGGAGCTTCTATGTGCGCGATTGTGCCACGATCTCATTGGTCCCATTGCCGCCGTCAATAACGGGGTGGAACTTATTCGGGATTTTGGCGACGAAATGCAGGGGGAGGCTCTTGCGCTGATTGGAGAAAGCGCCACCAAGGCGTCGCAACTGTTACAGTTCTACAGGGTGGCATTTGGTTCGGCGCGAGCGGCGGATGGAAGCGGGATCGAGATTGAAGAAGCTCGTCAGCGCGCCCTTGACGCATTGTCTTCAGAGCGAATTACCATTCAATGGCCCGATAAGGAAGCGGAAGGAGATGGGGAGGCCTCACGCCTGGCGGTCAAACTTATCCTCAACCTCGTTCTGCTGGGCGTCGAGATTCTTCCGGGCGCGGGCAAAGTCTGCGTGGAAATTAAACGGGGCAATCCGGGGCAGGTGCAAATCACCGCGCAAAAGAATGGCCTTTCTATGAGTGAAGATTTTGCCGCAGTTCTCAATGGTGAAGTTTTGCCAAACCAGCTTACACCCCACACCGTCCAAGCATTTTTCACCCGTTTTCTCGCGAACTCCGTTGGTGGCGATATCCAAGTTCATTGCGGGAACGATGTTATAACTTTAGTTGTAGAAATTTATACCTAACACCGAATTTGGAATTTATCGCGAGATTCCCTAAAAATTAGCAGGAGGTTTACCGGTTATTAACCTGTTTCTTACACCTATTGGGGGTCATTTCTTTTTGCTGGACGGCATATGCCTTTTGCCCGTCAACAAGACAAATTACTACCCTAAT
>Ga0209980_10001954_pt1 | contig 11320 bp, 6 predicted proteins | sample CR02metaG_FD_183611 | JGI IMG/M metagenome (GOLD analysis project Ga0209980, IMG submission 183611) | Deep subsurface microbial communities from Mariana Trench to uncover new lineages of life (NeLLi) - CR02 metaG (SPAdes) (version 2) | ecosystem: Environmental > Aquatic > Marine > Ocean trench >... | reverse complement strand
CCTCCTCAACAAACACCATTCCCTGATATTTTTGTATAATATTTCCGGTCGGCTGCCCGGACGTTATCTCCATCATCCGCTTCCCGGCCTGATCGCCATCCAGGCTGAGCCAATAAACATTATCAAAACCATAATGATTTATATAGTGTTTATAATTATTAGCGTTGGAATCATATTGCCAACCTTCAACACCGAATCCGTAAAAAAGAATATAGTCGTCTCGATCAAAACTGCCATCGCCGCCATCTTCTACTTTGATGGCATTTTCAAGCAAACCGACCGGTTTAGGCGCATTCAAATCGCGAAGCAGCTCAGTACCCCCGTTATTTAAAAGACGAATTTTAGCGGGATCAATTTGATTTAAATTTATATTATAAGACTCAAGCAAGCGGCCGTCAATTTTGTACATTCCCTCATCCTGAATGGAAAATTTATACAAAGTGGTATTAAAGAACTGCGACCGCTTCTTAATTTGAACTTCCGGGGCTTTTCGCCAAAGTCGGGATTGTTCATAATTTAAAACAGCCTTTCTATAAAGTTGTTCACCCGAATTCATTAAAGAAAGCTGACCCGGTGCCGAACTTTGTCCCCCGATAAAGTTTATTTTCAAAACGATTCTGTTGTATTTTATAATCTCTTTCTTGTCCGGAAAATATCGAATTCCCGCCACCTGAATTCTGGCAATTTGCTGGTCCCGGAAAAATGCCGGTTCCTGAATTCTAACTAACTTGGATGGAAACGGACCGGGATTTGAATAAAGGGTTTCATTAGGGCTAAATTCAAATTCGGACCACCCATTAACCATTTTGATCTCCGGGTGCGGAAGGAGTTTTATGCCAGAATGAATTTCCGTATCTGAGTCTAAAATTTGATATTCAATCTGGCCGCCAATCGGAATTCCCAGAACCGCCACATGATATGGAATCTGCGGCAAGCCTGGTGTTTCGAGGTAACTTGCATCCAGGAAAGATACGCGAGCTAATTCCTCACCATTGATTCGTTCTATCTTTATTGAAAAGTTTTGAGGTGTAAAAGTAATCGTTAGACTTCGGGCATCGGTACTAAGGATCTGAACATTGGGGGCACTTTCTTTAATACTTGCCAAGGCTTTTAAGTGAAAACTAACGGCAATAAAAAGAACAGCCAAACTGAGGAAAATTCGTGCAATTAAAAATTTAAACATCAACATTTTTATTTTTAGCCAGAAATATTAAACCAAAACCAATTGCGATGACAAGACTGTACATAATAATTAGAAATAACCTCGAAGTTTGAACAAAAAATAATTCATATCCCAAACCCAGGGTGCTGAGACTTGCAAAAACTAAACCTCGAAGCGTATAGCGGTCCACACGAGAACCCTTTTAGATAACAACGACTAAATTGAATTTCTTCCCGTCGGAGAAAATTGCTTCACTAATATAAAGTAATAGTTGGAAAATGTAAATAAAAAATTGGAAAAACGAAGTTTACAACAAAGGTTTTAATAAACCCAAGAGGCTTTTTTTTGCTTTACTTAAAAGTGTCGGACTGGATGCCGTTCTTGGAGCCTTCATCGTTTGAATTTTTGAGTGCATTCTCCGAATGTTTTCCATGACTTGAGTCATGATGGACTGTGCGACGTCCCGGTTTTTTTCTCGTCCATAAAACTCAGATAAATCCAGAGGTTCGCCATAATAGACATAAATTCGTTTGAAAATTCTAGGGAAAATAGAGCCGATTGGCAGGAGTTTGTCCATACCATCTATACACACAGGAATCACAGTCGGGTTGGTCTCCAGAATGAGTAAGCCGGCGCCAGCGCGTGGTTTACCTATTGATCCGTCCCGTGAACGGGTGCCCTCGGGAAACAGAGTCATTGGGGATTTTCTCAACGCTTGTGCCATCTTATAAATAGCGCCCATATCCTTGCGGCCTTTTTTTATAGGAATACATTTCCAGTTATCTGCGACCCATGCCAAAAATGGTGTTCGATAAAAATTTTCCTCTGCAGCTGGATTTGAGGGGATTAACCGGGGGCGAAACAATGAGCTTGGAAAGAATCCGCACATACCGACCAAAAAACTGTCGATCATCGTTTGATGATTAGAGAGAAGCAGGGTGTTGATTTTCTGGGGAACGTTTTTTTTCCCGATGACAGTGGTCCTGTTTAGAAAATGAAAAAAAATGTAACCAATCGTGACCGATAGATTTGTTATTAAATAATGGGTGACCGGAAACGTTAGCCGAAACAGCCAACCACGCTTTCGAGAACAATGCATTTCTCAAAAAAAAATATTTATAAATCAATTGAATGGTAGATTGAGCCAACCGTAAAAATAATTTATAAATTTATTCTCAAAAGTAAAGAAAAATGGTGTAATTTTTTGCGAATTTTTTGCAACAAATTGCTTAATAACAAACCTGAGTTTGGCGTTTTCAAGTTTTAATAACTACGAATGTAGCATCGTCATCCAACAACGCTTTTTTGACAAAAAGATTTAAATTAGCTACTAATTTATCTTTAAACTCATCGGCGCTCAAATGCGCATCCTCTGCGACGATTTTTGTCAGCCGCTCTTCGCCGAACTGCGTCTTCAAACCATTTCTCGCCTCTGTGATGCCATCTGTGTAAAATAGAAAGAGATCGCCTGCAGAGATATCAATCGTTTTCTGAATTAACTCTTTATCAAAATTTGAATTCTTATTCAAACCTATTCCAATTCCTGGGGGTTTTAACCACACGGTTTTCTTTGTTTCAGACTTAAAATAAATCGCTGGATTGTGACCGGCCCTTGCCAAATAAAGCTTCTTTTCCTTTGTATCAAAAATTGCACTAGTGGCTGTAATAAAATAATTCTTTTTCAATCTTTGCGCCATGACGTCATTCATTCTAACCAGCATTTCTTTTGGTGAAACCTGGCTTTGGGCAAGCAGCTCAAATAAACCCTGGAGCCGGACCGCATACAAAGCTGCCGGCATTCCCTTTCCGGAAACATCTCCAACGATTAACGCAATTCGGTGTGCATTTAACTGAATCACGTCGTAATAATCCCCGCCCACTTCTCCGGCTGGTTGATAAAATGTGGCTATCTCAAGTCCTTTTACTTCAGGATTTTTTTCCGGTTGCAACCCAAGTTGAATATTACGAGCAATCTCAAGCTCATCCTTTGACACCATTTTATCAGCGAGCTCGAAAGCCAGAAGTAGATTCAAAATTAAGAAAGCGATCACGCCGTAAAACCAATTAGATATGAATACGGCAATAATAAAAAGAATAAAAGCCAGGCCGTAAAAAAGACGTCGTGCAGGCGTTAGTTTTAGAACAAAACTTAAAAAAATTTCTTTGACGACAAGTAACTGCCTTTTAGGAAAATTATCTTCGGCAGAACCTTTGGAGACTGCTTTTTTGTAGTATGACAAAACTTCTAATGATTCACGCTTCAGGAGTCGTTCAATCTCACTTCTGCTTAACCCAGAAGTATAAAGCTGATAAAATTCTTTAAGGCCGTGAAACTTGTTCTTCTTTTGATTCATGAACTTAATAAATGAAGGTTTAGTTTGGTTCTTCTGAAAAGCGTGAAAAAACTTTTAAATCTTCTAAGTCCTGTTTGGTGTTCATATTAAAAAGTAAGTTGGAATTCTCCATCTCAATAAACTCAGATGGAATAGTTTCAAGCAGGCTGTGCAAACTGTAATCTTTGATTTTCATTTGGTTAACAATTGTAGAAATACAATTTTTAGAATAAAGCGTACATAAAGGCTCTAAACCCTTTTTTGTACGCACCCCAAAAACATCCTGACCTGAGTAGGAATCCAAAACCAATTGAATAACCTCTGTGGAAATCAAAGGCAAGTCGCAGGCAAGAAAAAAGTTGAGATCAAAGGCGGAATCGACAAGGCCCGCGTGAACACCCCCTATCGGCCCCAAACCGGGGTAAATATCGGAAATCATTTTCAGTTTAAGAAAGCGAAATGTTTGAAACGAAGAAGTGACAATTTTAATATTTTCTTTTTTGGCGGGGACTGCTGAAACGACTTTTTCAATAATGGTCTGCCCTTTAACCTCAACCAAAGCCTTGTTCCGACCGAGGCGACGACTTTGTCCTCCGGCAAGAATATAAAAATTCATAAGAGCTATAATTTGAATCAAAGAAAAATGGTAAATTCAATCGATAAATGAACTTAAATTACAGTTTTTATTTAGTCTTGTCAAGGAATAATTAATTAAGTACGTGGCGGATAAGATGGCTTAATAAAAACGTAGAAAATTCTATGAAATCGAGGAGCAAAACACCTTAGTAAATTTAATCCATTTGATCCAAAAAAGGTGCGATTTTCTCAATGATATCGGAATGAGCCTGTCCATTGCTGGCGGCAAATCCTTTGTCATTGTAAACATTCTTCTTATTATATCTTAAAGGTTCACCCCAGCAGTCGGTGATTTTTCCTCCAGCCTCTTCTAAAATTATTTGAGGAGCACAGGTATCCCACTCTTTGGTTTTCGAATTCGGATGGATATATAGTTCCGCTTTTTGTTCTACCACCAGGCCGACCTTCAGGCCGACGCTGCCCGAAGAGATATCTTTCTCGATTCCCAGCGAATCCATGATCGCATCGACTAATGGCGACCTGTGAGAGCGGCTAACAACCAAACGCATTTGACTGGTATCCGAAAAATCGGACACCTTCAATGGGCTTTTTTCACCATTGCGAAGCACAAAAGCGCCCTGACCTTTTACCCCCGAAAACAGGGTGTCGGTGGTCGGCTGATAAACCACACCTAAAACCGGTTTGCCATTTTCAACTAATCCAATCATGGCCGCGAATTGCCCGACTTTGTCGATAAATTCCCTGGTGCCATCCATCGGGTCAACTGACCAGACTCGATTTTTTTCTAATCTCTTGAAATCATCCTTCGATTCTTCTGATAAAATTCCATCGTCGGGGTAAAGTTCTCTTAAACGCCCGGTAATAAAATCATTGGAGGCTATATCTGCCTGGGTGACCGGTCCATCCCCTTTTTTGAATTCTATTTCGTAGTCCTGGTGATAATATTCAAGGAGTATTCTCCCGGCCTCTTTAACAATGCCGGCGGCGTTTTTAAGTTCGTTTGATAACATGTAAAAAAATACTAAGGATTTTCGTTAAAATCAACTCAAGTCTCCAAAAACAAAAAAGCCTGCCTCAAAATTCAGAGACAGGCCGTAAATTATTTAAAGTCCTTCAGAAACTATTATCGACTGGCGATTCGTCCGGTATTGTCCCGTTCTAAATCGAGACGAATAATTTCAGAATTATTGTTTGAAAGCAGAGTAAATACCATACTTGAGCCATTTTTTGAAAATCGCGGTTCTCCCAAATCGCCTCTTACCGAATAAATTAAATCCGTTTCTTTAGTTATTATATTTAGCCGCCAGATCTGAGTTGTGTCACTATCTTCTAATCTCCTGAAATACAACTCAATCCCATTTGGCGCCATGACCATTTTGGGAAATGGGTGAATTCGAGAATCTTTGTAAAGCAACTCAATTCCTTCTTTAATATCCACTTTGACAATCGAAAAAGAGCCACCGCTTTGAGGTAATTTTTTATCGAAAGAGCTCTGGAAACCGAGTGTGACAAATGAGTTTTCGTCTAACCAGGTAATTGTTGGTAACCAGTTTAAATGAGCATAAGGCTTCCAGGCTTCTGTTTTGAAAACTGTTTTGGGGGATCCATTATTTTTAAAATATTGAAAAGAAATGAAACCGTTATTTTCACTAAACCGCCGTTTAACCAAAATTTTATTTGAGCCCTGAGTCGATTTGGAAAAATATTGATCGGAAACATCTAAACCTGTCTCCAATCCCAACAATTTGTATCCTTCCGAAATAGACCGGCCATTCGCCGCTGCAACCTCTTGCTTTTCTCCTGTCTGCAAGTCTAGTTCGAAAACTTGCCAATCTTTGATTTCAGTATTTGTTTCGCAATCCGGGAATTTTTCAACTTGACGGTCACCCGCAGATCGCAACAGAAACACCTTTCGAGCATTTCCAGAGACTTGATAATATATAATGCCGGAGGAGGTCAGCGAAATCCGTGACTGCCCTTCCATGTTAGACTTTTCGAGTTTATAGTTCCATGGTTGAGGTGTAAAGGGGTCCCCAGTAAAAACTAAATATAAAATATTGCTGTCGTCGTTAACAAACCTGGGATTAATTTCAAACCGATCTTTGGATTGAGTGATATTTTTATGATAAAAATCAGATGTGGGTTTTTCAGCGGGATGAGCTATTTGGGTGCTCATCAAAATCATGCCGGCGAGCATCAAAATGGCTCCGACAAGAAGAATATGTTTGGCTACTGTTTTTAACATTTATTGCACTCCTATGATAATTAAGACAGTCCGTTTTCCGTTTTTCTCTCAATTCTCGCAATAAACCAAACTTTTTGTGATGTTTATCATAGACGCAATTTCAATGCCAGGTTTTATACGTGTACTGGTGGAGCTAATTCAAAGGTTAAAAAAAATAATTTGTGCCAGACTTCTTAGCCGTTTTAAGACTGATTATCTCAAAATTCCGGGAAACCCGTGTATAGTTTACATCCTCCCCTTTTGATTAACTTTCCAATTTAATATTGATTAAGTTTATTTTGAAGCGTTTTTAAACTGACCCCTAAAATCTTTGCATCTCGAGTTTATTTTTATTTACGAACTCCAAATTCCTGAATATTAATTCCTTTTTTGCGTGATCCAAATTCATCCCCAGCGGAATGTGAATTTCAATTTTCTCCGTCACGATTTAAAATTCTCTTTGGAAAATTTTTGACCTCAATTGTATCGCCCTCCCAAAGCACCACCGCGCGTTCGATGGTATTCTTTAACTCACACACCGTGACCGCCCAGCCATAGCCATTGAGTAACTCCATTTCCAGTTAGCAAAAAGGCAGTAGTTCAACATTTGTTTATCGTACTTCGGATGCGAAAACTATGCCATTTTCAAAACTCAATAATTCGAATCAGACATTCTTTACGATGCTTACGCAAATTGTTCCTAAATGAAACAGGGGGTTTTAATAAGGTACAAATTCAAAGGGGTTTTGGAGGAGTCGTGATACATAGCCGAAGTGACTCCTCCTGGGTGCCACACTTCGGGTTTGGCCTTAGCGGTTCAACACTTTGGGTTCAAAACAGAACTCCGGGCGAGTTCTGCTGCCTTTTCACTTAGTTGGATTTGCTTACTTGCAGCCACTTTTCAATCATTTTTAAAATGTCTTCAGTGACAAAAGGCTTCGCAATATAATCATCGCAGCCGGCCATAATAGTTTTTTTACGATCCCCCTTCATTGCTTTAGCCGTCATTGCAACAATCGGAACGTTCTTAAAGGCATCTTTTGTTTTTAAAGTCCGGGTAGCTTCGTAACCGTTCATTCCCGGCATCATAATATCCATCAAAATTAAATCGGGCTTAACAGACTCGGCTTGTTTAACGGCTTCCCATCCCTCATTTGCAAAATATAATGAATACCCGGCATCTTCAAGGATGTACTTTAAGACATATTGGGTATCTTTATCATCATCAACTAGCAAAATTTTTATTCCTGAATCCGAAGCTGAACCATCCTTTTGAATCAAAAAATTTCTACTTAGGCCCTGTCGCTTTGCATTTAAATATCGACCCAGATCAGAAATAACACTCTTTTTTGTACGTGCACCCACAGTTGCCAAAAATGCAAAGAGTTTTTGTGAATCGAAAGGTTTCACCAGATATTCATCCGCTCCCATTTCAAAGGCGCGTTCTTTCTCTGACAATATTGAAGTGATAATCACCGGAATTTTTCTTGTTTCCGGTTCATTTTTTAAAATTTTAAGAATTTCCCATCCATCCTGATCCGGCATAATAATATCCAAGGTGATTGCGAATGGTTTAAAATGTTTTGCAACGTGAATAACATCTTCTCCGTTATTAGGGAATATGACTTGATAATTTTTTTTATGCAAATACTGCCGCATAATGTAAATGGCTTCTTTTTCATCATCGATAACAAGAATCGATTTTCTCTCGTCATCTAAATGATCGCGATCATCAGTGAAATCAGTTTCAATATCCTCCCATTCTTTTTTTCCAACTTTTTCATCAAGATCGATGGCCTTTTTATGATTTAGGTCATCACTTGTTTGAAGCGGAATCAAAATTGTGAAAGTAGAGCCTTTACCCAAGCTGCTCTTCACCGAAATCGAGCCGCCGATAACGTCGAGAACTTTTCGTGTAATTGCCAACCCCAATCCAGTCCCTGCGTACGCGCGGCTGTCTGAGCTGTCTATCTGATGGAATTCTTTAAAAATTTCATCAATTCGATCTTTCGGAATCCCAACACCCGTATCCGAAACTTCTATCTTCAAACTCGAATTCTCTTCGACGCTAACGTGAACCTCGATTTTTCCTTTGCGGGTAAATTTGACAGCATTGCTTAACAGATTCGACAAAGCCTTGGTCAATTTATCCGGATCTAAATAGATAGTTTCGGGCACAGTTTCTGTCGTTTCAAGTTCAAGCTTTAAACCCTTTTGCATACACAAAGGCCGAATATGTTCAATCGTTTCTTCAATGACGGCGCGAACCGGAATGTTTGAATAAATCGGGTCGACTTTCTTAGATTCGACTTTCGAGAGATCAAGAATATCGTTAATTAAGTTTAGTAAATTTTTACCGCTTCTTTGTATAATTTGAAGCTGCTTGTTTTGATCCACATTTAAGTCTCCTGACATGCCGCGAATGAGTATATCAGATAGGGAGATAATTGCGTTAAGGGGCGTTCTCAATTCGTGCGAAACGCTTGCTAAAAATTCTGACTTTAACTGGCTCGCTTCCTCCAACTCTTTCGCTTTCTCTCCTGCTTCCTTGAAGAGCCTTGCATTCTCGACTGCCAAGGCGGCACGTTCGGCCAGCTCCCCGGCTAATTTGAGATCCTCATTTTTGTATCGACGGTTCGTCTCGTAAAGCAAATAAATAAGCACACCGATAATACGGGAACGCACTCTGAGCGGGACAATCATAAGGGATATAATGGGATTGTATTGCTCGAGATAAGCAAATTGAGTTTGTTTGAAATTCTTCAGATCGGACGAAAAGGGGTTCGAGGCCCGGAATGGCTCACCAGTAGAAGCAACAGATCCAATTAATCCTTCACCAACTTTGCAAGGAAACTCTTCAACTCCTTTCATGAACCGATCGACCAATTGAGGATTTGCATGGTAAGAAGCCTCGGGTTTCAGATATTCGCCTTCTTCATCAACAAGAAGCAAACTACTGAACTCACCGATTTCTTTTCCACCTTTCTGAACGATCGCTTCAAATACTTCATCTACTTGAAGGCTGGAGTGAAACAGTTGACTTATTTCAGCTAAAAACTTGGTCTGTCTTTCATTCTCCTTTTGAGCTTTAAAGAGTCTGGCATTTTCTATTGCCAGGGCTGCTTTGTCGGCAAATATTTCCAGATCGCGGATTTTTTCTATTCCAGGACGTTTTCTATCTGCCGGATCATCGACGCTGATGATTCCTAGAATACTATCTTTGGTTCGAATCGGCACCAAGAGGGCGTCGAGGGAGTGCCACTCACCTTCCTTTGCTTCTCCTAAATCCGAGTAAATAGAAAACCGGGTATTTTTGTTCGTGATTTGAGCATCGTGTCCCACCAAATATGAGTTGCTAATTCGAAAAGATTCTTTAAAATATTTTTCGGTGTGTTCAAATGGAATCTCGCGCCAGCTCATCACTTCTTCGACTTGGCTGGGTTCAAGACCCGCGACTGCTACCGGAGTTGAAACCCGTTTTTCATGATCGCGAAGAGAGACAACAACTTTTTTCCACCCTAATGCCTGAACCGCTTCACATATTTTATTTAAAATAACATCGACATCAATATTGAGCAGGATTTCTTCCCCTATTTCGAGTAATTTTGCCAACTGATCGACTTTCGTCTGCAGTTCCGCAGTTCTGGCCTCTACTTTATCCCCTAAATTCTTTGCTTGCTCCTGAAGTTCGTTTTGCAGTTTTTTATACTCCGTAACATCCCGTCCAACCGCCATAGCACCCACCCGGCGTCCGCCACGATCAAACAGGGGCCTTGAATGCCAGCTGCAAAGAATTGCTTCGTCGGATTTAGTCTTTATTACGGCTTCAAAATCTTTAATTTCGATTTTGATTGCAGTGCCGTAGTCTTTTTCCAGGCGTTTGAGATCATCAAAAAATATTGGCAGTTTTTGCTTGCTCAGATCGTCGGCCTCGCAATTTAGTCTTTTCCTCCCATAGTCATTTAAAAATGTACACTCTCCGTCGCCATCCACAACGATCAAGATATCAGACATACCGGATATCAAGGTTTCGTAGTAGGTTTTCGATGTTTGCAGTTCATTTGTCTTTTCAGTCAATTCTTCTGTATATCTTTGCAAACTCCTCTCAAGCGTCTTCCGCCGAGTCACATCTCTTTCAATCCACAAGTATCTTGCAATGCGCTCTTTATTCTCGTGGATCGGAACAACGGACACTTCCGCAAGAAAGCTGCTGTTATCCTTTTTCTTTGTATAAAACTCTCCCTGCCAAACCTGGTCTTCCTTCACCGTATCCCAAATCGCCTGATGCGTCAACTTGCTGCGATTATCGGTTACAAACACTGAGGTATTACAGCCGACAAGCTCGGATTTTTGGTAACCGGTCATTTTTTCAAAAGCTTGATTCACGTAACTAATCCGTGTATCCAAATTTATGATAAGCAGTCCCTCGGTCGAGTGTTCAATACATTGTTGGAAAATTTCAACATCTTTTGCTTTTTCCTGAATAAGCCGTTCAAATTTCTTTTCAACCTCTTTCCTCTCAGTCAGGTCCGAAATTATACACTGAGAACCGATTATATCACCGAGTGAATTGATCAGGTATGATTCACTAATTAGCACGGGTCGTTTTTCGCCATCCTTTATGATTGCTTCAGATTCGAAACGTTCTTCAGATTCATGATTTTTGTGATCGAAAAAAGAAGAATAATGCAATCCTTTAATATCGCTTGTTGAATAGTTCAGCATCTCAGCAAAGAGTTGGTTGCAAAAAGTAAGATTCTTCTCTCGATCAAAAAAAGCAACACCATCGGGTATTTTCTCGCTTAATTGATGAAAAGAAAGGTTGCTATCAGTTTCGAGGCCCAGTTCAAATCCCGCGTTCAAAATCAGCGATCGGCTTTGGACATGCAGAAATCCAAATAAGAAGGAGGAAAATGACAGTACTTTCAGCACATGACCCAAATCAAAGAAACCTTGAACGTGTGTATTCCAGAAAACAAAATAAATGCTGGTAAACGCGGCAGA
>Ga0209980_10001953_pt1 | contig 11323 bp, 10 predicted proteins | sample CR02metaG_FD_183611 | JGI IMG/M metagenome (GOLD analysis project Ga0209980, IMG submission 183611) | Deep subsurface microbial communities from Mariana Trench to uncover new lineages of life (NeLLi) - CR02 metaG (SPAdes) (version 2) | ecosystem: Environmental > Aquatic > Marine > Ocean trench... | reverse complement strand
TTTTTCGAGTTGCCCCCAATGTTGCCCCCATTCACCCTCAGATGTCAATAGACAGCGCTGTATCTTATTGGACACAAACAAATAAAAAAGCCAGCAATTACGCTGGCTTCTGGACACTACTGGACACTACTGGAACTGCTTGGATGTTCAAATGGTGGAGGGCAGGGGACTTGAACCCCTGACCCCAACGTTGCGAACGTTGTGCTCTCCCAACTGAGCTAGCCCCCCACAATTTTGAATCAGAATTGTTTTCGGCAATCGAAGGAAATCACTTTATCAAAAGGTCCATACCCCTGCAATTTATGAAGTCAACTCAAGAATTCTCACCTTCTTATCCTCAACACACAACCGTCTTTCAGCAAATAATTGGACTGCATGGGGGTACAACACATGCTCCTGCTCAAGAATGCGCGCAGAAAGAATGTCTACCGTGTCATCCTCATTAACGGGTACGCCGGTTTGTAAAATAATCGGCCCTTCATCGACCCCTTCCGTGACAAAATGCACGGTGCACCCTGAAATTTTCACGCCTGCATCCAATGCCTGTGTTTGGGCGTTCAGACCAGGAAAGGACGGGAGAAGCGACGGATGAATATTCATCATGTGCCATTGATACGCATCGATCAGAACCGACGTGACAATTTTCATGTACCCCGAGAGGAGAACCAGTTGGACATCATGAGCTTTTAGCACTTCCAGAATTTTCTGGTCGTACGCTTTTCGGGGTTGCGCCTCCCCTGCTACCGATTTCGGATCGAGAAAGATTCCTTTTATGCCATGTCGTTGGGCTCGCTCTAAGGCCATCGATTCGGGTTTATTACTCACCACCACAGCGATGGTCGCATCAAGTGTCTTGGCTTCGATGGCATCAATGATGGCTTGAAGATTTGAACCACGACCGGAGGCAAGGACACCTACCCGAAGGGGGATCATGCTTTCCCTTTAGAGGAATACGTGACAGAAGGCGAGCGTTGTGGATCTTCTACGATTTGCCCTATTCCCATCGCTTGTTCACCGAGTGCATTGGCGCGATCAATCACCGCCTGTTCTTGATCCGCTGACACAACTAACACAAAACCAATACCCATATTAAACACACGATACATCTCATCTTCTTCAACGTGCCCAAATTTTTGAATGTGAGAAAAAATCGGCGGGATGGGCCACGTGTTTTTGCGAATGTCCGCCCGGCACCCTTGAGGTAAGACTCGGGGCACATTCCTGGTTATTCCGCCACCCGTGATATGGGCAAGACCATGAATTGAAAAATCTTTAATCAATTGCAATATTGTTTTGACGTAAATCCTGGTTGGCGTGAGTAGGGTCTCTCCTAACGTGTTATCCAGCCCATCCAACGAACTGTCCAAGGATAACTCTGCTTGTTCAAGCAACACACGTCGCGCCAAAGAAAACCCGTTGCTATGAAGCCCTGATGAGGCCAAACCGATTACCGCGTCACCTGGTTTGATTTTTTCACCTGTGAGAATCGCCTCCCGTTCGACCACACCCACGGAAAACCCCGCAAGGTCGTATTCCCCTTTTTGATAAAAGGAAGGAAGCTCTGCCGTCTCTCCCCCAATTAATGAACAGCCCGCTTGCCGACACCCTTCGGCAATCCCCTGCACTATGGCTTCAGCTTTTGATACCACCAACTCCCCGACGGCTAAATAATCCAGGAAAAATAGCGGCTCGGCTCCGCTGACGATGATATCATTCACGCACATCGCCACGAGATCAATGCCAACCGTGTCATGTCGATCCATGAGAAACGCCAGTTTGAGTTTTGTCCCGACGCCATCGGTTCCTGATACCAGCACCGGATCAACATACCGTTCAGCCCCGAGTCGAAATAACCCTCCGAAGGTACCAATATCCCCAAGAACCTCAGGCCGAAACGTGGATCTGGCGAGTGGACGAATACGCCGGACCACTTCTTCTCCCCTTTCGATATCAACCCCGGCTTGACGATAGTCAGTCATACATACATCTCAATTATCCCAATTCCTGGCACAACTATTGGAGAATAAACTCCACGAGCGTTTCGATGTGCGCGGTTTGGGGAAACATATCAAAAAGTTGCACACGGCTCATCTGATAGCCCGCCGCACCCAAACGTTTTGCATCCCGTGCTAATGATGCCGCATCGCATGACACATAAAAAATCCGACTCGATTTGGTTTGAATCAACAACTCAACACACGTCTTACTGAGCCCTGCCCTTGGGGGATCCACCAGAACCACATCATAGTCTTCAGGTGGCACCTGTCGTAAAAATTCTTCCGCGGTGGATGGCCGAAACCGACACCGGCCTATGTGATTCTGGGATGCAGATTTCCGAGCATCCGCGATCGCGTAAGGATTTTCTTCTACCACGGTAACCAACGCTCCCCTCCTGGCCAATGACAATCCCAGACAACCTACGCCAGCAAATAACTCCAGAATTCGTGTCTGCGCGCATTCTCCAAGCCATTCTTCTAAGGTGTGATACATCATGGCATAGACTGACCAATTGGCTTGCATGAACGATCGATCGCTTATTCGAAAGGGGACGTCACGAAATTGTTCAAACAGATGGTCGTCCCCATTGACCCGACGAATGGGAGCATGCTTCCTTCGTGCTGGAGGCGTATCAGCCGTCACGACGCATCCTGCCACATTCGGAATTTCTTGAAAGGTCTTGAGGATGGATTCAGCTTGCCCTTGGTTGAGCCTGGGAGATTTAATAATCAACAGATGACTGCCAAAGGCAGCGGAGGCACGCACCTCAAGACTAGACAGAAACGCTGGCAAACGGGACAAGGCACCCAAACGGGTTTTTAACTCCTCGACCACTAATCGAATGGATTCAGGAATGAGCAAACACCCGGTAGCTTCAACCGGTTGGTGCGAACGCTCCCGAAGAAACCCTAGATGAAAGGTATTGTGTTCTTGAAACACCGAAAACCGAACCCACCGTCGGTACTCATACGGAAAGGGCGACGGCACGGGTGGCAACCATGCTTGAGGGGAAACCTGTCCAATCCGTCCAAAGGCCTCTTCCAGCATCTGCTGTTTAAAACGAAGCTGCGCCTCGTAGCGAACGTGCTGAAATTGGCATCCGCCACATTGTTCATAGACAAGACATGGAGCAGCAATTCGGTCTGGTGAGGCTTCTTGGATATGATCCAATGTGGCGAACTGGTATCCCTGACGCGAGAGCTCCGACGTCACCATAACCAGTTCATCGGGCAACACCCCGCGAACGAAGGTAACTTTTGACTCAATGTGAGTGAGTCCCCATCCGCCCGCGACGATTCGCTCAATTTTGTAACTACTCAGGTCACTCCCCTTTTGTCTCATGACGGCGTTGCTGTGGTGCTCGAATCCTCACGTATTCCCATTACGCTCCGGTTCTGCGCTCCTCGCGCCTTGTCCTGAGCCAAAATTGAAGCAACCTGAGTAGTTACTCATTTTTTAGTGGAGCCTGAGGTTCCATCGTTAGGACTTGTCCAAAAATAACTTGAGTGTTTTAGTCTCATCTTCACGCCATCTTTGACCGATCTTTGTGCCAAAAAACCTTGAAATATCTCGATATTCCGGCGCCTTTTCATCACAACGATCAATCAAACCTGACATTAATCTGAGCCTCAAAACTCAAGGGCACCTCTAAAAACCGTCCTTTTCCGTGATGGCGGCGTCAGCCGCGTGCTCAAATCCTCATGTATTCGCCCATACACTCCGGTTTTCCGCGCGCGCCTTCCTTGCCCTCACAAAAAATGCCTGGTTTTTAGAGGCGCCCTCAAGTTATTTTTGACAAGTCCTTCGTGCGAAACAGATTCGTTACCGTGAGGGTCAGGCTTCAGGCCGAAGATCGACATTCAACAATTTAATCTTTCGATGTAAGTGACTGCGCTCAATCTTTAAATCGTCAGCGGTCTTGGAGACTTTCCATCCATTTTCCCGAAGCCGATGCGTGATATATTCCCGCTCAAACGCATGTCGTGCCTCTCGCAATGACTCATACGAGTCTAGGGCACTGACTCGTTGAACAGCCCCATCCGATCCGCCCGGCATAAAGGGAATGACATCGGAGGTGTCAATCACAGATTTGGGTACCATGATCATCAAACGCTCGACCTGATTCCGAAGCTCACGAATGTTACCTGGCCAGTCGTGCCGAGCCAGCACTTGGAGTGCCCCATCAGTCACCTCTTTGAGCTTCATTCCCTGTTCTTCACCATGCACGCGCAGAAAATGTCGAACGAGTACCGGAATATCTTCACATCTATTCCGAAGCGGGGGCACCTCAATCGGTAACACATTGAGTCGATAAAATAAGTCTTCTCGAAATGTCCCTTTTTCGATCTCCTGCCGAAGGTCCTTATTGGAAGCCGCGATCACCCGAACATTCACTTTAATGAGCTTGCTACCTCCGATCCGTGTGAATTCCTGTTCCTGTAAGACCCGAAGGACTTTGGCCTGGGTGGCCAGACTCATGTCGGCAATTTCATCTAAAAAGAGTGTGCCCCCATCAGCTAAATCAAATTTTCCGCGGCGCTGAGACACCGCACCAGTGAACGCACCACGTTCATGACCAAACAGTTCGGTTTCAATGAGGGTTTCCGGAATTGCGGCACAATTGACTTCCACAAACGACCGATTGTAGCGTGGGCTCTGAAGATGAATGGCTCGGGCCACGAGTTCCTTCCCCGTCCCATTCTCTCCGGAAATAAGCACCCGACTGTTGGTGGGAGCCGCCGCGGCAATTTGCTGTCGCAGCGTTTCCATGACACGGGAATCCCCAACTAGTTCGAAATGCCGTTCAACCTTGAAGCGTAACTTAAAATTTTCCTCCTCCAGGGTACGTTGATGGAGGGCGTTCCGAACGAGAATCGTGACTTTCTCGAGATCGAGTGGCTTCTCAAGGTAATCATACGCTCCAAGTTTCGTCGCCTTGACCGCGGTCTCTACCGACCCATGACCGGACATCATCACGACCATCAAGTGAGGAAACTGGTGTCGGATACGCTTCAATATTTCCAATCCATCGATCTCCGGCATCCAAATATCGAGAATCACGAGATCTGGCAGTTCAGCGCGAATCAGCTTTAAGGCTTCAGCCCCACTCTTGGCGACCGACACCTGATACCCTTCATCCTCGAGAATACTGCTCAGCATATTCAGAATGGATGGTTCGTCATCAACGATGCAAATAGTCCCGGACATCCTACAACCACCTCTTACCCTTACCCAGGGAGTGAAAGAACAAAAGTACTATCACAATACACAGCGCATGAATCAATGATATCAATACTGGGTCTGTTGAATATTTCAGGTTCATGACCCATAGATGCTCCAGGAAAGACGGCTCACATCAGTGGGAGGGAATGTTCAAAAAAGCATGCCTGATTCTTTCCGAAGGGTCTATCCAGCAAGGCCGCAGCCCTTCCCGGCCTTCGTAGCCACTTCGGCGGAGTAGGCTTGACGCGCGGAGCGTACGCTCAGTACATGAGCACGCAAAATGGCGAGAACGCCGCTGGCCTGTCTGCCGTAGCCTTGGCGAAGGCTGGCGGCTTTTTTCAACATTCCCATACTGAGAGGCCCGATGTCACACCCTTAGGCTATGGGCAATTCAAGAGAAAAAACGGCACCTCGTGGCTGATGATTGGCCGCCTGAATCGTGCCATTATGGTCGGTCACGATTCGATGGACAATTGCCAGACCTAAGCCCGTGCCCGCGCTTCGCTTGGAAAAATATGGCATGAATAATTTATCCTGATCCTCGTGGCGAATGCCCGGCCCTTCGTCGGCCACGGTAATCTTCACGTATTGACGTTTCCAATCCATTTCGGTTGTGACCCACAGCCGACCCTGTTGTTCCATGGCCTGCATGGCATTGTCAAATAAATTCACAAAGACCCGTCGCATTTGCTCTTGATCCATATTGACCAGAGGTAAGGTGGGATCGAGGGAAAGAAGGAATTCAATGTTGTGATGCCCACCCGTATACAGCGCCACCACTTTTTCAATCACCTCGTGGAGCGACTCTCGAACCATATGAGGAGCCGGCATGCGGGCAAATTTTGAAAACTCATCGACCATTCGCTTGAGGCTTCCGACTTCATTCACGATGATACTCGTGGATTGATCGAAAATATCATTAAAATCGGGAGCACCCTCAAAAAACTTTTTTCTCAACCGTTGCGCCGCAAGTTGGATCGGGGTCAATGGATTCTTAATTTCATGGGCAATACGCTGGGCGACTTCTTGCCACGCGGCGGTTTTTTGCGCTTTGATCAACTCGGTACGGTCTTCAAATACCAACACAAACCCCAAATCCTTACCGGACTCATTCCGCATCCGTGACAGATTCAATCCTATGGTTAATAATTTTCCTTGAACGTCCATTTGTCCTTCAAGGGTTAAGCTGTCTCGTCCATCCACGAGGATTCGATCATAGGCTTCTTGAAACAAATGAAAATGATTCGCTTTAAACACATCAAACACCGGACGGTTCCGAACCTCGTCGGCCCCAACACCGAGAATGCGTTCAGCAGAATGATTGAACGTCGTGATGGCCGCATGAACGTCAATGGACAACACCCCCGATGCAATGGTTTCCACGACAGCTTCGGTATAGGCCCGCCGCCGATCCGCTTCGATGTTCGAATGCACCAGGGATTGATTGGCTGCTTCGAGTTCGGCTTTTCCAGTGGAAAGATCCGCGGCCATGCGATTAAAAGAATCGATTAAGGTGCCGATTTCATCAGTCGCGCTGACCGCAATACGCACACGTAAATCTCCACGCGCGATGGCTTCCGTGCCTTCAGCTAATTTTTGAATCGGCACAGTAATGCCGCGAGCCACATAAAACCCAAACCATGTGGCACTAAATAATAGCAGGACCGTCACCACGGCCACGAATAAATAGGCCCCGGCTTTGATAGGATTTTCCATGGCTTTTATTTGACGAAACTCCCTGTACTGGCGGGCGATGCCTTCCATTTTGGCCAGCAAGGCTTCCGGCACATACGTACCGACCACGGCCACGCCTTCGATGCCATCAGGATCATGGCTGGAGGAAATGGGAACCGCGGCTCGGATCAGACGCCCAACGGGGGCTTCCTGAATAGCGGTCACCGCTGTCCCCGTATCCAGCACCTGTAACACTAAATGGCCCGCAGGTAGATTCAACACCGAATTCGGTACGTCCGGATCAACCATCCGAGCCAGGGTTTCAAGCTTCGATGAAAAAATTTCGATACTGGTTAAATTGAACTCACCTCGTTTTCGAGCCATGGCGGCCATTAATATTTCCCGATGGTCAGGCTGCAACATGTCTTCCCGAAAAACTTCTTTGCTGATCGCCTGCGCGCTTTTCGTGGCCAACGCCATGTGACCTTCGTGATACATTCTGGCCATTTGCTCAGAATCTTTCAGCACCTGCTCGATATGATTGTTAAACCACACCTTCATGACTTCGCTAATCACCCCACTCGCCACAAAGGCCAATAGCAAGGTGGGAATCAGGGAAAAGCCAATAAAGGCGGCAATCAATTTTGTTCGAAAGCCAGAACCTAGCAGCCGGTGCCGCCGTTCAAAATATGCTTTGATTAAATTCCGCGACAGTAACAGGGTGAGCACGACCAGCCCCACCACATCCAAATACACCAGAAACAACACAAGAGCATAACTCGCACTGGGAAGGAGTGAATCGGATTGGGGCATCCCGGTCATGCCATATCTGGCATAGTACATGGTGAGGAGCAGACTGGAGATCAGGAGCAGCAGGACGATCCAGACGGGCTTCAGGTGAAGATGTTTCGCCTTGTCGTCATCCCGAATGAACCGCTCTCGTAATTTCGAGGATGGTAAAAGCCGGGGAACTAATTTTGACGGTGATGCCATGACAACCATTCCAGAGACGCGGTGCCGAATTGCACCCATTGTTTAAATCGTTGAAAAGATTTTTTATTCTCTGTTTCGAAAATCGTCAGACGGTAGACGGGAACTGAAAGGCCAAGCCACTCTTCCCGCACCCTTCCGCCTCACACCTTCCGTTGCACGAAGGCCATTTTTCCTTTTCTCTATAGATGGGTAGCCCACAGACCCATGGATTCGTGTCTGCTGTATTGTAAGCGGGATGGAGTAGGATTGAAATGGCCTTCAACCCCATTGAAGGAGATGCGGCGGTGTGCACAAATAGGTACTAAGGGTTCGCACAAGAATACCTTCCCAGGTTGGGGCGTCGATCCATCCATTCTGGCGACGTTGCTCGTGCTTTCCATACGCGGAGTATGCGCAGTCCTCGCGCCTTGCCAGACAGGTGTCTCAGCACCCAAACCTGGCAAGGTATTCTTGCGCGAACCCTAGGACGTAGGTTTTTTACCCGAGGCCGCCTCGACGTATTTCATGCGCAGGGTATACAGCATGTCCTTCATGACCGCGGCCTCCTCCGAAGTTAAATTTCCTTTGGTTTTCTCTTCCAGAATCGAGAGAATGTCCACAATTTCCTTTGCCTGCGGCAAGTTCACCGGAGCATTGGGCTGATCAGGGCTCATTTTTTCCCCCATCAACATTAAGGCCGAGGTTCCCAGGGAAAAAATAAATGAGGAAAATGAGAGCGGAGGAGCAGGTTCGTGGGTGTGTTCAGAGGCGGTTTGGGTATCTTGGGTTACCTCAGGAACTGGCGAAGAGGACGAAGGTGTTGAGGTTGAAGAAGGTTCTTCGCGAAATTGCCCGCGCTTATCACGAATAACAAACCCTTGTTGTTGTTCTTCTTCCTCCTCAGACACGGCAAAACTCCTTGATTATTGTAAAATGGAAAATTATCACAATCCCCCTGAGCCCGCAAGCCGACTACCATTGAAGACCATCCCAAAACCGGTATAATAGGAGCCTGTGGTTATGAAGGTCGAAAGGTTGATTTTACACTGCAGGGAGATCACTCTCATGTTCCCAAACCCCCAACTGTTCCCTCTATATCATGTCACAAGCTTTTGACGACCTTGTCGCACTGGTGGCTCGACTCAGAGCACCTGATGGCTGCCCATGGGATAGGAAGCAAACGCATGACTCGCTCAAACCCTATCTCATCGAAGAATCCTATGAAGTCTTAGAGGCTTTGGATCGAAATGATCCCCGTCAACTTCGTGAGGAGTTAGGCGATCTGCTTCTGCAAGTACTGCTCCATACTGAGCTTGAAGCGGAACAAGACCATTTCACCATGCAAGATGTCATCACAACATTGAATGAGAAACTCGTCAGACGACACCCCCATGTTTTTGATACGACCAGGGAAACCGAGCCTTCCTTGAACGCCGACCAAGTCATTAACCAGTGGGAAAAAATTAAGCAGTCTGAGCGCTCAGAGCAGGGGCAGAACGATTCAATTCTGGAAGGAATTCCTACATCCCTCCCCGCTCTTTTACGCGCCTACCAAGTGCAAAAACGTGCCTCTCGTGTGGGCTTTGATTGGGAGCAACCCGAACAAGTCGTTGAGAAACTTGATGAAGAGCTGCAAGAACTCCGAGAAGCCACCATCCATCACCAAGCTATAGCAGCCTCCTCATCCCAAGGGCAGGATGTGTTGATTGCGTGGAAAGCTATTGAACAGGAATTTGGTGACGTGCTCTTCACCATTGCAAATTTGGCAAGATTTTTGAAAATCAATCCTGAAGAAGCCTTACGAAAATCCTGCAACCGATTTGTGACTCGCTTTGCTACGATGGAACAACAAGCAGCGGAGGCAGGAAAGGGGCTCCAACAACTCACCACGGCGGAATGGGAAACATTTTGGGAAGTCGCAAAAAAACATGAACGGAGTACCCACAACCTCCCCTCAGCCTCTTCAGGACGGAGTGATCAGTCATGAGTGACTCTGAAAAACAAAACGGAAAACGTGTCGGCGTCCACCCCCTCATTGTGGTCTTTGGCGTAATTTTTGCCCTGTGGATCTTCACTCAAGCCATCATTCCAGAATCAAAAAAGATTCAACCGCCGCAAGGCCACGAATCCCAATCCGTGCAAACCGCCACCATTCTGGAAGAGGCACGCACCACAGACGTCCCCACATTTAGAATGACGGCTACCGTACCAACGATGAATGCCATCAGCATACTTGTTCCTGAACAAACTACTGACACCCAGGTCGCCGCATTGGTGGTCTACCTGCGTGATGCCCGCACAGATGGGACTCTCTCTTCCATCCTGACTCCCACGACCCCGAATAACGACCTTGATCAATTCTCCATTGCGAGCATCTTTATTTTTTCTGATCGCCAATATGCCGTTGAAGAAGCCATCCAGATTTTATCCGCGGGCGCCCATACCCCGGGGGATATTTATGGGAAGGAGATTCCCTATGAAGTAGCCATGGAACATGTCCGTGGCCATTATATGGTAAACCTCAACAATAAAACCAAATCGGAACAAGGCACACTGGGTTTTGGGGAAGTCGCCACCGGGCTCTATTCGCGTCGGTATCTCCCCATCTTTTAGAGGGATGTGGCTAGAATTAACCCGGCAAATGCTGGAAGGGAAAACTAGTGGGGGGATTTTGTTATCAGGATTTTTCTACGGCTAGAACGACTCTGGACCTGTTGAATAGTGCGTAAATTTTAATAATGCCGTTAACACATGGCGTATCTTATAAAACGCCAAGAGCAGTAGGGGATGTTCAAAAAGGTGCGCTCAGCAAGGCCGCAGGCGCTTTGGCGCGCGGAGCGTACGGCAGTACGTGAGCACGACAAAGGGCCGAGAACGCCGCTGACGCCCTTTTTCAACATCCCCACTATAAACCCACGGTCTTTTGAATTTCCTGCCGTAGACGGTCCCGCTCTTCTTTCATCCAACTTTCCAGTTTGGGGAAAAGGTAGGCTAATGATCCAGTAAACGGCTCAATCATCACATCCCGACGGTCAACAAACATATTCGCTTCATTCGCCAGTTCAAGTTTTCGGTCTCCAATAGCACGAGTGAGAATTTGATTGACTCGAAGTTGCTGACCCGCCGATCCACCGGAAATTTCTAAAATTTTACTTTTAAAGAAATCCAGTTCTTCTTCCAGCGAGATTTTCACACGGATCCCTTGTGGGGTGCCCCAGTTGGGGCGTTGAACCGAATAATCATAAGACATGGCAGGCTCCTGGGGTTCCCGGTACGGACCCATTACATTTAAAATGGTGTAGGACTCAGCCATCAGAATTCCTTTGGAGCCTGTCCAAGATTAGACAGATCTACTGCGGGTGCGGGAATGAGAAGAAAGTGGTCGGGGCGAGAGGATTTGAACCTCCGACCCCCGCGTCCCGAAACCTAATTTGTTTGCAACGGTATACAACACAGT
>Ga0209980_10001952_pt1 | contig 11323 bp, 11 predicted proteins | sample CR02metaG_FD_183611 | JGI IMG/M metagenome (GOLD analysis project Ga0209980, IMG submission 183611) | Deep subsurface microbial communities from Mariana Trench to uncover new lineages of life (NeLLi) - CR02 metaG (SPAdes) (version 2) | ecosystem: Environmental > Aquatic > Marine > Ocean trench... | reverse complement strand
CTGGCGCGGGTTCCAGGCCAAGAGAAAGATCGCCTGTTCGGAGAAGAAGAACTGATGGGTGACGCGGTAGACCGCCTGTCCACCGAAATCCCAGGTGTTGAGGTGAATCTCGATGTCCTTGCCTTGGGGATGGGGCAGGGTCAGCGTGCCGCAGTCGATCCCCCAGGTGGTGTTTCCCGCGCCCACGGTCTTGCGCGGGTCTTCCGAACGCAGGACGGCCAGGGCCCAGGTTTTGCCGACCTGCCCCTCGCCCGTGACCACGAGCTTGGCCTCGTAGAGCGGCGCCGTGTCCCCAGCCAGGCTTCGGACGAGAGCGAAAAGATTGGAGATGCCATCATCGAGGGCATCGAAATAGGTGCGAGGGAGGCGGTTGCCATCGAGCGAAAGCGTTTTCAGCGCGGTGAGGGCTGCGATCTCCGGCGTCAGCGCCGTGAGCTGGTTGTCGTCGAGGTCGAGCCATTCCAGCGCGGTGAGGGCTGCGATCTCCGGCGGCAGCGCCGTGAGCTGGTTGCCGGCAAGGGTGAGAATTTTCAGCGCGGTGAGGGCTGCGATCTCCGGCGGCAGCGCCGTGAGTTGGTTGTTGTCGAGGATGAGCCATTTCAGCGCGGCGAGGGCTGCGATCTCCGGCGGCAGCGCCGTGAGCTGGTTGTGGTTTAGGTCGAGGATTTCCAGCGCGGTGAGGGCTGCGATCTCCGGCGGCAGCGCCGTGAGTTGGTTGTTGCCGAGGTGGAGCCATTTTAGCGCGGTGAGGGCTGCGATCTCCGGCGGCAGCGCCGTGAGTTGGTTGTGGTTTAGGTGGAGGATTTCCAGCGCGGTGCGGGCTGCGATCTCCGGCGGCAGCGCCGTGAGTTGGTTGTGGTCGAGGTGGAGCCATTTCAGCGCAGTGAGGGCTGCGATCTCCGGCGGCAGCGCCGTGAGCTGGTTGTTGTCGAGGTGGAGGTATTTCAGCACGGTGAGGGCTGCGATCTCCGGCGGTAGCGCCGTGAGCTGGTTGTCGTTGAGGTTGAGGTCTTCCAGCGCGGTGAGGGCTGGGATCTCCGGCGGCAGCGCCGTGAGCCGGTTGTGGTCGAGGTTGAGCCGTTTCAAAGCGGTGAGGGCTGCGATCTCCGGCGGCAGCGCCGTGAGGCCCAGGCGCGAGAGGTCGAGTTTGGTGCCGCCGGCCTCATGGACCTCGGCGATTCGACGGCGGGCCTCGGTCATCGAGTCCGCCATGGCTTTCTTCTTCGCCACCCCAGGACCGCCTCACAATATTACCCGTAAGGAGACCAGCCTAACCCGATTGGGTGGCGGCGTATATCGCCACGGATGGGGGCGCGCTTGGTGATCGGGCCACGCCGCCCGCAGAGCCCCCCCGCTTCAGCGCGTGGGGACGGGCTCGTCGCCGGAGTAGTCGTAGAAGCCGCGGCCGGCCTTGCGGCCGAGCCAGCCGGCCTCGACGTACTTCACCAACAGCGGGCAGGGCCGGTACTTGGTGTCGGCCAGGCCGTCGTAGAGCACCTGCATGACCGCGAGACAGGTGTCCAGGCCGATGAAGTCGGCGAGCTCCAAGGGGCCCATGGGGTGGTTGGCGCCCAGCTTCATGGCGGTATCGATCGACTGCACCGAGCCGACCCCCTCGTAGAGCGTGTAGACCGCCTCGTTGATCATCGGCAGCAGGATGCGGTTGACGATGAAGGCCGGGAAGTCCTCGGCCATGGCCGGGGTCTTGTCGAGCTTGAGGGTGAGCTCGCGGATCGCCTGATAGGTGTCTTCATCGGTCGCGATGCCGCGGATCAGCTCGACCAACTGCATCACCGGCACCGGGTTCATGAAGTGCATGCCCATGAAGCGGCCCGGGCGGTCGGTGACCGCGGCCAGGCGGGTCACCGAGATCGAGGAGGTGTTGGTGCAGACGATCGCCTCGGGCTTGAGCGCCGGGCACAGCGCCTTGAGAATCTCGCGCTTGACCGCCTCGTTCTCGGTCGCCGACTCGATCACCACGTCGCAACCCGAGAATTGCGCATAGTCGGTGCCGGTCGCGATCCGGGCCAGCGCCGCCGTCTTGTCGGCCTCGGTCAGCTTGCCGTGCTTGATCTGGCGGTCCATGTTGCGGCCGATGGTCTGGACCGCCTTGGCGAGTTGGTCCTCGCTCACGTCGGAGAGCTTGACGTCGAAGCCGGCGGCGGCGCAGACGTGGGCGATGCCGCTGCCCATCTGGCCGGCGCCGATGATGCCGATAGAGTTGATGTCCAGGCTGCCGCCGTCCGTGCTATCCGACATGGGTCAGAATCGAGCCTTCCTCGTGGTGGAGCCGGGGGTCCCGCTACCCCAGCGCTTCTTCCAGCTCCGGCACCGCCTGGAACAAATCGGCGACCAGGCCGTAGTCGGCGACCTGGAAGATCGGTGCCTCGGCGTCCTTGTTGATCGCGACGATGACCTTGGAATCCTTCATCCCGGCCAGGTGCTGGATCGCACCCGAGATGCCGACCGCGATGTAGAGGTCGGGGGCCACCACCTTGCCGGTCTGGCCGACCTGGTAGTCGTTGGGCACGAAGCCGGCGTCGACCGCCGCGCGGCTGGCGCCGACCGCGGCGCCCAGCTTGTCGGCGATGCGCTCGAGCATGGCGAAGTTCTCGCCGCTCTGCATGCCGCGGCCGCCGGAGATGACGATGCCCGCCGTGGTCAGCTCGGGCCGTTCCGACTTGGTCAGCTCCTGGCCGAGGAAGCGGGACAGCCCGGCGTCGCCGGTGCTGTCCACGGCCTCGGTCGCGGCCGCGCCGCCGTCCTCCGCCGCCGCCTCGAAGGCGGTCGAGCGCACGGTGATCAGCTTGATCGGGTCCAAGGATTTGACGGTCGCCATCGCGTTGCCGGCGTAGATCGGCCGCACGAAGGTATCGGTGCCGAGAATTTCGGTGATTTCGGAGATCTGCTGCACGTCGAGGAGCGCAGCGGCGCGCGGCATGACGTTTTTGCCGAAGGTGGTGGCCGGCGCCAGGACGTGGCTGTAATCGGCGGCCAGCTTGGCAATCAGCGGCGCCAGGTTCTCGGCCAGCTCGTGACCGTACTCGGGCGCGTCGGCGACCCGTACCTTGGCGACGCCGGGCAGCTTGGCGGCGGCCGCGGCGGCGCCTGCGCAGTCGGCACCGGCGACCAGAACGTCGACCGGGCCGCCGGCCGAGCCCTCGAGTTCGCCGGCCGCAGTCAGGGTGTTGAGCGTGGCGGGCCTGAGACCCGCGTTGTCGTGCTCGGCGACGACCAGAATACCCATCAAATCACCTTCGCCTCGTTCCTCAGTTTGTCGACCAGCTCGGCCACGCTGCCGACGATGACGCCGGCCTGGCGCGGCGGCGGCTCGACCACCTTGAGCGTTTCCAGGCGCGGAGTCACGTCGACGCCGAGATCCTCCGGCGACAGCACGTCGATCGGCTTCTTCTTGGCCTTCATGATGTTGGGCAGCGAAGCGTAGCGCGGCTCGTTCAGGCGCAAATCGACGGTGAGCACGGCGGGCAGCTTGAGTTCGAGCACCTCGAGGCCGCCGTCGACCTCGCGCGTGACCTTTACGTCCCCGCCGTGGACCTCCATCTTGGAGATGAACGTGCCCTGGGGCCAGCCGAGCAGCCCGGCCAGCATCTGGCCGGTCTGATTGTTGTCGCCGTCGATCGCCTGCTTGCCCATGAGCACGATATCCGCGCCCTCCCGCTCGACCACCGCCTTGAGCAGCTTGGCGATGGCGAGGGGTTCGAGTGCCACCTCGCTTTGAACCAGCACGCCGCGGTCGGCGCCCATGGCGAGCCCGGTGCGGATCGTCTCCTGGGACTGGGCGGCGCCGGCGGAGACGACGATGATCTCCTCGGCCGTGCCGGCCTCCTTCATGCGCACCGCCTCCTCGATGGCGATCTCGCAGAACGGATTCATGGCCATCTTGACGTTGGTGGTCTCGACCCCGGTCTGGTCGGCCTTGACCCGGACCTTGACGTTGGCGTCGATGACGCGCTTGACCGGAACCAGAACCTTCATCGCAAACCTATGACCATTGAGTGGTGATGCCGCGCGCGTTTCGGCGCGCGTTTCGGGACAAACCCCCGATTTCGCGGGCGCACAATAGGAGCATGGCGCGGCCCCTGTCAACGCAAGGAATCGTGGGAAAATGGGCCGATTCGAAGTTTTGTGCGCCGCGCTCCTAACGGTTCGCGCCGGGCACCCAGAGCACGTCTTGGGCGCCGTCGTCGTTGGCGTGGCGGGCGAGCACGAAGAGCAGGTCCGAGAGCCGGTTGATGTAGCGCACCGCCTCCGGGTTGACGGTCTCGGCCTCGGCGAGTGCGGTGATCTCGCGCTCGGCCCGGCGCGCGACCGTGCGCGCCAGGTGCAGCGCCGCCGCCGCCGGGCCACCGCCGGGCAGCACGAAGGAGTCGAGCGGCGCGAGGCGCGCGTTGATGTCGTCGATCTCGGCCTCCAGGCGCGCGACCTGGGTTTCGTTGACCCGGAGCGCGCCGCGCGCCGGATCGCCGCCCTCGGGCCGGCACAGATCGGCACCCAGGTCGAAGAGGTCGTTCTGGACCCGCCCGAGGATGGCATCGAGCGCGCCCTCGGTATGGAGCCGCGCCAGGCCGATGGTGGCGTTGGCCTCGTCGACCGTGCCGTAGGCGGCGACCCGGGGGTCATGCTTGGCGACCCGCGCGCCGTCGCCCAGCGAGGTCTGGCCCCGATCGCCGCCCCGGGTGTAGATGCGCGTCAGCTTGACCATGGAAAAGCCCCCCCGCTCACGCTATAGGCCGCCCGACTGGTCCCCGGTATGAAGCGCCGGCAGCCAGGGAATGTCGGTGATGCCGGGCTCGGCGCCCAACTGCTTGAGCAGCGTGGTCGCCTGGCCGCGGTGGTGGGTCTGGTGGTTGAACATCTGGGTCACCATGACCCAGCGCGGCAGGGTCCGGGTCACCCCGTCGACCACGCTGGTGAAAGTCAGCGCTTCGGCCAACCAGGCCCGGTCGAGGCCCGCGATCCAGTCGAGAATGCGCGCGTCGGTCGCATCGCGCTCGCTGCGCAAGGCGCCGAAGTCGCCGTGGAGCTCGCTGTCGAGGTCACCCTCGGGCATGGCCGAGCCTGTGAAGCGTGCGAGGAATATGAGATCCACAACGAGGATGTGGTTGAGCGTGCCGTGCAGCGACTTGAAGAACGCGCCCAGGTCGCGCTTGCGCGCGCCGTCCGGCAGCCCGGCCGCGGCCTGGTAGAGCTTGCGGTTCATCCAGGCGTTGTAGTCCGCCATCAGGGAATAGCTGTCGCCTTGGTACATGCCGTGCGCCTCAGCCACTCCAGTCCCGGTTGAGCAGGAACAGGGCGAGCAGCAGCAGGATCGCCAGTCCCTGGGTGGCGACCCGGGCGCGCATCAGCTTGTTGCCCCATTTGCGGTTGAATTCACCGCCCCGGGCCATGGTGAAGACCCCGGCGAACAGCACCGCGAGCGTGCCGGCCAACGCGATCACCACCAGCGTATTGAGGATGGTGGTCATGGTCGCCGGTATAGCGCCCAAGGCGCCCGCGGGCCAGGGTCAAGTTGGGGAGGGCTATTCGTGGGCGATCTTGGCCACGAGATCCGCGGCTTGGGCGATCTCGTCCTCGCTGTTGTAGTAGTGCGGCGCGGCGCGGACCACGGGCGGCAGGCTGCGCGCGGTGGCGTCGAGCAACGTGCTTGCGCGCGAGGAGGTGCTGAGGTTGACCCCGCGGTCCCGCAGCCGGGCCTCGATCGCCGCGCTCTCCAGGCCCGCGATGGCGAAGCTGACGATGGCGCAAGGGCGCGGGCCGAGATCGTAGAGGGTCAGGCCCGGGACCTCTAGAAGCGCGGCGCGCAGGGCATCGGCGAGCGCGAAGGCGCGCGCCTGGATCGCCTCGAGGCCGATCGCCATAGCGTAGTCGGCGGCCACGCCCAGGCCGAGCCGGGTGGCGTAGTTGTTCTCCCAGGTCTCGAAGCGGCGCGCATCTTTGCGCAAGACGTAGCTCTCCGGGCCGGTCCAGGTGGCGCCGAAGAGGTCGATCATCGGCGGCTCGAGCCCGGCGAGGAGCGCGCGCCGCACGTAGAGGAACCCGGTGGCGCGCGGCCCGCGCAGGAACTTGCGCCCCGTGGCCGAGAGCAGGTCGCAGCCGAGCGCGGCCACGTCCACCGGCACCTGGCCGACCGCCTGGCAGGCGTCGAGCAGATAGGGGATGCCGTGGGCGCGCGCCACCCGTCCCACTTCGGCGGCCGGGTTGACCAGCCCGCCGTTGGTCGGGATCCAGGTGATCGAGATCAGTTTCACGCGGCCATCGATCATGGCTTCCAGCGCCACCGGGTCGAGCACGCCGTCCGCGTCGTCGGGGACCACCTCGATGACCGCGCCCGTACGCTGGGCGACCTGAAGGTAGGCGATGTAGTTGGCCGCGTATTCGGCGCGCGCGGTCAGGATGCGGTCGCCGGGGGCGAAATCGAAGGCGTAGAATGCCAGGTCCCAGGCCAGGGTCGCGTTCTCCACCAACGCGATCTCCTCGCGGTCCGCCCCGATCAGCCGGGCGATGGAATCGTACACGCCCTCGATCCGCGCCGATTCTTGCGCCTCGGCCTCGTAGCCGCCGATCGCCGCCTCCAAATCGATATGGTCCTTGATCGCCGCGATCACCGGCGCGGGCATCAACGCGGCGCCGGCGTTGTTCAGATGGATGCGGTTGGCGACGCCCGGCGTCTCGGCGCGCAGCCGGTCGAGATCGAGGGTCATGGCGGGGATGGTCCCTGGAGGTTCGGTGAAATCTCGGAGTCGCCGCGCCCCGGATCAGAGGTAGAGAACCGGCGTGCCGAGATTTTCGGCGGCTTGCCTCAGTTCCTTGTCCCGGGTTGCCAGCGGCACGCCGAGGCGCATGGCCAGTTCGAGATAGGATGCATCATAGGTCGTGAGTCTTTCGGCCCGGGCCAGCGAAAGCACCTCATCGAAGGCGCGTTGCGGCGCCTCTTCGTCGATCGCCACGGGCAGTTCCCGCACGAGCGCTACAAACTCGGCGACCTGGGCGGCGTCGATCCGGCCCCGCCGCTCCGCCATGACCAGCACGTTACCCAGTTCCAGCGGCCAGATCGCCGGCGCCGCGGCCGACTCTCCACCGAGCCGGTCCAGCAGTCCGTCGCACGCCGGCGTGGCTTCATCCTCGAAGCACCAGGTGACGGCGACGGAGCAGTCGATGACGAAGGCGGTCACCGGCGCCCCTCATCGCGCAGGTCTTGCCATGACAGGCCGTCCAGCCGGCGTCCCTTGCGGGAGGCCTTCAGCCGGGAGATCGCGCGCCGGGTCCGGTCGCTGTCGGGCTTGGCGAAGGGCACCAGCCGCGCCACCGGCGTGCCGTGCTTGGTGATCACGATCTGCTCGCCGTTGGCGACCCGCTCCAGCAGGCGCGCAAAATGGGTCTTGGCCTCGAAGGCACCGACGGTTTTCATACTAGTTAGAGACTAGTCTATTCGATAGCCAAAAGTCAAACGCAACCGTCCGGCTGATCAAGATTACCCGCTGATAGAGAAGGACAGGCCAGCGCCGCCGGGATACGGGCCCAAGCGGACCGGCGGTGGTTAGCCGCCCGAATTCCGCTCGCTCAGCAGGCCGCGCGCGATGATGTGGGCTTGGATTTCGGCGGCGCCTTCGAAAATGTTCAAGATGCGGGCATCGCAGAGCACGCGGGAGATCTTGAACTCCTGGGCGTAGCCGTTGCCGCCGTGGATCTGCAGCGCGTTGTCGGCGTTGGACCAGGCGATGCGGGCGCCCAAGAGCTTGGCCATGCCGGCCTCGATGTCGCAGCGGCGGCCCGAATCCTTGGCCCGCGCGGCGGCCTGGGTGAGCTGGCGCGCGATCGTGGTCTCGACCGCCATCCAGGCGAGCTTGCCGGCGACGCGCGGGAATTCGATCAGGGCTTTGCCGAACTGGCGCCGCTCCAGCGCATAGTCCAGGCCGAGTTCGAGCGCGTTCTGGGCGACGCCGACCGCGCGCGCCGCGGTCTGGATGCGCGCCGATTCGAAGGTCGCCATGAGCTGCTTGAAGCCCTGGCCCTCGACCTCGCCGAGCAGATGCGCGGCCGGCACCTCGAAGCCGTCGAAGGCGATCTCGTATTCCTTCATGCCGCGGTAGCCGAGCACGGCGATCTCGCCGCCCGACATGCCGGGCGCCGGGAACGGCTCGGCATCGCTGCCGCGCGGCTTCTCGGCGATGAACATGGACAGGCCTTGGTAGCCGGGCCGGTCGGGGTCGGTACGCACCATCAGCGTCATCAAATCCGAGCGCGCGCCGTGGGTGATCCAGGTCTTGTTGCCGGTGATACGGTAGAGATCGCCGTCTCGGACGGCTCGGGTCTGGATCGCGCCCAGATCCGAACCCACGTTCGGTTCGGTGAACACCGCGGTGACCTGGAGTGCGCCGCTCGCGATCCCGGGCAGCCAGCGCCGCTTCTGGGCCGGGGTGCCGCTCTGGCCGATCAGCTCGCAGGCGATCTCCGAGCGGGTGCCGAGCGAGCCCAGGCCGAGGTAGCCGCGCGCCAGCTCCTCGGTGACCACGCACATGGCGGCCTTGCCCAGGCCCGCGCCGCCCCAGTCCTCCGGCACCGTGAGGCCGAACACGCCGAGCGCGCCCAACTGCTCGATCACCGCGAGCGGGATCAGCTCGTCGCGCAGGTGCCAGCCGTGGGCCGCCTCCATGTGATCGTTGGCGAACTTGCGGAACTGCTCGCGGATCATGTGAAGCGTCTCGTCGCCCAGGCCGAGCGCGCCGAAATCGTCGGCGTCGCGGCCGGCGGCCAGGAGCTCGGCCAGGCGCAGGCGGGGGCGCGCGCCGCCGTGTGCGACCAGGGCCGCGACCGCGGGGTCGTCGCTGAGCGCGGCCGCGGCGCCCGCGTCGAGGCCGAGATCGGCGGGGCGCGCGCTCTCGACCTGGCTCAGCGCGATGCCGCCGGTCATCTGCTGCAGGTACTCGGCGAAGCCGAGCTGGAGGGTCAGCCGCTCGAGTTCGCGCAAATTCCCCGCGGCCTCCAGGCGCTCGGCCCAGGCCAGCAGCGCCGCCAGCGCCGCCACATAGGTCGCGAGCCAGGCGAAGCCATGGGCCGCGTACTGCTCGCGCTCGAGCCGCACGGCATCGAGCTCGCCGCCCGGCGCCACCAACTCCGCGACCGCCGCCTTCGCCGCCTCGCGGAACGCTTCGGCGGCCTTGAGCGCGTTACGGCAGGTGGCGAGGAGGCCGCCGAGCGCGCTCCCGCTGTCGGCGGCGACGTCGTTCATCCTTGCAATATCCCTCCAAGCTGCCGCGCGCTAGATTCTCAGCCCTCGATCGCGTCTTCGAGCGTGCGCAGGCCCGGGCGCGGGGCCTGGACCAGGACCGCCATGTTGCCCGGCTTGTGCTGGTTTCGCCACATCTTGGTGTGGGCGCGCGGGATGTCGTCCCAGGAGAAGACCTCGGACATGCAGGGGTCGATGCGCCGGTCGACGACCAGGCCGTTGGCCTGGCTGGCCTGCTTCAGGTTGGCGAAATGGCTGCCCTGGATGCGTTTCTGACGCATCCACACGAAGCGCGCATCGAACGAGATGTTGTACCCGGTGGTGCCGGCGCAGAACACCACCATGCCGCCGCGCTTGACCACGAAGCAGGACACCGGGAAGGTCTGCTCGCCCGGGTGCTCGAACACGAAATCCACGTCTTTGCCCTTGCCGGTGATCGCCCAGATCGCCTTGCCGAACTTGCGCACCTCCTTCATGTAGGCGCCGTAGCCGCCGTGGTCGTTGATCTCGGGCAGGCGGCCCCAGCAGTCGAAGTCCTTGCGGTTGATGACCCCGCGCGCGCCTAGATGCATGACGAAGTCGCGCTTGGCCTCATCGGAGATCACCCCGATCGCATTGGCGCCGGCGGTCGCGATCAACTGGACCGCCATCGAGCCCAAGCCCCCCGAGGCGCCCCAGACCAGCACGTTGTGGCCGGGCCGCAAGATATGGGGCCGATGGCCGAACACCATGCGATAGGCGGTGGCGAGGGTCAGGATGTAGCAGCCGCTCTCCTCCCAGCTCAGATGACGGGGCCGGGCCATGACCTGCTGGGCCTGGACCCGGGTGAACTGGGCGAAGGAGCCGTCCGGGGTCTCGTAGCCCCAGATGCGCTGGGTCGGCGAGAACATCGGGTCGCCGCCGTTGCATTCCTCGTCGTCGCCGTCGTCCTGATTGCAGTGCACCACGACCTCGTCGCCGACCTGCCAGCGGGTCACCTTGGAGCCGACCGCCCAGACGATGCCGGCCGCATCCGAGCCGGCGACGTGGTAGTCGGCCTTGTGTACGTCGAACACCGAGATCGGTTGGCCGAGCGCGGCCCAGACGCCGTTGTAGTTGACCCCGGCCGCCATCACCATGACCAGCACCTCGTGGCTGTCGATGCTGGGCGTGTCCACGACCTCGACCTGCATGGCGGTCTCGGGCTCGCCGTGGCGCGCGCGCCGGATCACCCAGGCGTACATCTTGGCGGGCACCTGGCCGAGCGGCGGGATCTCGCCGAGCTCGTAGAGGTCCTTGGTTTCCTGCCCCGGCCGGGCCTCGGCCGCGACCTGGGACCGTTCCTGGGTTTCCGCGCTTGCCGCCTCGGTCATGTCTTCATACCTTCCAAACTGCCCACACATGCCCGGGATAGCCCCGGCGCAGGACCAGCTTGACTTTTACCCAGGGCTCGGGTTTTTTGCAACGCACAAATGGTCTGTTTCCTGCGCCAAACCGGCAGAAAACGAAAGATTATTACGAATTAAGGGATTTATTGGACAGAAAATGCCGAATTCCGGGGATAAAACGACCCTGAACGAACCCTGCGGCGCGGCCGGTCCGACCGTCTCCGCCGCACCGCAGCGAGACAAGCCCTGGTTGTTTCGGACCTATGCCGGCCATTCCACCGCGGCGGCCTCCAACGAGTTGTTCCGCAACAACCTGGCACTCGGCCAGACCGGACTCTCGGTGGCTTTCGACCTGCCGACCCAGATGGGCTACGACTCCGACCATCCGCTGGCCAGGGGCGAGGTCGGCAAGGTCGGGGTGCCGGTCTGCCACCTGGGCGACTTGACCGCGCTGTTCGAGGATATCCCGCTCGAGCGCATGAACACCTCCATGACCATCAACGCCACCGCACCTTGGCTGCTCGCGCTCTACGTGGCGCTGGCCGAGGCGCGGGGGATCGCGCGTTCGGCGCTCGCCGGCACCACCCAGAACGATATCCTGAAGGAATATCTGGCGCGCGGCACCTACATCTTCCCGCCCGCGCCGTCGCTGAAGCTGACCGGCGATACCATCGCCTTCGCCTGCCGCGAGGCGCCGCGCTGGAACCCG
>Ga0209980_10001949_pt1 | contig 11345 bp, 10 predicted proteins | sample CR02metaG_FD_183611 | JGI IMG/M metagenome (GOLD analysis project Ga0209980, IMG submission 183611) | Deep subsurface microbial communities from Mariana Trench to uncover new lineages of life (NeLLi) - CR02 metaG (SPAdes) (version 2) | ecosystem: Environmental > Aquatic > Marine > Ocean trench... | reverse complement strand
CATGAAGGAAAAAGTTACCCAGGCAGCGAGTGACACCCTGGGTTCCTCAGAGCGAAATGCAATCGACGACGAGCTTGACGCGCTAACAAACGAAATTGATGACATTGTCGATGAGACTACTTTTAATGGGATCACCCTGCTGGGTGGTAAACAACTCACAATCCAAACCGGTGAAGCAACCACCGATTCTTTGTTTGTAACGGTTACTGCCGCTGACCACGATTCAGCAGCTTTAGGTGTCATTGATGCCAGTATTGATACTTCTTCCGCTGCAAATGCTTCTGTTGCGCTCAGTCGGGTGAATACAGCGATTACAACTGTTAAAAACAGTATCGCTTCTATCGGTTCGTATCAGGCACGCCTGACCACGAAAGAGGCTACGCTTACGAATGCGATTACCAACACTGAAGCTTCACGAAGCCGCATTGCAGATGCTGACTTTGCCAAAGAGCAGCTGGAAGCGCTTAAATTGCAAATCATGCAGCAGACAGCGACGTCCGCCCTGGCACAGGCAAACGCAGCGCCGCAAATCGTACTATCACTCTTCGGTTAATAGTTCGAACCATCTTAATCGAAGCAAGGGTGTCCATTTTGGGCACCCTTTTTTATTTGTATAAACCTGTTTAAGTCCGAGACAGAGAATGCCGAAATATTTAGAGAACTATTTCTTTAGTTCCTGAAACCATTTTAATAGGTTGGGAGTGAAATAAAGCATTTTACCACAGATGAACAGTGATTAAACGCGGATTCCTGTTTAATAAAAAAAATAAAATCTTCTTTTTTTAATCCGTATCCATCCGTGGCTAATCTCTTGGGCATTCAGACTTCATTAAAGAGTCTTTAGGGAAGAAGACCATGTACGATTTAATCCTGTCCGGAATTCGTTCCTCATACGCTGAAAATCATCTCGGGGATTTTTTCTATTCGACTGCTTTAGCGCACAAGCCGGAGCTGGCAGTGGAGCTCGGCTCCTTTATGGGCTATAGCTCGCTGCATATCGCGGCGGCGTTAAGAGACAATAAGGATACCAGAAGTGAATTGCATCTTATCGATTTATGGGACAAATATACCTACCGGCATTGTTCCCTGGAAACCATTGTTCAAAATTTCAAAAAAAATGAACTTCTGTCATTACCGCATTGCAAGTGTAGCTTCATCAATGAGGATGCCTTTGAGGCTCATTCTAACTATTCAGCAAGTTCCGTTGACCTGCTGCATATCGACATCTCAAATGACGGCCGGTCGCTGCAACTTTGTCTGAATCGTTGGCATGAGAAACTCAATACCGGCGGCATCCTGTTGCTTGAAGGCGGCTCGGAGGAGAGGGACCAAATTGATTGGATGATAGAATACGAGAAAGAACCCATCCGGTCGTTCACGGAATCTGTTTGGTTTAGAGACCACTATGAGGCCGTCACAATTCAGCCGTTTCCATCTCTAACATTTGCGAGGAAAATGAAATGATCCCGATGCATAAAGTTTTTATGCCCGACAATATCGATGAAGTCATGGAGCCTTTGCGTAAGGTCATCGAAAGTGGCTGGATTGGCGAAGGTCCGAAAGTTTTGGAATTTGAAAAGCATATTAGCGATTATATCGGCAATGCCTACGTTACCGCGTTAAATTCCTGCACATCTGCGATTCAACTTGCGTTGCGATTGTGCGGCGTCGGCATTGGCGACGAGGTGATCTCCACGCCCATGACCTGTATGGCCACCAACGAGCCGATTGTGCTGACCGGTGCGACCCCCGTCTGGGCTGACGTTGATGCGAATACGGGGAACATCGGTCCAGAGAGCATCCGACAGAAGATCGGTGTCCGGACAAAAGTCATTCTGGCGGTGCATTGGGGTGGCTACCCATGCGACATGGATGAAATTAATCAAATTGCTCGTGAGCATGGTCTTAAAGTCATCGAAGATTGCGCGCATGCCTGGGGAGCGATTTACAGGGACAAAAAGATCGGCAACCATTCGGATTTCTGCTGTTTCTCCTTGCAGGCGATCAAACATTTTACCACCGGAGATGGGGGTGTTTTGATGTGCAAAAATGAACGGGACCACCGGCGCTCCCGCTCCCTTAAATGGTTCGGTATCGACCGGGAGCAGCGCAGTGAAAACCGATTCGGCATTGCGGAGTGGGACATTATTGAGGCGGGCTACAAATTTCATATGAACGATATTGCAGCGACTATCGGATTGGCTCAGTTCCCTTATCTAAATGAGCTAGTGGCAAAAAGACGGGAAAATGCCGCTTTTTACAAAGAGCATTTGCAAAGTGTGCAACGGCTGAAACTTCTTACTGAAGCGGAAGATCGTAGGTCCTCATACTGGCTGTTTACGATTAAAGTTGAAGACCGGGTGAACTTTATCAGATACCTGGCTCAGAACGGCATCGCTGCTTCGGTTGTGCATGCGCGTAACGACTCCCATACCATTTTTGCGAATTACAACAGCAGTGGTTTGACCGGTCTGGATGAGTTTTCAGAAAAAATGGTTTGCATCCCTGTCGGCCAATGGGTGGGAGAGCAGGAACGTAAACATATCGTTGATGTAATTCGGGAACAGGATTGGTAGTCTAATTTACTTGAATTTGGAAAATTCGAAGCCGGAATACCGGAATAATGGAAGAATGGATTTTGGGATTAATGGTGAACATCCAAGTATTCCACCACTCCGATATTCCGTTAATTCGCAAATACATTACTCCAATAACCGATAGACTTGGACAGTACACGGCCCCATGAAGTTTAATATCGTTTTAGCACTGCCGCCGGAAGACCGGGAATCTTTCGTCCATGCCCAATGCTTTCTCGAAACAGCCGACTTGTTACGCTATGGTTTGGAAGACCTGGGCTATGAAGTCATTTTCGGAGAAGGACTGCAGCGAGATCACCTTAACATCATTTTAGGGTATCAGTTTTTATATGGTCAGAAAATTTCATCCGAATACAAATGCATCGTCTATCAACTGGAAGAACTTTCGGAGCTTGAGGGATGGCCTTTAAAAAACCTCGAAACGTTGATGTCCCCTTCCTGTGTTGTATGGGATTTCAGTGAACGAAATATCGACTTTCTTGCCGAGCGCGGCATCCGTGCAGTTCTCAAACCTCTCGGGTTTCATCAAAAAATGTTCAGAATAAAGTATCGTCAAAATAAAGAGGTTGACATTTTGTTTTATGGCTCTAAAAATGAACGGCGAATGAAAATTCTCAAGGAATTAGAGCAGAAATTTAATGTAGAAATTCTTTGCGGCATTTATGGTCATGAAAGGGATGAATGGATTGCTCGCTCAAAAATTGTATTGTCGATTTACTATTATCAAACTAAACTTTTCGACGATGTGAGAATCGGCTATCTTATGAACAACAAATCGTTTAGCATCATTGAAGATTCCCCCAACAAAAAATATGATGATTTTCTGGTCTACATACCGTACGAACAACTGGTTGAACGTTGTGAATATTATCTAAATAACGATGACTTACGGCGGGAAAAAGCCAAGCAAGCATTTCAAGGATTTAGGAAATATCCCGAATCTGAATTCCTTAAACGAGCACTTGCACAATCCTTCTAAGCCAGCATGAACTCCGGCGCTTCGGTCATTATCGTCACCTTTAATTCTTCATCAACAATTGCAAATTGTCTGGGCAGTGTCGTCAATACACTGCGGCCGCAGGACGAAGTTTTGGTGATTGATAACCATTCTCAAGACAATACTCTCGAAATTATCGAGCAGCTAAATTTTTCTCCTGAAAAAGTTAAAGTTCTGCCGCAGTCCAAAAATTATGGCTTTTCACGGGGATGTAATATTGGGATTGAAAACTCTAACAAAGAATTTGTGATTTTGCTCAATCCCGACACGGAAGTTTTTGGCGATTGGATTGCAAAACTGACCGGCCATTTTCAATATTATGAAAACACCGGCGCTGTCGGAGCGCTATCGAATGCCACTATTCCGGTGCAGCATATTTCTACTTATTTTCAAGAATATGACCTTTATAATGCACAAGAAGTCATTGCGTGCTTGAGCCAAAACTATGACAAGCGAAGCATTCCAGCGAAACTGCTGATTGGCTTTTGCATGGCGCTGCGAAGAGATTTGTTGGAGCGATTCGGCGGGTTGGATGAAGATATTTTTTTGGGAGACGATGATACCGAAATTTCCTGGCGGCTGCGGGAAAAGGGCTATCTGCTGCGCATTGCATTGGATGTGTACGTGAATCATTTCAACCACGTAAGTTTTAATACCTTGGAAAATTCCGAGACCGATAAAATTGTGCAAGAAGGAACCGACGTTTTGTATGAGAAAATGAAGACCTACTACTCGCCTGAAAAAGTACCTAATCCCAACGATTATTTTGGCATTAGCTGGTGGAAGCCCTCGATTCTGGAGAATAAAAGTGAAGATGAAGCTTTTGCGCCAAGATGGCAGCGACAAGAGTACAATAATATTTTGTTGAAAGCGAATGATTTTTTGAAAAACCAAAACTATCTGGCAGCAATAGATGTATTGCGGGATGCTCTGAATCTTCATGTGAATGATTTTAATTTTTGGTACACTTTGGGTTCGGTTCATTTGATGATGAAAGAATACGGCAAGGCCGAGGTTGCACTAAAAAATGCTGAGACATTGGAATTTAATGGTGAAAGAGCGAAACAGAAATTAGCGAAATTGCATGCCGAACACAGCGATATGAAATTAAACGACGATGCTATCGCTCAAAACAATAGCATCGTTTCATCCTAGTCTTATGTTCATTCTACAACTCTATTCCGGACAAAATACTTCAGCCGGAGATTTCATTTATCGCATCGCAAGGCCGGCCGAAGGACTCTCGTCAATAGACGGCATTACCGTTAAGAATCTCGATCTGCTAAATGCGGGCAACAAGCAATTATTGCTGAATGTGCCGCTGCTGATTTTGCACCACTTGTCCGATCCAGATTTGCTGCCGGTCATTAAAGAACGCCGCAATCAGGGTTTTCGAACCATTTACGAATTAGCCGACAACTTCCGGTTTTCGCAATCCCACAAAACCCAAAACGGCAGTGCTTCTGATTATCCTGTGATAATGGAAGAAATTATCCGGCGTTGTGATGCTGTGCAAACCACGTCATTTGCACTTCGAAACAGATATCAGGATTTGAACGACGAATTCTTTATCTTTCCAAACTTAGTTGATAAAGTTGAATACCGAGAACCCAGGGGTTCCGATAAACTTACAATCGGGTGGGGTGGCTCGGCCCGGCACCTTGACGACTTAAAACAAATTACCCAACTGCTAATTGAATGGGTGTCACAACATCCCGGTGTGCGGCTGGCGATTATGGGGTCGAAATCAATCCGGCAGATATTTGAGGAGCTTCCTCCTGAAAAACTCTTGCTCCGAGATCCAGGTAGTTTAAAAGATTACTTGTCTTTTCTGGATGAAATTGATATAGGTATCGCACCGTTGCTGTCGACCGAATTCAATGCCTGCCGCTCGGATGTCAAATTTTTAGAATATGCCTCTCACGAAGTCGTGCCGGTTTGCAGCCGGTTTGGCCCTTATATTGAAATCGCTGAGGAAGGGGAGAGTCTTCTGCTTTTTAATAGCCCGGCCGAGCTCATTCAGCATTTGGAAAGACTGCGTACTGATGTTGAGTTGAGAAGCAAAATTGCTCGGAATGCGCTGCAGTGGGTTGGGAAACACCGATTGAGTAACCAAAAACTTTGGGAATCGCGAGCTGAAATCTACCGGAAATTCTTACCAAAATATGTAAATGACTTTGAATGGAATGATAATCTCGGCCAATCGAATCTTGCTGATTTGATCATGCCTGCGATCAAAGCAAAGAATCCGGCGGCTTTGCTGATGAATGCTGTCGATTTGCACCCGGATGATTACCAAGCCTATTACTTTTATGGGTGGGGACTTTCAAAGCAAGGCCGGTATAAGCATGCGGTGACTCCCCTGCGAAAGGCTTTATCCCTTCGCCCGGATTCGATCCGAACGGCAGAGCTGCTTGTGCGGGTTTTGTTGATCAACGGCGATCTCGATTCGGCACTGCGAACCGTTGAACACGGGTTAACAATCGAACCGAATCTCAAAAATTTACTCGAATTAAAATTGACCATTCAACATATAACCGATGCCATCGCTCAAGGCGATGACATCGGGGTGACTGCACTATCTTGATTGCTTCATCCTCGTGTATAATGAACAAAGAAAAAATTCAAATATACCAATTTACCACCAACCCGGTTTGCTCGCCTTATCGCTTTGATTTTCCGAGAGAGCAGTTGAATCGGCGAGAAAATGTGCAGGTGACGAAATTCACCAAACTTGATGCGGCAGTGTATTCCGAACTTGTTGAATATGCCGATATGTTAATCATTCAACGGCTCCCCATGTCGCCGCGATTGGCGAAGGTTTACTCTGCATTAAATTCCCGGGGCAAGTTAGTCATTTTTGAAATCGATGATGATTTGCTGCATTTGCACCCGGAATCCCGCTATGCGAAACAGGCGCCTCCGGATTATCGGGAACGAATTGAGCAGAGTCTTTTAGCCAGTCAGGCGGTGCAGTGCAGTACGCAAGCATTGGCTAACGTCATTTCTCAGATTCACCCGGAAGTGGTCGTATTAGAGAATCAATTTGATAAACTCCTTCCTTACAATAGCAGGAAGAAAGACGGAGGGATAATTATCGGATATGCGGCCGGGGAAGATCATTTCCTTGATTGGCTTACGATAAAAGACGCCTACAACACCACAATCGTTCAATTGGAATTAGAAGGATTTCAAGTGGAAAGTTGGATTATTGGAGATAAGGCGATTTTTGAATCCATCGCTTCAAAAAACAAGCGCTACTTTCCGTTGCTGCAAAGAAGTGAATATTTGCAGCTCCTGCAACAGGTTGATATTTCACTCATTCCGCTGGCTGATATCCCCTTTAATCGCAGTAAATCCGATGTCAAGTTTCTGGAATCGGCGGGATGTGGCGCAGCAGTTTTGGCCAGTGAGTTCGTCTATTCTAATTCAGTTAAGAATGGCGAAACCGGAATTTTGTTTAGCAATGCCGATGAATTTGCAAATGGATTAACCGAGTTGGTAAGAAGTCAGGAGCTTACTGAACGACTTTCTCGAAATGCCCAGCGTTATGTTTCTGAAAATCGTTTGATCGAGCAGCATGTCGAAAGGTGGGAAGAGATTTATTTGAGTTGGGTTTCTAATAGAGATAAGCTGTTGCGAAATTTTACAAAAATCCATAGTTAGATAATGTCCTTTTGGGCAGAGCGAAAAAATCTTTTCATGGCGCCATCGCAACCAAAACATTGCCTGTGCAAATACGCAAGCAAAAGTAGTGAATCGGAAAAATTTCTACAATACTCAAGTACACGGGGATGCATTAACTAGTTTCCCTGCTCAAGTTACCTTTTCTTCCTGCCGATAAAATCATTGGCAAATTCGCGACTTTTATAACGTTCAGTGCCTAAAACGCTCTATTCAAAGGCGAACATCATGAAGACCGTGTATATAGGAATGGCTGCTGATATCATCCACGTGGGCCATTTAAACATTATTGACACCGCCCGAAAGCTGGGCCGGGTGACGATCGGGTTGCTGACCGACAAGGCCATTGCCAGCTACAAGCGCCTCCCTTTCTTGCCATTTGACCATCGTCGTCAGATCGTGGAAAATATCAAAGGTGTGCAGGAGGTGATTCCGCAGGATACTCTGAACTACACCACGAATCTGCGACGGCTGAAGCCGGAGTACGTCGTGCACGGAGACGATTGGCGCGAAGGCGTGCAGAAACAAACCCGGCAGGAGGTTATTGAAACCCTAAAGGAATGGGACGGCAAACTCATAGAGCCTTGTTATACTGGCGGCGTCTCCTCCACAGAGTTGATTAACGCTCATTTTGGTAACGGCACCACACCCAACTATCGTCTCAAAATGCTGCGGCGTCTGCTCGATGCTAAACCCTTGGTACGGATTCTGGAGGCACACAGCGGACTGACCGGCCTAATCGTCGAAAATGCTCAGGTGCCCAACGCGGTGGAAACCCGGCAATTCGACGGCATATGGGCCAGCAGTTTGACGGATTCGACCTCAAAAGGTAAGCCCGACATCGAAGTTGTGGACTTCACCTCGCGCTACCGGACAATTGAAGATATTCTGGAAGTCACCACCAAACCCATCATCGTGGACGGCGATACCGGCGGCAAAACCGAACATTTCAAGTACCGAATCAAAACGCTGGAGCGGCTTGGCGTTTCCACGGTGATTATCGAGGACAAGGTGGGACTGAAGCAGAATTCGCTGTTCGGCACGAGCGTCCCACAGCAGCAAGAGACCATCGAAAATTTTTCACACAAAATCGAACAAGGCAAACTCTCTCAGGTTACGGATGATTTTATGATCATCGCGCGAATCGAGAGTCTTATCCTCAAAAAGGGACAGGAGGACGCTCTGAAGCGGGCACGCACTTATCTCGAGGCAGGTGCCGACGGCATCATGATTCACAGCAAAGAGCCGTCCGGAGATGAGATCTTTGAATTCTGCCGGGCGTATCGCTCTTTTCCCACGAAAATGCCGCTGGTGGTCGTGCCGACGGCATTTCCGCACGTCAGCGAGGATGAGTGGCAGGAGATGGGAGTGAACATTATTATTTACGCCAACCACCTGCTCCGCAGTGCTTATCCGGCGATGCTGCGCACAGCAAAATCTATCTTAGAAACAAAAAGCGCAGCCGACGCCTCCGAAAAGTACTGCTTGTCCATAAACGAAGTGCTCAACCTATTTTCCACAAAACAGGCATGAGTATTCGTGCCGAAGAGCTGCTCGACTTCCTTCTGCAACAGGGCGTGGAGTTCTTCACCGGCGTACCGGATTCCCTCTTAAAAGATTTTTGCGCTGCCGTTGATGACCGGTTGCCGGTGGAACGGCACGTCATCGCCCCCAACGAAGGCAGTGCAGTCGCGCTGGCGGCCGGGTATCATCTCGGCACCGGAACCCTGCCGTTGGTTTATATGCAGAACTCGGGTCTGGGCAACGCTGTCAATCCACTGCTGTCGTTGTGCGCTCCTGAGGTTTACGCCATTCCCATGCTGGTCATGGTGGGGTGGCGCGGCGAGCCGGGAGTTAAGGATGAGCCGCAGCATTTGAAGCAAGGTCAAATTCAATGTGACCTGCTGAATGCAATGGGTGTCCCCTATTGCATTCTGTCCAAAACAGACAACGACCCGGTCTACATGATTTCACTTGGGCTTCGTACCGCGTTGTCGAAAAATCAACCTTTCGTTCTCCTCCTTCGTAAGGGTGTTTTTACTTCAGAAAAGCGTGCTTCAGGACTGCCAGCGCCGGCTTTCTCACGTGAGGCGGCCCTCAAGGTACTGGTCGGTCAACTCGACGCTAATGCAGTTGTCGTCGCCACCACCGGCAAGGCCTCACGCGAGCTGTTTGAAATTCGGGCGCACCGACGAGAAGGTCATGAGCAGGATTTCCTTACCGTTGGGTCGATGGGGCACGCTTCGGCGATCGCCCTGGGGATTGCACTTGCACAGCCCGAGCGCTCGGTGTACTGTGTCGACGGCGACGGAGCGCTGCTCATGCACATGGGAATCCTGCCCACTGTAGGCAAATGCCGCCCGCGCAATTTCAAGCACATCCTGATCAATAACGGTGTGCATGAGTCCGTGGGCGGGCAGGCCACAGCCATCAATACAGTGAGTCTGTCAGAAGTAGTTCGGGGCTCTGGCTACCGTCGCTGCTTTCACGCTGATTCAGAGGAGGGTCTCAAGCATATTCTGAACAAATTTCGACAAGTCGATGGTCCGGCTTTTCTTGAAGTCGTCGTGCAGCCTGGCTCCCGCGTCGATCTCGGGCGACCGACTGTGTCTACCACTGCTAACAAAGCCGCCTTCATGGATTTCTTGCACGACCAGGTTGTATGAGTGCTATGTCGAACTCAGATAACCCGGTTGAAATCATCATCACAGACGATTGGCAGGGTGCTTGCTTTGACGCCCTGGCCCGCCAAGGGGTGAGTCGCCCGCTACTCGTAACATCGCGCGGCACAGCCAGTCGACTGGGACTTTCTGGCATTTTCCCAAATGCGCCGGTCATGGGCGACATCCAGCCGCATCCGACCTGTGAGCAAGTGCAAGCCGCGATCACCCGCACCCGTAGACAAAAATTCGACAGTCTGGTGGCGATAGGCGGCGGCTCGGTGCTGGATACCGGCAAGGCGATCAGGATGGCATCTCAGGCCGAGTGTCATGAGCTCGAACAACTGTTCGGCTGGCATGGCGGCATTACCAGCAACGTGCCTATGGTTTGCATTCCAACTACACACGGCACCGGCAGCGAAGTAACCAAATGGGCCACTATTTGGGATAGGAAGGATGGGATCAAACGCTCGCTCAGTAACGATCAGCTCTACCCGAGCGCAGCCATTCTCGACGCCTCCTTGACTCTGAGCCTACCGCTCGACCTATCTTTGATCTCGTCGCTCGATGCTCTTTCGCACAGTTTTGAAGCGCTCTGGAACAAGAACGCCAACGATGCCGCTACCGGTTTCGCCCTCGAGGCGATTATGCTCATTTTGCAGAACGTGCCCCGCCTGAAACAAAACCCGAAAGAGGCTTCCGTTCGCAGGGATCTGCTGCGAGCTGCGAGTCTGGCCGGCTTGGCAATTTCCTTGACTCAGACGGCCACGGCACATGCCATCAGCTATCCCCTGACCCTGAAGTTTGGCATTCCGCATGGATTGGCCGCTGCATTGCCCCTCCTTCCTCTTATCAAGTTAAATCGGTCACTGCTTTCAGAACATCTTAATTTTCTTGTAAAAAATTTGAATCTCAGTTCTGAAACCGAGCTCGATAAACAAATTACGGAAATACCAAAACCCATTCTGAAGTCTCGTTTAGCCGAGTTTGGCGTTTCGCGAGATGAGCTTCCGGAAATTGCCAGGCTAAGTTGCACCGCTCAGAGGATGACTAATTCTGCGACTCCCTTGTCCAGAGCCGACGTTTTGTCGGTTCTGCAGGCCATCTATTAGCAGCATCCCATTAAAGAGGTTACGCTTGCCTAACGATAATTAGATAGGAACTTACCCAAATGACAGGACAAAAGGATTTGGCTAATGCGAGTTGTTTTCAACTGCACATTCTTTTGGGGCCATCTACCGGTGTTATTGAAACTTTGTAACGCTATTTTTGATAGCTGTCATCGCGACTTGATGAAGCGGATCGACGGCCAAAATTTCCTTGTAAACTTCTATCACTTGATCCTCTTTGCCCGTTTCCTGGTACAACTCGGCGAGTATAGTCATGGCATCAACATCTTCCGGATTG
>Ga0209980_10001947_pt1 | contig 11349 bp, 9 predicted proteins | sample CR02metaG_FD_183611 | JGI IMG/M metagenome (GOLD analysis project Ga0209980, IMG submission 183611) | Deep subsurface microbial communities from Mariana Trench to uncover new lineages of life (NeLLi) - CR02 metaG (SPAdes) (version 2) | ecosystem: Environmental > Aquatic > Marine > Ocean trench >... | reverse complement strand
ATGAGATGTCTCCTGGTAGGGTCAGGGCGATACGCGGTGGAAGAGCTGGGGCTATTGAAGCCTGACGCCTGCCTGCCTGACTTTACCGATACGAAGGCTGTCGTAGAGGCATTGCTAGGGTGATTTTGGCGTCCCGTCCCCCGCTCAATGCAAAATTCAAAGTGCAAATTGAAAGAGGCAAAATGAATTTGCATTATCCATTTTGCCTTCTGTAATGGTAAGCAAGATTCGGTTCTTGGTTTAAATTACTGGGTAACCCCACGGCTTGCCGCGGGATATTCTAGTAACCTGATTTCACTTTGTGTCCTTCGTGCTCTTCGTGGTGATATTTCTCTCTTGCTGAGACAGATAAGAGACTGCGGCCGGCTTCACTGGCCTGCTAAACCGTCAGCTCCTGCGACATGTGATAGTATTTGTCTACCACGAAGCACACGAAGATCACGAGGAATTTACAATCAAATTATATCGGCCCCTGCGGTTCAAACCCCGTGGTCGATATAACTTGATTACTTGGGACTGTCCAGCTGTCGATGCAGCCATCGTAGAATGGTGGGGAATATATCGGGGGATTCTCCCATATGGCCTCCAGGAAAGAGACGGATGGTTTTAGGGTTTCCTGTCTCCAGGAGAAGGAAAAAATCCTCGATGGGCACCTGTTTGTCCTCTCTGCCGTTGACCAGAAGAAGAGGGGCGCATGGCTTGTCAAGCCATCCCTGGATTTTGAGGGAGAGGGCGGGCATCACCTCTACCAGCTCCTCAAAGGTTTTGAGCCCAAAGAGGTTGGCTCGCGCCTCGATCAGATCGAAGAGATAAGAGGTGGCGTTTCGGAATTTTTCTGCCACTCCGGTTGAAAGAAGTAATGGATGGGGCCGCCCCAATTGACCACCGCGCGTAGCCTTTCGTGCTCCACAAACGCCATTTTTGTGGCCCAGTACCCTCCGAAGCTTCCGCCAACGACTGCGATGCGATTGGCTTTCACCTCTGGGCGTGTGGAAAGGTAATCCAGAGCGGTGGAGTACACCCGGTGACTGTCCGGTGAGGCAAGGACCGGGCATTCTCCGGAGCCTGGACTGTCCATGATGAAACATCCCCACCCCTCCTGTAAGAATGATTCAGCAAAGGAATGGCGCTCCTCCTTCCAGTTGTCGATTCCACCCCAGTGCATGATAAGGGGAGCCGGACCTTTTGACGGGAGCCTCAAGTAGCCGATGATCTCTTTGCCCTCGAAGGGAATGGTAACCCGTTCCAGGGGAGGGTCGAGGTAGCGGGCTGCGGCGAGATAGCTCTCGCGTGTCTTTCGGTATGCCTCTCGCTTGCCTGGGGAGCTGGGGAAGGGGTGTCGGGCGATGCCATAGTAAGCGGTGGCCTTGAAATAGGCCTAACTTGGCGCTTCAGACCGATCGCTTGACAGCGACGGCTGAGGTTAGCGTTATGTGGCACCTCAGGGAAGGTCTGTGCCCGTAGAGCGTTGAATGGTGTTACCATGTGTGGTGACAATAAACACAGACGGGGAGGTTCCGCCGCGGCGGCTACATCATTATTGCGTGGAAAAGCGATCACCCGCCGAGGCATGTGCATGTCTACCGAGACGGGAAGCTAGTGATAAAGTGGGACCTTGACAACAGGAAGCCCATGAAGGGCCAAGCGCCGCGGAGAGTCCTCCAACTCATCGCCGAGCTTGAAGCCGAGGGTCTGCTATGAAGATTCGGTCGGTAAGGCACAACAACAGGAAGAAAATCTTCGAGGTCAGGACCTCTGCCAAGGCGCTTGCGTTCCCGTACTCAAAAGCAGATCCGAGGCCCACTCCTGACGACACCGTCAAACGGGTCTTTGTCGATAAGGGGCTTGGCCGGGAAGGATTTACATACGAACTTGAGTCGGGTCTGACGGGCACAGTCCATGGCGAGCAGGTCCTTGAGTACAACCAGGATCCCAATCACCTGAGAGACCTCCTGCTCTACAGACTGACCCTGGAAGCTCAGAAGCGCATCGACCAGAGCCCACTGTCCAAGCGCGAGATTGTTCGGCGGCTTGGCACCTCCGCAGCGCAGCTGTATCGACTGTTGGATCAGACGAACTACCGGAAGTCCGTCGATCAGCTCGTTTCTTTGCTTCAAGTTCTTGAGTGTGACGTGGATCTCGTTGTGCGCGAAAAGACCGCGTGATCTCGATCAGTGGCAAATAACAACGGCATCGAGCGGAGGCAGTTAGACGCTAGCTGGTTTCATCGGCGTTCCGTCCGCGCCTCTCATGCCCTAGCGCTAGATCTCCTAAATCATGCGCATACCCCTTGATACAAATTCGGGGGTTAGGGCTTTACCCCGTACCACAGAACGCCCCGTGCGTGAGCGCGGGGGTGAATGTTCTGAACTCCCCGCGAGGGAAGTGCCCCAAAGCCACGGATGAAAGTCCGTGGTACGGGGTTTACCCAAGACCTTCCAATCAATACAAACAAAGTGCTTGCAGCAACAACTCAGGATCGCAAATGGCTTCGTCGTTTTTGCCGGATCAGGGCTAGTTACAGATCATCAGGTGGCAATTATGGGGCGGCTAGTTTTCTACCTGAAGGTCTTGGTGAACGCCTGTCTCTGGTGGGTACTGCCCAGCATGAGCAATTCGCACCCCTCCTGCAGCCGCGTTGAAGACGGGGGATTGGTTACAACACGCCCGTTCTGCTGGATCCCAATCACGCTCAATCCCGTGCGGGAAGAGATTCCGCTTTCGGAAAGGGTATGGCCTGCCAGGGACGAGGGGAGGAGCGCCACGAAGAGCTCAAATCCCTCTCCAAGGAGCACTAACTCACGACTATGCAGCTGGGATAAGATGTCCTCAACGCCCAGCGAGGTGTAGCTGAGCGCAAAGTCTGCACCGGCGCGATAAATGGCCTCGATATTTCTCTCGTGGGTGATGCGGCTGATAATTCGGAGATCTGGATTGAGGCGGCGGCAGTAGACCGTCAAGTAGATGTTCATTGCATCGTCGTTCGTAGTGAGCAACACTGCAGGCGCGTGTTGCAAACCGGCTCCCTTGAGGATTTCTCGATCTGCGGCATCCCCGATAATCACCTGGTCCGGGATGTCACCGATCCGCTCGCGCAGCATCTCCTTTCGCTCGACCAGGTGCACCTGCATACCTTTCCGCTTGAGCGCCCGGGCTGTGGCGCGTCCCACCTTGCCCCCGCCGATGATCAGAACCGGATTGTAGTTCGTGTCATAGATAACCAGTAGGGTATCAAGCTCCAACATCTGCTCTTTTGTCCCAACAACCACAGGCACGCTAGTATTCGAGAGATGGGTGTCCGGGTGGGCGGGCAATAGGCGGCCGCGTTCCCAGACGGCAACGATATTCACGCCGGTGGCCTCTTGCAGTCCCACCTCGCGGATCGTGCGGCCCGCGAGTGGCGTGTTGTGCACTGGAAACTCTGCAACTCGGAGGTCCCTGATGTTCCCAATCTCATGTGTCTCGGCATGTCCGGCATTAATTCTACTCGCCAGACGTTCCCCCAGTTGCTGGTGCAGCAGCAGCACGTGTGTGCAGCCGCTTAGCTCCAGGATGTCGATGGAGTCTTCGCGGTCGACGAGGGCGACGATAGGCACGTCGTGTGCGACCTCGCGCACGGTCAATGTAATATTAGAGTTGATCGTGTCGTTGCTGTTGGCCAACACCAGGCGTGCGTGCGAAGCACGCAGGTTCTGGTACGTTGTCCGGCTATCGATCTCACCGGTGATCACCGAGATGCCGTCCCTGTGCATGCGTGCGGCAGCGGTTGGGTCGGGTTCAATGACGTAGTATGGGATATTGTGTAGCTGCAACCTCTCGATGAGACCTGGCGCAATGTTGCTGTAGGTACAGATCACCACATGCCCGCTGGCGTTCTCGGGCGATTTGCGGGGCGCCTCAAGTCGCACCTGTGCTTCGAGCCAAGGGGCATAGAAAAGACGGATAAACGTGAATGGGAGCATAATCAACAACAGCACGATGCCAGAGAGCAGGACCAGAATACTGAAAAGCCGCCCTAAGTCGCTAGTGAAGATGATGTCTCCGAAACCAAGTGTGGTCATGACAGTCAGCGTCCAGTAGAGGCCTGTGATCCAGGAGTGGACCTGCCCTTCCTGTAACATGACCATGTGGAAGATCACCGAGTAAACGACAATGACGCCGACCAAAAAACCCAGGTATTTGAGCAGCGCCCGGATATTCTGGCGCGTTCCTCGCTCGCTGAAGAAATACGCAAGCTGGCTAGGAAGGAACTTCATAACTGGTTCGTGGTCTGTCTTTACCCCGTACCACCTGTCGAGAGCCTCTAGGTCGAATGACAGAACGCCCCGCACGTGAATGCGGGAATGAATTTTCCGGACCTCCCCGAAGGGCCGCGCCCCAAAGCCACCGATGTAAGTCTGTGGGACGGGGTTTATCTTGTGGATTGTCTAATATTAGAGGCTTCTCAGCTGTGCCTGTCAAGGAAATCAGCCTTGGAGGGGTGCTTGCACAGAACTTCAACCCTAGACGGGGTTCAACTTTACAGGTGCCGGCTAGCAATTGGCCAACGGAATCTATCACTAGCCACGCCGCTGGCACGGGTGTGTAAGGGGATTAGAGGTATACGTGGCGTCCCAAGATGAAGTAAAGCAGGGTAATCACAAGCACTGCCACGCTGGCGCTAAGATCCACGTTATTCCCGAACCATCACCCGGTCAATCTTTCGCGAAACTTGTTTTATTGAGTGTAGAGAGGGGAAAGAACACATGGGGCATCATCAAGACGATACGGCTTACCATCAATTACAGATCATCAGGTGGCAATTATGGGGCAGGTGGCTCATCAGTCTTTTGACCACGTGCCCTCGGAGCATATTGTAAAACGCCGAGCGGCGGGTTGCCCCAATTAAGACTGCATCAACACCGAGCTCCCTTGCTGCTTTGGCAATGGCCTCGGCATCATTGTAGGAGATCGACCATATCGGAATGATCTCGATATTTTTATCTCTAACATCCTGTAAGGCGTACCTCAAGGTATGGACACCTTCCTCGTTAGGCATGTGGGGGGTCTCTCCGTTGAAAAGCCCAGGCCATTCCTCCACGTAGATGCAGTAGAGTGCTGATTCCCCTCGGCCTTTGGCGCGTGTAATCCCTTCGCGAATAAGACGCGGGTTTTCTCCCTGAAGCGCGAGAAGGGTGGAGCAAGGGTAAAGGGTTTTGAGGTTCACCGCGTCGTCAAGAGTCAATAGTCCTTTAAGCTCTTCTTCGACTAGATGCTCCGATGCCCTGTAGGCACGGGCCTGGAGGCGCCTGATGGTAAGGATGCGATGGAGCATGTCCATAAACCAGCCTTCACGGACTCCCAGCGCGACGACCATCCCTATGACAGTTAGCCCGCCACCAAAGATAGTGGCTAGAATTTTTTCTACCAAATTGACACTCCAGGCAACGGTTACCACTGCTGTGGTAAAAAGCCCAATCCAGAAACCGATGTCCCTCCTTCCAAGACCCCAGCGGATCACATCCAGGCTCAGAGAAGAAAAGGCAAAGGCGCCAAGTAGACCAAAGGCGTACATTTCACCGAGGAGACTCAGCTCACCCTGGGTGAAGAGGATGACGATAACGGGGACCAGGGTCGCTATGCCGATGGCGATGGTGGGTGTGTTGAATCTGGGGCTGCGCAACCCAATGATCCGAGGGAGAAACCCACGATTGGAAAGTGCAAGAAAGATATGATAGGCACCGATAATCGCTGTGTTGGCCGCAAAAATGAGCAGGGATGATGCGGTTAGGACAACGGCCAATTTCAGGCTGAAGCCGCCCGAGATCGAGGCCAGCTCTGAAATAAAGTGTTCACTTTGCGTTGCCTTGATCTCCGGAGAGAGCAGAGTAATGGAAAGAGTTGTGAGAATGGGCGAGGTGACGACCATTGTAACCACTACGGCGGCCATGGCAGCCCTTGTGGTGCGTCGAAGAGGTAAACGCATAGTAGGGCTTAGCTGGCTGATGCTTTCCAGACCTGAAAAGGCAAGCCACGCAGCGGAAAACCCAACCAGGACGTCCCTCAGCGTCATCTCGTTGCCGGGTGAGAGGGTCTCCAGGGCCGTCCACCACTGAGCTAGAGACATTGTCTGTAGGGAGAAACCAATGACGGCGAGGTTGGCCAGAAAGGCAAGGATTGCCATGACCAGGGCTACCGTAGCGCTTTCCCTTATCCCGATGGTGTTGAGGAGGGCAAGTGCAATGAAACCCAGGCAGGCTAATAAGACAATGTGCGCGTCGATGGATGGGAAAATGCTGCCAATCTATTGAAAGCCGGAGACTGCTGAAATAGCGGCTGTCAGGAAGTAGCTGGTGATGATCAGCATCCCTCCCATGCATCCCCACAGGGGACCAAAGGCCTTCGTCGTTATGGTGACGACGCCTCCACCCTCAGGACTGCGCCAGGTAATTTCGATATACTTGAGTGCGAGGAGAACAAAACCGCCTGTGGTCAGAACGACAAAGAAGGGAGTCTTGTTATGGACGTTGCCGTATAGGATTCCCGGTACGTAGTAGAAGGAAGTGCCGATGTCGCAGAAAATAACGGCCTAGGCTAACAGCCAGTTGAGTCGCCTTGTATCTCTTGTCGGTTGCACAGAAGAACCCCTAAATTATTATGATAGGGTTGGATTCAAAATGGTGTCAAGCCGTTTCTAGTACGTAGGCTCCAAATCTTGATCTCTCAAGTCGGCTCTGGACCCTCTGCAATGCTTTAGTTATTGGGAAACCCCGCGGCTTGCCGCGGGCACAAAACCGATGGGGTTTCCAAAGGGGAGAAGCGGGTGCTCTTTCCTTTGGTCGACCACGGGGTTTGAACCCCGTGGTCGATATAACTTGACCCGGCGTATTAGAGACAGGTTGCGGGATGTGACGGACGCCTTTGCCCCTGTCCAGGTGTTTGCTGATCCTCAGGGTGTAGGCTAGACTTTTGAATGAGGGGGGGGGATGAGCCTTATTGGCGATGGGCGTCAAAAGGAGAATTGGAAATGACTAAGGAAGATCACTACAACTGCGGTATGGAGCTCTACGCCGAAGACAAGATGGATGAGGCTATTGAAGCCTATCAGAAGGCCCTGGAGGAAGATTCGAACTATCCCGATGCACTGCATGCCCTGGCTATGGCATACGCGAGCAGTGACAGGCTGGACGAGGCCATTGAAGTCGGAATGAAGTTAATCGAAGTCAGCCCGGAGGATGAGTTAGCCTATACGAGCCTTTCGATTTTTTATCAGCGTAAGGGAATGATTGCAGAGGCCGAGAGTATTGGGGCCAAGGCCAGGACTCTGGGTTGGAAGAGACAACTCCAGGAAAAGAAAGAAGAAGAGAAAAAAGGATAGGGAGGGGAAGAAGTCTAGGACGGTCCGGTTCACTCTGTCTCGCCTGATGTGATGACCGCCATTTGCCTAATGCAGGTGGGTTAAAGTAGACTTGCTGTCGGACAGAAACGAACGAACTCATGGCGCTTAACTTTTATAACCTGAAGGTTCTTGTAAGAGGTGGTGGCGAGATGGCCAGCGGGATTGCCCATCGCCTGCACCGCTGCCATATGAGAGTCCTGATCACAGAGGTTCCCGTGCCGACCACGGTCCGGCATCCCGTGGCCTTTGCCGATGCGGTCTATCGGGGATCCCACACGGTGGAGGGGGTTCAGGCGGTTAGGGTTCCCTCTTTTAAAGAGGCCGCCAGGGTTTGGGAAAACGGCGGCATAGCGCTTCTGGTCGATCCGGAGGCGGGTGTTCGTAAACTCATGCAGCCGACGGTTATAGTGGATGGGATTATGGCCAAGAAAAATATGGGAACGGATAGATCTGATGCACCGATCGTTGTGGGCGTGGGGCCTGGCTTTACGGCCGGGGTTAATGTCCATGTGGTCGTAGAGAGCAATCGGGGCCATCATCTCGGAAGGGTCCTATGGCAGGGTAGGGCAGAGGAGAACACCGGTGTTCCGGCCCCGGTGGCAGGATATACCGACGAGAGGGTCTTGAGGGTTCCTCAGAAGGGTCTCTTCGAATCATCTTATGAGATTGGGGACCTGGTCGAAGCCGGAGAAGTTTTGGCCAATGTGAATGGCTCTCCTATCTGTGCCAAGATCAAAGGCGTCCTGAGAGGATTGCTTAAAAGTGGCATTGAGGTGGAGGAGGGGATCAAGGCTGGGGACATTGATCCCAGGGGGGAAAGGGAGTACTGTTACCTGATTTCGGATAAGGCGAGGGCCATTGCCGGCGGGGTATTGGAAGCCATTCTCAGTTCCCTGAAGAACCTCAGTTCCACTTAATTTTCTGACTCACGATCTAGGGGTACCCATGAATCCAAAGAAGCTTTCGATCGAGAAAATTCAGGAGGCCTTAAGAAGTCGGCAGTATATCTGTGACAGAAGTCTGGCCACCGTGGTCTATCTCTCCATTAACCTGGGGAAGCCTGTGCTATTAGAAGGGGAGGCCGGTGTCGGCAAGACCGAGATTGCCAAGGTTCTGGCCGAGGTCATGCAGACGGGCCTGATCCGTCTCCAGTGCTATGAGGGGTTGGACGCCAGCACGGCGCTCTATGAGTGGAACTATCCCAAGCAGATGTTGCGGATCAAGTTAGAAGAAATCGGTAAAGGAGACCGTAGAACTGTCGAGACGGAGATCTTTACCGAGGAGTATCTCGTCAAGAGGCCGCTGTTAGAGGCGATTCAAAGTAACGGCACGACGCCGCCGGTCCTACTCATTGACGAGATCGATCGAGCCGACATGGAATTTGAGGCTTTTCTTTTAGAGGTCCTTTCCGATTTTCAGATCACGATCCCCGAGATCGGCACCATCCACGCCAAGCAGCGTCCCTATGTTTTCCTGACATCAAATCGTACCCGGGAAATTCACGACGCTCTGAAGCGACGCTGTCTCTACCACTGGATCGAATACCCCACCTTTGAAAAAGAATACGAGATCGTGATGACTAAACACCCGCAAATACAGACGCACTTGGCCAAACAGATTTGTGCCTTTATGCAGCAAGTTCGACAGATGAATTTCTACAAGCGTCCCGGCGTCGCGGAGACACTGGATTGGGCCTCTGCCCTGATCACCCTTCATCGGGATGAACTCGATGAGAAGAGCATGGAAGATACCATGGGGTGCGTATTTAAGTACCGAGAGGACCTCCATCATCTGAAGTCGGAAGTAGCAGGCAAGAAATTGAATTTAGAAGGGATTTTCAAAGATCCGATGGAGTTCCAGACGTAGGATGACCACGCAGCCCTCAGATCAAGAAATTATCAGCACGGTCAAACGCTTTTCGAGCGTGCGGGGCCAGGGGATCTTGGCCAACCTGCTGGCCTTTAGCCGGGTTCTGAAAGACCTGGGACTCAGGGTAGGCCTGAGTCAGGTGATCGATGCCAGCCGCTCTCTTGAGTTCGTTGACATCACACGGCGAGGTGACTTTTACTCGGTCCTGCTCTCTAACCTGATCTGCGAAAAGGAAGAAGTCGCTCTTTTCGACCGCGTCTTTGATTGCTTTTGGAAGGACATCACGCTGGACGAGGAGCCCATGGAGACAATCGAGTTGTCGGTGCCCGGCTCGGAGGAGTCCCAAGAGGAATCCGATGGTCCAGGAGGGAGCTTGGAAGAGGTAGTCGCACAGGCCACAAGTCAGGAGGAGGATCGCACTCAAGATAGAGACCCCTTCTTTCTTCCCACCTATAGCCCTCGCGAGTCGCTGAACTCAAAGGACTTCAGCGAGATGGGCATCGAGGAGAGTCGGGCAATTGGCCGGGCAATCCTTTTGATTGCCTCGAAAATTGCCACGCAGATGAGCCGCCGGAAAAAGCGCGCACTCAAGGGGGATGAGATCGATCCCCGCTGGACCATGAGGAAAAACATTAAATATGGAGGAGACATCATTGAACTCGTCACACGCAAGCGGAGGATTAAAAAGACGCGCATTGTTCTCCTCTGTGACGTGAGCGGCTCTATGGATTGTTACAGCCGCTTTTTGATCCAGTTCATGTATGGCCTGCAGAACGAGCTTTGGGGTGTGGAGACTTTTGTCTTCAGCACCTCGCTCACCCGCATCACCCATCTCATCCGCACCAAGGACATCGGCAACGCCCTGGAGAGGATTTCTAGTTCTGTCCAGGGTTGGTCCGGGGGAACGAATATTGGGCACTCCCTGCACACCTTTAATCGGGAATTTGCGCCCTCTTTGGTGACCCATCGGACCGTGATTGTCCTCATCAGCGATGGGTGGGACCGAGGCGACGTGGCGCTCATGGAACAGGAGATGCGGAACTTAAAGAGGCGATGTTACAAGATCATATGGCTCAATCCCCTTTTGGCTAGTGAAAACTATCAGCCGTTGTGCAAGGGAATGCAGGCTGCGCTTCCATATCTGGATTTCTTTTTATCGGTCCACAATGTCCACAGCCTTGTTGCCCTGGGGCGCACGATGCAAAAACTGGTTGCCTAGGAGGTCAAGCGATGGATTCTATTTATGAGCAGATCAAGGGTTTTCTGGAAAAGGGAGAGACCCTGGCCGTAGCGACGATTGTATCAACGCGCGGGTCCACCCCGAGGGAGGTCGGTGCAAAAATGGTGGTGACGGCCTGGGGGGAGATTTTAGGGACGATCGGGGGAGGGTGTGGAGAAGCGGATGTGCGACGTGAGGCCATCGAGGTCATCAGAAAGAGAGAGCCTAAAATGGTGCGGGTGGATCTGCTCGATGACATCTCTTCAGACAGCCCGGCTGTCTGCGGCGGTATTATGAATATCTTCCTCGATCCGTGGTGGAAGGGGCAGGAGGAAATGTTGGAGAAAGAGAATGAAGGGTCTAGTTGAGGGTCTGATTCAGGTCAAGCAAGAAGGCGTCGCTGCAATATTGGCGACGGTGGTCGAGGTTGAAGGAAACGGCCGGGTGGCGGCCGGGCAAAAGTGCCTGGTTCGTGACGGTCGCGTCCACGCAGGGACCATTCACCATGAGGAACTTCAAGCTGCGATCCTCAGGGAGGCGGGGGTTCGCCTTCAGGAGGAGAGGTCTAAGCTCGTGCCAATGGATCTTCCTCTCGCTGGAGGGAAGGTGGACGTGTTCTTTGAGGTGATGCCCTCCCCTCTGAAGTTGATCGTGGTCGGTGCGGGACACATCGCTGTCCCCCTTGTCAGAATGGCCAAGGTCTTGGATTATTACGTGGTCGTCATCGAAGATCGAATCCTCTTTGCCAATCGAGAGAGATTTCCCGATGCAGATGAGATTTTGATTGGGGACATGGCAGAAACCATCAAGGGGATCACAATTACACCCACGACTTATATTGTCCTTATCACTAGGGGCCATAAGTACGACGAACCCTGTTTGC
>Ga0209980_10001946_pt1 | contig 11350 bp, 14 predicted proteins | sample CR02metaG_FD_183611 | JGI IMG/M metagenome (GOLD analysis project Ga0209980, IMG submission 183611) | Deep subsurface microbial communities from Mariana Trench to uncover new lineages of life (NeLLi) - CR02 metaG (SPAdes) (version 2) | ecosystem: Environmental > Aquatic > Marine > Ocean trench... | reverse complement strand
TGCTCAATCCCGAGTTCTTGAGCGCGGCTCGGGCTCTCGAGCTGGGTCTCGTCAACCGGGTGGTGGCAACCGGAAGGGCTCGGGGGGAGTCGAAGGCCTTGGCGGAGCAGATTCTGGAGCGCGCGAGCTCGGAGTCGATCGCCCGAACCAAGGCTCTGCTGCTAGATGTGGTCGGTCGTCCTTTGGACGAGGCTCTGGAAATTGCGGCCGAGGCGAACGCTCGGGCTCGCGACACCGACGATTGCCGCCACGGAATCGCGACCTTTCTCGAGACCAAGGCGCCGCCTAAATGGCGGTAGGTGGCAACACCAAGCTCGTTCTTTTCGACATCGACGGAACCCTTCTGTCGATCGCCGAGCGCGAACTCAACGTCTTTGGACTCGCCCTCGAACGTGTCTTTGGAACCGCGGGTTCGATCGAAGCCTATAGTTTCGCGGGCAAGACAGATCACCAAATCGCCTTCGAGCTTCTTTCCGGCGCCGGCAGGGCGGCCTCCCAGATCGAGTTGGGTTTGCCGGACCTCAAAGATTGTTACCTCGAGATGCTGGACGAAATGCTCGATACGTCGGGCATGGCGGTTCTTCCCGGCGTGATCGAGCTTCTCGATCAGCTGGCGAAAGATTCATCGGTCGTTCTCGGCCTTCAAACCGGAAACTGGGAAGCCGCCGCTGAGATGAAGCTCTCGCGGTTCGGTCTCGCGCGATATTTCGTCGTCGGAGCCTTCGGAGACGGACAGCTCGATCGCAACACTTTGCCGCCACTGGCTCGCGATCGGGCCGAGCAGCGCGTGGGGGGCAGGATCAGCTCGAGCCACACGGTTATCGTCGGTGATACCGCACTCGACATCGCCTGCGCTCGGACTTGGCACATGGCGTCGGTCGGTGTGGCGACGGGGAGTACGAGTCAACTCGAGTTGCGCTCGGCGGGCGCCGATCTGGTGGTGCCGACGCTGGCAGATCTCGACGCCGGCCGTCTTCTCGGCTTGACTTCTAGCCAGCCGTCATGAGTTACCGTTCGACGCCTGGCCGGTTCCCTCGGGCAGGCCCCGGCGCCGCCACTCGTAGTAGCCGCCGGTCACTTCGACCACCCTGCGAGCGCCCAGGCGTTTGAGCGCGAGAGCGGCGGCGCGGACCGCCGGATCGGTATGGTCGGTGCCCACGACGAACATCTCCGTCTTTTCGTTGGTGCCGCTCGGTAGAGACTCGAGGTGCTCGGGGTCGATACTGATGCTGCCTCGAATCCGACGCTTGTCGTGGTCCGCTCGGGGGCGTACATCCAGGACGGCGAAGGGCGGGAAGGCGTGGCCGAGCCGCCGCGCGAGTTCGTCGGCGTAGGTGTGAAAAATCACGCCCTCGAAATGCATGTCCATAAGAATTCCTCGAATCAGATCAAAACCGTCGGGATCCTACTTCAAATAACGTCTCAACCAACCTTGGGTCGCGTTCATGACTTCGATCAACTGCGGCGTGGGTCCGGCAAATGGATGGGATACCCCGAACGTATGTGAGGCGCCGGGAATGCGAAGCAGAGAGGCTCGAGGGCCGGCGGCCGCAGCCAGTGTTTCGGCCTCTGCGACCGGCACGGTTTCGTCCTCCTCGCCGTGAATAATCAGCCATGGCGCCTTGCGGGCACTCGCTGCCGCCAGCAAATCCAGGAGCGACTGATTGGCTTCGAGGTCGTCCAGAACCTCGGCGCCCAGGGGGAGCTCCTGGCCGGTTCTCGCGTTGATGACCGGGATCGAGCCCGCAGCTCTCCATTGTTCTTTCTCCTTCGAGCCGAGGCGGTCAAAGGTCGACACCGCGGACCAGGTCACCAGGGCCTTCAGAGGCAACGCGGCGGCGGTGAGAAGCGCGATGCCGCCTCCCCGGCTGTGCCCGATGAGGGCTAGCTTGTCAGGGTCCGCGACCCCCGGCGCAATGTCACGGCCGACCGAGCGTACGATCGAGAGTAGCTCTGCGAGATCCTTGCTGAAGGTCGCGGTCCGGAAGGCCTCGACGTCGGTGACCAACCCGTCCCCGGGCTTCATGCCGGATCCCGAAAAATTGAACCGAATCGCGACGAAGCCTCGATCGGCCAGGAGGTTCGCCAGATGGGGCAGGAACCCCCATTCCATGAAGCCCTTGAAGCCATGACAGATGACGACCGCGGGCCGTAGGCCGACCTCCCGGCCCGGGTCGGGCAGATGGACCACACCGGCGAGATTGCGGTTCTCGACACGGTGGCGAAACAGCTCTGCAGACGGCATGAGAATCGCGGACAGGATAACTCAACCGAGCGGATTTTGGAGCCGGGCCGGCGGGTTCTGATTCTCCGCTAAACTCGAGGGATGTCGGAAGACGTCGATGGTTCGTCGTCCCATGTGGGTTTGCGCCCGGAGGGCTACGAAGCGTTACGCACGGGCGCCGCCCTGGTCGAGTCGCGATCAGCCGATTGGCTGCGGCTGACCGGATCCGACCGCCTCCGATTTACCAACGGTCTGGTGAGCTGCGATCTGCGGTCGCTTTCTGCCGGTGACGGCGAGTACGGCTTTTTCACCGATCCCAAGGGCAAGGTGATCGCCGACGCGGCATTCTTCGCCACCGAGTCCGAACTCTGGATCGAGTTGGCCCGAGGCCGGGGAGCGCCGATCGCGGAACACATGGGCAAGTACCTGGTGGCCGATCAGGTCGAAATCGAGGCGTTGGAAGAGTTGAAGACGGTTTTTGCTGCGGGTCCGGAGGTGGCAGGCAAGCTGGCTGCGGCTTTCGGCAGAGTCCCCGAGGGTGATCTGTGGAGCGGTCTGGTTGTGGAGGTCGACGGGAGTCAGCTGTTGATCCGCTCCGAACGGCGCCTGGGCGTCCCTGCCTGGGTGCTGGCCGGTTCTCGGGAGACGCTCGCGCGAGTGACGGAGGGCCTTGCTCAGGCCGGTCTGCGGTCCGCGGGAGCGGCAGCGGTCGCGTCGCTACGAATCGAACAGGGTGTGCCCTGGTTCGGTCTCGACTTCGGTGCGGATGCCGGCGGCGGCAATTTCCCTCAGGAGACCGGTATCGAAGACTGGGCGGTGAACTTCGACAAGGGGTGCTACCTGGGGCAGGAGGTGGTCGCGCGAATTCACTTTCGGGGCAAGGTAAACCGAAGCCTGCGCGGTCTGGTTTTCGAGCCGGATTCCGAACCGCGCGCCGGTGTCGAGCTGGTCTGGAATGACCAGGTCGTCGGGGTGATGAACAGTGTCGCCGGCTCGCCTGCCATGGGATGCCCCATCGGTCTCGCGATCGTGCATCGCAAAGCCGAGTCCGGCGCCGACCTGTCCACCCCGTACGGCCCGTGCCGACTGGTCGATCTACCGTTCGACACCGGAAGCTAGCCTGGCCATGTGGCGCTCGAGCTCTGTCTCGACCGTCGACCTCCGACACGAACCCCGGTCGACACGGAGGTCGACCGCTACAACGTAGACGAGCCTGTAGCGGTCGAGCTCCGTCTCGACCGTCGGGTCCGGGCGGGAGGGAACCTGGAAACGTCTTCCAGGCGTAAGAGCTAGACCGAAAAGGAAGAGCCGCAGCCGCAGCTGCCGGTCGCCTTCGGGTTGTTGAACTTGAAGCCCGAGCCGCTGGGTCCGAGCTGGTAGTCAATCTCGGTGCCGGAGAGATAGCGAGCGCTCACCGGGTCCACGAAGACGCGCAGACCTTCGAAATCATTCACCCAGTCGGTCTCCCGCGGCTCGAGTTCGAAATCGAGCGCGTACTCGAAACCGCTGCATCCGCCACCACGCACCGCGACTCGAAGGCCTGAGCTGTCGTCCAATTTCTCTGTTTCACGAGTCATTTTGATCATCTGGACCGCCTTGGGCGTCATGCTTATGGGGAATCCGGGCGTGGTCTCCACTTCGGTTGCGGTTTCGATTGTACTCATTGTTTTGCTCCTGGCCGGCTGTTGACCGGCTTCTAGCCAGCGCGGTCTTTTGAAAACCTTAGCCAGCGCCGCGGTCTAAGTCAACTCGACGTACTGTCATAACCAAGAAAACGAGCAAATGATTCCTTCGGGAACTTCCCGCGTGACGTCTGAACGGTGCCGGAAATGACAATGAGCCGAGGCTGCGATACATTCCGCCCCGGCCATGAACGTCCGCAAGCTTCACGATCGTTCGGCGGGTCGCATCGAAGTGATCACGGGAGGGATGTTCTCGGGCAAGAGCGAGGAGCTTGTGCGCCGCCTGGTTCGGGCACAGATCGCGCGACAGCGGATCCAGGTGTTCAAGCCCACCGCGGATTCGAGGCACCCGCCGGAGGTCTTGATTACCCGGGATGCAAGAGAGCTGGCCGCCGACTCTGTCGCCGACAGCATGGCGCTGCGTAATGCGATCGACCCGAAAGTCGAAGTCGTCGGAATCGACGAGGCGCAGTTCTTCGATTCCGGTCTGGTGAGTCTGGTGACGGAACTTGCCGACCGCGGCGTGCGGGTGATCGTGGCTGGATTGGACCAGGACTACCTGCGCCGGCCGTTCGGTCCGATGCCGGTGATCATGGCCCTGGCGGAGTTCGTGGACAAGACCCACGCCGTTTGCGTTCAGTGCGGTTTGGCGGCGCACTACAGCCAGCGCCTTGCCGGGGGCGGGGACCAGGTATTGGTCGGCGATGTCGAGGTCTACGAGGCTCGCTGCCGCGAGTGCTACGTCGCCTATGCCGGTGATTGAGTGGCCCGCGCGGGCGCCGGCCTGCCGGTGTTTAATGCCTAGTCCCCGGCCTCGGCCTTGGGCTCGATCGGTATTGGGTTGCCATCGCGGTCGACATGCACGTAGACAATTTCGGCTTCGGTGACCATCACCTTCTTATTGCCGCGGATCCTGCGCTCGGCCTCGACAACGACCTTGATCTTCATCGAGGTTCTGCCGACCTCGAATACGTCGGCGTAGAAGCTGACCAGGTCGCCGACGAACACCGGTTGGTGAAACTCGACGGCGTTCATCGCCACGGTCACGAGAATTCCATGGCAGATGCGGTGAGCTTCGACCGCGCCCGCCTGATCGATGTAGGAAAGAATGATGCCGCCGAAAATAGTGCCCATTGCGTTGGTGTCGCGCGGCATCATCATCACGCGGATGGCCGCTCTTTGCTGAGATCGAGGCTTCGAACCTGTGCTCATGAAAACCTCCTGGCGTTGGCGAATGCGATGGCGACGGCTTCCACGGGGGTCTGCGATTGGAAGAGAAGCGGCTCGTCACGGCCGTCGGGCGGCCGGATTTCGAGGCTCGAAAGCAAGACCACCGGGATCCGGTGCTTGAGCGCGAGAGCGATCTCCGACAGAGTTCCCCAGCCCCCGCTGACGGCGATCACTGCGACCGCCGACAGAACCAGGACCTGGTTTCTTGCCTGCCCGATGCCGGTGAAGATCCTGTGTTGCAGATAGATGTTGGGAGTGTCCTCTCCAGGGCGCCCCGGGAGAATCCCGATAGCGGTGCCGCCCGCCTCCCTGGCGCCGCGTGCCGAGTGCTCCATGACACCGCCGCGGCCGCCGCAAATGAGGACGCCGCCGCGATTCGCAATCTCGCGGCCGACCGCACAAGCAAGCTCGGCGATGGTTGCGTTCGTGCTGGTTCCGCCAATCACGGCGATCGGCGGGGCGGCGGGTTCAGGCATTTCGGTCATGCTATCGTAGCGGTCAGTTCTCGTTGCTCCATGAAAGGCTCAGCCGAAAGCGTGAAGGGCCAGATGCAATCGCCCGAGGGAGTGCTTGTCGAGCGCACAGCCGGCGGCGATGCGGAGGCTCTTGCCGAGCTCTACGATCGCTTTAGCGGCATGCTACTCGGGCTGGCAATCAAGATCCTGGGCAATCCGTCGGACGCCGAGGACGTACTCCAAGAGGTCTTCGTTCAAGTCTGGAAGCAAGCCTCCCGCTACCAGCGGAGCCGGTCCTCGGTATCGACCTGGTTGGTTTTGATTACCCGTAGCCGCTCGATCGACCGGCTCAGAAGTCGCAACGTGAAGCGACGCACTGCGAGCGACGCGCAGCGCGAGAACACTCGCTTTCATACATCCCCCGAGGGGCTGGGCAACGTATTGATGGAGGAGCGCCACGAACGGCTTGCCCAAGAACTCGCAGACCTACCCGACCAGCAAAGACAAGCTTTGGAGATGGCCTACTACCAGGGAATGACTCAGCGTGAGATCGCCGAGGCTACGGGAACGCCGCTGGGAACAGTCAAGACGAGGACTCTGCTCGCCATGAGGAAACTGCGGTTGGCGCTCGAGGGCGAGATTGAGGATCTGCTGTGAGTGAACACCAAAGGCAAGAAAACGGCCGGGAGGAGCGCCTGATTCTCGATCTGCTCGACGGCCGAGGCGATGAGCCGGCGGCGCTGGCTGCGCCAGTTGCGCCGGCTGCACCGGCTGCAGATGCCGAGGTGGAGTCCGGACTCCTTCGTGAGTACGTGGAGGTTCTCGGCCTCTTGCCCCGGGCGCTTGCCGAGGTGCGGCCGCGAGCCGAAGTCAAGGAGCGGATTCTCGAGGCGATTGGGCGTGGTGAGAACACCGTCCACCGGCCTACCGGAAGCCCGGCGACGACACCGCGGGCCGGCTGGTCCAAGTGGCTTCTGCCCTTGGCCGCGAGCATCGCGGTGGCCACGCTGGCTGTCACCGGCTGGTTGGTCATCCAAGTGCAAGACCAGCGAGTCCGGATTGCGGAGCTTTCGGAGGAATTGGGGAATACTCGCTCACTGACCGCAGAGCTCGCGATGTCGCAAGGCATGCTGGCCGAAGTTCGGTCGCGTCTCGCCATGGTGACCGCCGAGGGTGCCGAGTTTTGCGCCCTGAGACCGCCCGCGGGCAGTCCCGCGAGCGGCGCGCGAGGCGTGGTGGTCATGCAGGCTGCCCGGAACGAGTGGTTTCTGAGAATAGAGGGCCTCGAGCCGTGCCCTCAGGGGCGCAAATACTCCGTTTGGTTCGCCACCGAAGACGGAGCAGTAGCCGGACCGATCTTTGCCGTCAAGGCCGGCGAGGCAATTGAACTTACGGTCAGCGGCCGCCCGGATAAAATCAATGCGATCATGATTACGCTCGAGAGCGAACCGGCGCCCTCGGCCCCGTCGATGGAGCCGTTGCTCTTCGGGGATGAGCGGATGCAGCTGCTCTAAGGTCAGGCCAGTCTGACCGCTTCTATTCCGGGCTGCCCAGAAGACTCTCGAGTTCCTCGCGGTGCTCGGCCAAGTCGGCGTGGTTCGCGGCCTCCAGCACCAATCGCAGATAGGGCTCGGTGTTCGAAGGGCGTACGTTGAACCACCAGCTCGGGTATTGAACCGTGATGCCGTCCAGATAGTCGATCTCGGCGTCCGCGTAGCGCTCTGCGAGTTCGGCGATCTTGCCGGTCTTGTCTTCGACCGTGAAGTTGATTTCCGGGCTCTTGGCGTAGCGCATCAAGGGCGCGACAACTTCGGACATCGGTGTCTTGCGGTCGCGCAGAAGGTTGAGCATTTCCACCACCGCCATCAGAGCGCAATCGGCGTAGTAGTTGTCTCGGAAGTAGTAATGGCCAGCCAGCTCGCCACCGAAGATGCCATTGTTCCGCCGCAAGGTCGCCTTGATGAACGAGTGTCCGACCCGCTCTCGGATCGGCACCCCGCCCCTCTCGGCGATGTATTCGGCGACCGCTCGAGACGAGCGAAGGTCGTAGACGACGTGGCTACCTGGGGCGCGCTCGAGTAGCTCGCCGCCGATCAGGGCCGTCACCAGGTCGCTGCCGACCGGTTCTCCGTTCTGGTCGATGAAAGCCGCGCGATCGGCGTCGCCGTCGAATGAGATGCCCAGGTCCGCTCCCTCGGTGATCACCAGCTTCGACAGGTCTCGCAGGTTTTCGAGCTTCAGCGGATTGGCTTCGTGGTTGGGAAAGGAACCGTCGAGCTCGAAGTAGAGCGGGACCAACTCGATCCCCAGACGCTCGAGGTACGGTCGATACGTAGCGCCCATACCATTGGCTGCATCGACGACCACCTTGAGCGATAGATTGCGGGTCCCGGGATTCAGAAACGAGAGCACGTGATCGCTGTAGGCTTCTCCGAGATCTTGTGTGATGAGCGTCCCGCGGGTCGGAGCTTTTTCGAAGTCTCCTCGCTCGACGAGCTTTTCGAGCAGAGGAATACCATGGTCTCCGGATACCGGGCGCGCGCCGTGGCGACTGAACTTGAGCCCGTTGTACTCGGCCGGGTTGTGACTTGCGGTCACCTGAATGCCGCCGGCGCTCTTCAGGTGGCCGACGGCAAAGTAGTTGGTGGGGGTTGTCGCGAGGCCGATGTCGACCACGTTCAAACCGGAAGTCAGCAGGCCGTCAACCAGCGCGTCCTGAAGAGGCTTGCTGTGCGGGCGCATGTCGCGGCTCACGACCACCGAGGGATTCCTGGCGAGCTCGCTCTCGTCGAGCGCCGCCCTGAAAACGAGGCCGACCTTGCGCGCGATGTCCTCGTTGAGTTGCTCGGGATAGAGGCCTCGAACGTCGTAGGCCTTGAAAATACCTGCCATGTCTTGTTTCCCTCGTCCTTCGGGTGAAGGGGGTCAGCCCGGGGTGACCGGCTCGGCGTGGCGGGCGAGGAAGCCCTCGAGAGGTTTCTGAAACCGCACCGGAACCTCGGCGTGGGGGAGGTTGCCGGCACCTTCAAAGACCTCGAGTTCGGCGTGAGGAATGCGTGAGAGCCAGAGGTCCGCGACTTCGACCGGCGGCATGGTCGCCTGTCGACCCCATGCGATCCAAGTTGGTGTATCCAGGCGCGCCAGGTTCTCGTCGATCCGATGATTCAGGTAGCCGCTCAGAAACGCCGCGAGAGCCAGATGCGAGCCCGGTTGATGGCTGGATTGATAGTGGTGTTCGATGCGCGCGGCGTCAACCCGGTCCGCGGTTGCGTAGGCGTCACGGCGCAGATGACCGGCAATCGCGGAGAGGCTGGTGTACAGGTTGAGGGCCGAGGTGCCGATGATCGGAAGCCGGAGCATCCGATTGATCAGGGCATCCTTGACGTCGGGCTCCTCGCCGCTGAACGCGATGCCCGAGGGCACCACCAAGCCGAGAGCGCGCATCGCCTGGGGCCGATCCAGAGCGACCTGAACGGCGTAGGCTGCGGCCAGACCGGCCGCTAGAACCACGGCTTTCGAGGCCACAACGTCCTCGAGAAAGTCAGCGATCTGACTGATGTAGGACTCGCCGTCGTAGGCCAGCGGCGGCTTTTCCGATCGGCCCCAGCCGATCAAGTCAGGCACGAATACTTCGAAACGGCTCGCGAGTCGCTCCGCGAGATCGTGCCACTCTTCGGCGTCGTGCCCCGGTCCGAAGGAGTGGAGGCAAACCAACGGAGCGCCGCTGCCGAGACGTTGGAAGGAGATTTCGCCCAGCTTCCAGGCATACCGGTGCGTCCTCCCCCAGCCGGGAGCTGCCAGGCTTCGGTTGCGACGGGCGATGATGGCGTTGGCGGCGGCGGGAATACCTACCGCCGCGCCTCCGAACAACAGGGCTCGCAGTAGGCGTTTGCGCCGCTTTCTGCGGTACTCTTCCGAGCTGCTGCGAGCGACCATGGGCCGCCGATGATAGCAGCGAGACTGTAATCTCGGTTCGCAGCCGCTTCACCCCCGGTTCGCGAAGGCTCGGAATGCGAGGACCCTCGATTGAAAGCCAGGATCAAACCAGCGATTCTTGTGGTCTGGGCCGGTCGCCACCGGCGCGACGAGTGGACCGGTCTTTGCGAAAGGTATCTGCGACGAATCCGGCGCCAAGTGGCTCTGGAAGAGTTGCCGGTGCGCTCAGGCGGCGGCGAGGCCAGGGCCCGGTTGGACGCCGAGGGCAAGGCTATTGTCGCCGCTGTTCCCGAGCGAAGCTACCTCGTGGCGCTGGACTCTCGGGGTAGGCAGCGAACCTCTCCAGGGCTCGCAAGATGGTTGGGGCGACGCCTCGAGGGGAGCCGTCGGCCGCTGGTTTTCGTGGTCGGCTCGGACTTGGGTATCGCCGGCAATGTGTTCGAGAAGGCTGACGAGAAGCTGTCGTTTGGAGCGTTGACCCTCCCCCACGAATTGGCCCGGGTTGTGCTCTACGAGCAGCTCTATCGAGGCCTATCCATTCTCAGGGGAATGAAGTACCATCGCGAGCCGTTGTAAGGCTGGAAAGGCCGAAATCCGTTGTTCGCGGCCGACGAGCGAGAGGAGAAGACAGGTGGCAAGAGCGACCAAAATCAAGAAAAAGCCGGTAAAGGCAGCCAGCCGGCAAATGGAAATAGTTCGCAGGCGACTGAACGAAAGGCGTGAAGAGGTCACGGAGCTCTACATGAGCGATCTGCGCACCGGACAGAAGCTGAGTGATGCCGGTGCCGAGGATCTCGTGGATCGCGCCAATGACGCGTACAACCGGGAGTTCATGCTGTCTCTCTCGGGCAACGAGCGCGATGCCCTGCTCGAGGTCGAACAGGCCTTGCAGCGTCTGGACACCGGAGGCTACGGCGAATGCAGTCATTGTGAAGAGAAGATTCCCGCCAAGCGGTTGCAGGCGGTTCCATGGGCACGATACTGTATCGACTGTCAGGAGCAGGCTGAACAGGGTCTATTGCAAGACTGATCGACCGCCCCAGGCAAGCTGGAGATGCGAGTTCGAACATTTCTAGGAGTCCTACTTGCCGTCGTAGCCGCCATTGCGGTTGCCTACATCTCGAACCTCAATACCGAGTCGCTGGCGATTCGCTTCGCCCTGACCCCGACCGTTTCGGTGTCTTTGGGTTGGGCTCTGATCGTCTGTTTTCTCCTCGGCTTCCTGCCCACGGTCTCGGTTCTCCTAGCGCAGACCCTCAAGAAAGACCTGGCGAGTCGCCGCGCGCGCCGGCTGGAGCGTGAGGCCAAGAGTCTCGACCGTAGCTTCCGGAGGGCCGTGGACTATCAATGCGATGGTCTCTGGGGGAAGGCGTCCGCCGAGCTGGAGGGCCTGCTGGCCGAGAGGCCGGAGGACTTCTCGACGCTGCTTCGCTACGGCGAGGTGTTGAGGAGCCGGGGACGAGCCGAAGAGGCCCTGAAGATTCACCGGCGGGCCTCGGTGCTCTACCCGCGAAGCGTGGCCGTGCTCTATCAGCTGGCGGACGATTACGCGGCGCGCGGAGACAACGAGGTCGCCGAGCAGGTCCTCGAGCGCATTCTCCGTGATTTCCCGGGACAGGGGCTTCGAGGGCTCAGGCGCAAGAGAAACGAGCTTCTCAGCCGGCTCGACTGGCGAGACGCCATGAGAGCGCAGGAGAAGATCGGAGCGCTTATCGCCGAAGCCGGCGACGTCTCCGAGCTCGAAAAGGAGGCCGCCGTTCGAACCGGTTTGACCTATCAACGGGCGGTTACGCTGCTGAAAGAAGATCGCACCGAAGAGGCGA
>Ga0209980_10001945_pt1 | contig 11350 bp, 10 predicted proteins | sample CR02metaG_FD_183611 | JGI IMG/M metagenome (GOLD analysis project Ga0209980, IMG submission 183611) | Deep subsurface microbial communities from Mariana Trench to uncover new lineages of life (NeLLi) - CR02 metaG (SPAdes) (version 2) | ecosystem: Environmental > Aquatic > Marine > Ocean trench... | reverse complement strand
GCAGCGAACCTGCTCAAGCTCAAGTCCAAATGTGTGGGCAATCGCAGTACGCAGCGGGTACATGCCCTGCGCATGACTCCAGATGGTCAGCTTGTCATCTTGGAACAGTGCAACTGCTGCTGATGGGGAAATCGAAGCGTGAGCCAGGTATGGCCGCTGGTAGGTAGCGGCCACTGTTTTTGTTTCGGAATCAGCGACGGAATTCGATTTGCGGCTGGCGACCAGTTCGCTGCGTGAGGCTGCGGTTTTCAGCCAATGATAGACATGTTCCGAATCGGGCAAATCATTAGCGAGCGTCCAGTTGATGGACTCCTTCAGAGCGGCAGCAGCATTCTGTGCCTGCCCTTCCCGTTCAGCAATAACGGCAACGAAATTGCCATCGTGCACGACTTTCAGGACGCCGGGTAGACTCGCTGCCGGGCCGGCCTCGAAATCAGTTAGCTGTGCACGTTCAGCGGGCGGCCGCAGCACACGGGCATGCACCATGCCCGGCAAGCGCAAGTCCTGCAGAAAGCTGGCGTCCCCAAATACCTTACCGGGGATATCGAGCCGCTGGACCGGTTTGCCGACAACCCGGTAATCGGAAACCGGCACCAGGGTGCTCGTATCCGCCGGTGTAAGCGCAAAATCTTTGCCGGCCAGCAATTGCCAGTAGTCCACCCCGGCGGGCTCGCCACGGATAAGGATATCGCCATCCGCAACACTCAACTCCGTAGCCGGAACATCAAGTTTCTGCGCCGCCCGTTGCAAAAGGAATTGCCGGCCGGTAGCGGCGGCCCGCCGCACGGGTGGCCCGCTTTGCTGAACAGAAATGCTGCTGAAGGTATAGGACTCGTCCGGCGAATAATCGGTATCGACAGTTGCCAGCGTGATACGGCCAATATCAACACCCAGTTCTTCTGCGGCAATCTGCGCCAACGCGGTGCCTATGCCCTGGCCGAGTTCCACTTTGCCCAGCACTAGCTGGACCGTGCCCGCTGCATCAATCCTGATTCGCTTACCCAGTGAAACCTGTCCAACTGCGTCCAATACGGCGCCTGCGCCGTCCTTCTGATTGCAAGCGGGCAACGCGATAGCCACGACCAGGGCGCCGGTCGATTGCAAAAACTCGCGGCGGCTGACCATCACGACTGATCGCCTGACAGTTCTTCAGCCGCCTGCGCAATCGCTTTCAGCATGCGCGGCTGGGCGCCGCAGCGGCAAAGATTGCCGGCCAGTGCCTGCCTGATATCCTGTTCGCTTGGCGATGGATTACTTTGCAGCAATGCTGCTGCGGTGATGATCACGCCGTTGGCGCAATAACCGCACTGAATCGCCTGTTCCTTGATAAAAGCGGCCTGCAGCGGGTGCGGGTGTTCAGCATTGCCCAGCCCCTCCAGCGTAACTATGGATTTGCCTGCAATAGCAGCAACCGGTGTTACGCAGGAGCGGATTGAAATTCCGTCCAGCAACACCGCGCAGGCCCCGCACTGGGCCAGCCCACAACCGAATTTCGGGCCGTTCAGGCCCAGGTCATTACGCAATGCTTCGAGTAACCGTGTCCGGGCGTCAATCTCGAGCCGGACACCCGCACCGTTAAGCGTAAATTCAATGGCCATTTCGCTTTGCCCGCTAACTGATGCCCAACAGCCGGGCGGCTGTTCCGCCCAGTATCGCTTCCTGCTCCGCCTCGCTGAGACCAGGCACGGACAATACGTGATCAACGGCTTCGCTGCTGCCCATTGCAAACGGGAAGTCCGTTCCAATGACGACCTGCCCTGCCCCTACCGTATTGATCAGGTGTCGCAGGTTCTCGGTGGTATAGATCAGCGAATCGAAATACAGCTTCTTCAGGTATTCGCTCGGCAGCTTGTCAACCGGTTTACAAAAGCGCGGATTGTTCTTGGCGCAATGGTCGGAGCGGCCAATATAGGATGGCAGGTAACCACCGCCATGTGCTGCACAGATTTTCACACCCGGGAAACGATCCAGTGTGCCCTCGAAAATCAGGTGCGACAGCGCTACCGAAGTTTCCAGTGGATTGCCGATGACATTGTCCAGACGGCCGTTACCCTCCAGGCGCGCCTGAGCGGCGGGAAAATTACGCGGATGAATAAAGATGACCGTACCCAGTTCCTCGGCTGCCGCCCAGAAAGGGTGGAAGCGCGGGCTGGCGAGTTCCTCTCCGGCGATGGACGCCGTGATCATGAAACCGCGCATATCCAGCTCGCTGATCGCATGCTTCATCTGCTGCACAGCAAGTTCGGGATGTTGCAGCGAGACCGCGCCCAGTCCCACGAAACGGTCTGGGTGGCGGGCGCACAGCTCGGCAATTTTTTCGTTCTGTATGCTGACGATCTTTGCCGCCAGGCCGTGCTCGGCCCAGTGGTGGTACTGGCCGACATGCAGGCTGACGGCTTGCACGTCTATGCCCTGCTGATCCATTTGCTGCAGCCGGAAATCGACATTGTTCAGATCAATCTTATTCTTGAGGCGCTCGTTGTCGAGCAGTGGGCGCAGGTAGCTGATTTCCTTTCGGTCGGAAATTAGCGGCCAGACATCATGCACGTAACTGTGGCAGTGGATATCGACAGTCAACATGCGCTTGCCATTAACGATGACCTGGCGGCGTTTCCCATCGACTGGGTGTTCCGTGGCGCCCGACATGCCGCCGAGCCCGCAACCAATGAAGGAAAGCCCGGCCACAGAAACCGTTTGTTTAATAAATTGCCTGCGTCTCACAGTCCCTGCTCGCTCGTAGTGCCCCTGTCCGAAAATGTTCTAATGTAAACCGTCGTCCACCTCGACGTTTTCTGCCTGCATTTCAAGCCCCGATGCTTCCGCCTGCTGTGCCAGCAGGATGCCAAAATCACAATCGGTGTGGCCCGCATCAATCGCCTGCTGAACCAGGTCACGTGTTGCCTGTGCGACCGTCATGGGTACGCCGAGTTTTTCACCTGCCATCAAGCCGAGATCCAGATCCTTGCGCAACAAGAGCGGCGTAAACGTAGGCGTCCAATCGAGGTTCACGAAAGCAGGGGTTTTATACCGCGTAAACATCGAACCCATCACACTGTTATTGATAAAGTCGAGCAGTGCATGCCGGGGTACGCCACCTTGCTCGGCCAGTACGGTGATTTCCGCGAGAGATTGTGTGACAACTCCAAGCAGCACGTTGTGGCAAATTTTCACCATGCGTGCGAGTTCGCCTTCACCAACATAGGTGACGCCCCTGCCCAGCGAGCTTAGATAGGGTTCAGCAATTTCAAATGCAGACGCCGGCCCTGATGCCACCAGCGTGAGCATGCCGACTGCGACGACTTTGGCGTTACCGCTGACCGGTGCCGAGAGCATGGCCGAACCCCTGTCAGCCAGGGCCTCGCGAACCCGGTTTGAGCCTTCCTCGGACACGCTGGAACAATCGACCACCAGTTGCGGCGCCGCTGCCGTGCTTAACAAACCGGCGTCGCCACCGATCACTTCCAGCAAATCGGCCGGTCCGGACACCATGGTGAAAACGATATCCCGGTTCGCCAGCGCTGCAGAGCTATCGACGATACTGGCACCCCACTCCGTCAGTGGTTCCGCTTTCTCGCGTGTCCGGTTATAGACCGCGACGTCACAGCCGGCCTGGAGCAAGCGCTTGGCCATTGCGAAACCCATGCGGCCTGTGCCGATCCAGCCAATTTTGAATTCCGGGTTGATTGGTTCTTCTGCTGGCTTCTTATTCATTTGTTGACGTCTTCGAACCTTGTAGTAAGCTGCTGCAAACGTTTGCAGTGCCATTATAAAACGAATCGTTGCGGGCGCAAACCCAGCGGTTCAATAGGTCAGCAGGCCAGTAGATGATGCGATTGATTTGAAGTTTATACGCCAACTCGTTGAAACTACAAATGATCACCGGATGCGGTGATGGACCTGAGCCAGGTTAGCCCCGGCTTGTGGCTGGCCGTCCTGGCGGCGAATTCTCTGGGTGGCTTGCTAAAGGAGAATGACCGGGCTGGGTTACCGCTGTTCGCCGTGCCCGCACTGGCTGCGATCACTTTGGTGGAGGATGCAGTGGTCTTGATGGTTTTTCCGAGCGTCGGTGCAAATCTCTGGTTGGTCATGAACCACCGCAGATACCGCAATCTATTGCGGGAACATTTGCCCTTCCTTGTGACCGGGTTTATCGGCGGTCTGTCGGGTACCGGGCTACTAGTTCTCGTCAGCGACCGCGAGCTGAAATTACTGCTGGTGATCTGGCTGAGCCTGTACCTCATCCGATACTTCAGCAACCGGAATTCTTTGAAATTATTTGGTGCTGACAGGAAATCTGGCTACCCGCTGGGCCTGGCCGCCGGAACGATACAGGGCTCGACCGGCATATCTGCACAGGTCGTTGCACCCTACTATCACACCCGCGGGCTGGCGCCGGAAGCCTATGCTTTTGCGGTGGCGTTCACGTTTCTTTTATTTTCCGTGTCGGAGATAATCGCCATGGCGAATTTGCAATTGCTGACCACGAATAGAATTCGATTAAGTCTGGCCGCGCTGGTGCCTTCGCTTGTGTTTACGCGGCTCGGCATCAGCCTGTCCCGAAAAATATCCATCGCCCTGTTCAACAAATTTCTACTGACGATTTTTATCCTGATGGCAATCAAGCTGATCATGGACATACTATGAAGGTAAGAAGCCGAATTTTGCAGCTGCCGCGCGCAGCATGTAGATTTCAAATGGCGTTTATTAGCCAGGCAGGACACACTCTGAAGCTACGCTAGAGAGAAAATGGCAAAACGAAAAGTCAATATCAAGGATGTTGCAGCGCGGGCGGATGTGCACCCCTCGACGGTCTCCCGGGTAATGAATCCGGAAACCCGTTCTATGGTCTCGGAACGCGTTGCTGAGCGGGTCACCCGGATTGCCGGTGAAATGGGTTATACGCGCAGTCCGCTGGCCTCGGGACTGCGTACCGGCAGATCCTTCACCATAGGGGTGATCATTCCCGATCTCAGCAACCCGATGTTTCCGCCCATCGTCCGGGGCATCGAACGCACTCTGGAGGCCGAGGGTTATATCGCGATCCTGGCCGACTCAGATAACAGTCAGAAGAGCGAACGGGCAATATTTGATTCGATGAAGTCCCGCCGCATCGACGGCCTGATTCTGGCAACTGCACATATCGAGGACCCGATCGTTGAGGATTGCATTGAAGAGCAATTGCCAGTCGTACTCGTCAATCGCACGATAGACACGCACGATGTCAGCGAAGTCATTAATAACGACGAACTGGGTATCCAGCTGGCAGTGTCACACCTGATTGAACTGGGCCATAAGCAGATCGCCTTCCTGGGTGGGCCGCAAAATATCTCTACAGGGCGGGACCGTTACAGGGCGTTTAGGAACCTGGCGGACAATGGCCAGTTTGAACTGGATCCGGACTTGTGCGCCAGTTGCACTGCCTTTACCGAGGCGGCAGGCCACACCAGCATGCTTGGCATCCTGGACTGCAACAAACCATTTTCAGCAGTAGTAGCAGCCAATGACCTGTTGGCGTTGGGTTGCTACGATGCACTTGAAGAACGCGGCGTATCGTGTCCGGGAGATGTGTCGGTCACCGGGTTTAATAACATGCCGTTTGTTGACAGGTTTTCTCCACCCCTGACTTCTCTGCATATCCCGCATGACGAACTGGGTGTTCGGGCGGCCAATCTGTTGCTCGCAGAAATCCGGAATAGCGATGCCCCGAGAACGACGATCCGACTGGATCCCGTGTTGGTGGTCCGTGGGTCTACGGCTGCACCCGGGCAAGCGTCCTGATGTCGCTCATCGTTGTGCGAATTAATACGGGTTGGCGACCGGCAATTCTTCTGCCGGGAACAGCGTGATGACTTTGTGGCCGTCATTGGTGACCACGACTTCTTCCTCGATCCTGGCTGCCGAAAAACCATCACTCGCCGGACAATAGGTTTCCAGCGCAAACACCATGCCTTCCTTGATCTCCTGAGGGTTGTCCAGCGAAACCAGCCGGCTCACAATCGGCCGCTCGTGCAGTGCAACACCCAGGCCGTGGCAAAACTGCAGGGCAAACGCTTCCATCTCACTGGAAAAACCGAACTCCTCTGCCTTGGGAAACACCGCGGCGATCTGGTCAGTGCCTACGCCCGGCCGCACCAAGTCAAGCCCTGCATCCATCCATGCACGGCATTGTTTATAGGCGTCTCTTTGCGGGTCGGTCGCACGCCCGACATTGAATGTCCGGTAGTAACAGGTGCGGTAACCCATGTAGGCCTGGATGATGTCGAAGAACGCCTGGTCACCCGGTCGGATGATACGGTCGGTAAAATTGTGCGGGTGCGGGCTGCAGCGTTCGCCGGCCACGGCGTTAATCGCCTCGACATCATCCGAGCCCAGCTCATAGAGCATCTTGTTGGCTGCGGCGACGATCTCTGATTCCTTCACACCCGGCCGGAGCTTCTCGAAGATCATGTCGTAAGTGCCGTCGACCATCGCCGCTGCGATGTTCAGCAACATGATTTCGTCCATGCTTTTGATCTCGCGCGCGTCCAGCATGACCTGCTGGCCGTCCCGAACGTCGAGGCCTGCTTTTTGCAACTCGAACAACATTGGCGGTTCAACCAGGTCCACCCCGATCGGCAACTGTGCGACGCCGTTCTCTTCGAGTATCGCCTTGATTTCTTCTGTAGCCCTTGCCATCAGGCCGGACTCGGGTGACACGGTGCCACGCAGCCCTACCATACCGGCATGGCAGCACGACGGTTTCAGCCAGGGTGCGTAAATCCGATGGTGTGCTGCCGCCGAGCCGAAGTCCCATAAGTGCGGGTCACCGTCTCCAGGCAGCAAGGCAAATCGGCACATTTTGTCCCTGGCCCATTCACCGATCGCGGTACTGGTCATGTAACGGATATTGTTGTTGTCGAACGTCAGCAGTGAACCAAGATCGGACTGTTGCAGCGCCATCCTGGTCCGACCCAGGCGGTAATCGTGTAGCCGGCGGAAATTGATCCGTTCCTCGAAATCGACATTCATAGATCCGGGCGAGCGCAGCGCCCTGGACCAGTCGTGGCCGGGGTCGATATCTTCCGGAGTCACAATTTTCGGATCGTCGAGTTTAGCGGTCATCAGGGTCTTCCCATTGCTTCAAAGGAATCTGGATCCGGCCAGTCAACCTGGCACTGCAATCGTTTGCAAATAATAAAACATCGCCCCGGAACCAGCAAGCCACAAGGACTCAGGCAGCGGGTTTTGTGAATTGCCATTCATCAATGATGTTGGTGCCCGACTGGCGGATGATTTTTGACACTGCACAATATTTTGGCAGGTCCGATTTCAGGATTTGCTGTTGTTCTTCGGTGGCAGAAGTTGTTACCGCAATCCGCAGCGTGATTTCCGGAAACACCAGGTCCACCTCTTTCTGCAAAGTAACGCCCAGCTGGTTGAATCGGGCCTCGATTTCTATCTCCATCGCCTCGATCGCGAAGCCGTTTGCTTTGGCGATTTTATTGGAAATAACATTGGTGCAGGCTACCAGGCCGCCAAGCACAAATTCGGTGGGTGCAAAGCCCTCGTTAGTTCCGCCTCGCTCCACAGGTTCATCGGAAATATCCATGAGATCCCGGGTCTTTAACAGGGTAAGGCTGTGGCTTTCGGCGGTCCCGCTCAGCCGGTAGGTCACCACCGGTTTAATCTTGACTTTCACGTGTTGTCTCCCCGTTTTGGCAGCGCTGCAGCAGGCCCCTGAAAACGCCGCTCCGCTAGCTTCCGTGATCGATTGAACGGCGGTAAAGGATCCTGCAGCTTGACGGTACTGCACAAGTCCGGCAAACTTTGCAATCGTTTGCAAGTTACCATAGTTCGTCCGGATTCGCCCTACAGCGCTTCGCGCCAAACAGGAATTCCAATGCCACCAGAAGCGCTCGAACCCGGCTCCCAGCCTGTCATCAGCAAACACGGTTTGTTCGTTATCCTGGCGGCAACCGGGATTGCGCTGCTGGGCACACCGCTGGCATCACCGGCGATGCCCGAGATCGCCAGAGTCTTTGCCGATAACGCCCTGAATGAGCCTTTTGCAAGAGCTATCCTGAATGCCATCAGCATTCTGCCCGGCGATCCCAGTGTAATTTTCCTGGTCAAGTTTATCCTGTTATCGATTCCCGCCCTGTTCATTATCCTGGCAGCACCGCTGGTTGGCTGGCTAAGCGATAACTTTGGCAGGAAAGGCTTGCTCAACGCGTCGTTGCTGATTTTCGGCATCAGTGGCGCCTCCGGCTATTTCGCCGACACTTTCTTTTTCATGTTCGTGGGCCGCGCGATCCTCGGCTTGTCGATTGCAGGTATCAAGACCGCTACCGTGGCCATGGTCGGCGACTATTACGAAGGTTCGGAGCGCAACAAGATAATCGGCTGGCAGGGCTCGGCGATGAAGATCGGCGGCGTCGTATTCATGCTGCTGGGTGGGTTCCTGGCCAATTTCAACTGGCAGGTGCCGTTCCTCGGCTACATGCTGGCGTTTGTCATTTTGCCGAGCGGGTTGATTGCCCTCAGCGAGAGCCTGCCTGCCGCGCATGCAAGCCAAACACAGGAAGCAGGCGGTAGTTTGGCGGATGTTCCGTTTTGGCCCTCGGCGTACGTATTCGTTTCCGCGTTCCTGGCCTCGGGCCTTTTCTTTGTCACTCCGGTGCAACTGCCCTTCTATCTTCGCAACGCGTTCGACGCTTCGCCGTTTGAGATGGGTGCAGCGATTGCAGTTGGTAATACCGTGGGCGCGCTGATCTCGTTGGTCTATTACAGGTTCAGACGGCGCATAAACTTCGTCGCCATTTATGCGTTTATCTATCTGGCGATGGCTGCGGGTTACTTCATCGTTGCCCTGGCACCCAGTTACACGATCGCCCTGTTGGGCATGGTGGTGGCGGGCCTCGGCTTTGGCCTATATGTGCCCAACCACAGCAGTTGGATCCTGTCGATCGTGTCGCCGAAGCGGCGCGGTTTCGGCGTCGGCCTGGTTACCACCGCAATGTTCCTGGGCCAGTTTTCGGCGCCCATCCTGGTACAGCCGTTTATCGACCCGACTGACCCGGCCGCAGTCTGGAGTACGATGAGCATGCTTCTGATGTTCCTGGGCGTGCTGTATATCGTACTTTCACGGCTGGGCGGTAGAACTGCCGCAGCCAGTTAGACAAAATTCTGGAGAACAAAATGGCAGAGCAAAGAATCAGTTTTATCGATCCTGCGAGCGTCGACGACCCCGCAATGATTGCCGAATTCGAACGTTGCGCAAAATTCGGCACACCGCGGCCGGAAAGCCAGGCCATCCGGGCCCACAGGCCCCCCATCATGATGGCTTTCGCCACCGCCTGGAAGGACTCCTTCCATGAGGGTGTCTGTGATCACAACATCAAGGAATTGTGCAGAATTTACGTATCCCGGTCCGTCAAATGCGAGTACTGCGGCAACCAACGCTCTGAGAAATCCCGTAATGCCGGCATGGTCGAAGCCGATTACATGGACTTGCTCAATTTTGAAAAATCAGACCAATACGACGAGCGGCAGAAAGCCGCGCTGGCGTATACCGAGGCCATTACCTGGGACCTGGAAACCGACGATGCATTATGGGCCAGACTGCACACACATTACAGTGAGCCGGAACTGGTAGAGCTCGGTTTTTTCATCGCCCTCACGATGGGCCAGCAACGGTGGCTAAGAACGTTGAACATCCAGCACCATGCGGTCCTCGCCAGTACTTCGGCATCAATGGCGCCCGGATTCGAAGATGCGAGCGCTGCCCGGAAAAGCGCCCATGACGAAAGCTACTGGGCAGCAGGCAAGAGTAAATAAACAGGACATTCGAATGAACGTACCGGAACAGAAACCGAAAATGATTTATAACCGACCGCGTTTTACCGTCATGCAATATGACTGGGATGTATTCAAGGGCCCCAGGGCCGGTGAGCCGGCCATCGATTTTCCGCTGACTGGTCTTGATGGCAAAACCGTGAGAATTTCAGACTTTCACGGCAAATGGCTGGTTATTGAGACCGGCTCAACGACCTGCTCGATGTACACCAAGAACATTCCGGGCATGAAGGAACTCAGGACACAGCATACCGATGTTGAATTTATCCTGGCCTATGTCCGCGAAGCACACCCGGGTGAGCGCTTGCATCAGCACCGGACATTCGATGAGAAGATGAACGCCGCCAGAACCCTGGCGCAAAAGTACGACGAAGACCGGCCCGTTCTGGTTGACGAACTTTCCGGCAAGTTCCACATCACCTACGGCGCGATGCCCAACATTATCTATGTCATCAATCCCGAAGGGATTGTCCATTACCGTTGCAACTGGGCCACTGCAGACGGCCTGGCCGAGGCGCTGGCAGATCGCGAAAATATCAATACCCATGAAAATGCTGATATGCACAAGCTCAAGGCGTCGCGAGGCCTGTGGATTGCACTTAAGACCATGTGGACCGGTGGCTTCCTGGCGCTGTGGGATTTCGTCATTGCGCTGCCCAAGCTGGCAAAGCGCCATAAGCTGGTTGACGATTACTACGCCGAACACGGCAAATTCAAGCGGCAGCCGGGCGAGCCACAAACTTGAGCTTGTCTGACAACAAGCTGAGCCGTCGGGATCTTCTCGGCGGCAGCGCCGGTCTGCTGGGTACAACCCTGCTGAGTGGCGTTGCCGGCCGTTTGGCCCTGGCGAACAATCACCCCCACCCCCACCAGCACAGCCTCGACTACCTGGACCCCAATACCTATATCAGCAGGGCCGAGGTGCACCATCACATGGATGTCGCCTGGGGATATGGGGGCAAGTCCCAGATGATGGCAAAAGGCAAACGCCGATTTCTGTTTAACGGTGGCAAAGTTTGGGATGTCACGGACGCCATGAAACCTGAACTGGTCACTGACAATGCCTATATTGGATACCAGACTCAGCTGGCGTGGAATAAACGTATCAAAAAATGGATCCTGATGACGGGTGCCTCACCACCGCCAACTTCATCCACGCCTGAAGCGCCCAACGGCAAATACGATGACCCGCGCCTGATCGACAACGCCCGCTATTACGCGGGTCTGAGGGGCGTACGCATTTATGATGCCACGGATCCGGCCAACATCAGCTTGCTATCCATGTGGAGCTGCGACCAGGGGGACCCCGAACGTGCCGTGCAGACCGGCGGCGGCACGCACAGGAACTATTACGATGGCGGCCGATATGCCTACCTGGATGCGGCCCCGGATAACAGTTTTATCAACATGGAAAGCGGCGTGCGCCTGTACACCAATTGCCTGCAGATTATTGACCTGGCAGACCCGGAACAGCCGAAATTCGTATCCAACTGGTGGTTCCCCGGGCAGCGCGCCG
>Ga0209980_10001944_pt1 | contig 11351 bp, 8 predicted proteins | sample CR02metaG_FD_183611 | JGI IMG/M metagenome (GOLD analysis project Ga0209980, IMG submission 183611) | Deep subsurface microbial communities from Mariana Trench to uncover new lineages of life (NeLLi) - CR02 metaG (SPAdes) (version 2) | ecosystem: Environmental > Aquatic > Marine > Ocean trench >... | reverse complement strand
CACCTACTTTCTGTTCTGGGTTCATTTGACCAAACGAAGATTTACTCTCTTTCTCAGTCACTTGTTCTTCTGAAGAAATTTTGGTTTCAGGTGTTTCTATAGGTGCAGAAATTTGTGACAGTCTAAAGGCAGGGCACGGAGCATCGACAACTTTTGTGGTCATAAAGAGGGTTGGAAAGATATCTTGGTATATCAAGTGAAGCACGCGAGGTATACCATTTTCATCTTTTTCCAATGCATGAATGCATTCTTCCTCAGTTCCTGAAATTTCGGTCATTCCTTCAACAGATATTCTAATATTTTTTGGATTAGAAAGAAGGGTCAATCCAAATTTGAGTTTATTACTGGTTAACCTGTTCTCAATTTCTTCAATTGAGACCTCTAGGTTGTATTTTTGAAAATCTAATTTAATACTATTTTTGCTAATAGCTAACGAGGTTACTGCTACGTGCGTGTTCACAGTAATATTCGGCTTGTAATTTACCTATAAGACTCAGTATGTAGTTATTTGTTACATCTTTCTAACCATAAACACGCATATTCATTCCTATATTGTTGGAAGGAAGAACAGTTAATCGAAATTTTGATAGATCAAGGCTGCAAGATGATAATTTCAACCTGAATATTAAAATGTCAAAACTCAAAAACAAAGAAAGTAGATTAAGCAAAGAATATGATATTAAAAAATACCTCAATTCTGATGAATTTTATTTTCCTGAAGAAATGGATGAGCTAATTCCAAAAAATACTCCTCTTTATTTAGATAATGGTGAAAATTATGTTGAAAGAATTGCAAGAGCATTTTCTTATTTTAAACAATGTGCATTAATTGGACCCAGTGGAACCGGAAAAACCCACATCGTTTACATGGTAGCCGAATTAGCACAATTACCATTATGGGAAATTAACTGTGGTTTACAAACATCAGTTTTTGATTTGTTTGGAAGATACATTGGTTTAGGAAAAGAAAACTGGATTGATGGATTAATCGTTAACTGGGCAAAAAAAGGAGGAATCCTTTATCTTGACGAAGCAAACATGATGAAACAAGACATTGCAACAAGATTAAACCCAATTCTTGACGCAAGAGGTCACCTTGTTCTTACAGAAAAGGATAGTGAGCTGATTCCAAGACATCCACATGCATACATGATAATTAGTATGAACCCAGTTTCTTCAGAATTTGCTGGAACAAAACCACTCAACGCAGCAATGAGACGAAGAATGAGTGTTTGGCTAAACTTTGATTACATGAGTGTTGGAAAACATATTGATGAAAAAGAAATTGGTCTGGTTTGCGAAAGAGCAAAAATTGATCATGACGTTGCAACTAAAATTGTAGAGATATCTGCAAAGCTTAGAGAAGATTACAAAAGTGGTGATTTACCATATGCGCCATCAATTGGGGATCTTGTTAACTGGGGAATGTTAATTGCTGATGGCTCCTCAATTGAGAAAGCTGCGGATGAAACTCTAATAGCATTGACTAGTGATGATCCAGAAGTACAAGATGAAGTAAGAAAGGTCATAAGGAAATTTTTTAATCTGGAAAATGAAAATTGAAAGACTCATTCAATGATATTACACGTCACATATTCTATGATGTTGCACAAAAAGATGAACAAGACGTAGATATTGTTTTATCAAACAAGAAAGATTTCCCATATTTTGTAACTAGAGAAAGGATTGTAGCTATTCTTACAATTCCGAGATTAATCAATGAAAGATTCTTTCTTCATGGATTTGCTTTTAATGATTATGAACATCAAAAAGAAGGGTTATGGTCATTATATTTAGCATCAGTTTATCATTTAGGAGCCCATGTAGCAATTTCAAATTTTGACATATACAAGGGATGGAGTCAAACAAAAACTCAAGAACATGCTACAAATGTGATTGATTTTATTGAAGATTTTAGAGTAGAATGTTATCTAAAAGATAATTTTCCTGTATCAGCTCAAATAATTGAAGAATTAGATTTAAAATATTATGCATATTTTAAAAAATTATTTTCAGGACAAGATGATTCTGCAAAAAAAAGATTTTCAGATGCATTTAATGCAGATGAGGTAGATGTTTTAACCCAAATCAAAAAAAAGATTCTTGATGATATTAACGATTCAGATAATCTGTTAGAATGTGCGGAAATTGTTTATGAAAACCGTCATTTATTGAATCCACTTGTTCTTCCTTATCGTGATAGAATAAATGAGTACACAAGCTCTGAGATTTTCCAACCAATAAAATTTGAACCACGTGATGATTTTAAGAAAACATGTGTTTTACTAGGTGAAACATGGGTAAAAGAGATTACAAAACGAAGAAGGGCGTTAAAAAAATATAAGCAACTGTCAAAAGACCTTCGTTTTGATGAAATTGAATTTGCACAAGAAAACTTTTCAGAATTCTTACGTCTAAACGCTGAAACTGGCGACATGGTAAAGAAGATCAGGAGCAGATTGAAAATGGTTAGCAACATAATAGACTCTCCAAAAGATGAGGAAATAGGTATTTTAGAAATGCAAAAGGCAATCCAAGCTATTGCCGGTCAAAATCCAGATATTAAAGTTTTTGAACAAGATGAATCAAGAAGAATTTCAGAAAGCTGGGCAATTATCTTAGACGCTAGTGCGAGTATGCAAGGCAATTTTCAAGATTTGAAAAAGTTCACATTATGTTTGTCTGAAGCTGCAGAAGAGATCAACAGCAACTCTGGAAATTGGTCATTAACAGCATTTAACAACAACTTTTACGTTGTAAAAGATTCAGGAGAAAGTTACAGTCAAATAACTAAATCTCGTTTTGGCGGAATAGAAAGTAAAGGATTGTCATTTATTCCCGATGCCATAATTCTTACAGCACGAACTCTTCAACTAGACCAAAATGAGAAAAAATACATCTTTTTGGTTTCTGATGGTCAAACCTTAGGATATAATGATGCCGATGAATATTTCAAAGAAGCAATAAGCTTTGCTAAAAGTGTGGGAGTAAACGTCATTGGAATTGGTATCAAAGACAACATGTCAAAATTGTTTACAGCCTCTTTCGCCTATGAAGAGATTGCACGCACAGTTTCAAAATTCATTCGTGCCTACATAGCTGTTGCACAAGACCAGCTGTAATTTTCCTCAAAGACATACTAGTCTAGATATGTATCTGGGCGCAAACATCTAGCAATGAAAGCAGTCTATAACAGAAAGCATAGAGCCCTTAGTGGTGTACTAGTAACTATCATCATCATGGTTGCTTCGATAGTTTTAGCTTCTGGTGTCGTACTTTATGGTACAACTCTGTTCCAGGGAGGCGCACAGCAAGAATCTATTACAGTAAGCGGAATCAAGATGTGGGTACATGGTACAGATTCTAAAGGATTAGCATGGGGAGCTTTCTCGGTACGTAACACTGGAGACAAAGTGTTATCAGTAGACAGAATCGCTGTCCGAGGTGTGGATATTCCATTCAAACAATGGTATCCAGACACTACAGTAACATCTGAGATAATTCAGCAACCAATGAACTTCACTGGTTGGTCTGGTCTTGATGGATTTCTGAATAATGATACATTAGCCGAAGCCGCTTGTACTACAAGTAAGATGGCATTAGAATTACAAACAGGTGCCAATCCAGTTGAAGATGGTTACTTCTGTGCAAATCCAGGAGCAGGACCAATAGGTCTTGATCCAGGTCAAGGAGCAATCATTTACTTTGTACTGAACAACGGTACAGTCACATCAGTAGACGGTGGTGCACAAACCAGTGTCAGTGTGTTTGCAGGAAAAACCGGAGCTCCACAAAGCATAGCTATTGGAAGTAAAATATAGGGTGAGGAATTTTTTTCATGCCCACCTTATATGATCTTTTTTAAGGGTGAAATAAAATGGGAAAGAAAAACAATACAAAGCAAGGATTAGAAAGTTTTCTTAAAAGTGATTTTCTAGATACACTTCATAATCGAAGTTTAGAAACATATGAATTAGTTGACAAGTATCCATTACTTCCTCCATTTAGTTATGCAAATATACTATATGATAAAAAAACAGCAGCATACTTGTATCAGGTTGATGAAGTAAAATTAACTCCTGAAGAAGAGCAAGTAAAACAAAGACTATACAATTTAATCGAGATGAATTTAGATTCTCCAGGCGAAAGCAAAGCAACAAAATTTATTGAAGTTTTAGATGAAATTATTAAGGACAATCAAAAGGTTTTACAAGACATTTCTCTATCAGGATTAGAAAAGGCAAAGTATTTCATTAAAAGGGATATTGCAGGATTTGGAAGAATTGACCCATTAATGCATGACCCAAACATAGAAGACGTCAGCTGTGCAGGAATAGCCACTCCACTCTTTATTTGGCATAGACAATATGATAGTGTTCGAACCAACATTCAGTATGAAGGAGAGGAACTGAACAGCTTTGTCTCACGAATTGTGTTTAGAGCAGGAAAGCACATCAGCTCTGCATTCCCAATAACAGATTTAGCCTTGGAAGGAAACCACAGAATTTCAGTATTATATCAAAAAGAGGTTACGCCTAAAGGTACCAGCTTTACAATCAGAAAATTCAAAGAAGACCCATACACCGTTATTGATTTGATAAACTTTGGTACAATTGACGTCGATATTGCAGCATATCTCTGGATGCTAGTCGAAAATAAAATGTCAATTATATCAATAGGATCTACTGGCAGTGGAAAAACAACTACACTAAATGCCATCACAGGTCTTGTACACCCTGATTACAAAATTTTCTCAGTAGAAGATGTATCTGAAATTAACATTCATCATGAAAACTGGTTTAGTCTAATTTCAAGAACAGGTTTTGGTGTAAAAGGTGAAGGTGAAATTGGATTGTATGATCTTATCAAATCTGGTGTAAGACACAGACCTGACTACATCATTGTAGGAGAAATCAGAGGTTCTGAAGCTTATGTAATGTTTCAAGCAATGGCAACGGGTCACGGTGGATTATGTACAATGCATGCAGATAGTTATGATTCAGCAGCAAAAAGATTACAGCAAAAACCAATGGACATTCCTCCTGCTTATCTTTCTTTAATGAACTGTGCAATTGTAATTAGAAGAATAAAAGATAGTCTAACGGGACAAAGTACAAGACGAGCAGTTTCAGTAGAAGAGATAAAAAGTGCTACACAAGCTAATTCAATTTTTAAATGGGATCCAAGAACAGACTTTTTTGAATCTAATATACAACAAAGTTTTTTACTGCAAAGAATTGCGGAACAATCAGGACAAACATTAGAAGATGTGCTAACTGAATACGATAAAAGAGTTAAAATTGTTAGATACATGCAAGAAAGAGATATTCGTGGCTTTAGAGATGTTGCCCTAGTAATTGGAAAGTATTATCGTGACCCTAATATCTTAATGGAAAAAATTGAAAGGAGTAGTTAATTTTTGTCTGTCCTAGCTAAAATACTTGAAAGTGAAAAAAGAAATGCAAAGAAAAAGAGGATAGAAAAAGAACTTCCTTATTTTATGACTTTTGTTACTCTATTAGCAACAAGTGGATTTGGTCCATATACAATTTTTCAAAAACTAAAGGATGTTACACAATTACCAGAAAGCCGAAACGAATCAGAAAAAATTCTAAAAAGAGTCGATTTGTTAGGCTTAGATCCACTTGCAGCCATGACTAAAGTCAAAGAAAAATCACCAGCAAGGGAATTCGCAGAATTTCTAGGTGGCTATGTCTCTGCAATTCAAGGAGGTGGAGATGTAGTAAGTTTTCTTAGTAGTAAAATGAGATCTGCTTTTGAAAGATATGCTGAAGTCGAAAAAGAATCTATTGAGAAAGTAACAACAATTATTGAAACTTACATGATAATGCAAGTTGTTGTATTAGCGGTATACATTGTACTAAATTCAATATCTAATCCAACCACACAAGAATTAACACAATCTGAAGGGAACATGTCAGATCTTTTTGTTGCAATGCCACCATTAATCTCAATATTGTTTATGTTGATTGCAAAAACTGTACATCAATCTAAAATAAAGGAAATATCAGTGAAAAAAATTATAATGTTTGGTACTCCAGGTCTTCTTGCAGCTGTTGCAATAATTTATCTGGGAATAATTCCAAAATATGATCCATTAATTTTAGGAGGGGCACTTATTGTTGCAACTATATGGCCAATAATTAAGTTTAAAAAAATCTATTCATTAAATCTTGATGCAACATCTGCATCTCCAAATATTTTACGTGATATTGCAGAAACAAGAAAAGCAGGAATTGGTCCTGAAAGATGTGTAATCAAAGCATGTAAAAGAAAAGATTATCATTCTTTTAATAAAATAGCAGGTACTATCGCAAGTAGATTAGAATGGGGAAATTCATTAGATGATATATACAAGCAGCTAAAACAAGAAATTGAAAATTTTCAGGTATTAATAAACTTCAAAATTTTATTTGAGATAATTTCGGCTGGTGGTGGAAATGTCGATACCCTAGAATCGCTAGCTACAACTGCTGAAAAAATGTACAATATTGAAAAGCAAAAACTAGAGAAGTTAAAGCCTTATGTAATGATAGGTTTTATGATGGTTGGACTGACAAGTTTCATTACATTGATGGTTATTGATTCTATGTCAAGCGTAAGTCTTGATACTGCAACTAAAGAAAGTGTAATAGAATCAATTCAGCAAAAACGAGATAAAGATATGAGAGTTTTTTCATATGCAGTAATATTACAATCTTGGTTGGCTGGTTTATTCATAGGTAAAATTACTACAGGATCATATTCAGGAGGATTCCTTTATGCTGCAATATTGACTTTGATCGCCATGCTTGCTGCGGTCATTATTCTAGCAGGAATGTTTGATGTTGGTTCAATGCTAGGTGGAGGAGGCTAAGGTGGAGATGGCCTTTAGCCTTGGCTTTGACTAGGCATATGTTATTCAGGGAGTCATACAGTTGATTATATCATTTGTAACAGCAAAAAAATACAATATGAGATTATCCATATTACTAATATTACTAACGGTAGTAATAATGCCAATTTCAGCGTATGCTGATTCTGAATTTGGTGTTAAGCAATTACCAGGAAAAATATTAGAATACACTGATGGAATACTTCAGGTTTATGTTGAATCTGACGGATTGATGATTCCAACTGTAATAAATGGATTAAAAACTTCAAGTACAGATACTTCAATTATCAAAATTGTCGGAATAGAACCTGCGAATAAATATATAACAAATATTCAAATTCAAGCATTACAGCCAGGTAAAGCAAATATTATACTTGCTGCTCCAGGATTTTCATCAAAAGAAATTCTGATAACAGTATTCAATAATAATAATTATCCAACACAGATTCAGATGAAAATTACTCCTAATGATTTTCCTGTAGATGGACCTAAACACGGTTACATTGCAGTTGAATTATTAACAACAAGTGGATTACCAACAAAAGCTGAAAGTGATATTCTGATAAAGTTTTCAACACCCAATATTGATATGATAGAATTGAAAGAAAAAAAAATACTAATTAAAAAAGGAGAATATTTTGCAATAAATGAATTTAACGTTTTATCTTCGGGAGAACCAATTATTTTTGCAGAAACCGAAGATATGAGAAGAATTAGTCAATTTATTAATATACAAAAAGCTGCAGAGCCTTACAAAATTCAAGTTTATGCTTATCCTTCAACCTTTACTAGTTATTCAAATCCTACTGCTTATCTAATTATTCAACTTCAAGACAATGATGGTGTTCCTATTACTGCAGAAAAAAATGTTCGTGTTTCTATCACTGCAACAAATCCTGATTCTTCAATCAACACAAGTGGTAATTTTGCAGAAGTATTATTTGGTGATAATACACTAGAAATTAAGAAGGGTTCATACTGGGCATCTACTAGTTTCACGCCACGTCCTGATTTAGGTGATTTTACAGAAAGTGATTTTCAAGATTATACAATTTCAGTGTCAACTGATGATTATATTTCAACATCAACTTCAATTAGGGTTATTCATGAAAGAATAGGTGGTGGTGATACTGGACAGGTTAAAGGCGGGATACTGATAGGAGATGGTCCAGCAAAATTTTCAGTAGTTCCGTTTCTTACAACTGGAAAAAATGAAGTAATTGGAGTCTTATATTTAGAAGCAACAGTACCTATTGTTGATCAGTTAGACTATCTGGCACCTGGTTCAAATACAGTTTTTGCATCAATTTTAGATGAAGCAACTCTTCCAGTAATGACAAAAAATGATCTTGAATTGAATATTGCTTCTTCTAGCTTGAATACGGTTAATATTGTAAATCCTATTATCAAGAAGGGGCAAAATTCAGCATTAGTATTTGGAAATACTGGTACTGTAGCCCCTAAGGACTGTTTAATTGAATTTTATTTGACAGATAATGAAGGAGTTTCAATCATCATAGGTGATCCATATGGACCGGTTAAGGATTCTTTAACACTAACTGTTGAACCATTAATTCCAAAAATTCTTGCAGGATCAGATTTTCCCATTATTGGTTATTTAATGGAAAGTTCATCTTCCTCTGATGGTTCTACTTGTTATTCAAGTGATGAAGATGAAAGTGGAAGATTTGGTGTTACTCAATTTACTGAAGATACTATTCTAACCTTTTCTGCAGATGAATTTATAGAAATAGATTCAGCAATTATAAAACAAAATCAACTATTTATGTTAATGGATGTACAATCAACGAAAATTGGAAGATCAGAATTTCAAATTCGTGGAACTGATTTATCAACTACGTTTTCATTGCAAAGCCATACTACAGATCCAACATCATTTGAACTTACTTTTCCTGAAACAACACTACCTAATACAAATGCTCTATTAGCAATTCAAGTACTAGATTCCGGAAAAAATCCTGTTTATGCAAAAGAGGATATTGAAATAATTTTGGTTTCAAATAATGAATCTGTAATAGATATTCCTGAGAGTCTGGTTATAGCAAAAGATGAATATCGAACAATTTTTGAAATCACCACAAAGGGTGAAGGGGGTTCAGAAATTGCACTTCTTTCTGAAGATTTGCCTTTGGCAAAATTTGATTTGATTGTAAAAGGAATCAAACCAAAAATAAATATGAAAATTGCTGGTTCAGGTTTAGTATCTGAACCAATGACTGTCACATTATCGGTGTCTTATCCTGGTGATGGTTTAGCTGCAGAAGGAATGGATGTGGAATGGAGTGTTACTGGGGCAGATATTATCCATCAAAGGCAAATAACAGATGCAAAAGGTCTAGCTGTGCTTGAAGTTATTTCTCATAATCCTACTACTGCAAAAATCAGTGCTGTTGTTAATGGTATAGGAGTTGCAAATGCGAAATCATCTGCTAGTTATACGTTTGAATATCCTGAAGGCTATGTAGAGATTATTGAATCAGATAATCAAGGACTAGGAGGAATTGTTATGGAAAATACACAACTGATGTACTTAATTGCTCCAGTGGCAGCTGTTGGCGTAATTTTCTTCTTAAAACGAACAAATCGACTAGAGGGAATTACTGAGAGACTACCATTGGGTGGATTAACAGAAAAATTTGATGGCATTAAAGAGAAAATTTCGGAAATAAGAGATCGAGACTAGTTGATTGTATTTAAAAATTTGTGGTCGCTTGAAAAACATGCTTTACCTCTTTAGTCAAATACAAAAAAGTAAAGTAGGAAAATAAAGCCATGAATGAGTTTCTTTTAGAATTTGAATCGATTCGAATTCTTTCTGCAGTTATAATGTTAGGTGTTGCGTCATTTTATGATATTTGGAAAAGAGAAATTCACGATGTTTTGTGGATTGGATTTGGTGCATTTTCTGTCGTTTTGTTAGTTTTTGATCCTAATTTCTCAGAATCAGCTACATCTATTCTAATTTCATTGATCATAGCTCCATTTGCAATACTTCTTTGGAGAACCGGAATGTTTGGTGGAGCAGATGCGTTTGCATTAATTGTTCTAGCTACACTAGCACCAATGATGACTTTAACAAATAGTGCAATAACTCCGCTAACCGCTTTATCAAATGGTGCATTGCTTTTTGTTTTCCCATTATTAGTAAATCTAATACGAAATTCAATCTCAATTCTAAAAAAGGAGAATATTTTTGAAGGGTTCAATGAGTCAAAATTTAAAAAATCTCTAGCTATGATCATTGGATATAGAGCAAAAGAATCAAACTTTGGTTTTGCTATTGAAAAAACAGAAGGCGGTCAAAAAAAACTAAACATTACATTTCACAATGCAGAAACAACGGAATTTTGTTCTAGTAAAAATACTTGGATAACTCCAGGAGTACCTTACATCTTACTAATTACTGGTGGTTTTATCATCCAATTAGTTTATGGAGATATTCTCATGAATTTTTTTGGAATTGTGGTTTAATCGTTTAATCAGTTAATCAGTTAATCATCAAAGGAACAGAATTGTGTTCTTTTTTGATCTGTATTGATGTAATACATACTGGTCCTTATGAATACATTTTACATTTTTGTAATACATGGAAATGACAAAGGCTACTCTAAAATCTGATATTCTGCCTGAAGGGGAAACACCATATGATAGCTTACTTACAAGTTTGTTAGAATTTGGCCTTACACAAAACCAGGCTAGAGTTTATTTGTTTTTGAGTAAAAATACATCAAAGTCTGCTCCTGAAATTTCAAAGTGTCTTAAAATACCAAGAACAGAAACATATCACCTTCTAAATGGTCTTCAAAGCAAAGGAATCACTATTGCAGCATTTGGCAAGCCAACCAAATTTCAAGCAGTTCCATTTGATAAATCAATCAACATCCTAGTAAGTAATGAAAGAACGAGATTAGATGAATTAGAAAAACAATCCCTATACATGATTTCCCAGTGGAATATGATTCCAGATACTGAAACTAATGTTGCACTAATAAAGGAAAACAGATTCCAAATAGTACAAGGTAAAGTTTCTATCGTAGGAAAATTGAATCAATTAATAAATTCAGCAAAAAAGGATGTCTACCTTCTTGGTTCAGAGAAAGACTTTATGAAATTTTATCATACTGACTTTATTGATTCATTAAAGAGCACTAATAGTAATCTAAAAATTCTAATGTCGACAAATAATAATTCGCCTTTTATTATAGATGAATTACCAGCAAATTGTATCAAAAAATTTGAAGATAGTCTAGGTGAGAATCTATGGTTTTTAATTAAAGACTGTGAAGAGATATTCTTCTTTATAAAAAATGGCGAAAATTCTGAAATGATTGCAGTCTGGACTGATTCAAAAACCATGCTTAATTCAATGAAATTATTGTTTAACATGATTTGGAAAAAAGCAGATCAGTTTGAAAATTCTTAATAGTTTTTAAAA
>Ga0209980_10001941_pt1 | contig 11360 bp, 9 predicted proteins | sample CR02metaG_FD_183611 | JGI IMG/M metagenome (GOLD analysis project Ga0209980, IMG submission 183611) | Deep subsurface microbial communities from Mariana Trench to uncover new lineages of life (NeLLi) - CR02 metaG (SPAdes) (version 2) | ecosystem: Environmental > Aquatic > Marine > Ocean trench >... | reverse complement strand
GAGCTTCGATAGCGGGGATCATTTCAGCACCGCCGCAAACGGGCGGGTGCAGTTGCGGATGGCGGATGGCGGACTGGTCGCCCTGCGGCCATCGACGGATTTCGTGATCGAAGAGTTTTTCTATACCGGGTCCGATGCCGAAACCGGCACAGCTGACAGCCAGGAACGGAGTTTTTTCAGGTTGGTGAAAGGTGGATTTCGATCCATAACCGGCGCGATCGGGCAAAAGGACCAGAGCGCATACCGGGTGCGCACTCCGGTCGCCACGATCGGTATACGCGGAACAGATTATGATGCGGTCTATTGTGCGGCAGCTTGCGAGCCAGGAAACGCCGGCTTATATGTAGGCGTAACGGAAGGCGGGGTCGTCTTGACCAACGCCGCGGGGTCACTGGAGCTTGGTCCTGGCCAGTACGGCTATGTTGCGGATGAAGACAGCGCACCGGAGATGTCTGCCGATGGCGCGGATGTACTTGCCGCAGGCATCGATTCGGCCGGTGAGAACGAAGAATCCGACGCCCAGGTCCAGGTTGCGGTTACCGGCACCGATGGCAGCGGTCAGTCAGCCAGCCTGACTGAAGGCAACGAAGTCCAGGCGTCCCAATCCGGACAGGTAGGCTTTGCCGCCGGTCCGCTGGCGACGGTCGACCAGTTCAGCGGCGTTTCCTCCGGTCCCAATGCATCGGTCCTGATGACCGACACTGGCGACCTGATCAAGTTCGGCGGACCCATCCCAACAGATTCTCAAGGCAATACGACCGATGTTATTTACAGCATCGGCAGTGCGGAAATATTCGACCGCGGTGAGGACGCCGTATCGGGTATACGTTGGGGTCGCTGGGCCAACGGATCGATATCGGTTATGGACAGCACCGGCGCCAGTACCGACCAGGATCTCGGGAATTCGAGCCTGCACTGGGTAACCGGGTCGGTCGGCCAGCCGACTCCTGTGCTACCGACCACCGGCTCGGCAAGTTTTACGCTGGTCGGCAATACCAACCCGACCGATAATGCGGGCAACGTCGGTACCCTGGGCTCCGCCAGCCTCAGCGCCGATTTCGACCGGCAGACGGTCGATGCGGATGTCTCGCTGTCTATGGATGCCAACAATGAAATCTGGAATGCATCGGCGACCGATATTGCGATCGACAACGCGGACGCAACTTTCGGTGGATCGTTCGATGACGTCACCATAACCGATACCGCGGATGGCTCCGTTAGCCAGGGTGACGGAAGCCTTAGCGGATTCTTCACCGGCGATGCAGACGGCAACGTCGCAGGCGCGGGTTTCGGCTATTCACTGGATGACAACCAGGGGACCTCGGTTACCGGCGCAGCGGCATTCGATGCCGACGATCCACCCGGCGGCGAATAAAAAAGTCCGCGACAAAGAATACGACAGGCGGTCGTGACCATCACCAGGTCCGTCCGCCTTATTTTTTGGCGGCAGTTTATGTGATGCGAGACACGTAATATTCGCGCGAATAAGGACAAACTGCCAAGGATTATGTAAGCGGTTGAGACCGGGACCAATGATTCAGTTATCGCATTCGACAATCTTGCGCGCAGGCCTGGCTGGCGTTTTGCTGGCGCTGGCCGCGTGCGGCGATGGTGAAGACAGTCCCGGCAGCGTGACAATCGAGAGCATCACGGCGCTGAGCATCGAAGGCGTGGCGTCCAAGGGGCCGCTGGCGGATGCGGACATCGATCTCTGGCCTGCCGATGCCGTTGGTCAACCGAGCGGCCCAGGGTCCTTGCTTAGCACCGTCACCGACGGCACCGGTCACTGGTTTGCGACTCTCGATTCAAATGCGCAACTGTTGATAGTCACAAGCCACGGCGGCAGCTACGTCGATGAATCCGATTCGACGCCGGACCCGGCTCTCAAACGGGTCGTTCAACTGGCCGCCGGCGACGAATTACAGGGCCTGGTCTTGTCGGGGAGTTCCACGGCTGCGATCAACATCATCAGCCAGGCCATGCTGACCAGAGCTCGGGCCCGCACGGGTCCGGTCAGTTTCCCGGACGCGGTCGATGCGGTCCGCAGCGAAGCGATACAGGTTTTCGGTTTTGACATCTTTACGGTCCTGCCGCAAGACCCGATCGCACCGGACCCGGCTTCACCGGAAGTTCAACGGCAATACGCCCTGTTGCTCGGCGGGCTCGCCAATGTCCTGAACGATATCGCCGTCAGAAACGGGATACCGGTTCCCACATTCAGCATGGTTCAGGCGGTCAGCCAGGATTTGTCCGACTGTTTGTTGAACGGACAGGACCCGGCTGGAACCGTTTTTTTCCCCTTGAACGGCAACTTTATCGCACTGCCGGACGACCTCGATCTGAACGGTCAGATCATCAGGTTTCGCAATAACAACTTCGTGGTGTTTTCCGGTACCGCGGTGCCAGTGGTCGACCCGACTGCTTGCTCCGTCAATCCACCATCCGGTGACACCATCGCCCCGGTGTTCTTGCAGGTACCGCCGCCTTTTACTGTCGCCGCAAGCGACGCAAACGGAACCCTGGCCGCAGACCCGGCTATCGCGGGAACGCTTGCCCAGGTCCAGGCGGTGGACGACAGCGGTGATCCGGTACAGATTATTCACGATGCGCCACCGATCTTCGCGCTCGGTGAAACCCTGGTCACGTTCATCGCGACCGACAGTTCGGGAAATACATCGCTGGCTACCACGCGGGTCGCGGTTCAGGACCAGGCGGCGCCATCCATACAAGCGCCCGCGGATATTACCCAGGTACAAGATGGGGCACTGACCGTGGTCAACCTGGGGCTACCGGTGGTGGCGGACAACGTCACCACCGTGGGTCTGCTGATCGTTAGCAACGACGCACCTGCCGCTGGCTTTCCCGTTGGCTTGCATACGGTCGTCTGGACGGTCCGGGACGAGGCGGGGCTCATCGGCACGGCCAGCCAGTCGCTGACGATTACCACGCCGAATGCGCCACAACTGTTGCAACCGGTGCCGGATTCAACGGCGACCGAAGGCCAGTTCTTCTCGATGAATTTGGCGGCCTTTTTCAGCGACGGCGATGGTGACGTGCTTTCGTTTGCGCTGCTTGGCCTGCCCGCGGGAAGCGGTCTGCAGTTTGACCCGGTCAGTGGAATCCTCAGCGGGTTTCCATCCGATTCCGATGCCAAGTCCGGGCCGCTCAATCTGACTGTCTCGGCCAGCGACCTCGCTGAGTCGGTCAGCGACAGCTTTTTATTGTCGGTAGCGGACGTCAATAACCCGCCGGCATTCAGCGTTGCAGATTTATTGCTGGCGGAAGATTTCGCTGGCACCGTGGTGCGTGGCGTGGTCCCCGGCCCGGTGACCGCGGACGAGTCCGGACAGAGTGTCATTTACAGCATCAGCCCCGACCCGGCCCTGACAGGCTTCGCAAACCTGGTTTTCGATCCTGCCAGCGGCACGCTGAGCGCGACCGCGGCGGCAAACATGAATGGCGGCCAGATTTTCACCATTACGGCCGACGATGGCCAGGCTGTAAACAACACCTGGCAGCAGAATTTTCTTTTTACGGTAACGGCGATAAACGACGCGCCCGTTTTCAGTATCCCCGGTGATATTGTATTGCCCCTGAATTTCCCCGGTGTGGTCGGTTTCGCGGTCACGCCGGCCGCAGTCAACCCGGATGAAACGTCTCAGACGGTAACCTACACGATCAGCCCGCCTATAGATTTCGCGGCGATCAGCATCGACCCGAACACCGGCCAGGTCACGATTACGCGCTTGCCGGATCTGTTTGGCAGCCAGTTGATGATAATCACCGCATTTGATAACGGTGCGGAGAACCCCAGCCACAGTGAAGGATTCGTGCTGACGGTCGGCCCCTGACGGCACAGATTATTCATGAACGAGCCGGTACAGACGATTTTACAATCTTGTTTCGCGTAGCTCGGGCGTTTCGCTGGCGTTGTCCCAGGCGCTATCGAAGGATTCCAGCCATTCCTTAATGCCAATCGGGTCTGCGGAAATGAGCTGGCCATCCCAGCGTTCGAACGATGGCCGATAAATCATCGAGTGCCGGTCGCGGATGATGAGCGATGCAGTCAGGCTGGTGTCCCGCGGCGCTGCACGCATTTCGAAGTTACTGCCGAGCCGCCGGGCCAGGGCAAAAAATCGCGGCGCATTGATGACGGCCTGGCGCGGCTGCCGGATAAGAACCCTGATCAGCATTCGCCTTCTTTGTAAAATTTTCTGGCGCAAAGCCTCGATCAGGACGGGGTCATTAAACAATGCCGGATGCAGCCGGTCGCTCACAATATTCAGCGCGGCCGTCGCAGCGAGTATCAGCTGCTCGAATGCAGCCACGGCCTGGTCACGGGTCTCGATCGTTGCCGGCAGACCGCTTTCGCCAGGCATTTTCCGCGATCAGGTCCGCCGCCGCGATCTGGACATGCCGAGATAAGTCTCCGGCGATAGATCCAGCAGCGCTGCGCGGGCCTGCTCCGGAATATCCAGACCGCGGACGAAAGCCTGTAGCTGGTCGCGGGTAATTTGCCGGCCGCGGGACAGCTCCTTGAGCTGCTCATAGGAATTCTCGACGCCATAACGACGCATCACCGTCTGTACGGGTTCTGTCAATAATTCCCAGCTCTGCGCCAGGTCCGCGGCCATTTTTTCCTGACAGGCTTCCAGTTTTCCCAGCCCCTTGTCGAGGGATGCGATGGCAACAAGCACATGTCCGATCCCGGCGCCCAGGTTGCGCATTACGGTGCTGTCGCTCAGGTCGCGCTGCCACCTGGAGATTGGCAGTTTGGCGGAAAAATGTGCCAGCAACGCCGTCGCAACACCCAGGTTGCCTTCTGCATTTTCGAAATCGATCGGGTTGACCTTGTGCGGCATCGTCGAGGAGCCGACTTCCCCCTTGACGGATTGCTGGCTGAAATAACCCAGGGAAATATAACCCCAGATGTCGCGCGACAAGTCGATCAGTATGGTGTTGTAGCGGCAAAGCGCATCGCAATATTCGGCAATCCAGTCGTGCGGCTCGATTTGTGTTGTGTAGGGGTTCCATACCAGGCCAAGCGACTGGACAAAATCCCGCCCCAGAGTATCCCAGTCTATGTCGGGGTACGCCGAAAGATGCGCGTTGAAGTTGCCGACTGCCCCATTGATTTTCCCCAGCGCCTCGACACCGCCAAGCTGGTGACGTTGTCTCTCCAGGCGATGGACAACATTTAGCAATTCCTTGCCCATCGTGGTCGGCGAAGCAGGTTGCCCGTGGGTGCGCGACGGCATTGCCATGTCCAGCAATCGTTCGCCCATTTCATCCAGATTTTTCTCCAGCCTCGCCATTGCCGGCAGCAATACTGAATCCCGGGTCTCGACCAGCATCAAAGCGTAAGCCAGGTTATTGATGTCCTCCGAAGTACAGGCGAAATGCACGAACTCCCGGGCCGCGGGTGGTTCACCGGCCGCTTCCAGCTTTTCCCTGATGAAGTACTCGACCGCCTTGACGTCGTGGTTGGTCGTCGACTCCAGGCTCTTGATCGCCCCGGCATCTTCCTCGCTGAAGTTTTCTTCCAGGTCTGCCAGCGCCGCCATGCCCCGATCCGACAATCCTTCGAGTTCGGCTATGCCGGGATGTTCCGCCAGCGCCTTCAGCCAACGCATTTCGATCAGCACACGGAAGCGGATGAGCCCGTATTCGCTGAGCAGCGGACGAAGCTCATCGCATTTTTCGGCATACCGTCCATCGACTGGTGAGAGGGCGGTCAGAGGACTGTAGTTCATGCCTGTCAAACCCAGAAATGATAGGATCAAGAATGATACAACATTGCCTGCCGCGGAGGAGTACGGCGGCGCCCAATCCAGATGGTCAGTCCGATCAGGCGACTCGCAAAGAGATAAATGGAGAACAGGATGGCCGCTAAGGAATACCGTACTGAAAGCGACAGCATGGGCGAACTCGAAGTGCCGGCAGAGGCTTTATGGGGCGCACAGACCCAGCGTGCCGTGCAGAATTTCCCGATCAGCGGACTGACCATTCCACGACCGTTTATCCGGGCGCTTGGCCTGATCAAATGGGCCGCCGCGGGGGTCAACGAGGAATTGGGCGGGCTGGATGCCGAGCGGGCGGATGCCATCCGCACGGCCGCGCTGGCGGTCGCCGATGGCAAGCACGACGAGCATTTTCCCATCGATATATTTCAGACCGGTTCCGGCACCAGCTCCAACATGAATGCGAATGAAGTGGTATCGCGCCTGGCCAGCACCGATTCGCTGACGGTACACGCCAACGACCACGTCAATATGAGCCAGAGCAGCAACGATGTGATCCCGACCGCAATCCATGTCAGCGCCGCCCTGGAGGTACACGAATCCTTGTTGCCGGCGCTGGCCCATTTGTCCTCGGCGATGCAGAAAAAGGCGACGGAATGCGATTCGGTGGTCAAGACCGGGCGAACCCACCTGATGGATGCGATGCCGGTCCGTCTGGGTCAGGAGATTTCTGCCTGGCAAAGCCAGATCGACCTGGGCACGGAGCGGATCGCCGGTACGCTGGGCAGAATGTGCCGGCTTGCCCAGGGCGGTACCGCGGTAGGCACCGGCATCAACGCCGATCCGCAGTTTGGCCGTAAAGTCGCGGCCATGCTGGCAAGCAAAACAGGCGTTCCATTCGTCAGCGGCGACAATTACTTTGCCGGTCTTGCCAGCCAGGACACGGCGGTGGAAATGTCTGGCCAGCTGCGGGCGCTGGCGGTAAGCCTGATGAAAATATCCAATGACCTGCGGCTGATGAACAGTGGCCCGCTGGCAGGGCTGGGCGAGATTTCCCTGCCGGCGTTGCAGCCGGGTTCCAGCATCATGCCCGGCAAGGTCAATCCGGTCGTGCCCGAAGCGGTTTGCATGGTTGCCGCCCAGGTGATGGGCAACGATGCCACCATCGCTATCGGTGGCCAGGCTGGAAACTTTGAACTCAATGTCATGCTACCGGTAATCGCTTACAACCTGTTGCAGAGCATCGAGATCCTGGCTGGCGCCTCGCGGGTGCTGGCCGATGCGGCGATAGCAGGATTTACGGTCAACGAAGAACGAATCGGTGCGGCGTTGGCGCGAAACCCGATCCTGGTAACTGCGTTGAATCCCATTATCGGCTACGAAAAAGGCGCCGCGATCGCCAAGAAAGCCTATCGGGAAGGCAGATCGGTCCTCGATGTCGCAGACGAGGAAACAGACCTGTCGAGGGAAGAACTCGAGAAACTTCTCGACCCCAAAGCCCTGACCGACGGTGGCGTCAAGATTTAGCCTGCCCGGCAATCAGCATCTCAATGCCTCGATTCTCAATTAATTACCCGCCGGCGGCTATGGCCCTGGCGAAAAATGCGCGCGCCTGATGCGTGAACGCATTCTGACAGCCCTGAAAAACACCGCACCGGCAACCGACCCGGTCGAAGCCGCCCTGGCGGGTGACTTGCCAAAGCGCGCGCGCAAGCTGATAAGACAGGAAACCCTGGTTCCTGCCGCCGTCCTGATACCGCTGGTCGGGGCAACGGATACCGAGGTCATACTTACGCGCAGAGCGGGCCATCTGAAACACCACGCAGGGCAAATCAGTTTTCCCGGTGGCAGGCTGGAAAAACAGGATGCCGGGCCGCTTGCCGCGGCGTTGAGAGAGGCCGAGGAAGAAATCGGTCTGGATCCGGCCTGTGTCGAAATCGCCGGCTATCTCACACCCTATATTACGATTACCGGTTATGTCGTGACGCCGGTGGTCGGTTTCCTGCGCAACGGGTACACGGTAACAGCGGACCTGGTGGAAGTTGACGAGGTTTTCAAGGTGCCGATGGCCCATTTGTTGAACCCGGAAAACTGGGTCAGGCGAAATCGCGAGTTCATGGGCGTGCCGGTGACCTACTATGAGATTCACTGGCAGGACCGGAATATCTGGGGAGCCACCGCCGCAATGTTAATTGCCTTCTCAAAATTATTAAGTAAAAACGAGAAGTTATGAATAACTTGGATAATTTACTCGAAGTAATGACCAGACTCCGGGACCCGAAAACCGGCTGTCCGTGGGACCTGGAACAGGATTTTGCCAGCATCGCACCCCATACGATCGAAGAAGCCTATGAGGTTGCGGATGCCATCGGCAAGGGCGATATGCGCGAGTTGCAGGAAGAACTCGGCGACTTATTGTTCCAGGTCGTGTTTCACGCGCACCTGGCGGAGGAACAGGGCGAATTCGATTTTTACGCCGTTGCAGGGTCCATCTCCAAAAAACTGACGCAAAGGCATCCGCACGTTTTTGGCGATGCCGAATCGCGGGATTCCGCCGAACAGACCAGGCAATGGGAAGAGCACAAAGCCGGTGAGCGCAGGAGCAAAGGACAGCACTCGGTATTGGACGGGATTCCAGTTGCACTGCCTGCGCTCAGCAAGGCGCAAAAGCTTGGCAAAAGAGCGGCAACGGCAGGGTTCGACTGGCCGGACCGGCATGGGCCGCGGCAGAAAATTGACGAGGAATTGACCGAACTGGACGGCGAGCTCGATACAGGCTCTGCAAAGAGACAGGCGGAGGAGATTGGCGACCTGCTGTTTTCCGTGGTGAATCTGGCCCGCCACCTGGATATCGATGCTGAAGCCGCGTTGCGCGAGGCGAACCGGCGGTTTGCGACGCGCTTCCTGGGCATGGAACTGTGCCTGCGCGAATCCGGGCAGGAATTGTCCGGACTCAGCCTCGACCAACTCGAACTTGCCTGGCAAAAAGCCAAGGAAAGCGTCCGCGGCGGATAACCCCGCATCCCGTCAGGCCTTTATTTTCAGGCTTTTCAACTGATTCAGTTCAGGTTCAGGATAGTGCCCATATGCTGGTGTCGAAGCTGCGGAGAACCGCGGCTTCGGAGCAGATGAAAAAGGAGCACAACCATGAGAAATCGTAAGCTGTTACTGGGCATGTGCGCGCTGGCCCTGGTGCTACCTGGGCTCGCGGCGGCCGATTACGGCAACGGCCAGCGTACGGATCGGGGCAGGTATGTCTATGGCCGGGTCATCAAGGTACAGCCGATTATTCGCTACGTGACCATCAAAGTGCCAGTCGAGGAGTGCTGGGACGAGCGCCGCACCGTGCGAACAAATCCTCCGGATACTGGTGGACCTGCTTTTGTGGGCGCCATTATCGGTGGCGTGATCGGACATCAGTTTGGCAGTGGTCACGGCCGCGACGCGACGACCGTGCTGGGCGCATTGATCGGTGGTTCACTGGCGCAAAAGGCGGCGATCAGGAGTGCAGAGCGCGAGGGACGCTACGAGGCGCGCGAATCGTATATCGTGCAACGTTGCAAGACTTCCTACGACTATCGCGAGGAGGAGCGGATCGATGGCTACGACGTCACCTATCGCTACAAAGGCGACACCTACCTGACCCGGATGCCCAACGATCCGGGCAAACGTATCCGTCTGCGGGTCAGTATCACGCCGATCGCTGATTACTGAGCTTGCCCCTTCGCCGGTTCGGTCGGACAATGTCGCATATGACACTCAGGATACTCATCATATGTTTGGCATTGGCCGTGCCGGCGGAGGCTTTTGCCACGGGAGCGGCGCGCGGTCATCAGACGCAAGTCAAGCCGATCCATCGGCTGGTGCAAAATGAAAGCTTCACGCTGGACCAGGCAGTGGACAAAGTCAGGGCGAGATACGGCGGCAGGATTATCAAGGCCAGCACCCGGCGACAGAAAGACCGTCTCGTTCACATCATAAAAATTCTTGGCGACGATGGCCGCGTCCACACCGTGCGGGTTGACGGGATCGACGGACGGATACTCTAGACCATGCGTTTGTTGATCGTGGAGGACGACCCGGTACTTCAAAGCAGCCTGGCCGAACAATTGAGAGAAGCCGGCCATGTTGTCGATACCGCGGGAGATGGCAAGGAGGGGCTGTATTTCGCGGAGGAATTCAAGCCGGACCTCGCAATCATCGATCTGGGCCTGCCAGTCATGTCGGGGATGGATTTGATCCGCGTGGTTCGCGAAAAGGAACTCAGCTTCCCGATACTGATATTGACCGCAAGAGATCGCTGGCAGGAAAAAGTCGATGGATTGTCCGCGGGGGCGGACGATTATCTGACCAAACCGTTTCAGCTCGAAGAACTGATCGCCAGGGTAAACGCCCTGATCCGGCGGGCCGCGGGTTTTGCCAGCTCGGTTATTTCATGCGGCCTGGTCAGCATGGACACGTCTGCGCAAAAGGTAACGGTTGCTGGCGCGGAAGTTGTCCTGACAGCGTTCGAATATCGTTTACTCGAATGCCTGATGCTGAGCGCGGGCCGGGTGATATCGAAGGCCGAGTTGACCGATCGTTTGTACGACCAGGATTTCGAAAGGGACAGCAACGTCATCGAGGTCCTGGTCGGCCGCTTGCGGCGCAAACTCGATCCGGAAAACAGCATCAATCCGATCGAAACTTTACGCGGGCGGGGATACCGCTTCAACCTCGAGACCACCGACTGATGCAGTCGATGAGCCGGAGACTGCTGCTGTCCAGCACCTTGTTGCTGGTCGTGTTTCTCGGCGCCGCCGGCATTATTCTGGACACCGCGTTCCGCGACGCGGGCCACCAGGCGCTTGAAGATTTGCTGGAAGTCCAGATTCTGGCACTGCTGAGCGCAATGGTCGAAGTTGCGGGTCCCACGCTGGTCGTGCCCGATGACCTCACCGAGGCGCGTTTCCTCAGTCCCGGTTCCGGGCTTTACGGAGAAATAGTCGAGCCCGGCGGCGGGCGCGTCTGGCGTTCCCCTTCTCTGCTGGGAAGCTTCGATTTTGGCGGCTGGCTGGATCCGGGCGAGTCGTACACGCGGCAGCTTGATGGTCCGAACGGGCAAGAACTGATGGCCCTTTCCATGGGCATCGAATGGGAGTTCGATAACCGGGAATCCAGGCAATACCGGCTGACCGTGGCGCAGGACATGGAAAGCCACCACGAACAGGTCACGGCCTTTCGCGAAAAACTGCTGACCTGGTTTAGCGGCCTTACTGTCTTGCTACTGATAGCCCAGGCGCTGGTCCTGAGGCGAGGCCTGCAGCCATTGCGCCAGGTCGAAAAAGAAATTGCAGCCGTCGAGTCCGGCGAACTCAGCGCGCTCAGCGATGACTACCCGAGAGAACTGACCGGCGTAACCGGCAATCTGAACGCGCTGATCGTCAGCGAGCGCAGTCGTCTGAAACGGTATCGGGACACGTTGGACAACCTGGCACACAGCCTGAAAACGCCGCTCGCGGCCAGCACCAGCCTGCTCGAGGAGTCCGAATCACCGGATCGCGAAAAACTGGCGAGACAACTGGCCCGGATGCGCGATATTGTCGATTTTCAGCTGAAAAGAGCCAGCGTTTCGGGGGT
>Ga0209980_10001940_pt1 | contig 11360 bp, 5 predicted proteins | sample CR02metaG_FD_183611 | JGI IMG/M metagenome (GOLD analysis project Ga0209980, IMG submission 183611) | Deep subsurface microbial communities from Mariana Trench to uncover new lineages of life (NeLLi) - CR02 metaG (SPAdes) (version 2) | ecosystem: Environmental > Aquatic > Marine > Ocean trench >... | reverse complement strand
CCCGAACGCCGGACTGCCGAACGCGTTCGGCGAATACGACGAGACGCCGGAGGTCACGTCCAGAATCATCCGGGAGTTCGCCGAGGCCGGATTCGTCAACATCGTGGGCGGCTGTTGCGGCACCGCGCCTGCCCACATCGAGGCGATCGCCGACGCCGTCGCGGGTCTCCCCCCCCGAAGCATTCCCAAACTCGAGCCCTGGTTTCGGGTGAGCGGCCTCGAGGCCCTTACCATCGCTCCGGACTCGCTCTTCGCGGACATCGGAGAGCGCACCAACGTCACAGGCTCGAAGCGTTTTCGGGATCTCATCACCGACGATGCCTACGAGTCTGCGGTCGAGGTTGCCCGCCAGCAGGTGGCGAGCGGGGCACAGATGCTCGACATCAACATGGACGAGGGCCTGCTCGATTCCGTCGAGGCGATGACCACGTTCCTCAATCTGCTCGGCTCGGAGCCATCCGTGAGCCGCATCCCCTTCGTCGTCGATTCATCGCGATGGGAGGTGATCGAGGCGGGGCTCAAGTGTATTCAGGGCAAGAGTGTGGTGAATTCGATCAGCCTCAAGGACGGCGAGGCGGAATTCATCGAAAAGGCTCGGCTGGCGAGGCGCTATGGAGCCGCAGTGATCGTCATGGCGTTCGACGAAGAGGGGCAGGCAGACACCGTTGAGCGTAAGGTCGCGATATGTGAGCGCGCGGCCCGAGTACTCCGTGAAAAAGTGGGCTTCCCACTCGAGGACGTGATCTTCGACCCCAACATCTTCGCGGTAGGAACCGGCATCGAGGAGCACAACGAGTATGCCATCGCGTTCATCGAAGCCACGCGGCAGATCAAGGAGCGCATTCCGCACGTGCACGTGAGCGGAGGTCTGAGCAACGTTTCGTTCGCGTTTCGAGGGAGCCCCCGTGTGCGCGAGGCGATGCACTCGGCGTTCCTCTACCACGCCATTCAGGCGGGCTTGGACATGGCCATCGTGAACGCCGGCGCCCTCGCGGTCTACGACGACGTGCCGGAGGAGCTCCTAGAAGCGGTGGAGGACGTGCTCTTCAACAGGCGCTCCGACGCGACCGAACGCCTGACGGCGTTAGCCGGGCAGTACGCAGGAGCGACCCGGGAACAGGTCGTCCTCAACCAGGAATGGCGATCCGATCCGGTGGAGGATCGTCTCTGCTACGCGCTCGTGCACGGGATAACCGATCACATCGTGGAGGACACCGAGGAGGCCAGGGGCCAACGGACTCTGGCGCTGGAAGTGATCGAGGGGCCCCTCATGGACGGCATGAATGAGGTCGGAGATCTGTTCGGAGCCGGAAAGATGTTCCTACCACAGGTCGTGAAGAGTGCCCGGGTCATGAAGAAGGCGGTGGCCTATCTGGAGCCCTTCCTGGACGCCGAGAAAGCCGCGGGCGGGCAGGACAAGAAGTCCGCCACCCTGGTCCTCATGGCCACAGTGAAGGGCGACGTGCATGACATCGGCAAAAACATCGTCTCCGTGGTGCTCCAGTGTAACGGCTACGAGGTCGTGGACCTCGGTGTCATGGTCCCGGCTGAGACGATCCTCAAGGAGGCCCGGGACCGGAAAGCCGATGTGATCGGCTTGAGTGGGCTCATCACGCCGTCCCTCGAACAGATGGTCCATGTGGCGGCCGAGATGGAGCGCCTCGACTTCGACCTGCCCCTTCTGATCGGTGGTGCGACGACATCTCGCAGACATACGGCCGTCCGAATCGAGGGGAAGTACACCGGCCCGACGGTTCACGTCGTGGACGCCTCGCGATGCGTTCCCGTCCTCCGGGCCCTTCTGGATGACGCGAAGCGGGAAGCGTTCATCGCACAGATCCGTGAGGAATACGCCCAGGAGCGGGAGGCGCACGCGGCCAGAGCCGCCAGATCCAAACTCATTTCCATCGGAGCGGCTCGGAAGAACAAGGTGGCTCTGGACTGGGGTGGGGTCGAGCTCGCAACTCCGCGCGAGCCCGGAATTCATCTTTTTGACGACTATTCGCTCGCCGAGCTCGTCGGCTATGTCGATTGGAGCCCGTTTTTCCAGGCCTGGGAGCTCAAGGGCCGGTATCCGGAGATCCTCGATGACCCGAGCGTGGGAGAGCAGGCCCGCGCCCTGTACGCCGACGCCCGGGAGATGCTCGAGCGTATTGTTTCCGAGGGCCTGTTGCGCGCCCGCGGCGTGGTTGGCCTGTTTCGCGCTCACAGCGTGGGGGATGACATCGAGGTGCTGGGTGAGGACGATGCATCTTTTACGGTCCACGGTCTTCGCCAGCAGTTCGAGAAAAAGCCCGGGCGCTTCAACGCTTGCTTATCGGACTTCGTGGCACCAGAAGAAACGGGGCTCACCGATCACCTTGGCGCGTTCGTGGTCACCACGGGGCTCGGGCTCGACGAGCTGTGCGCGTCGCTCGAAAAGGACCACGATGACTACGGAAGCATCATGGCCAAAGCCTTGGCCGACCGTCTGGCGGAAGCGTTCGCGGAGCGGCTACACGAGCGCGTACGGCGAGATCTCTGGGGACACGAGCCCGGCGACGCCCACTCCGGCGCCGAATTGATCTCGGAGCGCTATGAGGGGATCCGGCCAGCGCCGGGGTATCCGGCCTGCCCGGACCATACCGGGAAGAGGACATTGTTCGAACTACTCGACGCGGAACGCCACACCGGTGTGAGCCTCACGGAGAGCTGCGCCATGCTGCCGGCGGCCTCGGTGTCCGGCTGGTACTTCGCGCACCCGGAAGCCCACTACTTCGGCGTGGGCCGGATCGGAAAGGACCAGGTGACCGACTACGCCGAAAGAAAGGGAATCTCCCTGGCAGAGGCCGAGCGCTGGCTCCAGCCCAACCTGGGGTACGAGCCGGAGGAGGAATCCGGTGAGTAAAGGAGAAACAAAGGGCTCCGCCCTGAAAAGCCTCATCGATGACGGGCGCGTCCACGTGATGGATGGGGCGATGGGAACGGAGCTCTACGCCAGCGGCGTCTTCGTGAACGTGTCGTACGACGGTCTCAACCTCGAGACACCCGAGATCGTAGAGAACGTGCACCGGAACTATGTGAACGCCGGGGCGGAGATCATCGAGACCAACACCTTCGGCGCCAATCCGGTAAAGCTCTCCAGCTACGGTCTGGCCGACCGAACGGAGGAAATCAATCGCGCGGCCGTCGAACTGGCGCGCAGGGGCGCCCAGGGCAGAGCCTTGGTGGTCGGGGCTATCGGACCGTTGGGCATCCGCATCGAGCCGCTCGGCCCGACGTCCCGTGAGGAGGCCCAGGAGTTCTATCACCGCCAAGTCGATGGGCTCGTGGAGGGCGGCGTGGACGGCTTCGTCCTCGAGACCTTCAGCGACCTCAACGAAATGGAGCAAGCGTTCAAGGCCGTCCGGAGCCGATCCTCCCTCCCGGTCATGTGCCAGATCACGGTGGGGGAAGACTGTTGCACCTCATACGGTACCTCTCCGGAGGACGTCGCCACCGCGGTCACCGCGTGGGGCGCCGACGTGATCGGCATCAATTGCTCCGTAGGACCTGCTGTCATGCTGGATGCGGTGGAGCGGATGGCGGAAGTCACCGACCTTCCTCTTTCGGCCCAGCCCAACGCCGGACTACCCCGAGCGGTAGGTGATCGCAAGATCTATCTCGCTAGCCCGGATTACATGGCGCAGTACGCCCGTCGGATGATCGAGGCGGGGGCCCGCTTCGTCGGCGGATGCTGCGGCACGAGCCCGGAACACATCCGAAGCATCCGAGCGCTGGTGGGCGGCCAGCGACCGCCTTCTACACGAGTTCGCCCGGGCTCGCACGCCGAGCCGCACGACACGCCCATTCAGCCGGACGTTCCGCTCGGCGAGCGATCCGCGTGGGGACGGAAGATCGCCGAGGGCAGCTTCGTCACGAGTATCGAGATCACGCCGCCCAAGGGCTGGGACCCCGAAGACCTCTTGGAGCAGTGTCGCCGCATCCAGGCCGCCGGAGCCGATACGGTGAACGTCCTGGATCACCCGCAGGCCCAAGCCCGGATGAGCGCCCTGCCCGCCGCCATGCTGATTCAGAGGGAGGTGGGCATCGAGCCCATCGTTCACTATCCCTGCCGCGACCGGAACATGACCCGCATGATCAGCGACCTGCTCGGAGCCGCCGCCGCCGGGCTACACAATCTGCTCTTGGTGACAGGGCGTCCACCCACGACGGGTCCATACCCCGACTCGACGGCCTCACTGGACATCGACTCGATCGGACTCACCAACGTGGTCCACGGCCTTAATCGGGGCGTCGACCCCGGGGGCAACGCGATCGGCGTACCCACGCGCTTCGTCATCGGGGCGAGGGTGAACCAGGTCGCGGTGGACCAGGACCGTGAAGCAGGACGCCTGAAGTGGAAGGTCGACGCCGGCATCGACTTCGTGATCACGCAGCCGGTGTTCGACGCGGGACGGCTCCATGCGTTCTTGGCGCTTCTGCCGGACGTGTCCCTGCCCATGGTCGCAAGTCTACGCCCGCTCACCTCGCTCCGTGAGGCCGAGTTCCTACACAACGAGGTCCCTGGCATCCACATCCCCGAAGAGATCATGGCCCGAATGGCCGAAGCCGAACAAGACGGCGAAGAAGCCGCGAGGGCCGAGGGCGTGAGGATCGCCCTCGAAGTGTTCGAGTCCATCCGAGACTCGATCGCCGGCGCTCACGTCCATGTACCAGACGGAAATCTCGACGGAGCACTGCAGGTTCTTTCAGGTGTAGTCGACCGGCTCTAGGGGCGGTCGACCCCGCCATTCGGGCGCCTCGGAGCCGCAGCCCCCCCGGAATACGAGCGTCTTCAGGAATCCACGACGGTCGAGGACCGGGCGATCACCTCCGCGAGCCGGGCCTGCACGCGCCGGTGGCCCAGGTTGCTGATGTAAACCCGTTCCGCGCCCGCGGCCCGCAGGGCGTCCAGGGTTTTTCCGAGGAGCTCTTCCGGGGTTGCGCCGGCCTCGAATTCCCGGGTCAACTCCTCTGCGGGGACCGGGAAGAAATTTCCCAACCGCCCAAGCGTACGCGGATCGGCACTCCAGTAGTAGAAGACGCCGAATATTCCCGGGACGTCCACACCCCGGCGATCGCACTCCTCGAGAAACGCCTCGACCCGATCCGCACTGTGGTGCGATACGACCTGGGTGAGGTAGAAGTCGGCAGAAAAATCCTCGCTGCCCACGTACTCGACCTGGGTTCTCACGTCACGATGCGGGTTCGCCCAACCGCCCAGCGAGAGCCCAGGTTGCCGCTCGCGAATTTGCTGCCGGAGCATGTAGGCGTGTGGAACACAGCGCGGTAGGCCCCCTGAAGTGTCTCCACCCACCACCGTGAGCGCCTCGAAACCGAGGGATTGAGCACGATCAGCGAACATGAGGCAGTGCTCGAGCGTGTGCTTGCAGGTGAGAAAGGGAACGAGCTGCGAGAGCGGCACATCGGAACCGACGTTGGCCGCAAGGTGCCCGAGGTTCTCCTCTTCCCGTGATCCGACCGCATCATCCGTCAAGAAAACGAAGATGTCCTTGAGCGCGAGATTCCGGATCGAGTGGTTGAGGTCGATCCAGGAGTCCATCCCCTCGGTGGCCGAAAGCCCGCGCCGAGGTGGCCGAAGCTCCACGGTGACCAGCGGTCCCGGCCGCTCCAGCCGCGTGACCAGAGCCGAGGTCACCCTTTTCCTCCCACAAGGCCTTCGATCTCATCGGCGGACACCGGTAATCCGGCCGTCAGCACCTCGTGACCGTCGGAGGTCACGACCACATCGTCTTCGATCCTGATCCCAATACCCACGTATTCCTCCGGAACGTCGGAACCCTCCGCCGCGCTTGGGAAGTAGAGGCCGGGCTCCACCGTCAAAACCATTCCCGGCTCCAGTATTCGCGGCACACCGGAGGAGGCGTAGTCACCCACGTCGTGCACGTCGAGGCCCAACCAATGCGACGTCTGATGGGGATAGAAGGGTTTGTAGGCCTCGGTATCGATCACCTCCGCCTTGTCGCCCTCGAGAACGCCCAGGTCGAGGAGTCCCTCGACGAGCACTTCCCGAGCCGTGTGATGGATCGACTCGACGCTCACTCCGGGCCGAATCCCTTCTATCGCCTGGTCGTGGGCCTCGAGGACCAGATCGTAGAGGGCGCGTTGGGCTGCCGTGAAGGTTCCGGATACCGGAAAGGTACGGGTGATGTCGCACACGTAGTGGTCCACCTCCGCCCCGGCGTCAACCAGCACCAAGTCCTCGTCCCGGACCGTGCAGTCGTTATCCTCGTAGTGCAGCACACAGGCGTTCGCACCCGAGGCAACGATGGTAGGATAGGCAGGCCCCCTGGCTCCTTTACGTCGAAAGGCGCCATTGAGGACTCCCTCGAGTTCCCACTCTCCGACTCCGGGCCGCACGGCCTCGAACATCTCGGCAAAGGCCTCGATCGTGATCGTCGCGGCCCGCCGCATGCGCTCCAACTCCTCTGGGCCCTTCACGAGCCGCAGAGGATCGAGCAACCGCCCGGGATCGATGATCCCACGGGGACCGACGCCCTTCCTGGCGCCGCGTAGCCGAGCGGTCTGGAGAGCTCCGACCACCAAGCGCTGCACCGGGGAGTCGATCCCGATCCGGAAGTACGCGTTCTCGGCCCCGGCAAGCAATTTGGGAAGATGCTCGGACAGTACGTCGCTTCCATAGGTCGTGTCGGCACCGAACACCGCTTTAGCCCGGTCCGGCCCAATCCGCTCTCCGCTCCAGCGTTCCTCTTCGGAATCCCGAGGTCGTACGAAGAGCACGAAGTCGCCGTCCTCACTACCGGGACGAATCACGGCCACGGCCCCGGGCTCCGTCACGCCGGTCAGATAGAAGAGCTCGCTGTCCGCCCCGTACCGTCGAACGGGGACGTTCGTCGTGGAGTCCAGCACCAAGGCCGACCCGTCCAGGTTCGCCAAAACGCGCTTGCGCCGCGCGGCGAAAATGTCGGATGAAAAAACCAACGCCGGATCAGAATCGTTTTTCACGCCTCATCATCCACGGTGGAATTCGCCCTTCGGTGGGTAGAGAAATTGCCAGCTCAAACCCGATCTCAGGCCCACCGGCACCGGCCACGGAAGGCGGTTACTCGCCGCCGTCCTCACTCACCGCGGGCGCCTGTCTTATCAGCCAGTGTTCAAACCAGCTACGGATCCGCTCCAATCGGTCCACGAGGAGCCACGGCTCTCCCGTCCGCGACAGACCGTGAGAAGAATTCGGGTACCGAACCATCTCCACCGGCACGTCCAGGTTCTTCAGGGCCATGAACCATTGCTCGGCGTCCCCGATGGGTGTCCTGTAGTCGTTTTCGCTATGGATGATGAGCGTGGGAGCCGTGACATTCTCGACGTAGGAGATGGGGGACAGCCGGCGATACAGATCCCGCCGCTCCCACGGAGCGCCGAAGAACTCGTACTCGGTCAACGCTTGGGCATCGGAGGATCCCCACCAACTCTCCCAATTGGCGATGGACCGAGAGGTGACAGCGGCCTGGAAGCGATCGGTGGTGGCCGTCAGCCAGTTGGTCATGAAGCCGCCGTAACTTCCACCGGAGACGCCCAACCGCGTGGTGTCGGCCTCCGGGTACCGCGTCAACGCAGCGTCAACGCCGGTCAGAAAATCTTGGCTGTCCATGACGCCCCACTGACCCCGGGTGGCATACCTGAACTCGTGACCATAACCGCTCGACCCACGCGGATTGGTGTAGAGCACGAAGAAACCCGCGGCGGAAAGCACATGGAACGTCGGAAAAAACGTGTTACCATAGGCACCGTGCGGCCCGCCGTGAATCTTCAGAATCAAGGGGTACTTTCTACCAGAAGTGTGGCCAACCGGCTTGATGACCCACCCCTCCACCTCGACACTGTCACCGACCAACCACGTCAGCCGCTCGGGAGGCACCAGGGTAATACCTTCCATCCAGCCCCGGTTGAATTCGGTCGCCTGTCGCTCAGCGGTACCGTCGCCTCGGGCCACGTACAGTTCGGTGGGGGAGACCGCGTCGGTGGCGGCATAGGCCATGACATGGCCGCGGTCGGATAACGAAACACTGGTGAGCCTTCGGTCGCCCTCGGTCACCTGAACGACCGGGCCACCCACGGCCGGGACCCTGAAGAGATGGCGATTCCCACCCACCGCGGCCGAGAACAGAATTGCGGTTCCATCGGCCGACCACTCAGGGGCCCCGGGTACGAGGTCCCAGCCCTCGGTGAGATTGACGGGCTCCGTTTCGAAACCACCGCCGCCACCGACATCCACAATCATCAGATCCTGCTCCGCCCCACGCCCCGCGGTGAAGATGAAGGCCAAGCGTGTGCCGTCAGGCGAGGGTGATGGCAAGGTTGCGGAGCCCGGCTCCGGCGTGAGGTTCGTGACGGAGCCGTCGGTCACGCGAACCGCCCAAATGTCCCGGGTAAGCCCATCGGTGGACTCATCGCGCTGGTTCTCGTCTCCGGAAAAGTAGATGGTACGCCCATCGGACGACCAATGAACGGCGGATTTGTCGAAAGCGAGCTGCGTCAGTCTTCTCGGCACGCCTCCCTCGGCCGATACCAAGTAGAGGTCAGGGGACTCATTGACCGAGAAGTGGGGACGCAGGGGGAGTGTACCGTCGGCCTTGTACCGGGTCGACGTAATAACACGCCCAAAGAAGCGGTCCCGGTCCAGCGTATTGGAGAGCGCGTCGGGAGCGATCCAGCCGTCGCGCTCGCCAGCCTCCGTCCCCTCGGCAAGAGCGAGGTACGCGATCCACTCCCCATCCGCCGACCAGACCGGAGCCCCCCGGACCCCCGCGACCTGGAAAGCCTCTCCACCAAGGCCCGAGACCCGGACAAACCAGGTCGAGTTTTCGTTGTCCCCGCGCTGTGACGTGAAGGAAAGGAGCGACCCGTCTGGTGACCACCTTGGACCGTACGAGTCCCCTGAAGGCGCAGTGAAGCGATAAGGGTCACCCGCTGGACGTCCGTTCTCGAGCGCCTGCATCCAGATCTCGCGCTGGCGGCGATTCTCCTCCTCGAGAATCCGAGTCACGGTGAACGCGACGAGGTCGCCTTCGGGCGAGACCGCAACCTCATCCACGGTGACCAGGTCATAGTAGTCGGCTGGCTGGAGCCCGCGCCGCTGTGCCGAGGCGGGCCCGGGCATGGCTGCCAAAAGCACCCACGCCGCGCCTAACCATCCGCACGTTTTTGCCGATTTCACCTTCACGCTCGTCTCCGTGGCACTGGGCTTGGCGCCCGCCGCGCCCGATCCGACCGATGCCCGTGCAAAGGTATGGGGGATAGGAACTTGCCTCAAGGCGGACGCTGCCGGATTCTGACGGTCCCCGCGCCTGCCATTTGCAAGGTCGATGCCAGAGCCCCCGTAGCTTCACGCTTCGGTGGTGGACCCCCGAACCGAAGCGGCGGTATCAGACCCGTCCCCTTGGTACCCGATCATGGATGGGAGGAGTTTGTGGTGATGGCCGGTCACGGGACCGATTCAGGCGTACGCATCACAACGCTACGGACGCTCTTGCACGGCGTTCGGACCTGGTTCCCAGTTGCCACGTTTTTATTCGTTCTCGGGCTGGTCCCGCCCACCCCGCTAACGGGCCAGGCGATCTCGGGAATCGTGGTCCAGGCCGGGACGGGAATTCCCATCCAAGGAGCCTCTGTCATACTCCTCAATCGCGCCGGCGAGCGCCTCGACTGGCGCCTGACGAACGTGGAGGGGCGGTTCGAATTCAGGATGTCAGGACCCGGAACCTACCGGGTCCAAGCGGAGAGAATCGGCCACGCACGCGTTCTGTCCGATCCCATCCCGATCGACCGTGGCGTGACCGTCGTGTACACGCTGGAGGCTCCCATAGAGCCCGTCATACTGGAGGGGATCCGAGTGGCGAGCAGCCGCCGCTGTGAAGTCCGTCCGGGCCAGGGCGCTTCCACCGCCACCGTGTGGGAAGAGGCGCGCAAGGCCTTGGAGGCAACCTCACAGACCAGCAGGCTGGGCGTCTATCAGTACGTGATCCGCCGTCATGAACGGGAATTGGATGCTCGCGGCCGCCGGGTAAGAAGCGAGCAAAGCCAAATCCAAAGCCAGCTGCTGACGATCCCCTTCCGCAGCCTGAACGTCGAGGATCTCATCGACCGGGGATTCGTGCACTCCGGACCCGACGGAAACACGTACTACGCACCCGACGCCGACGTTCTCCTTTCGGACCCATTCCTCGACACCCACTGCATGAGGTTGGCCGAGGGAGAAGATGAGGCGGCGGGCCTGATCGGCTTGTCGTTCGAGCCCACTGAGGATCGCGGCGTCCCCGATATCAGTGGCGTGTTATGGTTGGATCCGGACGATGCGCAGCTTCAATGGCTGGATTTTCGGTACGAGTTCCTGGACGTTCCCAACTCCGAGAGGCTCGGGGGACGGATTCGGTTCCACGGCCTTCCCGACGGCGGATGGATCGTTCGTGAGTGGTATATCCGCATGCCACGCCTGGAGACCACAGTCCTGCACACGGGCCGTCGCGTTCGAGCGCGGCTCGTCGGCCTCAAGGAGGAGGGCGGCTTGGTCCTACGGGTCACCAACCTACGGGGTGATCTCGTACACGAAGCGGGGGCGGATGTCATCGATGAACTCGGGCTCGATGCGGTCGCCTTCCTGGACGACCGCACACCACTCACGACCGACGAGGACGGGCGTGTGCGGATCACCTCACTGATGGACGGGAACTTCAACTCGAGGGTGTTTCGCCCCGCCGAGGAGTGCAATCCGGACAAACTTCCGCGGGGGTTTGGATATCTAGGCATCCTCGCGGGTTTTGTCCTTCAGGAAAACGGTGATCCGGCACCCGGTGCCGTCATCTCGGTCGCGTGGCCGGAGGTAACCGAGACTGCGGGGGGCTGGATAACGACCCCCAGGGTGCTCACGGTGTCGCGTCTACCCGACGACGGATTCTTTTTTGTGTGCGGCGTGCCGAGGGGCCAGCCGGTTGATATCACGGTACAGTGGAACGGTATCGAGTCGCTGCCCGAGCGATTCCGCCTTTTGCGGACGCAGCGCCTCTCGCAAAAGGACATCACGATCCGGAGAGACCCCCTCCGAAGAGACCGCTGAGGTCGGAACCTGGGACCCACCCAGCCGACTCGGGTCCGACCCCTGGCCCTTTCGACCGTGCCAGGGTAGCGTGTGGCCTTCTTTTTGGTCGAAGTAGCTGTGAAATTCTCTGGATCGTAGAAGAGGTCCAAAAAAACCGCGGCTGAAACACCACGGGATACGAGGAAACTTGATGATGATGACACCGGTTCGCGTAAACATCACTCACTGTGCGCTGACCCTTCTGATGGCCATCGCGATGGTG
>Ga0209980_10001938_pt1 | contig 11368 bp, 6 predicted proteins | sample CR02metaG_FD_183611 | JGI IMG/M metagenome (GOLD analysis project Ga0209980, IMG submission 183611) | Deep subsurface microbial communities from Mariana Trench to uncover new lineages of life (NeLLi) - CR02 metaG (SPAdes) (version 2) | ecosystem: Environmental > Aquatic > Marine > Ocean trench >... | reverse complement strand
AACCGATCGGCAAAGTCAAAACTACGCCGGGCCAGATCAAAGGACGAGTTCATATCGTGAGGGATTAAAATGATATGGCGGGTATCTCCATGGGAAGAGGTGTACATCGCTTGAATGTCGGCCTGTTGGGTCCGCGTAGGAAGTCCGGTAGATGGACCACCGCGTTGGATGATAAAAAAGACGCTGGGTATCTCGGCAAAGTACGATAGACCGATCATCTCTCCCATGAGCGAGAGTCCCGGACCAGAAGTGCAGGTCGTAGCGCGAGCCCCGGCCCAACTGGCCCCTACCAGCATCCCCGCAGCACCAATTTCATCTTCCGCCTGGATAACGGCGTAAGTCGCCTTGCCGTCTTTGGTCTTGCGCAGACGGGGTAGAAAGTACTCCAAGGCTTCAGCCAGCGAACTGGAGGGGGTGATGGGATACCAGGATACGAACGAAACCCCGCCGTAGATTGCCCCAAGGGCACACGCCGTGTTTCCCTCCGTGACAATTTTCCCCTTATTCCCGTCAGGTATCACCTCCAATCGGGCAATATCCTGTTCCAGTCCGTTTTCCTTCATGTGCTTATAGCCCAGCTCGATGCAGACAAGGTTGGACTCAATGACCGCGGGCTTGTTACCAAAAGTATCCCGGAGGACCTCTTCGATCACGCTCATGTCGATGCCAAATAAATAGGCCAGCGCCCCCACGTAAACCATGTTTCTCTGCTTTGTCCTCAGTGGTCCGGCCTCAACGTGCTGCTGGACTAGTTTGTTCGCCGGCACTCCCAAATACTGGACCCCATCTCTTTTCAGGTGAGAAGGAAGGGACTTCGAGTCATCATAGAGTATGATCCCGCCCTCTCTAACACGATAAATATCCTTCGCCGTCGTGGCATCATTGAACATCACCATCACGTCAATCACGTCCTTGCGGCCAAGATAGCCATCGCCCGAGGCCCGGACCTGGTACCATGTGGGTAAGCCTTGAATATTAGAGGGGAACATGTTTTTTGCGGAGCAGGGAATACCCATTTTGAAGATGGACTTAAAAAGGACGTTGTTTGAAGAGGCACTTCCCGAGCCATTCTCCGTTGCTATACAGATATTGAGATCGTTGATTGCAGGCATTCGTAGACTCCCGATGATGTGGTAATTTCTACGCTTAAGCAGTGATCCAAATTAACATAATAAGTCAAAAAAACAAGGCTGTTAGACTCCTCCGCTTCGATTCATCCTCTCTCTATCACCAGCGATCCCTTGAGGTTAAGAAAAAAGAAATAACTAATGATAATGCGGGATGAGCGTTATCCCGGGGTATAGTGTTCCTCGGACTCCCAGTGTTCTTCTATTTCCTTCCATGCCTTTCGGACACTTTCATCCACATCCAATGCCTTAGCGTACTTCAAGACGCCACCCATGGACACAAAGCCGACCAGGTCCCGTCCGTCCCCCTGGATTGGCATATTCCGAAATCCGCATTTGTACATTTCGGCCAACACATCCCCGATCAGAGAGGAGTGCGCCATGGTTATGGGATCGGCAGTCATAACCTCTCTGATTGAAGACTTCCTAGTGTCGATATCTTTCACAGCCACCCGTGTCAAAACGTCTCGCTCGGTAAAAATCCCCTTAGGCTCTCCGTTGCTCAACACAAAGACGCAACCTGTGTCCTTTTTAATCATGACTTCAATGGTGTCGTATATCGACTGAGAGGATTCTACCGTGATGAGATTCCTGGACATAATTTTGCCAATGGTCTGGTTCTCCTCGAGGTCGTGCCCCAGATTCACTGCGAGCCTGAGGATGCGGTGCATAGAGACCAGCCCAACCATCGTCCTCTTATCTCCGCGGACGAGCAAGTGCCGGAATTTACCTTTGTACATTTTTCCCAACACTTCGACGATTGACGCCTCTTCATGTACCGCACGGATCGGAGCCGTCATTACTTTATTAATGCTGGTTTTTTTGGCATCCAATTTCTTGTTGACGACGCGCTTCAGGACATCCTGCTCGGTGAAGATACCCACTGGCACCTGTTTTTCAGTAACAATCACACGCCCTACCCTCTTCGCCACCATCATTTCCATCGCGTCAAATATACTAACCGTCACCGCGACGGTATTGACATCCCTGATCATGATCTCTTTGACTTTATTGGACAACATAGGCCACCTCCTAGTCGGAAGACCTCCCCGGTGTAAGGGAAAATCCCATCAGAGATTAGACTTAAACACAGTATCCCTCCATTCAAACTCAGGTGCAAGCTGGCAAGCTGGACCAAAAACCGCGGAAAATAAGTCCAAAACACTGAAAGGGAAGCCGATTGCGTAGCTGAGAGAAGCATACTAAAGTTAACCAAGTTATATCGACCACGAGATTTGAACCCCGTGGTCGGTCAAAGGGAAGAGCTACCGCTTCTCCCCCCTGCGGAATAATAGACCGCGACTTCACGGGGGAACCCCCATCGGATTTGTCCCCTCGGCAAACCGCAGGGTTACCTAAATAATCTACTGGTATGGGTAGAACTGTGTTTGGACTCTTCGCCTAATTTTCTTCTATAGAACACGTGGTTGCTGGTTTATTTCTAACTTTTTTCTTCCTCGAGCTTCTCATCGAGCTCACCCTGAACGAGAAAAATATTTCGTATGTCCACCGACAGTGGTCCGGCAAAGAAGTCCCCGATCTGTTCCGCAGCAAGCTCGGGCCAGAAGATTTTGATAAATCTGGCGCGTATACACTGGCCAAGGGTCGTTTCCAGCGTTGGGCCGAACTCTACAGCGCTCTAGTAATGCTCTTCGTACTATTTGGTGGTGTGCTGCCCCTGCTCGAACATTACTCACAGAGTCTCGGGGGGTACCTCCCACCAAGTACGCAGGCCACAGGGATTTTGTTCTGCCTTGCCACTGGATTTATGCTATCCGCCCTGGGCCTTCCCACCGACCTCTACTCCACCTTCGTGATCGAAGAGCGCTTTGGCTTTAACAAGACAACACTCAAACTCTATCTCATCGATAAGATCAAGGCCCTCCTTCTGGGAGTCTTTATCGGCATCCCGTTTCTCTTTGGGGTGCTATGGCTGATGCAAGCTGCAGGTCATTTGTGGTGGGCCTGGGCCTTTTTCTTTATTTTCAGCTTTCAATTCCTAATCATGATCGCCTATCCTACGATCATCGCGCCGTTGTTCAATAAATTCGAGCCTCTAAAAGAAGATAAACTGACCGAACAGATCTCAGCGTTAGCCCATCAGGTAGGACTAAAAACCAGCGGGATCTTCACCATGGACGGTTCGAGGCGCTCCAGCCACTCCAATGCCTATTTCACCGGAATGGGGAAGGTAAAAAGGATTGTTCTCTTCGACACGCTTTTAAAGCACCTTACCACCGAACAGTTACTAGCCGTTTTGGCGCACGAGATGGGTCACTATAAGATGAAACACGTCCGGAGGATGCTGGTCGTGAGTGCTGTCCTACTTTTGCTGGGCCTCTACATTCTGGGCCTGCTTTTGGAATATGAGCCACTGTTCCTGACCTTTGGCCTGGAAACGCCGAGCGCCCACGGGGCACTGGTCCTCTTTGCCCTGCTTTCGGGTCCCTTTACCTTTTATCTGAACCCCCTACTCAACTTTATATCCCGCAAGCATGAATACGAGGCCGACCGTTTTGCTGTAGAGGCGCTAAAGGACGGAAAACCGATAGAAGAAGCCCTGATCCAGTTGACAGTCAAAAACCTGTCCAACCTGACCCCTCACCCTTGGTACTCGGCCTATCACTACTCCCACCCCAGCCCGGCGGAGCGCATCCATGCCATACGCCACAACTTGTCGTCACTGCCTCGCAAGGGCGAGGACCCAACCCACCTGTCCCCGAATTCTTGACGCCGGCGGCACTTGAGGTGTATCCATACTTAAACAATAGGGTTCGGGTCGGACCATGCGAACTAATTGATATTACGTTGGGATATCATTACAATGAGCCAAATTTAGAGCCTAGAATGGCAATTTTGATAGCAAAAGCGCAGGGCTATACAGATATTATTTAGGTTGATTAAATCCCGATAGCTGAAAATTATGCGTTTAGAAAGTAAGTGGCTCCTTATAATTGTGGTTTTGACCCTAAAAATGCCACTTTAAACCATGAAAACACTTAAATATGGAATGAATTCATCTAGACATCAACGTGATAGCTTCGCCCGAGCCCGACAAACCGACAAACGCCGACAAACTCAACACACGATGCGATTTTTATCAGGAGGGACATTATTAGGAGATGGGTGAAACCCGAGTCGATCTGCTGCACCTTCTGGAGGACTTACGCGACGCTTATCCGGGTTCCATTGAGGAGACCATTCTCACAGAGATCGTTGCCAATGCTCTGGATTCGGGTGCCTCGCAGATCACCTTCGAATCTGACCCGACGCTTAGTACCCTGACAACAGTGGACAATGGCTCCGGGATGCGCCGTCGGGAGTTGGCGCGCTACCACGATATCGCCGCCAGCACGAAAACGCGCGGTCAGGGCATCGGCTTTGCCGGCATCGGCATCAAGCTTGGGCTTTTGGTTTGCGAGGAGGTATTGACTGAGACACAGCGGGGGAAAAGCCATGTTGCGACTTCCTGGCGCATGGCGTCACGCCATAGGGCGCCTTGGAAGTGGGTCCCGCCTCCTGGCATGACACTCGAACAGGGGACGGCTGTCCGCCTCAAAGTTCACAACACGCTGTCTCCCTTACTGGACCCTGGTTTTCTCGAAGCGAGCATACGCCGCCATTATCAGCCTTTGCTCGATCCGACCTTTGATGAATTTCTCGCCGCCCATTATCCCAAAAGTGTCGCGATCTACGTCAACGGCCGCCGCTTAGAGAAACAACGTTGGGAGGCTCCGACTCAGGGGCTGTTGGAAATTCGCTTGATGCGCAAACGCAAGCCTTCGGCTTTCGGCTATATGATCCGTGAAAAGTTCGCTATCCCTGAAGAACGGCGCGGCCTTTCGATCAGCACATACGGCAAAGTGATTCGCAGGGGATGGGATTGGCTCGGGCTTACGCCCTCGGATCCGGAAGCGGTGGGTGGCTTGATCGAGGTGCCGGAATTGGCGGCTTGTTTGACCCTCAACAAAGGAGATTTTATTCGCGTCGGGACGCGCGGCGGCACCTACCTTGCTTTCCGCAAAGCCATTCAGGAAGCGGTGTCGAAACAGCTCGCCGCCTGGGGTGATGCGCGAGAATCGAAGGAATATCAGCGTCCAAAGGAAGTTCGCCCCTTGCAGAAGGATTTGGTGCGCGTCCTCGAAGAGCTTGCCACTGAGTTTCCACTACTGACTTCCCTCGTGGAGCAGCACTCCGGCGGCCAAAAAAAACTTCCTCTCGGATCGAGCGGGAGAGTCACGGATCCGCGCTCGCTCGTAACAGCGTCTGTCATAGTACAGGCGGAGGCGGACAAGAACACGGAGGAGGCAACGAAAGCGCCGGTTAAACAGCCAACCGGCGAAGAGCCGAAAGATGCCGGACCGGCCCATGCTTTTTCAACTCCGGACCACAACCTGCAATTACCGGGCAAAGGCCGCGCGCGAAAGCCTGCGCACTACGGGCTCGATATCCAGTTTGAAGACCGTCATGACGACATGCAGCTCGGGCGGTTGGTTGAATCCACCGTCTGGGTCAACCTCTCCCATCCGGCTTACCGCCGGGCACTGGCCTCCCGCTCCATCGGGTATCATATCGTCCTGGCAGTAGCGATGGCACTAGCCCCGCTGGCCGCAGAGTCGGCCAACGAACATGGATTTATCACAGCTTTTCTCTCCCGGTGGGGCGAAGCACTCGATCAGCCCGCCTCCCGTTAGTTAACCCCGATCCGAAATAATAATCGAGGCGTTTCTGGTGTTGAGCGGCTTAGGACACTAGTTGCCGGCATTTTGATCGTCGGACTACAACTACACTAAAGGTGAGTTGCTGATTCATGCTTGAAACAGGTATTTGTCGCGGTCTGATGCTCATCAGGGAAGATTTCTTCTCTTCGAGAACCTCAGGGCCGTGAGACTGTCGAACCGGGGACTGATTAATTTCGGGTCGGGGTTAATTGTTGGTCGGGTCGCTGGATTCCAAGCCTAGCTGCATACTCCTGAATTAAGCTGATTCCATTACAAGTATATTTGGTCAATGTTTGTCGGCAAAAGGGTGCCCACGGGATGCTTGATAATAGTCCGTTATCGGATTTTGTCGCATTCAGAATGGCGGGTGGACCGCCAGTTTGCCTTTCCGGCAACCGCTTGGGTCCACCAAAAGGTCGGCAACGGGTGGCCGTTCCAGGAATTCCTCGATTCTTGGTCACCACTCTTCAAAAACAGATTCCTATCATTAACCCCGATCCGAAATTAATCAGTCCTAAAAATCCTCACTAATGCACATCAGGCCGCAACTAATACCTGTTTGTAGTGCGAACCGGCAACTCACCTCCAGTATAGATGCAGACCGAATATCATAATGTCGCTAATTGCTGCCATATGTTGCTCCAAACGGGGTATGCCTCGATTTTTTCTACGGATCGGGGTTAATTTTAGGCAAACAAGCTAGAGCTTTATATCTTTGAGGGTTCGCTATAGGACATGCGTTTTGGTGATTTTGATCTCTCAGTCTTCAAGGACTGAGCCTTCTACCTCCAAATCCTCATTAGGCCTCGCATCGACCTTGTCTCAATAATTTCTATTTTTTCCCAAAATCAAGAAACCCGCCTGGGGAAATTCAGCCCGGGCCAATAGAATACGCATAAGCCACAGGAATCATCACTAGTAAACCTAGCCCCAGTTGCTGGGATCACCTCACAACAACATCATCATCACGCGTGAGGAAAACATCCGCCGTGCCTGCTTCAGCGGATGCTCAATGCGCTGCACCCAGCGAAGAATCTAAGGTTTTTTATCAACCCGTTGGCTCTCTCCTTGACGCCGGACTCTCTTCAGGTGTATCCATCTTAAACAATTGATCTAATTCCTAGTTTGACGAAAAATCATGGAACAACTTAAAAATTGGGATCAAGAGACCGACATTGTAGTGGTGGGATATGGTCTTGCCGGCGGGGTTTGTGCCATTACGGTGCATGACGCCGGCGCCAGTGTTCTATTGCTGGAAAAGATGCCCAACCCGGGCGGTATTTCCATTCTCTCCGGCGGAGGGGTGGGGATAGCCCATGACGCTGAGGGGGCCTTTCGCTATCTCAAACGGACCTGCAAAGGGACAACGCCGGATGACGTGCTCTGGCCGTTGGCCAAAGGGATGACAGAAATTCTCGGATGGGTCGGGGAGATGGCCAAAGTAAGCGGAACGGAACCTGACAAAAGCGAAACTCGCGGGTCCGGCACGTATCCCTTTCCCGGGACCGATTCTATGGATTCCATAAAGCTCAAAGATTTTCCTGCTTATTCCACCTTTCCCTGGGCTCAGGGGTTAAGGGGAGGGGCACGGCTGTTCAAAATCATTTTCGACAACATCGAACTGAGAAAAATTCCGGTCATGCTCGCTACACCGATCACAAGGCTGATCACAAATTCAGACGGCCATGTAACAGGTGTGTCGGCCCTAAAAGACGGGCAGGAGATCAGAATCAAGGCTCGAAGGGGAGTTGTTCTTGCTTGTGGTGGCTTTGAAAACAACAGTGAAATGAAGCTTCAGTACTTTGAGCTTCAACCCGTCTATCCGGTCTATCTGGGCAACACCGGCGACGGGATCCTGATGGCACAAAAAATTGGCGCTGACCTTTGGCACATGTGGCACTTCCACGGTGGATACGGTTTCAAGTATCCCGAGTTTCCATTCGCCATCAGGCATGTCTGGGCCGGTCCCCGAAAAAATAACCGCAAGATGATTTGGATCGCCCTGGATCGGTATGCCAAGCGATTCATGAACGAGTACCCCCCAGCCCCCCAGGACACAGGGGCACGGCCTCTGGAGTATTACGATCCAGATATTCAAGACTATCCGCGTGTCCCATGCACTCTCATCTTTGACGAAGAAGGGAGAAAAATAGGGCCCGTAGCCATGGTCATTGTGAACGACCAGAGGTACCACTACCAATGGAGCGAGGACAACACCGCTGAGATCAAAAAAGGATGGATCCAGAGGGGAGAAACACTGGAGGAGATCGCGGAAAAGATCAAAGCCCCAAAGGAGGCCCTCATATCTACGGTGAAAAGATGGAACCACAATTGTGCGCAGGGTTCTGATCGTGACTTCAAGCGCCCCTCCCAAACCATGATGCCCATTGCCACTCCCCCCTATTACGCCATGGAGTCCTGGCCCATCGTATCCAACACCCAAGGTGGGTTGGTGCACGACACAACCCAGCGTGTCCTGGACCCGATGGGACAACCGATCCCACATCTATACGCAGCCGGCGAGATAAGCTCCATATTTGGCCACCTCTATCTAGAAGCGGGAAACATCACAGAGGCCTTCATCGGCGGGCGTATCGCGGGCCAGAACGTCTTCCGGGAAGAGCCCCTGAATTAACTCGAAAGGGCTCTTCCGGGGCCTTTTTTTTCTTGGATCCAGCATAGATCAATAGGCATAGGCCGAAGCAAAAAGTCGAAAAGTGAAGAAGAGAGTTCATGACCCTCATTCTTAATAATGATGATGTCAAGAAGGCCCTCGACAAGGAGGATTGCCTCCAGGCTATGGATGAAGCCTATCGCGAGCTTCCTGTGGGACGAGCAGTCAACCGCCCCACCAGTCATATCTACACTGCCCATTCCCTCCCCCAGGCGACTTATAGTTTCAAGTCTGTGGAGGGGGCAGTACAGAAATTCGGAATCCTGGCACTGCGCATCACCTCCGACATCGTTCGAGAGGAGAAATATGACGGCTCAACCCGTCTGGAAAAACTTCCTCTGGCAGGCAAAGGACAGTACCTTGGCCTTGTTCAACTATTCAGTATTGAGAATGGAGAGCTCCTGGCAATCATGCCCGATGGGTTGATTCAGCAAACCAGGGTCGCAGTGACCAGCGCCCTGGCGGCAAGGGCGCTGTGTCGTGAAAATGCCACGACCCTGGGTCTCCTCGGATCGGGAGGACAGGCCCGTTCTCATCTCCGCTTTCTGACTTCCGTTCGCCCGATCCAAAAGGTAAAGGTCTTCAGCCCCAATCCAGATCACCGAAATACCTTTGCCGCTGAAATGGAAAAAGAGATGGAAATTCCAGTGGAAGCGGTGGACAGCGTAGAGAGTGCCGTGAAAGGTTGCGATCTTGTCTGCAGCGCTACCAACTCATCTCGCCCCATGATGACAGGTGCATTGCTTGAGCCAGGAGTGCACTACAATGCGATTCGAGAGTTCGAGGTCGACGAATCGGTCTTTGAAAAAAGCCATGTGATTGCCATTCACACTCGATACGGAGGGATTCAGCATTTTCTCCCCCCGGGTCTGAAAGAAGATCTTCCCGCGATCCGAAGAGAAAAGCCGCGTGACTGGAGCCGTTATCCCGAGATCAGTGATTTTCTGATTGGCAGGGCCACCGGCCGCACCACCGATCAACAGATCACCTTCTTTCTGAACAACGTGGGAACCGGGGTGCAATTCGCCTCCATGGGGTATTGTGTGTACCGTAGAGCGAAGCAGGCCGGGATGGGGCGGGAAATCCCCACCGAATGGTTCCTCCAGGACATCAAGCCATAAGGTATAGTGATCAGGCCTAACGCGGTGTAGGTTCTACATAGAGAAAGAGAATGGTATGTTAGCGGACTCAGAACCTTTTTCACTCTACATCCACATTCCCTACTGCATTAGCAAGTGTCCTTACTGTGATTTCAACTCTCATGTCGTGCCGGTGATCCCTGAGACCAATTACACGGAGGCATTGAAGAATGAACTGGACACCTACGCCACTAAAGAATACTGGAACGGCAGAACGCTAAAGAGCATCTTCTTCGGTGGGGGCACCCCCTCCACGTTCAATCCAAAAAGCATCTCTGAAATTTTACAGAAGGCAGAGTCCTTATTTCCTTTTGAACGGGACATTGAAATTACCCTTGAGGCCAATCCCGGGACGGTGGACAGTAAAAACTTTTCAGGCTATCGGGCATGCGGGGTCAATCGAATCAGTATCGGCGCCCAGTCCTTTCAGCCACATCTTCTCAAGTTCCTTGGTCGTGTCCACTCGCCCGAAGAGACCCGTCAGGCCTTAAGGATTATCCGGCAGGCCGGATTCGAGAATTTCAGTCTGGACCTCATCTATGCGAGCCCTGGCCAATCCCTATCGGATCTAAAGGCCGACCTGAGCGAGGCCCTGAGCTTTCATCCTCCCCACCTCTCTGCATACAACCTCACCTTTGAGGAGGGGACTCCCTTTTACCGGAAATATCGCGCCGGAAAAATCCGCCCACTGCCAGAGGAGGAAGAGATCTCCATGGCGGAGATGATCGAAGAGACGCTTGCAGGGGAATGCCTGGAGCGTTATGAAATTTCTAACTATGCCCGAGGCGAGTTTCAATCGCGCCACAACCTCAACTACTGGCAAGGAGGGGAATACCTGGGAATTGGGGCCGGGGCACACAGCTACAAGCAAATCGGCGACAACGACCTTCTGGGGCACAGGTGGCATAACGAGGAGAATCCCGGCTGCTACATGGAGAAAATCGAGCATGAGGGGCAGGCCGTCAATGGAGAGGAAAAAGCCGACTCTCAGAAGGCCGCAGGGGAATTTATGTTTCTGGGCCTGAGAATGACAAGGGGAATTTCAGTTGCGGCCTTCTCGCGCCGATTTGGGACAAACCCCGATGAGTTCTATCCTCAGATCAGAGATTGGGTAGAAGGAGGGTTGATGGAAGAGAAAGATGGCCAGCTAAAACTCACTCCTCGTGGGCTTATGGTCGCCAACTCTATCTTCGTTAACTTCGTTTAAAGATGAAGTAGCTGCTTAGGTGCATCTTTCCTGCCGTATTCAATAGTCAAAAACTCAAGCCTGCCTCTTGTCCCGAAATTAACAAAAGGCCCGCAATGTCCGAGGACACCGCGGGCTTTTTGTTGCTGGATCTTATGTGTTCCTTATTTTTTCTTTCCTTTCCCCTTTTTTGCTTCCGTTTTTGCTTTTGCAACCTCTGTCCCAACCTTTGCCTTCTCGACATCGGGTTTCACTTCATGGACGCTGATGTTTCCACCAGCAAGGGTCCCGCTGTATCCATACGTGAACGAGTTGTAGGTAATTTTGATGGAAAAGGTATCCTTTCCCTGACCTGGATTGCCATTATCCACTACTACGACCGTATAGGAGTATCCTTCTGTGCCATTGAGCAAACCCGAACCGGTGAATACGGCCTCGTTTCCGGTGACCACAAGGGTTGAAACTCCATTACCGTGGTAGTTCATGTTGCCATCGTGAGCGACAAATTGCAGTTGACCCTT
>Ga0209980_10001937_pt1 | contig 11370 bp, 9 predicted proteins | sample CR02metaG_FD_183611 | JGI IMG/M metagenome (GOLD analysis project Ga0209980, IMG submission 183611) | Deep subsurface microbial communities from Mariana Trench to uncover new lineages of life (NeLLi) - CR02 metaG (SPAdes) (version 2) | ecosystem: Environmental > Aquatic > Marine > Ocean trench >... | reverse complement strand
GGAGAAATATCCGAACTTGGCCGGACAGAAAGAAACATATCTAGGCAAGCAATTGCACGCGTTTAAGGCCAAAACGCGCGAGAACACGTTGATGAACGCCATTGCCGAACAATTGAGCGACGAGGACATCGGCGATCTCGCGGCTTTTTTCAGCAGCCAGCCCGGCGGCGACGGCAAGGCGAAATCCACATTGGTCGCGGCCATCAACAAGTCGCGAGTGACATTCCCGAAGGACTACAAGTCGACTTACACGAAATACACCACCATCAGTTTTGCAAAAAAAAAGCAGGTTCGATATTACTACGCCAACCCCATTGCGGTTAAGGCGGCCAAAGCGCGCAAACCCTTGCCGAATGGCTCGAAGATCTTTGTTGAAGCCTTCAAGGTGAAGCTGGACGGCAATAAGATGCCAATTGAGGGAGCCGACGGTCATCTCGTCGCAGAAGGCGAAAATCCGGCGTTCTTTACGGCTATGGAAATCCAAGCTGGATGGGGGGACGATATCCCTGACCTTCTTCGCAATGGCGACTGGAATTACGCGGTGTTCTCAGGAACAGGCGAACTTAAAACGGCGGTGAATCAAGCCTCGTGCCTTGCTTGCCACAAACCCTTGGCGGATATCAGCTATGTCTTTTCGCTGCCGAGTCTGACAGACGCGATTACCAAGTAGGCTTCACCTAAGCCATTTCACGATCTTCACTTTCACGCCGGCCCTCGCGTCACAAGGAAGGTCGGCTTTTCTCTTATCCAGCCGAACCTTATCCCACAAGGCTGGAGCAGGTTCCACGCACGTGGAATCGCACCCGCCGACACGCCTTCACTCGTCCGGCATCTTGAGGGCGGCCAAAAAGGCGGACTGGGGGATCTCGACGTTGCCGAACTGGCGCATGCGCTTCTTGCCCTTCTTCTGCTTGTCCAAGAGCTTGCGTTTGCGGGTCACGTCGCCGCCGTAGCACTTGGCGGTCACGTCCTTGCGCAGCGCGCTCACGGTCTCGCGCGCGATCACCTTGCCGCCGATCGCCGCCTGGATCGCGATCTTGAACAGCTGGCGCGGGATCAGCTCCTTGAGCCGCTCGCACAGCGCCCGGCCGCGCGGGTCGGCCTGGGAGCGGTGCACGATCAACGAGAGCGAATCCACCGGCTCGCCGTTGACCAGGATCGAGACCTTGACCAGGTCGCCCTCATGGTAGCCCTCGAGCTGGTAGTCGAAGCTGGCGTAGCCGCGCGACACCGATTTGAGCCGGTCGTAGAAGTCGAACACCACCTCGTTCAGCGGCAGGCGGTAGACCACCATGGCCCGCGCCCCGGCGTAGGTCAGCTCGATCTGCTCGCCGCGCCGGTCCTCGCAGAGTTTGAGCACCGCGCCGAGGAACTCGTCGGGCACCATGATGGTGGCCTTGATCCAGGGCTCGGCGATGGACGCGATCCGGACCGGATCGGGCATGTCGGTGGGATTGTGCAGCTCCAGGGTCTCGCCTTTGTTGAGCGTGATGCGGTAGACCACGCTGGGCGCGGTGGTGATGAGATCCAGGTCGAACTCGCGGGTCAGCCGCTCCTGCACGATCTCCAGGTGCAGCAAGCCCAGGAAGCCGCAGCGGAAGCCGAAGCCGAGCGCCGCCGAGGACTCGGCCTCGTAGAGGAAGCTGGAATCGTTGAGCGCCAGCTTGGCGAGGGAATCGCGCAGGTCCTCGTAGTCGTTGGCGTCGGTCGGGAACAGGCCGCAGAACACCACCGGCACCGAGGGCGCGAAGCCGGCCAGGGCCTCGGCCGCGGGGCGCCGCTCCTCGGTGAGGGTGTCGCCGACCTCGCAGTCGGCGACCGACTTGATGCTGGCGGTCAGATAGCCGATCTCGCCGGGGCCGAGCGCGGCCACCTCGGTCATCTTGGGGGTGAACACGCCGACCCGGTCGATCAGGTGGCGGGCGCCGCTGCCCATCATGCGGACCTTCATGCCGGCCTTGAGGCTGCCGTCGACGACCCGGACCAGCACGATCACGCCCAGATAGGAGTCGTACCAGCTGTCGACCAGAAGCGCCTTGAGCGGCGCCGCCGCATCGCCCGTGGCCGGCGGCGGCAGGCGGGCGACCAGGGCCTCCAGCAGCTCGGGCACGCCCTGGCCGGTCTTGGCCGAGATCTCGAGCGCGTCGGCGGCGTCGAGGCCGATCACCTCCTCGATCTGCGCCTTGATGCGCTCGGGCTCGGCGGAAGCCAAGTCGACCTTGTTGAGCACGGGCACGATCTCGTGGTCGGCGTCGAGCGCCAGATAGACGTTGGCGAGCGTCTGGGCCTCGACCCCCTGGCTGGCGTCGACCAGCAGCAGCGAGCCCTCGCAGGCCGCCAGCGAGCGGCTGACCTCGTAGGAGAAGTCGACGTGGCCGGGGGTGTCGATCAGGTTGAGCACGTAAGTCTCGCCGTCCCGGGCCTGGTAGGTGAGGCGCACGGTCTGGGCCTTGATGGTGATGCCGCGCTCGCGCTCGAGATCCATGGAGTCGAGCACCTGCTCCCGCATCTCGCGCTCGGCGAGCCCGCCGCAGAGCTGGATCAGCCGGTCGGCCAGGGTCGATTTCCCGTGGTCGATATGGGCGATGATCGCGAAGTTGCGGATGTGGCTGCGGTCGGTCATGGGCGGGGCTGGCTATAGCACTGGGAGCGGGATGCGCCAAGGGGCCGAACGCGGGGGCTGCCGGGGGTCGCGGGGCGGCCCCGACTCGGCTAGGGTGGCTCCCCTTGTGAACCTGCGCTGGACCCGCGCCGAGCCTGGAGGAGGGCCTGCCCGTGACCCCCCTGACCGACGACCGACTAGCGAGCGAGCGGGGCATCCTGGCGCTGGTGGCGGGGGACTCCTGGATGATGGCGGCGCTCGGCGCCGTCGCCGGGCTCGGCCTGCCGGACTGCTGGATCGGGGCCGGGTTCCTGCGTGGGGCGGTCTGGGACCGGCTGCACGGCTACGGTTCGCGCACGCCGCTGGACGATATCGACGTGGTCTATTTCGATCCCGAGGCGCCGGACCCGGCCGCGGAGGTGGCCCTGGGGCGGCGCCTGGGCGCGCGCCTGTCGGGCCTGCCCTGGGAGGTCAAGAACCAGGCGCGCATGCACCTCAGGAACGGCGATGCGCCCTACGGCTCGTGCGCCGAGGCGCTGGCCCATTGGCTCGAGACCCCGACCGCGGTCGCGCTGCGCCTGAACCAAGCGGGCGGCCTGGAGTTGCTGGCCCCGCTCGGCACCGAGGATCTCCTCGGCCTGGTGGTCCGGCCGACCCCGCACGCGCGCGTGCACAAGCATCGGCTGGCGGCCTACCGCGCGCGGTTGGAGGCAAAGGACTGGCCGGCCAAATGGCCCAGGTTACGGGTGGTTTGGGAGTAACACCGTCAGGCGTCCATCGCCGCCCGAACCGCACGGTGCTCTCAATCTTGAGTTCCGCAATTTCTGCCAACAGTACGTCCCTATGTGCGCATGCGGAATGTATCTTTATAGGAGATTTCAGGTTTATTTTTACCCTCATTCCGTCTATGATGGACATAAACGGAATGAGGGAAGTTCTTATGTCTATAGCAGCATGGGGCCGATCCACGTTCGTCGTCGCTATCTTCGTGTCATTTTCGGCGTGTTCAGTCGCAGATTACGAAAAACCAATCAGCGACTTTGCCGACGCGACGACAGCTGCGGCAGAGGCGCTTGATTCTCTCGATCAGCAGATCACTACGTTGCACATAGCGGCGCTTAATGCTCAGGTCGTGGCCAACAAGAAAATAATCAAGTTCGATGACGGCGACTGCGAGAGCGATTCAACGAACTGCCGCCTCGTGGCCACCGACGTGATCAGCGATGAGAGCGAGCCCCTCACCCCTAAGGATACGATTGGTCGCTTGACCGCGCTATTGAGATCGATCCAGGCATATGCCCAGAACTTGACCGCTGTTGTGCGCGCCGACACAGCGGCAAAGGTTGAAATGCATACCAATTCGGCGCTCGGCAGCATCAATAACCTATCGGCAACGGTCGAAAAGTTTGGCGGGAACAAGGGTGTGGCGGTTTCGGACTACACGACCTCGTTCGGAAAGTTGGTCAATTGGGCTGTCGGCCAATACGTGGCCAAGGTAAAGCTGGACGCCCTCGGTCAGGCGACGAAACAGGCGCAGCCGGTGATCGAGAGGGCGAGCGAAATCTTCGAGGCCGCGGCTAAACTGATCTCTGTGCCGCATAGAATAAAGCTAAGCAATGCGGTAGACAATTCATTCCAAGCCTTCGACACAGCACACGATGAAAGCAGCCTAAACGACCTGATTGTAAAGGCGAAGGCCTATGACAGCTTCTTGCAGGCCAAACCCTCGGCGGTCTTTGTGAAGTTACGCGAAGCGCACGGAGCCCTGGCAGCAAAGCTGCAAGACGACGATTTATCCCTGAGCAATGTAGCGGGCAAGATCGGAGCCTACGTTGCCGAGGCCAAAACTTTGATGAAAATCGTGCGCGAACTTCGGGATGCCGGGAAAAAATAGGCGGAGGACAGAGCAATGACGAATGGTCGGATTGTGGATGAAATTGTAGCCTCCGTAGAAACGGCTCATGGTGAGCTCGGGAAGCTTGAGCGCGAGCTGCAAAAAGAGATTGATGAGATCCGGATATCCGCCGCTCGCGCCGGCCGATCTCCGAACCCAGAAGAGCTCATGCGGCTAAAGGAACTGCGTGCGGAGAAGGCCGAGGCGCGTCAAGTGCTCGCGGACCTGGTTTTTTTCAATCTAATACGGCTTAACGAGTCCGACGAAATCACGGAGCTGCAACGCAAGATGGACGGGATAAACAGCGCGCTCCGTGACGATCTAGAAGACCTCAAGCGCATCGAGCGGTACGCAGAGATTGCTGCGAAGGTCGCCGATGCTCTTGCCAAGGCAACGGAAAAACTGGCGTCCTTGGCGGCCGGCTCGCCCATCGGCTAAAGCTAAAAGGCGCGCCTTGTGGAGAATGCCCGTCGGCAAATCGAGGCGCGGCATCAGTTGCCCTACTGGCAGTCGTCATCTTGCTGGTGTCAAGCTACTTGAGTGTCCGGCCCTACCCCCTCAGCACGCCGCCGGTCGCCTTGTTCACTTGGGCCACGATCTTCTTGGCGACGGCGTCGATTTCGGCGTCGGTCATGGTCTTTTTGGTCGGCTGAAGGGTGACCGCGATGGCGAGCGACTTCTTGCCGTCTTCGATGCCCTTGCCGGCGTAGACGTCGAACAGCTCGACCCCGGTGATCAGCGCCTTGTCGGCGCTCCTTGCGGCGCGCAGGACCCTCTCGGCGGCCACGTCCGCATCGACCACGAAGGCGAAGTCGCGCAGGACCGCGTGCAGCGGCGCGAGCTCGAGCGCCGGGCGCAGCTTGCCGCCCTCCTTCTTGGCCTTGGGCAGGGGGATGTTGTCGAGGAACACCTCGAAGCCGGCGGCCGGCCCGCGCAGCTCGAAGCCGCGCAGGATCCGCGGGTGCAGCTCGCCGAAATGGGCCAGCACGTTGGGGCCCAGGCGGTACGTGCCCGAACGCCCCGGGTGGTACCACGCGGGCGCGGGCGTGGTGATCTGGAGCTTGTCGACCGGCGCGTTGCAGGCCGCCAACACGGCCCGCGCGTCGCCCTTGGCGTCATAGGCGTCGGCGCCGCGCGCGGGAGTCGCCCAATGGCGCGGGCTGGCGTTGCCGGCGCGCAGGCCGGCCGCGGCCCGGGCCTGGCCCTGGGGCGTCGCGTCGGCGTACTGCGGGCCGACCTCGAACAGGCCGACGTCGTCGAAGCCGCGATCGGCGTTGCGCGCGGCCGCCGCCACCAGCCCCGGCAGCACCGAGGGGCGCATCACGTCGAGGTCGCTGCTGATCGGGTTGACCAGGCGTACGCTCGCGCCGCCGCCGCCGAACAGCTCGGCCTGGCGGCCGGAGATGAAGGAGAAGGTCACCGCCTCCTCGAGGCCGCGCCGGGCGAGCGCCGTACGCGCCAGTGAAACGCGCCGCTGCGCCGGTGTCAGCACCGCGTGGGGCAGGTGATGGTCGCGCTCGAGCATGACCGTGGGGATGTCGTCGAAGCCGTGGATGCGCAGCACCTCCTCGACGATGCAGGCCTCACCCTCGACGTCGTTGCGCCAGCCGGGCACGGTGACCCGCAGAAGGTCACCGCTGCCGGCGACCTCGAAGCCCAGGCCGATCAGAATCCGGATCTGCTCCTCGATCGCCACCTCGAGCCCGCCCAACCGGGCGACCCGGGTCGGGCGGTGCTCGATCACGCGCCGGGCGCTGGGCAGCTCGCCGGCACTGACCACATGGCTGGCCTCGCCGCCGCAGAGCTCCCGTACCAGGCGCGCGGCCACCTCGACGCCCCAGACCGCGGACTGCGGGTCGAGGCCGCGCTCGAATCGGTAGCGGGCGTCGGATAGGATGCCGAGCTTGCGCCCGGTGGCGGCGACCCGCACCGGTTCGAACAGGGCGACCTCGAGGAACACGTTGGTGGTCGTCTCGGTGCAGCCCGACCGCTCGCCGCCCATGACCCCGCCGATGCCCTCCGGACCGTGCCTGTCGGCGATCACCACCATGTCGGGGTCGAGTTGGTAGCTCTCGCCGTCGAGCGCCAAGATCTCCTCGCCGGCGCGCGCCATGCGCATGGTCGGATCGCCGTTCACCTTGTCGGCGTCGAAGACGTGGAGCGGCCGGCCCAGGTCGTAGGTGACGTAGTTGGTGATGTCGACCAGCGCCGAGATCGGCCGCAGCCCGATGGCGCGCAGGCGCGCCTGCATCCAGGCCGGGCTGGGGCCGTTCTTGACGTTGCGAAAGTAGCGCCCGGCGACATAGGGGCAGGCGTCCTGGAGGTCCCCGGGAAGGTCGCGCTGCCAGGCGAGCGGGCTGTCGAAGCTGCCGGGCACCGGCGCGGCGTCGAACGGCTTGAGCGTCCCCAGGCCGGCCGCGGCCAGGTCGCGGGCGATGCCGCGCACCCCCAGGCAGTCGCCGCGGTTGGGCGTGATCGCGATGTCGATCACCGGGTCGTCGAGCCCCAGCAGCTCGGCGAAGGGGGTGCCCACGACCGCGTCCTCCGGCAGCTCGATGATGCCCTCGTGCTCGTCGGAGAGGCCCATCTCGCGTTCGGACACCAGCATGCCGTTGGAGGCCTCGCCGCGAATCTCGCCGGGCTTGAGCACCATGTCGGTGCCCGGGATGTAGGCGCCGGCGGGCGCGAACACGCCCTTCATGCCGCTGCGCGCGTTGGGCGCGCCGCAGACCACCTGGACCTCCGCCTCGCCGGTGTCGACGATGCAGACGCTGAGCCGGTCGGCGTTGGGGTGCGGGCGCGCCTCCTTGACGTAGGCGACCGTGAAGGCGGCGAGCTCGGCGGCCCGGTCCTCGACCGATTCCAACTCGAGGCCGATCATGGTGAGCCTGTCCACGATCTCCTGGAGCGGGGCCTCGGTCTCCAGGTGCTCCTTGAGCCACTTGAGGGTGAACTTCATGGCGCGGCCGTTACAACCCGCGCACCAGGCTCGGCATCTCGAGCGGCGGGAAGCCGTAGTGGCGGAGCCAGCGCAGGTCGGAATCGAAGAACGGCCTGAGGTCCGGCATGCCGTACTTGAGCATGGCGATGCGTTCGATCCCCATGCCGAAGGCGAAGCCCTGGTAGCGCGCCGGGTCGATGCCGCAGTTCTCCAGCACCTTGGGATGGACCATGCCGCAGCCCAGGATCTCGAGCCAGTCGCCGCCGTGGCCGATCTTGAGTTGGCCGCCGTCGCGGGTGCAGCCGATGTCCACTTCCGCGCTCGGCTCGGTGAACGGGAAGTAGCTGGGCCGGAACCGCACCGGCAGATCGTCGATGCCGAAGAAGGCGCGGCAGAACTCGATCAGTGTGCCCTTGAGGTGGCCCATATGGGCCGCCCGGTCGACCACCAGGCCCTCGACCTGGTGGAACATGGGCGAGTGGGTGGCGTCCGAATCGGCGCGGAAGGTGCGCCCGGGCACGATGATCCGGATCGGCGGCTCGGTTTCGAGCATGGTGCGGATCTGGACCGGCGAGGTGTGGGTGCGCAGCACCATGCGGCTGCCGTCGGCCAGCGCCGGCAGATAGAAGGTATCGTGCTCCTGGCGCGCCGGGTGCTCGGGCGGGATGTTGAGCGCCGTGAAGTTGTGGAAATCGTCCTCGATGTCCGGGCCCTCGGCGACGGTGAAGCCCATCTCGCCGAAGATCGCGACCAGTTCTTCCAGAGTCTGGCTGATCGGGTGGATGTGCCCGCTGGCGTCGGGCCGCGCCGGCAGGGTCACGTCGACCCGCTCCTCGGCCAGGCGCGTCTCGAGCTCGGCCTCGGCGAACGCCGCCTTGCGCGCCTCGATCGCCTCGGCGACCGCGCCCTTGAGCTGGTTGAGCGCCTGGCCGGCGGCCTTGCGCGCGTCGGGATCGAGGCCGCCGAGCGCCTTCATCCGCCCGGTGATCGTGCCCTTCTTGCCGAGCGCGGAGACCCGCAGGGCTTCCAGCGCCGCCATGTCGCCGGCCGCCGCCACGGCCGACATCGTGTCGTCTTTCAGCTTCTGGAGGTCATCGCTCATGGGCGGTTCCCGGGCGCCCCTGGGTCGTCGGGGTCAGGCGCTGGCCATGGGTCGCGGGCGGGCTCAGTCGAGCGCCGCCTGCGCCTTCTCGGCGATGGTCCTGAAGGCCTCCGGCTCGCGCACGGCCAAGTCCGACAGCACCTTGCGGTCGATCTCGATGCCGGCCCGCTTGATCCCGTTCATGAACTGGGAATAGGTCAGGCCGTGCTCGCGGGCGCCCGCGTTGATGCGCTGGATCCACAGGGCGCGGAAGGTGCGCTTGCGCACGCGGCGGTCGCGGTAGGCGTATTGCAGCCCTTTTTCGACCCGCTCGATCGCGGCGCGGAACACGTTCTTGTTGCGGCCGCGGTAGCCTTTGGCCTGCTTGATGACTTTCTTGTGGCGGGCGTGAGTGGTCACGCCCCGCTTGACACGAGCCATGTCCGGGCCTCCTCAGGCGTTGGGCAGGAAGTTGCGCAAAACAATCTTGGCGTCGGTCGCGGACATGATTTGGGTGCCGCGTGCCTTGCGCTTCATCTTCTGGGTGCGTTTGCTGAGGCCGTGCCGCTTCTTGGCGAAGTTCATCCGGACCTTGCCGGTGCCGGTCAGGCGGAACCGCTTCTTGGCGCCGCTCTTGGTCTTGAGCTTGGGCATTTCGCTGTCCTCTGGGTGGTCGGGGTGAAATAGCGTTCGGTGAGCGGCTGGGCATGCCCTTTGAGCCGGACCGCTCGGATCGAGAGGCGCCGTTTATAGCGGCGGTCCGGGGCAAATGCAAGGCGCCTGCAAGGCATCCGGTGGCCCGGGGCGGAGCGCTGTAAGTCCCTGCCCGGAAAAGAAAATCCGCCGCCGGCGCCGGGTGCGGCCCGACCCCCTGGGGTCTGATCGTCTTAGATCGAAACGATCCAAGACGTGAAACGGCCCCTAACACTATGAGTTAGAGGGCGATCCACGCTGCAAATCGAGCCCATTCGAAACGATCGCACTCTAGCGGGGCGCCACGATCATGATCATCTGACGGCCTTCCATCCTGGGGAACTGCTCGACCTTGGCGATCTCGTCGATCTGCTCGCGGACCCGGTTGAGAACCTTGAGGCCGAGTTCCTGATGGACCATCTCGCGACCGCGGAAGCGCAGGGTCACCTTGACTTTGTCGCCGTCTCCGATGAACCGGTTGATCGACCGCATTTTGACGTCGTAGTCGTGCTGGTCGATGTTGGGGCGCATCTTGATCTCTTTGACCTCGATGATCTTCTGCTTCTTGCGCGCCTCGTTTTTCTTCTTCTGGTCCTCGTACTTGAACCTGCCGTAATCGAGGATCTTGGCGACCGGCGGGTCCGCGCCCGGCGAAATCTCGACCAGATCCAAACCGGCCTCTACGGCCTGTTCCAACGCCACCGCCGTGGCGACGACCCCGACGTTCTCGCCCTCTTGGTCGATCAGGCGAACCTGGATGCTGGCGATCTCCTTGTTGACACGCGGTCCGTCCCGGGACGGCGTGAGGTTCATTGGTGGCCTCGCTATGGGTCGATCTCCTCCTCTTCCATTGTCTGGCGGCTCCGGGTCCTAGGACCCTGCCGGTGGCGCCGCCTCGGCACTGACTTTAGCCACTGCTTCGTCGAGCGCAAGTATCTCTTGCTCCTTGCCGCCCAGGCGGCGCAGGGCGACGGTGCGCTGCTCGGCCTCGCGGCGGCCCACCACCGCGATCACCGGGACCTTGGCCAGGCTGAGTTCGCGCACTTTATAGTTGATTTTCTCGTTTCGCAAATCGGTCTCCACACGCAGGCCGGCGCCGGCGAAAGCGGCGCGGACTTCCTCGGCGTAGGCGTCCGCGTCCGAGGTGATGGTCGCCACCGTCGCCTGCACCGGCGCTAGCCACAGCGGGAACCTGCCGGCGTACTGCTCGATCAGGATCGCCAGGAAGCGCTCGAAGGAGCCCAGGATCGCCCGGTGCAGCATGACCGGCCGGTGTTTGGCGCCGTCCTCGCCGACGTAGCTGGCGTCGAGCCGCTCGGGCAGCACGAAGTCGACCTGCAGGGTGCCGCACTGCCAGTCCCGGCCGATGGCGTCGCGCAGCACGAAGTCCAGCTTGGGCCCGTAGAAGGCGCCCTCGCCGGGGGCGAGGCTGTAGTCGAGCCCGGTCTCTTGCACCGCCTCCAACAACGCGGCTTCGGCCTTGTCCCAGGTTTCGTCCGCCCCGGCGCGGGTCTCGGGCCGGTCGGAGAACCTTACCGCCACCTCCTCGAAGCCCAGGTCGCGGTAGACGCTCCGCAGCAGCTCGCAGAATGCGATGGTCTCGCTGTTGATCTGCGCCTCGGTGCAGAAGATGTGGGCGTCGTCTTGGACGAAGGCGCGCACCCGCATCAGGCCGTGCAGCGCGCCCGAGGGCTCGTTGCGGTGGCAGGCGCCGAACTCGGCCAGGCGCAGCGGCAGGTCGCGGTAACTGGTGATGCCCTGCTTGAAGATCTGCACGTGGCCGGGACAGTTCATCGGCTTGATCGCGAGCACCCGGTCGTGGTCCGCCTCGACGGTGAACATGTGCTCGCGGAACTTCTCCCAATGCCCCGAAGCCTCCCACAGCGAGCGGTCGACCAGCTGCGGCGTGTTGACCTCGACGTAGCCGGCCGCCTCCAGGCGCGCGCGCAAGTAGTTCTGGACCGTGCGGTACAGGGTCCAGCCCTTGGGGTGCCAGAACACCGAGCCGGCCGCCTCCTCCTGCTGGTGGAACAGGCCCATCTCGCGGCCGAGCCGCCGGTGGTCGCGCTTCTCGGCCTCCTCCAGCATGCGCAGGTAGGCCTTGAGCTGCTTTTCGGTCTCCCAGCAGGTGCCGGTGATGCGCTGGAGCTGCTCGTTCT
>Ga0209980_10001936_pt1 | contig 11371 bp, 8 predicted proteins | sample CR02metaG_FD_183611 | JGI IMG/M metagenome (GOLD analysis project Ga0209980, IMG submission 183611) | Deep subsurface microbial communities from Mariana Trench to uncover new lineages of life (NeLLi) - CR02 metaG (SPAdes) (version 2) | ecosystem: Environmental > Aquatic > Marine > Ocean trench >... | reverse complement strand
CGGCAATACTTCGTCATAAGACCAACCCCGGTTGCCCAGCTGCGCCCAGGTGTCGTAGTCGAGCGGCTGTCCGCGTACGTACAACATACCGTTGATGGAAGAGGAACCGCCCAGCACCTTGCCACGCGGGATGGGTATCTTGCGGTTGTGGGTGCCTTCCTCGGGCTCGCTCTCGAAACACCAATTTACGCTTGGCCGATCGATCATCTTCCAGAAACCAACCGGTATGTAGATGAGTGGATTCCAGTCGCGTCCCCCCGCTTCAAGCAGCAGCACGGAGTTCGCAGGATCTTCGCTCAGCCGATTTGCGAGCACACAACCCGCTGAACCCGCACCCACGACAATATAATCAAACTCGGCCATATGAATACCGCTCTAACCTTTAGTGGACGTTTCCAAACCATAAGTTCTGACCATGCGCTGTTCGTAATCCCGCGCGGCTTTTGCCACGCTACCTGTTGCACCAGTTTCCAGATAGCGCCGCATTCGCCCTGCATCGCCGAGCGGGGATCGAGTGCCGAGCGAATTAAGCATAACCATCGCGACGACCTGCCCATCTGCTTCCGTGACCATCACGAGACAGCGGCCTGATTCCTTGAGATACCCCGTTTTGCTGAGTGCAACGTTCCAGCGGCTGCTTCCCGTCAGGGGGTTGGTGTTGCCATATCCGAGCTTGTATCGAGGAGCACGAAACCGAACGGTGTGCTGGCGAGTAGTCGAGTAGTCGCGAATTGCCGAATAGTCATGTGCCGCGGTAACCATACGCGCGAGATCGCGCGCCGTAGAACGGTTTTCTGGCGACAAGCCCATTGGGTCGACAAAGCTTGACCGTGTCATACCGAGTGATTTTGCCTTGGCATTCATCGCGACTATAAACGCGGTCAATCCCCCCGGATGGTTCACGCCGAGGTTGTAGGCTGCCCGATTTTCGGAAGACATCAGGGCGATGCGCAGCAGGTCGCCCCGTTTGGCTTCAGATTTGATGCGGATCCGCGAGTAAGCGTTCTTGCCAAGTTTTGATTTCCAGTCGTTCACTGGCAACCATTCCTCCAGAGACGCTCTGGAATCCAGTACTACCATCGCAGTCATCAACTTGGTGATCGAGGCTATCGACATGACGGCGTCGGCGTGTTTTGCAACCAGGAGTTCGCCGGTTTCCACATCGGCGGTGACTGCGCTCACCGAAGCTAGAGCGACCGGAGTGCGTGCGTTTGCGGAAGTTGTGGCGAGAGCGGACAGCAGGAACCCGACTGCCGCCAGCGCTAGTGGTTTTACGCATCGATTTGTCATGGGTGGATACAGCACTAACCTTCTGCCTCGAGTTTTTTCTTCAGCTGCGGATCGATCGCGGGATATGTGTACGGGTTCCACTTGGACTTGATGTTCAGATCTTTTCCTTCCCGTTGCCAGTTGTCCTCCCCTGGTCGTGTCTCCACAAGCCCCCATGCCAGCAGCGAGTCGGCATTGTCTCTGATGGACTGCTCGACGGAGTGCGGCTTCAAACCAAGCTGGGTGATCACTTTTTGCAAAACGCATACGGGCGAACGATACGTGTTGCCCTCTTTGTTGTTTCCACCGATACCGATTCCTGGATAGAGCCGGCGCAAGATAGCTTGTACTTCCTCTTGAGGTATCAAACCACTTTCGTCGCTGGCAACCAGAGTGTAACGTTCCCCGTTGATGTTTTCGGGACACTCCGCGATGAGACGTTGTGCTTCGGCTACATCACGGACGTCGATAATGTTCCAGAACATACGCCGATGACCGTAACCCTCCAGCATGTCACCAATGCGCGTCTGCCAGGACCAGGGTCGTTGGTGGGATGCGGACAGCAGCGGACCGATGACGTGGCAGGGACATACGCCGAATGCCGCGAACCCATGTTGCTCGGCTTGTGCGTAAACGTAGCGTTCCGTTTCTACTTTGGTCATCGCATAGGCGACTTCCCGGTTGCGGCTGACGGTTTCCATGTTCCAGGCCGAACCTTCCCGGCGCCTCTCCTGGTACATGTCCGTCCAGGAATCTTCGGTGTAGGTATAGCCTTCGTCAGCGGGGTGGGCGACGGCCGCAAATGAGCTGGTGTAGATTAAACGCTTTATGCTACCGGCCTTCTTGATGGAATCGAGCACCAGCTTGGTGACGGTTAAGCCTCCTTCGTACACCTTCATCGGGGTTGAGCCTTCCAGGTTGCCCATTTCCGCCGCGGCATGAAAAACACCGCAACATCCTGCAAACGCCTCGTCGTAAGCACCGGCAACGGTCATGTCGCAGGAATACAATTCTACCGATCCAGGGCCCGTGTGATTCATTGCGCTGAGATGGGCCGTGTTGCTGAGATTGCCCGCATTGCGGACACAGGCACGGACGGTATAGCCGTGTTGAACAAGGTTGAGCACGATGTGCGAGCCGATGTATCCGGCGCTTCCGGTTACAGCAACCGGCCCGTCCTTGGGACCGATGGGTGGAACGGCGGTGGTGGAATCACGATCGTCGGTCATCTTGTACCTCCCTATGGAAATTGTCGCGAGACACTATCAGACACACTGTCAAGCGAAATCAAGCCTACCGGGTGTGCATGAACTGCAATGTAGATAGGTGGCACTAATAAATCTTCTGCCCGCCGACGAGGCTGGAATCCCAACGGTGCCGTTGCAGATATTTGAATGCCGCCGCAATCGCGGTTGGTGTGTTGATACGCCGAAGTGCTTCGCATGATACCTCCGGAACATACCCGTTGGGATCATCCAGGGAGTTGATGAGAATGTGTTCGATCGTCCGGAGATCTGAGCCTTCCAGATGAATTACATTCAACAATGCGAAGACAGCGTTGAGTCTAACCTGATCCTGTGCAGTCCAGCCGCGCATCACCTCGGGTTCCAGCCACTTATCATGGCTGATTGTCATCAAGCGTTCGATTTCTGCGAGCGCGTCGTTGATTGGATGTCCCAGAACTCCCAGAGCATCCAGCGCTTGGCGTACTATCTGTTGGTGCGAATTTTTGAGTGCCTCAACCAACGTGGGTACAGCCTCGGAGTTGCCAATTTCACCCAACGCAAAACAAGCGTTGATGCTGATCCACGGATCATCCAGCTCAAACAACGCACATATTGCTTTCACTGCTTCGTCTCCGGCCAGCGCAAGTGCGTAGGTGGAGTCTTCCATGACGATCGCGCGTTCGTTCCATCGTGGAATTTTTGTCGGCATATCTCTGAGAATGCGTTTTCCGGAATCCGTAGTGCGCAGTTCTCGCTGGTGTCGGTTGCTACCTTTCAGGCTCATCAGTTCGTCGATCAGTTTGCTGATCTGCGATTCGTCGGGGACGGCGGAGTAGATTCGATTCAAGCGCTTCACCTGAGCAATCTCAGATGGTGAACTCTGTAGCGTCGGCACATGTGCCAACCCATGGAGCCAACGCCACACATGGGACCAGACGGGTTCCAGTGGGTATCTGGCATGAATGTTGTCGGGCGTTGTCCAGTCTGGTGGCGAAGGTAACGCGTCGGGATTGCGAGTTCTCGATGCAACGAACTTCACCACATAACGCGTTCGCTCGCTGAGGTTGCTAAACCCAGCATGAACCATGTCGAAGTGCACGATAAACACGGTTCCCCTCGCGACAAAGTTTGGCAGGATTGGATACACGGGTTTTTCCGGATGCGAAAACAGGTAGCTCCCCGCTTCAAGCCGCGTCGGCCCCATGTCGACTTCGGTATCATGGGGAAAATAGAACAGGATCAGGTGTCTGGGCACATGATACCGGGCGCGTGCCAGCGGGCTCTGGGCGTCCTGGTGCCATCCGGAACCAGCCATGGACCCTTTGCCCATAGCAGGTGCATTTACCTCGGGGGTTAACTGGACGTTTTTGTGCTCCTTTTTGTTTTCGAGAGGTGTACTGGTGTGTACGGCGCGATGGGGATGTAACAAGTAGTCAGCCCCGAGTAGACTCGTCAACGCGCAGACAACAGGCGCAGAGTCGAGCACTTGGTACATTTCAGGAATTCGAGGCAGTATGTTGTTTCCCATGGGGAACTCCTGCTCGATGCTGAAGCGGAGTTTTTCCTCGACGTCGGCATGAAAGGAAGCGGGCAAATCAACATCCACGACAAGAAAGCCGTCGCAGATAAAACGCCGAATTTTTTCGTCAGTGAGTCGGTCTTGCATAGCCTTTTCGTAACGACGTCCGATAAATCAGCCTACCAGAAAGATATCGGATAGGGGTCTGGATGATCTTCCGCTTACGGATATTGGTTTTCAGCCTGTGCGTTATGACGGCTACCGCCTGCGACGTGATAAAACTCCGCACAGTGGACTTTCAACCGCCGGATCACGCAGTGCCGCCCGACACGCCTTTCATCGGTACGCTCACGATGACACCCACACAATTGCAGTTCGAAGAATACGTTCGTGCATCCTTTTTAGAGCCCGTAACCGAAAGCCTGCCGGCCTTCAGCTTCAACTACGTTTCCGATGGCACCGACCTGATTCCGTTGCGTCGAGGTCTGCTACCCGGCGAGCACCCGCAATTCGATTTTCTTCTGGGCCCAGGGCGGATCTGGCAAGACCGTGACGCCAACCTACATGTTTCGCTCCCGTTTACCCTGATGTCCAGAGGAGTTAACTGCACGCACAACGGCCTGTTGCGGTTCACCCTGGAAAAAGGAAAAGAAGGAGAAAAACAATCCGGTTCGTTTTTGATCAACCAGGAGACCTGCCATTTTCTGAAATTCGACATGTGGGGCCCAGTGTCTGTCGTGTATACACCCGCAGAGCTTCCACGGGCCACGCGGATCATTACTGAGTTCAGGCACGAAGTAGCTGGTCGGATACCAACCAAGCCGTATGCGGATTTTGCCAAAGACTATCCCAAGGTGGATCTGGCCCGATTCTCCGTTGGGCTGCCGGATAACGACGACCTCAGCATCCGCGGTATTTATTTCGAAGGGGTTCACTATATGGACGAGTGTCGAACTCGTTCGGGTGCGTATCCGTTCTGTGCGCACATGATGTTGACCTCCTTTTCCACCGCCAAGACCGCTTACCCGGCCGTGGTGATGATGGCACTGGCGCAGCAATACGGTCTGGATGTCTATCAACAGAAAATCGTGGACTACCTGCCGGAGGCTTTAAGTGCGAGAGGTGAATGGCGGGAAGTGACGTTCGGGCAGGCTGGTGACATGGCGACGGGCAACTTCATCGATCCTTCGGTGTTGGCTGATCAGGTGGCTCCACCGTTCTTCGGCGACATCAGTGCTGTCGACAAACTTCGGGCCGCGTTTGATCTGCCAAATGGTGCGAGAGCCGGTGAGCAAGTTGTTTATCTGACGTCCGATACCTATGTTCTGGTATCGGCCATGGATGCCTATCTTCGTTCGAGAAAAGCAGATATCACCGACAGTTTTGAATACCTCGTTGAGAATGTGCTAAAACCCCTGCAGGTCTCTCCCGATGTGTACGTAAGTCGACGTACACGTGAGGCTGGAATCAATAACAGCGGCACGGCGTTCGGTGGCTACGGCATGTTCTGGAATTCAGATTCGGTGGTGAAGATTGCCCGTTTCCTCGCGCTCGAAGCTGGCAGAATAGAGAACCGGCAAGTCCTTCATCCGCGGGCTTTGGCCGCTACCATGCAGCTAGACCCTGAAGATCGTGGTCGTTCGATGAATTTTTATGGGTTTTACTACAACAACGGCACCTGGGCGTTTCCGGTAGGTCTTCTCGGCGAACAGTACCCGTGCGATGTCTGGGTAACTTCGATGACCGGGTTGTCTGGCATACGCGTGATCATGATGCCCAACGGGTTGATCTTCTATTACTTCAACGATTCGCAAGCGTTTCCAGTGAGGGAGCAGGCTAGAGCGGCAAATCAGGTACGGCCTTTCTGTTCGTAAATCACCGAGATACGGAGGTAAACATGGTTGAACGTGCCGTCGATTCACTGATTAACTCGAGCTTTCTCAATCCGAATGCGGGCGACCTCGGCTACCTCTTCAAAGACATCGCTGACCGTCCGAAGTTGGATTCACCCGAGGCATTGCTGGAACAACTCGATGCGGCTGGTATCGGCGCGTGCGTCGTAACAATCATGGAGCCGGACCACGCGGAGTGGGTAGGCCAGGCTCATAAAAAATATCCGCGCAAGATATTGCCTGCGATGATCGTGAATCCACTCGAAGGGTACAAAGAGATCCAACGGGTGATCGAATATTACGAACGTTATGGTGTGCGGTGTCTGCGCATTCCGCCATTTCGTTACACGCTGCCGCCAACGGATCGTGTGTATTGGCCCTTCTACGTAAAAGCGCTGGAGCTCAACCTCGCTGTCTCCATGAATGCGGGTATGCCTGGGCCTCGACGACCGGGGCATGTTCAGAACCCTATCCACTACGACGAAGTGGCCTATCACTTTCCCGATCTCCGGCTAATCATGAGCCACTGTGGACAGCCGTGGATCGAGGAGGTCATCTCGACCATCAGTCACTGGGACAACGTCTACATGTCGTGTACTTCGGTCGCGCCCAGATACTGGCCTGAAAACTTTGTGCATTTCATCAATACCCGGGGCAGGGAAAAAATGATGTTCGGCACGGAATATCCCACCATTGTCTGGGACCGCGGCCGGAACGAGGTAGATGCGTTGGGCATTCGTGATGAAGTTTTGCCTCTGTTTCTTCGCGAGAATGCAATTCGAGCGTACGACTTCGAGTTTGATGTGTGAGGGTTGGTGCCGTGCATGCGCGGCACCAATCCGCAACGAAAATCCTATTTGACATCGTGGCAACGCAACGTCAGGTTATGACGTGGGGTTGAGGGTGCGGCTCGACTGGTAGGATTTCCTCAGGATCGTTCCGATCCCGGAACGAAATACGCTTTCTCGCAAGAAGCAGTGCATCAAATGGAGTTATCGATGGCTCATGACATAGTGATACGCGGTGGCAATATCGTCGACGGTACGGGTGCTGAGCCGGTTTCCGGTGACGTTGCCATCGACGACGGCCTGATTACGGCCGTTGGCCAAGTTGCCGAAAAGGGCGACCAGGAGATCGACGCACAGGGACATGTGGTGAGCCCCGGTTTTATCGATCTACATACTCATCTGGATGCGCAGATCGGCTGGGATCCTGCCTTGACGCCCGTCAGTTGGCATGGCGTGACGACGGCTTTGATGGGCAACTGTGGTGTTACGTTTGCACCTTGCAAACCGGCAGACCAGGAATTGCTGGCAGGCATGATGGAGACGGTCGAGGACATTCCCAAGTACGCCATCATGACGGGTCTGCCTTGGACCTGGGAACACTACGGCGGTTATCTGGATGCCCTGGATAAGCTGAAGCCCGGTATAAACGTTGCCGGGCTGGTCGGTCACTGTGCCGTGCGCTACTACGTGATGGGTGAGCGCGCTGTTGAGGAACAGTCCACAGATGCCGAAAGACAACAGATGGCCGAGATTGTCGGCAACGCAATCGACGCAGGCGCTGTGGGATTTTCCACCAACCGGTACGCCCCGCATAAACTGCCCGATGGACGTTCCATTCCAGGCACCTTTGCCGACCCCCAGGAACTGGTGGAGATCGCCAAAGCAATTGCGCCGCGTAACGCACTGATGCAAGCCGTGGGTGCGGACTTTGAAGTGTTGAAGGCAATGGCCGACACGACCCGTGGGCGAATTTTGTTCAGTTATGGAACAGGCCCTGACAAGGGGATGGGACGTGCTGCGGCAGATCGGCTCGACGAGATTTGTGATGGGCGCGATATCACGGCGATTACCCAAGTGCGGGGATCAGGTTTCATGTTCGGATTACAATCCGCCCTGCCATTTCAGGGTGAAACCTGGGATGCCGTCCGCAAGCTCGACCTTGCAGGTCGCCTCACAGCGATCAATGACGTCGATACGGCAGCGAAACTTGTCGACGAAGGAAAGTCAGCAAAATTTCGCTTTGACTTGAAGTTGGTTTTCTCTCTCGGAGATGGCAAAACGCCCGATTACACGGTACCGGCCGAGAACAACGTTGATGCGCTAGGCAAGGCCGCAGGTGAGCACTTCGTGGAGACATTCCTGCGGATATCGCGTGAGAGTGGTGGTAAGGGTCTGTTCAACCTGCGGATGTTCAACCAGAGTCTTTCGGAACTGGGTGATCTAATCCAGAACAAGAATATCTTCCCGAGCCTGGGTGACGCCGGTGCACATGTCTCGCAGATCATGGATGCGGGATGGTGCAGCTTCGTTTTGTCGTACTGGATGCGCGAGCAGGGTCTGTACACGCTGGGTGAGGGAATTCGCCGCCTGACTTCTGGGCCGGCGCGCGTACTTAACCTGCGCGATCGTGGCACATTGGCGGTGGGTATGCGCGCTGACGTCAACGTCTTCGACTTCGCACGGGTCGCTGAGCAGCAACCCGAGCTGGTGCACGATTTCCCTGGCGGCGCACCGCGCTACATCCAGCGTTCGACAGGCTACAAGGCCACGATCGTCAATGGTCAGGTTAACGTGATGGATGGAGAGCACACGGGTGTACGGGCAGGGCAGGTACTCAGACACCGGGGGTAAGAAGTAATTCGATGATTCAGGATGAACAATCCAAGCACGTGTCTCCCACACGCTCGGAAGGTGGCGTAACAACGGCGCCCACGCTTTCGGCTGCCGACGAGATTGCCGAACTCAAGGCCGAAAACGCCAGGTTAAAGACGTTGTTGATCGGGCGGGAGCTTCCGTCGGACGATTCAGAAGTTGAGTGGCCGACTGAAATTACTTACGATCAACTGCCACATTCCGGTGCCCGCCTCGCAGGCATCACCAAGCAGCGGGAAAAAATCCGCCCAACCACAGATTTTCCTGAGTTGCCACAGCCGACCCGCGACGAAGCCCAACTCCAGGCGGACTTCATACGGTGGGGCTACTGCCTCGTTGCCGATGCCATGTCGCCTGAGCAGATCCAGGCACAGATCGACCGGCTGCTCGATCAGGCCGCCGCCGAACGCGCTGCAAAGGTAGCCCACTTGAGCCATCGCGGTAATGCGCAGTTGGTCTTCAATCTACTTCCCAAAGGTCAGGTATTTCGCGACCTCATTGCCTTCGAGACCTGTGCCGCAAGCGAAGGGCCGTTGGTCGAACGGCTAATGGAGAAGATCCTCGGCCGAGGCTATTACCTGGGTACGGCGCATGGTTCCATCGTTCACCAAAATGGTGGTCGCCAGGAATTACATCAGGATCAAGGCTTCGTACCGCTGCCACACCCACCCTACCCGCTTTATGGTCTGCTTATCTGGCTGTATACCGACTTCAGCCTGGAGGAGGGTGGTACCTATGTCGTGCCCGGTTCACATCGGGAAGCGTCGGGACGTAACTGCATCAGAGCGGATGTAGATTACGAACAGTTAGCGGAAGGGCGGCTCATGGCACTCACGGCACCCGCTGGAACTTGCGCCCTCACCGACAGCCGCTTGCTGCATTCGGGTGGTGCGCGCACGGCGTCGGGGACCCGGCTGGCATCGCGAATGTTGTATGCGCGGGGCATGATGCGCCAGCAGGAGAATCAACTCGCGTGCGTGTCTGACGAAATTCTCGATAACATGTCCTCGAAGCTGAAAGGCCTCATTGGCTTCAAGCCTTACTACGGGCTCGGCATGGTAGATGGCAATGCAATCGATCCCGATAAGCCGAAGGTTCACGTTGGTGAGTTGTCGATGTCTCGGCCTGGAGAATTCGACCAGGACTTCGATTGGAAATACACTCAAAACGCCAAACAGCTTGCAGAGCTCGACTGGGAAAGTTGCGCCGAGTATCTCGGAAGTTCGTGACGAGTCTGAAAGAGAATACAGAACTTTCCGAAGAACGCGTTGTTCGTATCGAACAGCCTGCCGATCACTTTGTTCTGATCAGAGCTGCAGATGGCAGTTACCTTGGTGCTGCGGGTGGGGAGGGCTTGGCCACATTCGACTACGTCGACGACCAGGCCATCTGGGAACGCACGGCCGATGGTTTTGGCCACGTCGTCACGGGCCTCAGGTTGAAGTCTGATGAAGTGCAAGCAAACCAGTGTATGTTACGGTCAGGCAGCCTGATTATCGGTAGCGATGGCCAGGAATCGCAGTTTCGTTATTGGTTCGCAAACTACAACTTCGCAAACTAAAAGAGGGAGAAGTAAGAATGTCAGATATAGATCGTGATCTATTCAACCTGGCTATGTCAGATGAAGCCCAGCCTCTATTGGCCGCTGTGCAGAAGCACATCGTGGACAACGTTGAACCAATCACCGAGGAGTTTTTCGCTCTCAACGATGAGAAGGAAGATCGATGGACCTGGCACCCACGTCAGCTTGAATTGCTCGATGGCGCGAAGGCCAAAGCTAAAGAATCCGGCTTGTGGAATTTCTTTCTCCCGGACTCTGAGATTGGAGATGGGCTGACTAATCTGGACTATGCATACATTGCGGTTGAGTTGGGTAAATTCGCACTCGCATCGGAAACCCTGAATTGCAGCGCCCCCGATACCGGCAATATGGAAGTGTTGGAACGTGTTGGTAGCGAAGCACAGAAAGAACAATGGTTGAAGCCTTTGCTGGATGGGGAGATTCGCTCGGCTTACGCTATGACAGAACCGAACTTGGCATCGTCCGATGCTAAAAACATCAGCACCAGTGCCGTGCTCGATGGCGATGAGTGGGTGATCAATGGTGAGAAGTTCTACATATCTGGCGCCGGTGATCCTCGCTGCAAGATCATGATTACGATGGTAAAGACAAGTCCGGATGCGGCCCCGAGCAAACAGCAATCGCAGATTCTCGTGCCAACGGACACTCCCGGGGTCGAAATGCTCGAAGGTATGCAGGTTTTTGGACAAGACCATGCCCCTCGTGGACACATGCACATCAAGTTCAACGATGTACGGGTGCCAAAAGAGAACATACTGCTGGGCGAAGGTCGTGGTTTTGAGATTTCTCAGGTCCGTCTCGGCCCGGGACGAATTCATCACTGTATGAGATCCATCGGCAAGGCGGAAAAAGCCCTGGAGCTCATGGTAAAACGAGCCAGTACCCGCATCGCTTTTGGCAAGCCAATCATCAAGCTCGGTAAAAATCTCGAGATCGTTGCGCGAGCCAGAATAGAAATTAATGCAATGAGGTTGTCCGTATTGCAGGCTGCCAAGGCAATGGACGTACTTGGTAACAAAGAAGCCAGGGTCTACGTAAGTGCGGTGAAGGCAATGGTTCCAGAAAAAGTGTGTTTGATCATCGATCAGGCAATCCAGATGCATGGCGCAGCCGGCATCTCACAGTGGACACCACTCGCCGCCATGTATACGGATCTACGTCACCTGCGTTTCGCCGATGGGCCGGATGAGGTTCACCACATGGTGGTCGGCCGTGCGGAGGTG
>Ga0209980_10001935_pt1 | contig 11376 bp, 9 predicted proteins | sample CR02metaG_FD_183611 | JGI IMG/M metagenome (GOLD analysis project Ga0209980, IMG submission 183611) | Deep subsurface microbial communities from Mariana Trench to uncover new lineages of life (NeLLi) - CR02 metaG (SPAdes) (version 2) | ecosystem: Environmental > Aquatic > Marine > Ocean trench >... | reverse complement strand
AAAATGGATCTTGGCGCCATGGCCCTCGGTCACGGCCACTTTGTAAGGGCTGGTGTGATCCAGCATGACGACCGTTATGGGCACGTCCATCGTCCGCCCAGCATACGCGAAAGCTTGTGCAAAATTCCCCGATGATGTGAGCACGACCCCCTTGGTTCGGGCCTGTTCCGGTAGTGCGTTCAGCACCGTAAAAGCCGCACGAACTTTGTAGGCGCCGGTGACTTGTAGATTTTCGCATTTGAGAAAACAGCGTTCCCGGCCAATTTCCGCAGAATCACGCGCGAGCGGAATAATCGGCGTTCGCCGGACCGGGGCCGGCAGGGCAGCGCGTGCCGCTTCTATGTCCTTCAATTCGATATTTCTCATCCGACATTCCCCAGATGACGTCCCACTTCGTGGAAAATGTACAACCATTTTGCCGTCAAGCGCTGATTGGTGTGGCGCAGGGCGTTGCGCGAAGCGAAGCCGCGTGGGAGATCCTCATTGATTCAGTGGAACTCATCCCCGTAACGGTCTTCGCGTTCGGCCCTCCAGAACTCGATCGGCAGGTGCACAGCCGCCTGTTTCTGAGAAACGTTCCTCCGCCCATGGAAACGACCGGCCGGGCCGGCCTATGTTGCCGCGGGGTAATCGACGGCCGTCGTATAGGCGGGGTCGTCATGCAACCGCCAGTACATGTCCTTGAGCCGCACCGTCACCGGACCCGGCTGGCCGTCACCCACGAGCCGGCCGTCGATGGACCGCACGGGCATGATGCCGCCGGCGGTGGAGGTGAGGAACACCTCGTCGGCGGCCCGCAATCGATCCGCTGGAATCCGCGCCAAGCGGCCCTTGATGTTGAGTTTCTCGGAGAGTTCGAGAACTGTTTTCCGGGTGATCCCCTCGAGGACGCCTCGGTCGGGCGACAGCAACACGCCATCGCAAAGGGCAAAGATGTTCCAGCCCCGGCCCTCGGCGATGAAGCCATCACGGTCCAGGAGCACGGCGTAGCGCGCGTCCCGGTCATAGGCTTCGAACAGGGCGCCGACAAAATCCAGGCGTCCGAAGTTCTTCACCGCCGGATTGACGGCCTCTGGCGGGATGCGGATGGTTTCGGCGACGACGATATCGCAGCCGTCCGCCAGTTCCTGGTCGGAGACGATGGCGTAATATGGCAGGGCCCAGGCAATGAGACGGTTTTTGCAGGTGCGCAGGTCCTTGTGTCCCGTTTCCGGGGTGCCGCGGGTGGCGATAACGGTGACCATGGCCTCCCGCAGTTCGGCGCGGGCGACGCAGCCATGCAGGACGCGAGCGACGCCGTCGCGGTCATATCCCAGCGTCTCATACCGCCGCTCGGCGATGGCCTGGTCCCAACGGTCCAGGTGGTCCTCCAGGAGGAAAAACCGCCCGTTGCGCACGTGGATGGCGTCATAGCACATATCGGAGAGTTGAAAGCCCATGTCGGTGACCGGCAGGCGCAATTGGGCGAAGGCCAAATACTCGCCGTCCATGAATCCGACGCCGGCGCTCCCGTAAGCCTCTGTTTCAGCCATCATCCCCTCCTCAACTGCCGCACCCACCCGTTCGCTCACGGACCGTCCGGGCAGGATAGCAGGATTCGAACCTGCGATATCTCGCTTCCGAAGCGAGCGCTGTGACCATGCTGAGTTACACCCAGTCGCCGGTCCACGGTGAGAGACGAGAGTCAGCGGCTGCTCCACCCACTCCGCCGCGTAAGCCCCAAGGGCAGCGGCTGTCCTTCCTGAAAGCCTCGTCGGCCGCAGGAACTCTGGCCTTTCCTACCATGGTTGGGTAGCCTCGCCGGCGTGCACGCAATCGTCCTCCTCCCCCTCCTGTCAGTGCTCCTCGATACCTTCCGAGGCCGCGCTGTGCTCCAACTGGAACTCCTTACTCTTCGGCACCAACTCACCACTATGAAGAGGATATCGCAGTGACCCGCGCCCGGCTCAAAGTCATGGACATCGAGGAGGTCGTGACGGCACCGCGGTCGCCCTGGCAGAATCCATTCGCGGAAAGGGTGATCGGCTCCATCAGGAGAGAGTGCCTCGACCACGTCATCATCTTCAACGAGACGCATCTGCGACGGATCCTAGCGTCGTACGTCACCTATTATCACGGCTCGCGCACGCAACTGTCGCTGAACAAGGACAGCCCGGTCCCCCGGCCAGTCCAGCCGGACGGCGCCGGGAAGGTCGTCGCCTTTCCTCTGGCCGGCGGCCTGCATCATCGTTACCAGCGGCTGGCCGCCCGATCCGATCCTTCGCACCTTGCCATGGACAACGCCAACACGTCGCTCGTCGGGCGCCTCCCCGTGCGCTAATTTGATGCCGATCCGCGCGAACGACCTCCGCATGGCGGCAGGGTCCCGTATCATCAACTCCTCTTAATCGCGGTCGCGCCGCATAGCAGCATAATACTACGAGGAAATTTGACCCGATCGACCCGGGTGAGGTTTTCGGGAAGGACAGCGGTCGTCCGGGTCCCGATGCGTGCGGTGCTCAGCCCCTACGTGGAATACGTAACGCGGCTAGAACGACGAAACCCGGACGCGCGCTCCCGGTGGCTCTCTGTTACTCCCTTATGGTATTAAGGTTGGAAAGACAGGCCAATCCCAAAGCCGGCGCGGCCAAGGGCCTATCATGGGTGGATAAAGGACGCATATCGGGTGCCGGGGAGCGCGAAAATGGCAGCGATCACACAAGGTCCGCGGTTCCTGCCGAGCGGCGATACGGCCCTGGTGGTGGAGTTCGGCGATCGCATCGACCGTGGCTTGAGCGCGGCCGTGATCGACCTCGCCGAACGTCTCCGCGTGGCCGATCTCGGCGGCGTCACCGAGACGGTGCCGACCTTCCGCTCGCTGCTGGTTCATTACGATCCGCTGGCGACCTCGGCGGAACGGCTGATCGAGCAGATCTCCGGCCTGATCGCCGGCCCGATCGGGGACCGCGCGGCCGCGCAAGCTTCCACGCGGCTGTGGCGGATCCCCGCCTGTCACGAAGCTGGGCTCGCGCCCGACCTGGCGGAGGTCGCCGCCACGACGGGCCTGACCCCCGATGAGGTGATCGCGCTTTTTGGCGCCGATCGCTACCACGTCTACATGGTCGGCTTCGTGGCCGGCTTTCCGTACCTGGGCGACCTGCCCGAGGCCCTGCGACTGCCGCGCCGGGAGACGCCCCGGGTCCAGGTGCCGGCGGGATCGGTGGCGATCGCGGCCGGCATGGCCGCGGTCTACCCCTATGAGAGCCCGGGGGGCTGGCACCTGATCGGGCGCACGCCGGCGCCGTTGTTCGATGCGCGCGCGGAGCCGCCGGCGCTGTTGCGGCCCGGCGATGCGGTCCTCTTCGAGCCGATCCCGAAGGCCGAGTTCGAACGCATCGCGCGCGCCGTGGCAAAGCACGACTACGCGCTGATGCCGGAGGCCTTGGCATGAACGGCCACCTTCTGGTCGTGGCGCCGGGACTCCACAGCACGGTCCAGGACCTGGGCCGTTTCGGCTATCAGGCCTACGGCGTGCCGGTCGCGGGTGCGCTCGATCCGATCGGCCTGCGACTGGCCAACGCCGTTGCCGGCAATGGCGCCGGCAGGGGCGAGGGCAGGGGCGCGCTCGAGTTCCTCTACTCGGGCCCGACCTTGGAGGTCGCCGCGGCGGCGGTGCGGGTCGCCGCGAGCGCGGAGATCGAAATCCTGTCCGATCCGCCGCGCCGCATTCCGCCCTGGCAGAGCGTCCGCCTGGTGTGCGGCGAACGCTTCCGGTTCGGGGCGCTGCCCGGGGCATCGCGGGGCAGCGTCTGCGGCTATCTGGCGGTCGAAGGCGGCTTCGCCATCGCGCCGATCCTCGGCAGCCAGTCGACCTACGTCCGCGGCCGGATCGGCGGACTCGAAGGCCGGCCGCTGCGCGCGGGCGACCGGCTGGCGCTGGCGTTGGACAGCCCCGGGGAGCGGGGCGAGGTCTGCCTGGCCGCGCCCCCCGACCTGGCGCCGCCGGCCCGGCTGCGGGTCGTGCTGGGGCCGCAGGACGATCACTTCACGCAAGCTGCGCTCGACGCCTTCCTGAACCAGCCCTTCACCGTCACCCCGGAGGCCGACCGCATGGGACTGCGCCTGTCGGGCCCGCGGCTCGACCACGCGCGCGGCTTCAACATCGTCTCCGACGGGATCGCCACCGGCGCGATTCAGGTGCCCGGCTCGGGCCAGCCGATCGTGCTGCTCGCCGACCATCAGACCACCGGCGGCTATCCCAAGATCGCGACCGTCATCTCGGCGGACCTGCCCGCCGCCGGCCGGCTCAAGCCCGGCGACGAAATCGGCTTTGCGGCGGTCTCGGTGGCCGAGGCGCAGGAGGTGCGCCGGAGCCTGGAGGCGGAACTCGGCCACCGCATGCGCGGCCTGGTAGCGGCGCACACGCCGGCCGTGTTGAACCAGGCGGCGCTCTACGGCGGCAACCTGATCAGCGGCGTCGTCGATGGCGCCGGCGGCTGATGAACCTGGAGCGCCCGAGATGATCGAACTGCGTCGAGGCTATCTGCTGTTCCTGGGCGACGTGCCCCTGCAGCTCGATGCCAAGACCGCCACCGGCATCGCCCATTGGCGCCCGGAGTGGTGCGTCGGCCAGCGCCGCTTGGCCGGCTGCGGCGCCGATGCCGGATTGCCGGACATGACCGTCGCGGCGGCGCGGGAGGCTGGCGCCCGGACCTTGGTGATCGGCGTGGCGCCGCTCGGCGGGCGCTTCCCCGAGGCCTGGGTGGCCGAGGCGGTGGCGGCGCTGGGAGGCGGCCTCGACATCGCCAGCGGCCTGCACAGCCGGCTGGCCGCGATCCCGGAGCTGGCCGCGGCGGCCGCGGCGGCGGGCCGGCACATCTTCGACATCCGCCACCCGGACCAGGACTTCGCCTGCGGCACCGGCGCCCGGCGCCCGGGCAAGCGCCTGCTCACGGTCGGCACCGATACCTGCGTGGGCAAGATGTTCACCGCGCTCGCGCTCGCCCGCGAGATGGCGGCGCGCGGCCTGAAGGCCGAGTTCCGCGCCACCGGCCAGACCGGCATCTTCATCGCCGGCGGCGGCGTTTCCGTCGACGCCGTGATCTCCGACTTCGTCTCCGGCGCCACCGAGGCGCTGGCGCCGGCCAACGACCCGGACCACTGGGACGTGGTCGAGGGCCAGGGCTCGCTGTTCCATCCGTCCTACGCGGGCGTCAGCCTCGGCCTGCTGCACGGCGCCCAGCCCGACGCCCTGGTGTTGTGCCACGAGGCCGGCCGGACCGGCATCGACGGCATGGAGCATCGGCCGCTGCCGAGCCTCGAGGACTGCATGGACCTCAACCTGCGGACCGCCCGGCTGACCAATTCCGACGTCCGTTTCATCGGCGTCAGCCTGAACACCCGGAACCTCGACGACGTTGCGGCGGAAGCCACGCTCGCGGAGACCGCGGCGCGCCTCGGCTTGCCTTGCGTCGATCCGGTGCGCACCGGGGTCGGGCCCCTCGTCGACGGGCTGGTTTAGTTTCATGCGAGCCCTGAGCGCGCGCGCCGAATCCTGGCCCCTGACCGAACCCTTCGTGATCTCGCGCATGACCCAGACCCTGGCCGAGCTGGCGGTGGTCGAGATCGCCGAGGACGGCCTGGTCGGCCGTGGCGAGAGCGAGCGCGCCGAAGTCTTCGATTCCGACGCGCCCAGGACGCTCGACGAGATCGAAGCCGCCCGCGGTGCCATCGAGGCCGGGATCGGCCGCGAGGACCTGCTCGAGGCCATGGCGCCCGGCGCCGGCCGCTCGGCGGTCGATGCCGCGCTCTGGGACCTGGAGGCCAAGCGCGCCGGCCGTCCGGCCTGGGAGCTGGCCGGCCTGGCGCCGCCGGTGCCGATCCTGACCGCCTACACGATCGGTCTGGGCAGTCCCGAGGTCATGGCCGCCGCCGCGGCCCGCCAGGCCGCGCGGCCGCTGCTCAAGTTGAAACTGGGCGGGGCGGGCGATCTCGACCGGGTCGCCGCGGTGCGTGCCGCCGCACCCCATGCGCGCCTGATCGCCGACGCCAACCAGGCCTGGGACGGCGCCTCTCTGGAGCCCTACCTGCGCGGCCTGGCCGAGGCCGGTGTCGAGCTGCTGGAACAGCCGCTGCCGCCGGATTTGGAACATCTCTTGGCCGAGGTCGAACGGCCGCTGCCGATCTGCGCCGACGAGAGCTTCACCGACCGCGCGTCCCTGGCGGCGCTCTTGGGGCGCTACGACTGCGTCAACATCAAGCTCGACAAGGCCGGCGGGCTGACCGAATCGCTCGCCCTCGCCGAGGCCGCGCGCGCCGCCGGACTCGGCGTCATGGTCGGCTGCATGGTCGGCACCTCGCTGTCCATGGCGCCCGCGCTGCTGGTCGCCGGGCGCGCCGACTTCGTCGATCTCGACGGCCCGCTGCTGCTGGCCGAGGACCGCGACCCCGGCCTGACCTACCGTGGCAGCCTGATCGACCCCGCAGCCCCCGAACTCTGGGGTTAAGCCGGGGTTCATATGGGCGCTCTCCTGTGCTAGCGTGGTGCGCAGCACTTGACGGGGCGGACCCCTATGACAGAGAGCTATCGGACCATCGAGGTACGGCCGACCAGCGGTGCGCTCGGCGCGGAAATCCACGGCATCGACCTCGCCGAGGACATCGGCGACGACCAGCTCGCCGAGTTGCGCCGCGCCTTCGACGACTTCGGCGTGATCTTCTTCCGCGATCAGGCGCTGACCCCCGAGCGGCACATCGCCTTCGCCGAGCGCTGGGGCGAGATCAACGTCAACCGCTTCTTCCAGCCGGTGGCGGGCTACCCCAGGATCGCCGAGGTCCGCAAGGAGCCTGAACATGAACACAACGTCGGCAGCGGCTGGCATACCGATCACTCCTACGACCAGGTGCCGGCGCTGGGCTCGATCCTCTACGCCCGCGAGGTGCCGGAAACCGGCGGCGACACGCTGTTCGCGAGCATGGCCCAGGCCTTCGAGGCCTTGTCCGAGGGCCTGAAACAAACGCTCCGCGGCTTGAACGCCCTGCATTCGAGCCGCCACGTCTTCGGCGCCGCCGCCCGGAGCGAGAGCCAAGACGAGGACCGCGGGCGTGTCGGCAATCAAGAGCTCGCGACCCAGGACGCCGTGCATCCCGTGGTCCTGCGCCACCCCAGGACCGGGCGCGAGGGACTCTACGTCAATCCGGATTTCACAATCGGAATCGAGGGTTGGCGCGACGAGGAGTCGAAACCGTTCCTGGACATGCTGTACAAGCAGGCACAGAAACCCGAGTTCACCTGCCGATTTCGCTGGCGGGAGGGCTCGATCGCGTTTTGGGACAATCTCGCGACCTGGCACTATGCGCTAAACGACTATCCGGGCCAGCGCCGCCTCATGCACCGCATCACCCTGGAAGGCGTCCCGCTCAGCTAGCGCGCCAGAATCTCCCTCTGTCAGCCGGTCTTCGAGCGCTCGCGCCGTGCCTTCGTCGCGGCCGAGTCCTCGGCCAGAGTCTCGGGGTCGAGCACCACGCCGAAGCCGTCTTCGGCTTCCCCGATCGTGTAATAGCCGCGGCGGACGTCGCGGGCGACCAGCGCGGGTTCGCGCGCCATCGGGTCGCCGTAGCCGCCGCCGCCCGGGGTCGATACCGTGATCGTGTCGCCCGGGCCGATCGCGATGTCCTGGTCCTTGGAGAGGTGCGGCGGGTGGTAGGTCTCGCCGTCGCGCTCGATCACCACCTTGTTGAGCCCGCCGTCGCGGCCGCCGAGCGCGCCCAGCGGCCCGCTGCGGCCGTGGTCCATGACGAAGGAGGCGCGCGCCGTGCCGCGCCGCAGCTTGACCCGGTAGGTCACGCCGAAGCCGCCGCGCTGCTCGCCCGGCCCACCCGAGCCCTCATGCAGGGCGTAATGCTCGATCAGCACCGGATAGCGCTGCTCGATGATCTCGATCGGCGTGGTCTTGGAGATGCCAATGGTCGAGCAGCCGTTGGAGATGCCGTCGCCGTCCTTGCTGCCGCCGTAACCGCCGCCGGAGATCAGGTACATGACGTAGGCGCGGCCGGTCTTGGGGTCGTGGCCGCCGACCGCGAGGTTGCCGCTGGTGCCCGCGGGCGCCGCGAACAGCAGGTCCGGAATCGCCGGCGTCAGCGCCGCGAATACGGCCTCGGCGATGCGCTGGCTGACCTCGGCCGCGCAGCCCGAGACCGGGCGCGGGTACTCGGCGTAGAGGAAGGTGCCGGTGGGGTCGAGGACGTTGAGCGGCGCGAAGGTGCCGGCGTTGATCGGCACTTCCGGGAAGATGTGCTTGATCGCCAGGTAGACCGAGGAGCGCGTGGTCGCGATCACGGAGTTCATCGGGCCCAGGCAGGGCGGCGAGGAGCCGGACATATCGAAGGTCAGCTCGCTGTCGCGCTTGGTGATCTTCATGGCGATCTTGAGCGGCTCGTCGACCACGCCGTCCGAATCCACGAAGGCCGCGCTCTCATAGGTGCCGTCGGGAATCTGGGCGATCTTGGCGCGCATCTGCCGCTCGGCGCGATCGCGCAGCTCCGCGATCGCGCGTTCCACCGTGTCGCGCCCGTAGCGGTCGAGCAGTTCGGTCAGGCGCCGCTCGCCGACCTTAAGCGCGGCGGCCTGGGCCTTGATGTCGCCGATGCGTTGGTCGGCGATGCGGATGTTGGACAGGATGATCGACAGGATCTCCTCGTCCATCTCGCCTTTTTTGAACAATTTCACCGGCGGCAGGCGCAGGCCCTCCTGCTCGACCTCGGTGGCATGCGCCGAGAAGCCGCCCGGCACCGCGCCGCCGGTGTCCGGCCAGTGCCCGGTGTTGGCCAGCCAAGAGAACAGCTCGCCCTGGTAGAAGAACGGCTTGACGAAGCGCACGTCCATCAGGTGGGTGCCGCCCAAATAGGGGTCGTTGACGATGAACAGATCGCCAGGCACGATCGCGCGGGCGCGCTTGATGACCTCGGCGGTGCCGAACTGCATGGTGCCGACGAAGACCGGCAGACCGAGGTCGCCCTGGGCGATCAGCGCGCCGGTCTCGCGGTCGTAGATGCCGTCGGAGCGGTCGAGCGCTTCGGCGATCACCGGGCTGAAGGCGGCGCGTACGAAGGCCAGGTCCATCTCGTTGCAGACCTGGATCAGCCCGCTCTGGATGACCGCGAGGGTCACGGGATCGAGCGTTCCGGTCATGGCCCGCACACCTCGATCATCAGGTTGCCGAGCGGGTCCACGCTCACCCGGTCGCCGGGCTCGATCACGATGGTGGTGTCGAGCTGTTCGACGATGGCCGGGCCGGCGAGGGTCGCGCCCGGCGGCAACTGGCCGCGCCGGTAAATCGGCGTCTCGCGCCAGCCGCCGGCCAGCCAGACCTGGCGTGTGGCTGTTGGCTCCCCCGGGGCCACTCCTGGCGCGCCGCCGGCCTCGGCTAGCGCCGCGAGCGGCACGCGCGCGCGCCGGCCGATCACCGCGGTGTTGAGGTTGACCAGGACCGCGTGGATCTCCGGCAGCGCGACTTCGAAGCGCGCCCAATAGGCGGCCTCGAAGGCCTCCTGCAACTGTTCCCGCGTGACCGCCGTGCCCGGCACCGGCCCCGATAGCGGCACGGTCAGGATGTGGCTCTGACCGAGGAACTGCATGTCGGCGCTGTGGAGTACGGTCAGGCCCTCGATCTCGACGCCCTCACGCGCGATCGTCGCCCGGCCCTCGGCGATCTGCGCTTCCAGCACCCGGCGCACCCGGTCCATGTCGAGCGCCGGCACCGGAGTGTTGACCGTGTTGACGTAGTCGTGGCGCACGTCGGCGACCAGGCAGCCGAGCGCGTTGGTGATGCCCGGCCGCGCCGGCACCAGCACCCGCGGGATGGCCAGCTCCTTGGCCAGCGCCGAGGCGTGCAGCGGCCCGGCGCCGCCGAAGGCGAACAGCGCGAAGTCGCGCGGGTCGTGGCCGCGCGCCAGCGACACCAACCGGAGCGCGCCGGCCATGCGGTCGTTGGCGATGCGCAGCACCGCGGCGGCGGCCTGCTCGGCGTCGAGGCCGAGCTGCTCGCCCAGCTCGCGGGCGAAGACCGCGCGCAGCACATCCAGCGAGACCGGGGTGTCGACGGCCAGCAGCGCCCCGGGGTCGAGCCGGCCGAGTAGCAGGTTGGCGTCGGTGATGGTCGGCCGCTTTCCGCCGCGGCCGTAGCCGATCGGCCCCGGCTCGGCGCCCGCGCTTTCCGGGCCGACCTGCAGGATGCCGGCATCGTTGACGAAGGCGATCGAGCCGCCGCCGGCGCCGATCGAATGCACGTCGACCATGGGTACGTGGATCGGCATGGCGTATTCGAGCTCGAGCTCCGAGCTGACCTCGGGCACGCCGCCGCGGATCAGGCCGACGTCGCAACTGGTGCCGCCCATGTCGTAGGTGATCACGTTGTCGATGCCCGCCGCCTTGGCGGTGTAGGCGGCCGCCATGACGCCCGAGGCCGGCCCGGACATGATCGTCTTGACCGCCGCCTCGGCGACGATGCTGGACGACACCGTGCCGCCGTTGCCCTGCATGACCAGCAGATCGCGCGGGTAGCCGCGCTCGGCCAGGCCCTCGCGCAGGCGCGAGAGATAGCGGTCGAGCACCGGCTGAATGCAGGCGTTGACCGTGGCGGTCACGCAGCGCTCGTACTCGCGGTACTCCGAGATCACGGCGTGGCCCATGGTGATGTAGCCGTTGGGCCAGACCTCGGCGGCGATCTCGGCGGCGCGGCGCTCGTGCGCCGGGTTGACGTAGGCGTGCAGGAAATGGATGACCAGCGTCTCGCGGCCGGCCTCGCGCAAGGCGATTGCCGCCGCGCGCACGGCTTCCTCGTCGAGTGGCACCAGTACCTCGCCCTCGGCGTCCATGCGCTCGGGCACCTCGAGGCGGTGCTCGCGGTCGATCAGCGGCTCGAAGCGGCCTTTCAGGCCGTACGGCTGGGGCCGGGTGCGGCGGCCCAGCTCGAGCACGTCGCGGAAACCCTCGGTGGTGATCAAGCCGGCCTTGGCTGTCTTGCGCTCGAGCATGGCGTTGGTGGTCGCGGTGGTGCCGTGCACGATGCTGCGCACCTCAGAGAGCGGCACCCCGATCTCCTCCAGCGCGTGGAACACGCCGAAGGCCTGGTTGTCCGGGGTGGTCGGCACCTTGGCGACGCGCGGCGGGCCGCCGCCCTCGTCCATCAGGATCAAATCGGTGAAGGTGCCGCCGACGTCGACGCCGATAACCTTGGCCGTTTGGGTCATGCCGCCGAAACCACCAGGCCCCCCAGCACCCGGCCGAGCGCCCGGCCGAGCACCCGGTTTTCACCCTGCAGCGCGAGGCAGGCATCGACGATCAGCTCGCGCCGCGCCATGACCCGCGCGCGGCCCAGGCCGCGGGCGAGCGCCGCG
>Ga0209980_10001934_pt1 | contig 11376 bp, 11 predicted proteins | sample CR02metaG_FD_183611 | JGI IMG/M metagenome (GOLD analysis project Ga0209980, IMG submission 183611) | Deep subsurface microbial communities from Mariana Trench to uncover new lineages of life (NeLLi) - CR02 metaG (SPAdes) (version 2) | ecosystem: Environmental > Aquatic > Marine > Ocean trench... | reverse complement strand
AGGACTTTACTAAGGCTATAGAACTTGACCCTGATTTAGATAAGACATATCACAACTGATTTTTTTGTACTGTGATAAATATATTAATTTTAAAGAAATTTAACAGAAATTGAAAAAAAAGATTTTTAGAAAGTAAAAATTATACAACTGATAAAGGTAAAACAAATATACGCATAAAGTTAAGGAAGAAAAAAAGAAAACGCTTTCTTTAATTTGTATTTAATAATGTAGTCAAATGCTAAATAATAGTATCCGTAGCCATTTACCAATTTGCTATGTTTTCGTACCAAGTTCTTTAACAGCTTGCTCACTCTGTTCTGCCATTTTACCCACAGGGAAAAAGAATAGATATTGTCCGCTATCCTTTAATACATCTAATGTGCGTGAAGTGATTTTATCGAAAAACTGAACTGAATTGCCATCAGTTATAAGCGCCCAGTTCTGAGGCTTTTTTAAAACCTCTGGCATCTTCTCTTTTAAAAACTTAAAAACATTTCTAAAGCCCTGAATGGAAATCCCCTTTTTATTGAGTGTAACAAGCCACCGGAGAATTATTATATCTTCAACAGAGTAGAGTCTAGATACACCCCTACCCTGCGAACTCCTTATGCTGGGCACTACAAGTCCTGTATTTTCATAATAGTAAAGCTGATCGTACGTAAGTTTAATGCCTTCAAGAGAGTCTATTAATTCAACGACCTGTTTGCTTCCCAAGCCGTTTATAACCTTTGTTTTAGGATGTTGCTGTGATTTACTTTTTTGCTTTTTTCCAGACATATGACTGTTTCGCTAATAATCCTAATAGTATAGTAACTTATGCTTAATAAATAAATATTGTTAGAATATAATAACTTACAAATTCGCAATAGACTGATATAATGAAACAACTTTTTTACTATATTATAAATACTATATGAAATTTGGAGCCCACGTATCAATTGCAGCAGGAATTTATAAAGCACCACAACGCGCCAGTAGTTTTGGTTGTGAATGCTTTCAGATGTTCACCCGCTCCCCCCGAGGCGGAAATCCGCCAAAGCTGGATAAGGAAACCGTAGATAAATTTATTGAGAATTGTGAAAAATATCAACTTTCTGATTACTACGTTCATACACCTTATTTTATCAACTTTGCATCTGAAAAATCAGATATAAGAGAATCATCAATAAGAATAGTAAAAGAAGAGCTGGAGAGATCTGATTTATTAAGAGTTAAATATATCATGACTCATCTTGGAAGTTCAAAAGGTATAGACAGGTCCCTGGCTTTAAAAAGAGTTGCAGACGGGGTTAAAGAGATCCTGGATAAAACTAATACTAAAACTGAGATGCTTCTAGAAAATTCTGCGGGACAGGGAGAAACCATTGGAGAAAAATTCGAAGAGCTTGCCGAAATACTAGACCTTGTAGATAATAATGATCTGGGTATTTGTATAGATACTGCTCACCTGTTTGCCGCCGGATATGATTTAAGGACAGAAAAAGCTCTTAATGATTTACTTTCCGAGTTTAACAAAATAGTTGGTATAGATAGAATTAGGCTTATACATGGTAATGATTCAAAAGTAGGACTGGCCGAAAAAAAGGACCGCCATGAACATATAGGCAAAGGCAAAATAGGCATAGATGGGTTTGAATCTATAGTCTGTAACAAATATCTAACAGATCTGGATATGATAGTAGAAACTCCACCTGAAGGCGTTGAAATTGATATTAAGACTTTAAAAAAACTTAGAAAGAATTAAAACTATCCGGGGGTATATAGAACATGAAATCACTATCAGTTATAGCTTTGATAATATCAACAGTTGCATTTTCTATCTCTATATCAGTAGGATATTTACACCTTTATAATGTAAGACAGATTAGCGAAATTAGAGTTCAACAAAAAGCAGCTTCTGAAGATATACTGAAAATTCAACAACAGCTTGCAAAATCCTGGGATAAGGATAGCAAAGACGAGCATGGTTACCATGGGCATGGAAATGAGAAAGCCGAAAATGAGGAGCAGTGGCCTAAATTTCACGATGCCGTAGGAGTTATTAAGATTATAACCCAAGAACGAGTAATCGTAGATCAACAAGAAATGCCAGGCTTTATGAAAGCCATGATCATGAGCTATAAAGTGGAAAATCCAGAGCAACTCAAAAATTTAAAAGAAAACCAAAAAGTAAAACTAAAACTTAAAGAAACTGCTACTGAGCTTACCGTTACAGAAATCAGTAGTTCGAACTAAAAAAATATGCCAAATCTAATAATTTAGTTCCTTATCTTTCCAATACTTTGATCCGGCAAGACTTGTGCTAAGAGCAATTCCATTTTTAGTAATCTGATAAATTACTACATCAGATTGGAAATCCGTTTCTACTCCGATAGCTCCACCCTTACTTCCCGATTTGGCGGCTGCATCACCGGAAAGAGTAAGATCCCAGCCAAAGTTTATGAATTTATAAAGAACTGCCGGACTGTTAAAAATTATAATCTCTCTAAAATCCTTAATACCTATTCCAAGAGCAAGTCCGCCTTCTGCCATCTTCATATAAGTCTGAGTTCCATTTTGATTATCAATTATTGTGCCGTAACCTCCACCCCCGCCAACAAATAGTATCTGAGCATTAATATTGCTAAAAACTCCATAACCTGCTGCATTTTCAATTAGTTTTTGAGTATGCGGTTTTTCTCTGTACAACTGAGATAGCGCGTCATTTTTCATATTCAATACAAATTCCCGTTTTTGAACAGGGTTATATCCCTTAGGTCCAATACACCCCGCAGTTAATATTAGAAGTGCTATTAAACCAGTAGTGAAATTTCTTTTTTTCATTTTTTCCTCCTGCAAATTAACATATGAAGAAACGCAATATGTGGTATATCACTTATATATGCCTACAATACTTAGAAATAATATAGCATGTAAGTCTGAGATAACAAACAATTTAATTAGTTAAAAATAAAAAAGTTTGCAGCAAAAAAAATAGGTTATTTATAAGAATAAAATCCTGCTTAGAAATGTTATTAATTATTCTTTAGATCTTTTATAAACTTCAGTAGGATCATTTGTTACATGAACAACCCCATTGTTATCAACCCAGCTAATTACTTTGTTGTTGGTAATGGTACCTTTTACGGTCTGCGTTTCATCAATAGCAGCAGAGTCAACAATTGAACCATCAGGATCAACGCTAAGACCAGTAGAACTGCTAAAACCTATTTCAAACTTTTGTTGTTTCTCCCTGCTCTTTTGAATATCCGCTTCTATCTTTTTATTTACTTCGACATTGTCATAATTAGTCCGAGTATTATCTTTATATCCCTTTGTAATCGAACTTTTCTTCTTTCCCAAAGACGAATTTTCAAAGTTATCTATATTTTCAGATGGCCTTTTCCAGTACCATTTATATTCGGTTTTAATGGGTTCCTCTTTAGTATTATTTTCTACTTCGCCGGTTTCTTGAGTTAAGACAAATTCAATACCTGTAAAAGTAAAAACTAACAATAAAATAACAACTGATATCCTCATTATATTTACTCCGCCATTTAATTTTATAAATAAGTAGTTTAATACGTAAAGAGTCTAAAATCTACCCTGATAAGTTATTATAATATTTCTGGAAAGAATACATCTATGTTTGTATCTTTTTGTTTTTATTGTATTTCCTAAACACTATAAACAAAATCGGAATAAAATAAATTATCATAACTACAATAAATTGTTGTGGCGTTACATTTCCTCCAATGGCACAAAGGGAAGTAGCCAAATTGTTTTTGTCAGCAATATTCAAACCGGTAATAAAATTTATTGCTGCCAGCACATTAATTCTTGGGAAAAATATCCCATTTCTGTCATCCTGCACACCAACTCCTGTATCTCTCAAAACCTGCCTGATTTCATCGTGTGTGAGGTTTGGATCTGCTTCGAGCAGTAATGCTGCAGATGCTGATGCATGGGCGCAAGCCTGGGATGTTCCGCTCTGTGTAGAAATTCCGAGTATTGTATTACCAGTCGATGTTATTCTTGAACCCGGAGCCAGCAAATCCATATCTTCACTGGAGTTTGAAAAACACGGCACCTTATCCTTACTTGTATTTTGATCTACACAACCCTGTGTTTCCACAGTACCATTGTCTCCGTCATAGACAGCACCCACACTTATTGTGCTACTAAGACAGGCAGGAGATGCAATACTAATTATTGAGCCGTCATTTTGAGTAGAAGCAAACACAACAACCCCGTTGTCTACTAAATTTTGAATGACCTCTTCAAGTGCCATATTAAAAGCCGTGACATTATCGCAAACTTCCCCAAAAAGTGTTGATGTGCCAAGGCTCATATTGATAACATCAACATCCGGCCTGTTCATGAGCACCCATTCTAAGCCGGATATTATCTGTGCAGTATTAGAAAAACTGTTAGTATCATCCAACACCTTCACAGCTACAATTTTAGCATCTGGAGCTATGCCGACCGGAGCTATAAACCCATCAGATGTAATTATTCCTGAAATATTGGTTCCGTGGCCATTATCATCTTCAGCGCTACCATTCCCACTCTGTACACTATTTCCGTTTGGACAACACCCGCTGCCGTTTTCATTCTCGCAAAAGCACTGCTGTGCAACTATATCACCTTCTAAATCAAACCCATTTATGTCTGTTCCCGTATCCAGAACTGCTACGGTAACGCCCTGTCCCGTAAATCCTGCATCATGTACATCATCGGCATTTATACCAGGCCTGCTCTGGTCGAGCCCACCTTTTCCGCCCACATCTAAATCTACTTTTATCACACCTGGATCTTCGGATAATTTGGCAAGACCCTCTAAAGATACAAATCCTGAAAACGCATTTAACGTATCCCAGCTTTTGATTAAAATAAACTCACTGGAACTTAGCTTAGACATAACTTTTGACTTCTTGCTGTCTAATACGTCCATCTTAGCGCTTAGGTCGGTAAATTTAGTATCACCGGAATCCAGTACAACAATAACCCTTGCCTGATTTTGTGAATTTAATTTTTCATAGACTTTGCTTCCAACAATCTCAGCAGACAAACTAAGACTTAAGGAAATAAACAATAAATTAGCTAAAATAACCATTCCAACATAATCAAAAAACCGTTTAATCACACAATTCATCTAAAAACCTCCAAAAACAAAATAATTAAATTTAGTTTACAATTCATATAATATACAATAGCTTTTTTATTAAAATACTAAAAAATAATTTTAGACCAAGTGTACAGTAAACTGTCAAACCATATAAGTTATTTAATAACGCATCCAAAGAGAAACAAAAATAAATTTTTATATTTTCTTGTTTCAATTGTACTTCTTATCTTGTTTATTCCTTTTTTGGAAGGCGGCTTATTTTCTGCAGCCCTTCTAAACTTAATAACTACTATTATTATATTGACCGGAGTATACGCAGTAAGTCACACAAAAAAATCTGATTATTGCTTCCATCTTAGGCCTGCCATGGGTGATTGTTAATTGGTCAAGCCTACTTATTTATAAAGAAATGCAAGGGCATGAGGCAATTTGCTGGGGAGTATTGTTTTTTGTATATACCACAGTAGTTATGTTTTTGCATATTATTAAAGGGTCGAAAGTTACTATACAAACTTTATATGGAGCTATAAGTGTTTACCTGCTTATAGGTCTGACATATACAAGTATTTATGCTTTAATTGAAATTGTAACCCCTGGTTCCTTTAATCTTATCAATTCTCAGGGAATAATACATGCCTTCAAAATTGATGAACTTATATATTATAGTTACACTACTTTGACTACACTTGGTTATGAAGACATTCATCCTATCACTTCTCATGCAAGAACTTTTGCAATATCTGAAGCAATTATAGGACAATTATACCTTACAATTCTGGTTGCAAGACTTGTAGGTTTACACATATCATCTATTCTAAAACAGGATAAATAAACTATAATTAACTCTAAATAAATCGAGAGGTTAAAATGAAAAAGATATTATTAGTTTTACTCCTATTAATTGTAGCCGCGCTAGTGGCTTTACCATATTATTTCGGAATGAAAGCAGAAAAGCAATATCACAATATTATCGCAAAGATAAAGGAATCTGGGAATATTACTGTAATAAAAGAAAATTATGAGAGAGGAGTTTTCAATTCAACGGCTAAAACCAGTATTGAATTAAAACAGAGCTCACGGCAGGTCACAGTCAACAGCACAGACTATATTATACATGGCCCCTTAGACTTCTTAGAGTTCAAAAAAGGAAATTTTAATTTTAATACTTTTATTGCCAAGGTCGATTCAAAAGCAACAATAAAAATACCCGTAACTACAAGTACAGGAGAAAAGAAGTCAATAGAAATAAAATCAGAAGGCACAACTGACATCGGTTTTGATGGAGAGGTTGAAAGCAGATATGTAATTCCTAAATACAAGATTATTAAAAAAAAGGAAAACTTGGTAATTAATTGGAGCGGACTGGAACTAAACTTGATTTATAATCACAAAACTAAAAAACTCAGTAGTTATTTTGAATCTGAATCACTGCAAATAACTGACCCCGACATTACGCTTATTGTAAATAGTATAACTGGCAAATCCAACACCAGTGATATTAATCAAAACCTTCAAAGCTTAACGGGTGATTTTGAGATGAAAATAGATTCCGTTAAGTTAGATTCTGTAGATAGCAAAATAAATCTAAACAATATAAAGTTTTCTGGTTTTTCAAAAACAGATCAGGACAAATTACAAATGGGTTTTAAACTTACAGGTGATGAGATGGTTTTTAACGAAAACAAATTTACACAACTTACCTATGATATTAGTATAAGGGATATCGATTCAGCTACCTGGTTAAAACTACAACAAACTGCAAACACAATTAAAGGAAATGAAAATAAGATGGAACAGGGTATGCAGATTATGGGCATTTTGCCAGAGCTCGTAAAACATTCTCCCGTTATAGAGATAAAAGAGCTAAGCCTGAAAAGTGATATGGGAAACCTGAATGCAAGCGCAAAAGTAAAGATTAATGGAGATAAACCTGAGTTGCTCCAGAACATACTCTTAATTGGTAATGCTATTGAAGCTGAAGCATCAGTAATTGCTTCAAAGAGTTTAGTTGAGTTTTATATTGATAAAGCTGAAGCACAAAGTGACCAGCAAAACAGTTTACAGATAGATAAAGATAAACAGAGTAATTCGCTAGATTTAGAACAAGATTTTATTGATAACGAAATGGCGGAAAAACTACCGAAGAAAGAACCTGAACTTGATAATCGCTCAAAGTTACAGGAACTAATCGACAACGACTATATTACATCGGATGATAAAAACTTTATCTTTAAAGCAACCTTAAAATCAGGACAGGTAACTGTAAATGGTAAGCCAATGGCACTAACACCGATGTTATTTCAATAACGGCAGGGTTTGTTTTAAGAAATATATTTTTTTTCAAGCTTACTGTATTTTTGCAGATCAATTATTTTTTCAAAATCGCTAAAGCTCAAATCATTTTCAAAACCAATTGTCGTCCTGTTTTCTTTTAGAAAATTAAAGCATGAGCCAATTGCATTTGCAGCGGCAAAAAGCCCTGATACAGGATAAACAACTATTTTAAAACCTAAATCCTCAAGCTCATCCGCCGTTAATATAGGTGTTTTTCCACCCTCTACCATATTTGCAAAAAGCGGTGTTCCAGCAAATGAATCAACTATCTTGCGTAACTCTTGGGCACTCTGAGGGGCCTCAATAAAAATAACGTCTGCTCCAGCTTGCTCATATTCATGACCCCTTCTGATCGCTTCATCTAATCCTAATTCTGCCCTGCAGTCAGTTCTTGCTATGATTAATAGATCCTCTTTACCGGCTGCCTCTCTTGCTGCCTTAATCTTTTCGACATGTTCAGCACTGGTTATAACTTTTTTACCTTCCATATGACCACATTTTTTGGGCCATAGTTGATCTTCTAATATTATTCCCGACACTCCAGCACTAATAATTTGCTCTACCGTTCTTATAACGTTTAGAGGATTGCCATAACCTGTATCAATATCTGCTACTACCGGAATATCTACACTGTCTGTAATTTTTTGTACTGATTCTATCATTTCAGAAGCGGTGATAAGACCATAATCAGGCAAACCCAATTTCGATGCAGATATACCGAATCCACTTGTAAATACGGCCTCAAATCCGGTTTTTTCAGCTATCCTTGCACTTAAGCAATCATATATACCCGGAAGAACAATTATCCCACGGCCTTCAATCATTTTTCTAAGTCTTTTAGTCTTGTTCACAACATTCTCCAAATAAATTTATCTGTATATTGACAAGTATAATTTAAAAGTTAATTACTATAACTTTTAATTTTGAGTTATGGAAAATTTTAAAATGGTACCAAGGCAAGCATTTGTAACTAAAGGTGTTGGCAAGCACAAAGAAAAACTTACAAGTTTTGAGATGGCGCTAAGAAATGCAAAAATTGCTGAATATAATTTAGTAAAAGTATCGAGTATATTCCCGCCTCATTGCAAATTGACAACAAGATTAGCTGGGCTTAAGAAAATGAAGCCTGGCCAAATAGTGTTTTGTGTAATGAGCGAAAATGCCACAAATGAGCCAAACAGATTAATAGCATCTTCAATTGGTATGGCGATACCAAGAGATACTGACCGGTATGGATATCTTTCAGAACATCATAGCTTTGGTGAAAATGATAGTGTTGCTGGAGAATATGCCGAAGATTTGGCTGCATACATGCTTGCAACTATTTTGGATGCGCCATTTGATTCGGACAAAAGCTATGATGAGCAAAAGGATATCTGGAAGATAAGCGGACATATTGTTAAAACGAGAAACATCACTCAATCCGCTGTTGGGGATAAAAATGGGCTATGGACTACAGTTGTGACAGCAATAGTATTTGTTTTATAGTTTCCTAATGTCTTAACATCTCTCTTGCGGCATCAATTGTCTTTTTGGTGATTTTCACCCCACCCATCATCCTTGCCAGTTCATCAATCCTCTTATCATCATCAAGTAGATCAACATTAATCTTAGTAGAATTATCTATAAATTCTTTTCTAACAATCAGATGAGAGTCTGCAAACTTTGCGACTTGGGCAAGATGGGTAATACACAAAACCTGGTATATATCAGAAAGATTTCTTATTTTTGCACCAACCGCCTCGGCAACAGCTCCGCCAATCCCAGTGTCAGGTTCATCGAATATTAAAACAGTTTGACTGCTCTTTTCATTTAACAGAGTTTTTAAAATAAGCATTATCCTTGAAAGTTCACCACCTGAAGCTACTTTTGATAAAGGTTTAGGAGGCTCATCAGGATTTGCAGAAAAATAAAACTCCACTTTATCCATACCGTTTTCAGATATTTGTTTATCTTCAAACTTGATCACAAAACTACAATCTTTTAAACCAACCTCTGCAAGCCCTGCTTCAATCCTGGTTGACATTTTAATAGAAGCATTCCGTCTTTTATGTGAAAGCTCACTACACAGGCGTGTTAGCTGCCCAAGAGATTCTGATTTCTTTCTTTCTAGTTCATCTATTTCGTTTGATAAATTCAACAAACTTTCTAATTCTATTTTATAGTCCTCTTTTTTCTTCAAAACTTCCTTTATAGATAACCCATATTTTCTTTTGATTTCATGTATAAATTGGAGTCTTTGCTCGATTTGCTCCAGTTTATTAGGATTAGAATTAACAGCTCCAATATAATCTCTTAAAAAATAGGATGTATCCTGTATAAGAAGTATAGCTTTTTCTAATAAACTTGTGGGTTCATTTAGGTTTCTGTCAATTTCACTTGCTGTTGTAAATTCATTTTTTATATTTTGCAAACTGCTGATGATCGAATTATCAGCTTCGTATAAAGTTTCATAGCTGCTCTGGGCGGCTTTATGTAAAATTTCAGAATTAAGTAAAATCTTTTTTTCAGCTTCGAGTTGGCTTTCTTCTTCAGATTCTAAATTAGCATCTTCAATTTCTTTGCAAACATACTTTAAATACTCTTCTCTTTCATTCTTTTCAGTTTGTTTTTTCTTTAGATTTACTAAACTATTTTCAATTTTATGATAATTTTTATATGATTCACTTACATTTTGTTTGATTTCAGGGTCAACTCCAAATAAGTCAAGGTATGAGATATGGCTTTGCTCATCAAGTATCTTTATATTTTCATGCTGGCCAAAAATATCTATAAGCCTTGAAGTTATAGAGCCTAAAACATTTAATGTTATTCTGTTTCCGCCGGCAAAGACCCTGTTTTTACCTGAAACCGATATGATTCTTTTAATTATAAGCTCATCATCAAAATCGATACCAAGATCACCTAGATATTCTCTTATCTCAGCGCTTTGAATATCAAACACGCCCTCTATATGAGCTTGCTCATGACCGCTTTTTATATAATCAGAAGAAGCTTTACAACCCCTAAGAAGGTTTATTGCATCTATTATGATGGATTTTCCGGCCCCTGTATCGCCCGTAATTATATTTAAACCACTTCTGAACGGTATTTCTATGTCGTCAAAAATGGCAAAATTCTTAATCCTTAAAGAAACTAACATCAAGTAAAACTAAAATAGATAGCTTTTGAGCCTTCCTCCATTATCAGAGTCTTCTAATTTTTCTAAAGCCCTTTTTTCAATTTGTCTTATTCTTTCCCTTGTAAGGCTAAAGTATTTTCCTATTTCATCTAAAGTATACGTTGTATCAAGATTAATCCCAAATCTCATTTTCAGGATCTGTTCCTCTCTGGGGGATAAGGATGACAGTGCATCGTTAAGATTATCGCTTAAGGTATAAGTTGCCACAGCCTTGTCAGGGGTAAGAGCATTTTCATCTGGTATAAAATCCATGAGTGAGGTTTTTTCACCGTCCATAACTGGGGTATCCAGTCTTACAACATCCTTTGTCGCACCAAGAACTCTTTTCACTCCTTCAACGGATATTCCTGAGTTTTTAGAAATCTCCTCAGGTTCAGGTTTCTTCCCATTTTTCTTATGCAGAAGCATGCTTATCCTGTTAACCTTGGTTGCCTGTTCCAATACATATACAGGCACTCTGATAGTTCTTGTTTGATCTAGGAGTGACCTGGATATTGCCTGGTGTATCCACCAGGATGCATAAGTTGAAAATTTATAACCTTTTGTATGATCAAACCTTTCAACAGCCCGCATTAAACCAACATTTCCTTCCTGAATTAAATCAGGAAGCGGCAATCCCCTATTTATATACCTTCTAGCTATACTTACAACCAGTCTGAGATTAGAATTTACAAATTTGCTTTTAAATCTAAAAGATCCTTTAATACCGCTAATTGAAAGCGCAATAAGCTTTCTGACAAGCCTAAATTTAGCC
>Ga0209980_10001932_pt1 | contig 11379 bp, 7 predicted proteins | sample CR02metaG_FD_183611 | JGI IMG/M metagenome (GOLD analysis project Ga0209980, IMG submission 183611) | Deep subsurface microbial communities from Mariana Trench to uncover new lineages of life (NeLLi) - CR02 metaG (SPAdes) (version 2) | ecosystem: Environmental > Aquatic > Marine > Ocean trench >... | reverse complement strand
GGTCTCGCGGCGATACCGTGTGACGCACCCGGGATACGCACCAGCGCCGCATCTTTTCCCTGCAGCTTCAGCGCCTGGTAGAACTGCTCCGATTCCGACATCGGCGTCCGGTAATCGACTTCACCCGTCAACAACATCGTGGGCGTGGTGACGTTGCCAACAAATGACAGCGGGGAGCGTGCCATATAGTGCTCCATGTTCTCCCACGGCGGACCCGGGAACCAGTACTTGGCTCCGTAAACATACATGTCAGCCGTCAACACCCAGCTGTACCAGTTGATCACAGGCTTGGCCACCACCGCGGCGCGGAAGCGATCCGTCTTGCCGACGATCCAACTGCTCAACACGCCACCACCGCTGCCGCCGGTGACGAACATGTTTTCGTCGTCGACGTATCCTCGTGCAATCACCGCGTCTACGCCGGACATGAGGTCGTCGTAGTCGAAGCCCGGATAGGCGTGGTGGATCAGATTGCCGAACTCCTCTCCGTAGCTGGTGCTGCCCCGCGGGTTGGTGTACAACACCACGTACCCGGCCGCTGCGTAGAGCTGAATCTCGGCGGAGAAGCGATCACCGTAATTGGCGAACGGCCCGCCGTGAATCTCGAGGAGCAACGGATACTTGTTGTCGGGATTGAAATTGGGAGGCTTCACGATCCAGCCCTGAATGCGACGCCCGTCGTGTGACGACTCGAACCAGATCTCCTCGACTTCCCCCAGCTCCTTGTGACCGAACAAATCGTCGTTGAGGTGAGTGATGCGCGTTCCATCGGTGGAGCCGCGCCGGCTCACCGCGATATCCGCCGGATGGTCGGGACGAGAGTGGGTGTATGCGAAGCGGCCATCGCGTGAAACAGAGAACACCCCGCCGCTATACGGCCTCCCCAGGGAGAGCCCGCCGACGTCACCGACGTACGTCTCTACGCCACCGCTCAGCGGGGCGTACGCTATGCTCGTGTTTCCTTCCGCGTCATACTGAAAGTAGATCCCTCGACTGTCGGCGCTCCATTTGGGCTGTGCTACATCGCTGTCGAGATCGCGTGCTAGCATCTGCTTGCCGCTGCCATCTCGATTCATGACGTAGAGGTGAGTTACCTGGTAACCCTGTTCCCTGTCGTCGAAGCCGAGGTAGGCAATGCGCCGGCCGTCGGGAGAAACCATGGCGTTGTTGTCGGGTCCGGATCGGTCGGTGAGCCGCACGATCGAGCCGTCTTCGAGCGATATCCGGAAGACCTCCGAGTTCAGGGGATCGTACTCCCAGTCGTCATGGCGGTTGGCGGAAAGGACCAACGACTTGCTGTCGGGCGTCCACGAAGGCGATCCACCGTGGTTGAAGGGGCCCGAGGTTACCTGGCGCGGCGTGCCCCCGTCCGCCGGCAGCACGAACAGATGGGTGTGGCCGGTTTCGAGGAAGCCCTGTCCGTCGGCGCGGTACTGCACGCTCTGGATATACTTGGCGGGTGGGGCCCAATCTGCGCCCTCGGGTTTCTTCGGCAGTTCGGCGAAGGGCATCTGCTCCTCGGGCACGAACATGGAGAACGCGATCCATTGGCCATCGGGAGACCACGCCAGCCCGCCGGGCGACTTCGTTAGCTGTGTCAGCTTGGCAATCAGTCCGGTTTCCATCCAGCGCACGTAGAGTTGAGTCGAGCCTTCCTCGTTGGACGCGTACAAGAGGCGCTTGCCGTCCGGCGACCAACGCGGCGAGTTGTAATTGTGATTGCCGCTCGTGAGAGGCTGAAGGTCGGACCCGTCGTAGTTGACGATCCACAAGTTTGACCGTGGCTGGTCGGTCATGATGTCCATGAAATTTCTGACGAACACGATTCTGTTGCCGTCGGGCGAGATCTCGGGGCTCGACGCGAACTCGAGTTCGAACACGTCCTCGAGCGTGAAGCGTCCGTTGTCATCCTGCTCTTGACCGGAAACGCCCCGGGCAGTGGACGGTAATATCGACGAGAAACACGACGCGAGTAACAGGTACGGGAGGGTCTTCATGGGTTGCTCTCTCGATGATCGTCTGATGGTGATTCGTGATGGGCTCGTAAGATAACACAGGGTTCCAGTGACTCTCAACCAGGCCGCTCTGTGATCTCCGTGACGGCAAAATGAGCTGGCGATGCGCAGAGCCGTATGGTAGAGTTCTCGGACAGAAGACGGTTCTTGGATGACCCAAAGGAAAGCTCCCATGCCGATAGCGGCAGCCCTGCTCGCGATTGCCGCATTCCTCGCTCCGGCGCAAGCTGGGGCGCAGGAAGATCCCATGGCGCTAATCACGGCGGCGGCGGGCGATCAAATGGAAACCGTCCTCGTGTTGTTGGGGCAGGGAGTGGGCGTGAACGCACCTGGGGAAAACGGTTTCACTGCGTTGATGGCTGCGTCCATGCAAGGGCACGCCGAAATCGTACAGGTGCTCCTGGCAAGTGGGGCCGATACGGGGCCGGCGTCGGACGACGGTTGGACGGCGTTGGCGCTTGCATCTTTCGAGGGCCATACGGAGCCCGTGCGACTATTGCTCGAACGGGGTGCTGATCCCACCGTCAAGAACGAGGATGGTGATACCGCGCTGCGACAGGCGATCGAAGTCGGGCACGGCGAGATCACGAGATTGCTCATCGAGAACGGCGCCGATCCGAACGAGGTCGACGCGCGTGGGCTGCCGGCAATCATGGATGCTGTAATCGGCGGGTTTGCCGATGTCGTCGTTGCTCTCTTGGAAGGCGGTGCCAATCCCGATGTACGAGCCGGTCTCGGGATGACCGCGCTGATCAGCGGGACGATCGCTGGTCGTGTAGGCGTCGTTTCGGTGTTGCTCAACAATGGAGCCGATCCAGATGTGAGCAACGCCGCCGGTTCGACCGCACTCCTGGTGGCTAGCGTGAGCGGACGCACCGGTCTCGTCGACACGTTGCTGGCTCACGGTGCTGATGTAAACTTCGCAAACGAGCTGGGCCTGACTTCGTTGATGCTCGCGGCTCTCGAGGGATACGTCGATGTTGTCAGGTTGTTGCTTGCCCAAGGTGCCGATCCCAATGGCAGCGATCCCGACGGTGCGACCGCGCTCACCGCTGCAAAGCTGAACGGCAGCGCCGAAGTGATTCGACTACTCGAAGAAGCGGGGGCAGAGCCGGAACAGGTGGTGACCTCCGATGCCGCGCCCGCCGATTCTGCCGCCGTGACCCAGGAACCGGTCGAAACAGAGGTAGACGAGCCTCCGCAGCTGCTGTCTTTACCGCCGCTCAGATATCCCGAGATGCTGAAGCAAGCCGGGTTCGAAGGTGACGTGATGTTGGATTTCGTGATCGACGCCACCGGCCATGTCGAACCGAGATCGATACGAGTGGTGTTGTCACCCCATCCGTTGTTAGTGGCCGCGGCGCGGGATGCCATTCTTGGGAGCGTCTACCGACCCGCGCAGGTCAGCGGTGTTCCGGTACGTGCGCGCGTGCAGCAACAGCTGTCGTTTACGATCCAGTAACCACAGAGAACGTCGACAGTGAGTGGGTAGTGGGGAGCGGGTGCCTGCTACACGTGCCTCCGTGGCATCATGCCATGTCGGTGCTTCGTTCCATATACGCAGATCGCAGCATGGCCACTGCGGCATAGAGCACCACGGCCACCACCAGCCAACGCATCGCGTTCAGCGGCAGCGACTTCACGATGAACGCCGCGATCAACACCGCAGGGATTCCTCCGAGCGCCAGGCCAATAGCGGGGCGCAAGCTGTACTTCTTGGCGCGGAGGAACCGGAGGCTTGCGACGGGCATGAGGAAAGCCGACGAGCCCATCATGATGGGGAACGCCGTCGTGGGGTTCATGCCGAGGAGGCTGACCATGATCATGCACGGTGCGTAGAATCCCACGCCGATCGTCATGAGAGAGCCGAGAACGAAGCTTCCGGTAGCCGCGAATGCCAGGCTCAGGCCCCGCATGCCGAGGTCCGTCCCGCCGCCCGGGAAGAAACCGTAGATCGACATGACGAACGAGACGGCGGCCACCAGCAGGGCTATTCCCATGCCCACCTGGATGCGCCGCCGCGGCAACCGCGCTACCACGCCCGCACCCAGCCAAGCGCCGAGCACCGCGGCAGTGATCATCGTGACCAATGTCGTCATGTCGATCTGAATGATGGCGATGAAGATGAACGCTTGAATGATGACGGGCGGCGTATGTCCTATCTGCATGGTGCCGGGGATGTTTTCGTCGGGCACGATTCGCTTGAGCTTGTAGATCGACGTCGTGGGAGCGAATGACCCTATACCAAGAGTGTCGAAGAAGTTGGTCACGAAGCCGATGGCGGATTCGAGGAAAGAGGGCCGGACGGCTGGGGCGCCCGCTTCTGTCTCGCTCTGACGAGTGCTGCGAACCTGCCGTATCCAGCGAACCAGGAACACCAGGCCGATGGCGATCAGGGCAATGAAGAGCAACGTACGCGCGCTGGGCATGGGCATGGCTCCCGGGGATGAGTGGATTCGAAGTCGGCAGAATGTACGACGCGACGGTCGACCTCGCCATGAGTTACCACGGCTAGACCTGCGGCTTCAGCCGGTCACCACTCCAACTCGACCCGATAAACCCCGGGCTTGCGCCCGAGATCCGCTCTAATGGGGCGGGGAGTGGGATCCGCGTCCTCAAAGCTTCAGCGTCATCCGTGGCCGCCTTAGCGTCATCCGCGGCTCTACATCCGCTCCGGCACCTCGATCCCCAATAGATCCAGCGTCAACTCCAGCACCCGTACGCAACACGCCGACAGTGCCAGCCAGGAGGCCTGCCGAGCCGCATCTCGCTCGCTCAAGATGTGGTGCTCGTGGTAGAAACGGTTGAAGGTCGTTGCCAAACTGTAGCCGAACTCGCACAAATGATTGGGGGCACGCCCATCCCACGCACGACACACCACGTCGGATAGGTCGACAATCTTCAGCATCACGCTTCGCTCCATGTCGCTTGCCGGCGGCAACAAGCTTCCCGAGCCAAGCTCTCGCGCCGCCGCTTTCCGGAGTATGGACTTCGCTCGGACCGCCGTGTACAACAAATACGGGCCGGTCCGGCCCTCGAACGACGAGAAGCGATCCAAGTCGAAGACGTAGTTCCTGATGCGGTGATTCATGAGATCGGCGTATTTGAGCGTCGCCATCCCCACCATGCGAGCGATGGCCGCCCTTTCTTTGTCGTCGTAATCCTTGGCCACCTCGGCCTCGGCCATGCGCTCCGTCGCCTTGTCGGTAACGAGCTGCATGAGGTCCTTGAGCTTCATCACGCCGCCGGCCCGTGTCTTGAACGGCCTGCCGTCTGTACCGTTCATCGTACCGAAGCCGGCGTGCTCGAGGCGGACGGATTTCGGCGCAATCCCCGACCTGTGCGCTGCCCGAAAGACCTGCCGGAAGTGGTCTCCCTGTCTGCTGTCGACCACATAAATGACCAACTCGGCGTTGAGATCGCGCACGCGCTGGTCGATGGTGGCGAGGTCGGTGGTGCCGTACAAGACGGCACCGTCGGATTTCAGCAGCATCAGCGGTGGGATCTCCTTCTTGTCGCCCGGCTCTGCGACGTCCATCACCAGCGCGCCTTCGCTCTCATAGGCGAAGCCCTCATGCCGAAGTCGGTCGATGAGGCTCGCTATCCGGTCTTGCGTGTCGCTCTCGCCGAGCCAGAGATCGAACTCCACGTTGAGCGTGGCGTAGTCTGCCTTCATCTCGACTATGGACACGTCGTGGAAATGTTGCCACAAAGCGCGATAGCCGGGCCGTCCTTGCTGCAGCGCAAACGTCGCCGCCCGGGCTGCATCCATGACTGAAGGATCTTCCTGAGCCTTGGCACTTGCAGTGGGATACATCTCTTCCAGGTCCCCGATCGTGACGGGCGACTCCTCGGGATACGGTCCCGTGAACTCCGGGTTGAAGTAGGGTAGATCGGGTTGGCGGTGAGCCATCTCCGAGATCAGCATGCCCATCTGGAGGCCCCAATCTCCCAGGTGAACATCGCCCACAACGTCGTGACCGAGAAACCGGGCGATTCTCTTGACGCTCTCACCGATGATGGCGGCGCGGAGATGCCCCACGTGCATCGGCTTCGCCACATTGGGGCCTCCGTAGTCGATCACGACCCTCTGCGGCGCTGAAATTTTGTCCACACCGAGGCGATCGTCCGTTGCAGCGGCTTGCACCCAGTGGGTAAGGAACGTGTCGTCCAGGCTGATGTTGATAAAGCCGGGTCCCGCGATCGAGACTTCGCCCAGCGCATCGTTGGCCGTCAAGAGATCCGCAACCTGTTGCGCTATCTGCCGCGGGTTGGCCTTGTGCGCCTTGGCGGCAGCCAGGGCGCCGTTGCACTGGAACTGCCCCAGGTCGGGCCGGTCAGATACGTTGACTGCGCCGTACCGGCGGTCGTAGCCGCACTCGGCAAAAGCGTTGGAGGTGATTTCGGTGAGGCGTTCAGTAAGCGAAGGCATCCAGCTATAGAACACTGTGTTGTGTTATTAGGCAACGGTCTGCCTGTCGCTTCATCGTCCGGCGCGGGCTGGCGACTCCACGATTGGCGCGCTGCAAACAGCGGCCGCTCCGCGTTGACCCGGGCCCAAGCCCAAAGGCGGCCATCCCCAGAACCTCCATTCCTTACCGAAACTAGTTATTAATTGACCCCGGTAGTGCTGCCTGATCTCGGCGGATCCACATGCGTCTCTTCATCGCCATCAATTTTCCCGACGCCATGCGCACCCGCCTGTGGAACGAAACCGCTCCACTTCGGGAGGTCGGCTATCCGGTAAGATGGGTGGACGCCGACAACATTCACATGACGGTCAAGTTCCTCGGCGATGTGGATGGATCCCGGATCGATGACGTTCGTGCCGGCCTCGTGAAAGCGGTGGGAGACACGAAACCGTTTTGCCTTTCCATAGGGCGGTTCGGCGCGTTCCCGTCGCCAAAACGCCCGCGGGTGCTGTGGGTAGGATGTGAGAATCTTCCTGTACTGGAGCTGTTGGTCGATGCGGTGGAGCGAGAGATGTCACAGCTAGGCTTCGAACCTGAGAGGAGGGGGCATGCCTTCCGGCCCCACGTGACCATCGGGCGGGTGCGGCGAGACGCGAGGCCGGCGGCCCTCAGAGGCATCGCGAAGCACCTCGAGGGGCTGGAGTTTTTCGAGGAGTCGCCGGTCGACTCGGTCGATCTGATGCGGAGCCGTCTCGGCTCGCAAGGCCCGCGCTACGAGCGTTTGGGTGGCGCGGGGTTATGACAATGATCGGCGGCTGCCTCAAGAACATGTTCGCGATGGCTGGCTGCGCGACGATCCTACTGGTGGCCGCAGTCGCCGGGTGGCAGTACCGCAGTCAGCTGACTGACGCGTATCAGGCGTTCCGGGGGGTGGAGGAGCCGACGGCCTCTCAAGAGGCTTTCCCTGAGGGACAGGGGAGTCCCTCTCCGCAAGCCCGGGAGTCGGCGATTCGGAAATACCAACGCATGGCTCGGATCGACGGGCCTGAGTTCGTCATGCTCTCATCGGCGGAGATGGCGTCGCTCATTCAGGACGGTCTCGATCCCGTCGGGCGGCGGGCTCTCGATTCCCTGAGCGTCACTTTTGAGGACGGCCGGCTCATAGTGGAGGCACTCCTGGTGACTGAAGTGTGGGGCAAGGACGTCCTCGGCTTGCTCGGCGGCTTGCTGCGGCCGTACGAGCCCTTGAGGGTAGCGGGCCCCGCCCGCATCGCGCGACGTGGAGTGCTGGCTTGGGAGCCGGACGAATTCTCGGTGCGGTCCATCCCGTTTCCCCGTGCCGCGATCCTGCCTATCGTCAACCGACTGGCAGGCAGAGACGACGGACGGATGCTTTTCGGCGTGCCCTCCACGATCGCCGAGATCCGCATTGAGGCTGGCAAAGTGATCTTCTATCGACGGGTGCGGTAATGGCAAGACGGGTTCTGGTTGTAGACGACGAGCGGGGAGTGCGCGAGGCGCTCAAGCAACTCCTGGAGTACGAAGATATGGAGGTGCGGACGGTAGAGTCCGGTATGGACGCCCTCGACGCGTACGCGGAGTTCCATCCCCATATCGTGTTGCTCGACGTGAAGATGGCCGGTATGGACGGGTTGGAGACTCTGACGAGACTCCGCGAGGCAGACGCGGATGCCCAGGTCGTGATGATATCCGGTCACGGGACGATCCAGACGGCCGTAGAGGCCACACAGCTCGGCGCCTACGATTTCCTGGAGAAGCCCCTCGACACCGATCGCATCCTACTCACGCTCCGCAATGCGTTCGATCGTGTCGCGCTGAAGTCAGAGAACGAGCGCCTGCGAGCCGGCGTCGCCGACCAGTACGACATGGTGGGGACGAGCAAGGCGATTCGCGATGTATTGGATGTGATAGCGAAGGTGGCGCCTACGCCGGCGAGAGTGTTGATCACCGGTGAGAACGGAGTGGGCAAGGAGCTGGTGGCCAGAGCGATTCACGCGGAGTCTCCGCGTGCGTCCAAACCGTTCGTCGAGGTCAACTGCGCGGCCATTCCCGGAGAGCTAATCGAGAGCGAGCTGTTTGGGCACATGAAGGGATCGTTTACCAGCGCCTTTGCGGATCGAGCCGGCAAGTTTGAGCAGGCGGACGGTGGAACATTGTTCCTCGACGAGGTGGGGGACATGAGCCTCGACGCTCAGGCGAAGGTGCTCCGCGCTCTACAGGAGGGAGTGGTCACCCGTATCGGCGCTACCAAATCCAGCCGAGTTGATGTGCGGGTGATTGCGGCGACGAACAAGATCCTAGAGGAGGAGATCGAGAGGGGGCGCTTCCGCGAAGATCTCTACTACCGTCTCAATGTGGTACCCATCGATGTTCCACCACTACGTGCACGGAAGGGTGATATCCGGCCCATGATCGAGCGTTTTGCGAGCGATCTGGCAGTGTACGACGGTCTCAAGGCGAAGAAATTTTCCGACGAAGCGATTGGCCTATTGGAGCAGCGTGATTGGGCTGGTAACGTGCGAGAACTCCGGAATGCAGTGGAGCGGCTGCTCATCTTGTCGATTGGCGATGACGTGACGGCGGCGGATGTGCGGCGGCTGGCCGGCGGAGGCACGGAAGCTACGATGGGCACGCTGGTGCAGTGCGAGACATTTGAGGAGTTCAAGGTCGGGGCCGAGCGAGCATTCCTGCTGAGCAAGCTGGAGGAGAACGACTGGAATGTGAGCGAGACGGCGCGCAAGCTCGCCATGCCCCGCAGCAACCTCTACAAGAAAATCGACAAGTACGGACTCCAGAGAAACAAGTAGGGAGTGGGGAGTCGGGAGTTTCCCCACTACCTCTTGGTTCTACCGGGAATTTCGGACCAAGTGATCGAAGGGACAATTCTCGATCCTCCCATCCCACCCCGGATGAGCCACGGAATCCCAAGAACACGCCGGATGAACCTTTCTTTTCGCCCGCAACATTTCGATACGATACGCATATTCCTAGCTACCGTTTCGAGCCTCGGCACCGGCATCTTGGGATGCGATGGGTTACGCTCAATTTTCGACTGCCGTTATCATCAGTGCGGGGGGGGCCGTGCTGGACGATCGCGCGCTGCGTGACATCCCCGGCTGTGATGCGATCGAAGCCGATTTTGTGGTTGCTGACTCAGCGTGTTGTGTGGCCTTACGGGTGTCGCACGAGTGCTCGCGTGAGCAGTTGCGGGAATGGCTTGGTGCTTGGGCCAGGGCCCGGGGTTGGTCGTTGGCAGTTGCGCCTGATCCGAGGAGCGGCTAACATAATGTCAGACCCTCGCTTAGAGTACCGGAGCCTTGCGACGACCGAACGCCAGTGGCTTACCGTGATGTGCCGTCTTCTCACCGGACGATGTTGGGATTCCCGGCGTCGGGAGTGTCGGTCCGTCGCAACTCCACACCACACTCTGGATTTTCTCTGGACGTCAGAATCGTTGTGAAATTGTTCTGGCACCATGTAGATATTTGCTGATATGCGACCGGCTCTCGTGAAGGCAGTAATGGCTGGATGAGTGTCGGTGACTTGAGGCCGGGCGTCATCATATAACGATCCTGGCGCCGGTTCTTCCGGACAAGCCTCTTCCGAAGCATCACGGAGGGATTGCGAGTCCCATGCGAGCAAGTGCGGCAAAGAAAGTCGGGAAAGAAGAGGGCTCCCTCGACCAGTATTTGAGAGAAATCAGCAAGTACTCCTTGTTGAAGCGGGAGGACGAGGTCGAGCTGGCAGTGAAAATCCACGTCGGCAACGCGGAGGCTCTCGACAAGCTCGTCCGCAGCAACCTGCGGTTCGTGGTGTCGGTGGCGAAGAAATATCAAAACCAGGGTGTTAGCCTGTCGGATCTGATCAACGAGGGCAACCTGGGACTCATTCGCGCCGCGCACAAATTCGACGAAACCAAGGGCATCAAATTCATCTCTTACGCCGTATGGTGGATCAGGCAGGCCATCCTTCAGGCGTTGGCGGAACAGAGCCGGATCGTGCGGGTCCCGTTGAACAGGGCGGGCACGTTGCACCGTATTGGCAAACGGTCGTCGGCGTTGCAGCAGGAGTTGGGACGGGAACCGACTATCGATGAGATAGCGGAGGGCATGGATATTCCGAAGGAGGAGGTGGCCAAGACGCTGGCCATATCCCGGAGCCACCTTTCCCTCGATGCGCCCCTCACTCCTGGTGAGGACAACAAGCTGCTCGATTACCTGGCCGACGAAGAAAGTCCCGGCCCTGACGATCAAACATTCGAGCGCGCGCTGAGTAATTCCATCGAAGAGGTCCTCAGGACGCTCAAGGAGCGGGAAGCGAAGATCTTGCGGCTCTACTTCGGTCTCGACAGCCAGGAGGCGATGACGCTGGAGGAAATTGGCGGGTTGTTGGGCATCACGCGCGAGCGGGTTCGCCAGATCAAGGAGAAAGCCCTGGCGCGCCTGCGGCACGTTAGCAGAGCGCGGTCGTTGGAGAGCTTTCTGTTGTGAGAGGGGAAAGGTGAGGGGCGAGACGGCCCAGCGCTTCTCCCCTATCGCTCTTCCCTCCCTCTTCTCGCAGCTATTGTTCGTCGGGGTCTTCTTATATTTGGTTCATCCGGGAATTGCGTGGTGAGTGATTGACGGGACGATTCTCGATCCTTACACCCCACCCCGGATGAGCCACGGAACACACGGACCCTGCCCCACCCATCTCCTGTCTTGCCCTCCTCCACCCCAAGGGCGTTACCCGGCGTTGCGCACTGCATAGGTGAAACACGTCAAATGGAAAAGAGGGACAGTCGGGAGGGCGGCGGTGTTTTCCGTGGATTCTGTGGCCATTCACGCCGGGCGCGGCGTGTGTCCCGATGGCCTCCGACTTTCGCGATGGCGCAGCCTTCTTCATGACGAGAACTTCCTTCCCCGAAATTGCCGGAGGAACCTTATATTCCC
>Ga0209980_10001931_pt1 | contig 11380 bp, 9 predicted proteins | sample CR02metaG_FD_183611 | JGI IMG/M metagenome (GOLD analysis project Ga0209980, IMG submission 183611) | Deep subsurface microbial communities from Mariana Trench to uncover new lineages of life (NeLLi) - CR02 metaG (SPAdes) (version 2) | ecosystem: Environmental > Aquatic > Marine > Ocean trench >... | reverse complement strand
TTCGCGCGCCAGAAGTCAACGCCGTCAGACGCATGGAGGAGGGAAGCCATGCGTAGACGACGGCGGTATCAGCAAGGCAGTTTGAGCAAGGTAGGGCAGTCGTGGATCACTCAGTGGTGGGAAGACGGTCATCGTCGGAAGCGGACACTTGGCCGGATGACAAAGGCTCAAGCGCAAGCGGAACTTGCAACAATTCTCGCTCCACTCAACAACAGGGAAGCGGGGCCATCAGACACGTGCACCTTCAGCGAGTTCATGCAGCAGACGTACCTCCCGTTCTACCGGCGCAAGTGGAAGGACTCGACGGCGGCGACCAACCAAGACCGAATCCGATACCACCTCGTATCGGAGTTCGGGGAAAGGAGGTTAGGGAGTTTGACACGCGATGAGCTACAGAGCTTCTTGGACCGAAAGGCTGAGGCTGGGTTGTCCTTCAGCACAGTCGATCACTTGCGTTGGGACATGAAGCAAGTCTTCAACATGGCTGTTGCGGAGGGGTATCTGACGAAGAACCCCGCTGCGCTGCTGTTCACGCCCCGCGAGGCTCATCGCGCTGCCAAGCGTCAACTGGGTTGGGACGAGGTGAGGTTGATCTTCGCAGTTCTCGACCAACGAGAGTTGCTGGTCTGCACGTTGGCGATTGTTGCTGGAATGCGGCCCGGCGAGATTCTCGGTCTCACGTGGGGCCACATCAAGCGTGACCACATCGACATCAGGCAGCGGGTGTACAGGGGGAAGGTGGACTCTCCCAAGACAGCTCATTCGGTGCGGCACGTGGCGCTCTCCGAGGGTCTGCGGGACATGGTTGAGAAGTGGAAGAGTGTATCCCTCAGAACCGACGTAGACGCCTGGGTGTTCCCATCTGAAACCCTGAAAACCCCACTGGCTAAGGAGAACTGTTGGAGGCGTCACATCGCTCCTAAGCTGAAAGGAGTCAGGCTCGAATGGGCCAACTTCCAGGTGATGCGGCGGACACACGCATCGTTGATGCGCGAGCTGAACATCGATCCCAAGGTTGTAGCCGACCAGCTTGGTCACACGCTGGATGTCAACCTCAATGTGTACACGCAATCGGCTCTAGCCGTACGGAAGGATGCGGTCAACACTCTCGAATCAGTGCTTAATGGAGCTAAATGGAGCAGGCCACTTCCCACTGTTGTGTAAGTGATAGAAAAGATGGAGCGGGAGACGGGGATCGAACCCGCGACATCCAGCTTGGGAAGCTGGCGTTCTACCGCTGAACTACTCCCGCCTAAGACTACCGACGACCGCAGGATACCACCGGGACGCAAACTGGTGCAAGACCATGCGTTGGTGATTTTTCGTCGCCCGGGGTCTCCCATCGTTCCCCCCGGTATCCGGGCAAGTCGAACCGGAGTTGTGTGGACATCTCCTTCAACTGAGCGCCCTAGGAAACGACCCTTTGTTTGTCACGATCCCAACCGATGGCCTTTTCTTTCTGGAGAGAGAGGTTTATGAGATGGGCCACTGCCGCCGCCTCATGTCCCATGGTTGCATTTTCAAGTGGCTCCTCGCGCGTGCGCATGTAGCGGAAAAAGTTCCTCATGTGCTCGGTGGTGGAGTCATACCCGGAAGGCACGGCAAAGGATGCCAACGTTCGCCGTGGTTCCGGTGGTGTCCGTTGCGGCTGCAAAGGAAGATTGTGTTCCCGGTAAAACTCCTCCCGCAATTCTCGTGGCCAGGCCTCGACCACGTAGGCATACCCTTCCGCATGGCGCTCTTCGTAGAGGGTCCAACCACGATGCGTCAACTCCAGGGTGGCCTGCGTCCCCAGGATCTGCACCACCTGATCGCCGTAGCCGTTCGCCTGCGTCGCCCCGATGGTCAGAATGACATCTTCCGGATACTGGCAAACGCTGCTGAGCGTGTCGGGCACATCGCGTCCGTCCTTCCAATGAAAGATGCCCCCTACGGTAGCGACCCGGGTAGGTATACCGAGGTCCAGCAGCCAGTGGATTTCCGTAATCAAGTGACTCAAGACATCTCCCGCCAGGCCCTCGGAGTAGTCTGAGTAGCAGCGCCAGCGGAAGATACGTTTGGGGTCGAATTCCCGATAAGGTGCCGATCCCAAGAAAGCCTTCCAGTCGATGGTCTCCGGCGAGGCATCCGGGGGAATCGGTTTGACCCAGGCGCCTATCAGACTGCCGGTGTCCCACCGGGCCTTGACCTGTGTGATCCGGCCCAGGCGCCCCTCTTGGATCAACTCCTTCGCTTCCGGCAGATGGATGGAACTGAGCAGTTGGCTGCCCACCTGCAACACTCGCCCGGTTCGGTTCACCGCTTCGACAATGCTCTTGCCTTCTTCAATGGTGTGCGCCAGCGGCTTCTCGAGATAGACATCCTTGCCGGCTTCAAGGGCGTCCACCGTCATCTGCCGATGCCAGTGGTCCGGCGGGGAAATGACTACTGCGTCGATGTCTTTGCGGTCCAATATCCGGCGGTAGTCTTTGGTCATCTCAACCTTTCCGCTGAGAACCTCGGCAGCGCGCCGAAAACGCCCATCGTAGATGTCGCACACGGCTGCCACTTCTGCGCCGGAAGTCCTCGCGACTACCATCGCCAACTGCCTGCCGCGCACCCCAAAACCCAGTATGCCCACACGGATTCTGTCTGAGGCGGCCATCTTTTCGGCCGCTTTGACTAGGGGAGCGCCCGCCGCCATAAGCCCCAGTCCTACCGTCCCGCTGCCTGCGGTCTGGATGAATTCTCGGCGGCTGATCCGGCGCTCTTTCCCTTTTTGCTTCCGCATGGTTATCTCCTTCTGATTCTTTCCGAGGGTAATCTTCTATGAGCTCGCTTTTCACTGGACGGACTGGGCGCAGCCCGGCTCGGCTAGATTTCAAGGCTTAGCTTGTTCACCAGATAGCGGCGATTGGCCAGTGCGGTTTCCCGCGCCGCCGAGCGAGAGTCCGCTTCCACAACAATCCAGCCGTCATAATCGATCTCCCGCAAGATCGAGACCAGAGCCGGGAAGTCCACCGTGCCCCGGCCCAACCGCGCAAAGCGTCCTCGCCGGCCTCTCCCCCCCGGTTGGGTTGGATCGAAGTCTTTGAAGTGCATATGCACGATGCGGCGGCCGTAGGTCGCGAATACCTCCACGGGATCAGAACCTCCGGCCACCAAGTGGCCCGTGTCCGGGGCCAGGAAGAAATAGCGCGGGTCGGTCAATTCCATCAGACGCCCGATGTCTTCGCGATGCTGGATCATGTTTCCCAAGTGGGGATGAAAACCTACTTTGATTCCGTACCGTTCCAGCGCGCGCCGGCCCAGCTCGTTGGCGGTGTCGGCCATCCGGTGGAAATCATCGCTGGTGGGATTGTGGGTCTCCGAGCCGCCCACCACCAGCACCTTTCCCCCCATCGCTTGCAGAAATTCCGCTGCCTGCAGATTGCGAGTAAGGTTCTGGTAGCTTTCCTCTTTTTTTTGCAGATCACTGGTGCTGTAAAGAGCTGCCAGTTGTAACTCAAATTTCTGCATCCGACGCCGAAATTCCTCCCACCGGCCTTCGTAGAGATGGGAGATGGTGCTCTCGCCCTCAACACCGGGAAAGCCCAGCGCAGCCAGGTCGCGACACCCGCCCCACCAGTTTTCCGGGTAGTACCGTCCCCAGCTCAACAGTTGGTAGCCTACGCGGAATTTCTGGTCAGGAGCCAAGAGCATCGAGCCTTGCAGGGAAACAGGTAGAGCCGCAAGGGTACACCCGGACAACATGCCTTGCAGCCATTGTCGCCGAGAGCACTGCATTGTGCTGGACTTCCCCTGCTATAACCCTAAGCGGTTAGCACTCTAGGGCGAAGAGGCGCGGGTGTCAAGGCGCGGCTGCGGCCAGCGTACCGGCGGAGTTTCTTGCGCGAAGTTCCCGCTTGACAGAGAAGCACGCCGGCATACACTACCTCCACCGCGCACGGAGAGTTGTTCCAAATGAACGATCGAAAAAAGGTCTTGGAGGAAAAGGCCGAGTCTTCTAGGCGGTTAGAAGATCGGCGCCGAGCCTTGAAGCAAATCGGTGCGCTCTCGGGGCTTTGCGCACTCGATTTGTTGTGTGGGCCCGAGCTCAAGGCGGCCGTCATTGACCTGGTCGAAATCAGCCACCCGAAGCAAGCAAGGCTCCAACCAACCACCGCCGAGATGGAGTACCGACCCCTGGCGACGGGGACTGTGCCCAAGTCGTTCACTCGCGGCGACCTGGACCTGCTGGGCGACTTGGTTGAATTGATCATTCCTACCACCGACACCCCCGGTGCGCGTGCCGCTGGCGTTCACTGGTACATTGACGCCGTGGCCGAAGTGAACACGCAAGTCCGCCAAAGCTTTTCGGAAGGCTTGGCTTGGCTCCGCGAACGAAGTCAGCAGCATTTCGACAAACCCTTCGGGGTTGTGACTGAATCCCAACGCGTAGAGTTGCTCACGCATATGAGCCGGTTGCCGGCAACAGATCCAGGAAAGCAATTTTTCGAGCTTGCGAAACAGTGGACGCTCGATGGCTATTACAAGTCCCAGATCGGCCTGCTCCAGGAGTTGGGCTGGGTGGGACATGAATACCTGCCCTCTTTTCCCGGTTGCCCCCACCCCGATCCGTCGCACCGGCGGAAAGGGGCCGCTGGCCGGTTCCTTCAGGAGCAGGATGCATGAGCAATCAGGACGTCTATGACGTGGTCTTGGTCGGCACCGGAGCCGGCGGCGGGATGATGGCTCATTTCCTGGCCACGCATGGAGTGAAGGTTCTCAACCTGGAGTACGGCGCGCCGGTGCCGACCGAAGACTTGGGATCGTTTGAGATGTTCCACCAAGCGTTTGCTCGCATGCCCTACGCGGAGTTGCAGAAAGCCCTTTACGAACCGGGACCGGAAAGCTGGAAACGGTCGAAATATTTCATTTACCAAAACGAGTGCGACTACAAGACGGCGGGTGAAGGTTGGTATTGGCGCCGCTACCGGAACGTGGGAGGGCGAACAACGTGGTGGGCCGGCGTATCGCCGCGCCTGAGTCCGCTTGATTTCAGAGCCGGCAGCACGGATGGATTCGGGCCGGACTGGCCGCTCACCTACGAGGACCTCGAACCCTACTACGATTGGATCGATATCAACCTGGGCAACGCAGGTCCCAGCATGGGTCATCCCGATTGTCCCAAAGGGATCTATCACAAGCCCGCACCCCTGCGCTGCGGCGAGCGCGTCTTGCAGGATGCCGTCTACGGAAAACTCACACGCGAGTTCCCCCTCATGCAGTGCGAACCCATTCGCAAGATGATTGCCACCGAGGAGATGGGACCGGGCCGCTCGCCCTGTTACTACCATGGGGCCTGCTGGGAAGGCTGCGCTGTGGGCGCGCGTTTCGACGCCGCCCAGCACTTGATTGCTCCGGCGTTACGACTCCCGAATTACACCCTGCGACAGAACGCGGTCGTGGCCGAAGTCCTGGCAGACAAGAACACCGGCAAGGCCAAAGGCGTCCGCTACGTGGATCGCCTCACCAAGCAGAGCTACGAGGCCTATGGCAAAGTCGTGGTGCTTGCAGCTTCTGCCATTGAGACCGCTCGCATCCTATTGAATTCGAAATCCACTCTCTACCCCAGCGGCATCGCCAACGGCAAGGGCCAAGTGGGGAAACACCTGTGCGAACAGATCCGCTGCCTCGCTGACGGCTACCTTCCACAGCTCTACGGAATGAAGTCCCACAACGATGACGGCTATGGCGGCAATATCTACATGCCGCGTTTTACCCGAACCTACCAACAGAAAGCAGGCTTTATTCGCGGGTATGAGGTTCGAGCGGGCAGCGGCAAAGGCATCAATGGCGGCGTGGCGAGTTTTGGCAAAGACCTCAAGGCCGGGATCAAGGAGCATTACCAAGCGCACTTGTTCCTGGAAGCTTTCGGCGAGAAGCTCGACAACCCCGGGACTTATGTGGAGATCGACCCGTCGGGTGCGGTGGATAGCTACGGCATCCCGATCGTCAAGATTCACTCGGCCCTGCACGAGAATGACAGGAAGATCTTTGGGGACATGCAGGAGAAAATGCAAATCCTGCTTGAGGCCACAGGGGCGAAAAACATACAGATTGACCAGGTGCCGCCAACGCCGGGCATCAGCGAGCATGAAGTTGGAACCTGCCGCATGGGAGACGACCCGAAAGAGTCTGTGTGTAACTCCTTCGGTCAAACCCACCAGGTAAAGAATCTGTTCATCGCAGACGGAGGCTTTTTCACCCAAGCCACCGAGAAGAGTCCCACCATTACAATCCTCGCTCTAGCCAGGCGAGGCGCCGACTACCTGGTCGAGGAATTGCGCCGGGGGAGCTTGCAGGCATGAAAGCAGCCTACCTCGCCATTCCCCTGGTGCTGGTTGTTGCTCTCTTAGGCCACCTGGGCCGGATTTCGGCCCGGATCCCCTACGCCAAGGAAACAGGAAAGAAGTGCATCGTCTGCCATGCTACTACGCGCCCGAGTGCAGGCGACTTGCACTGGGCCGGAAAATACTACGCCGAAAAAAGGACGCTCAAAGGGTACACGCCGGACGCCATCACCAGCGCCGCACAAATAACAGCGGGCTCTGCACCCGCCCCTGCAGGCGAGCCGTCGTCGGAACGGATCCCCAGGGCGTTGCGCCAAATCTACCAGACCAAGTGCTCGGCCTGCCACGGACCAAGGGGCGAAGGAATCCCTGCGCTGAACGCTCGCGATTTCACCGACCCAGCTTGGCAGGCATCGCGCACCGACAAAGAGATTCGGCAGGCCATCGAAAAAGGCCGCCTGCCCTTGATGCCACAATTTGCCGACAGCTTGGATGACGAAACCATCCAGAGCTTGGTGAAGCTGGTGCGCCAATTTGCTGTGATCGGAAAGGAAAAGCAGCAGTAGCAACTCTCAACGGGAAAAAACCATCGTGAAAAAAGTATCCAGTCAATACGTGCTGGCCGGCGTGGCCTGCGCTTCGATTCTTGTGTGGGGGAGCATTGCCACCCTGCTGGGTTCGATTCTGCCCAGTCTATCCACGCGGGCGGATCTGTCCGTTACCCAAGCCGGCCACATATTTCTCGCCAATGGGTTTGGACTGGTCGTCGCCAGCCTTATCGCCGGCCCCTTGATCGATATCTGGGGCAAGAAGGGCGTCCTGCTGGGAGGGGCCGGGCTGGTGGCGGCGAGCTTGCTCCTGTTCGACTGGGCAGTGACGCCGCTCACGGTGATGGCTTTCGCCTTCACCCTGGGAGCCGGGGGCAGCGCACTGGTGATCGGCGCCAACGCCGTGGTTTCCGACCTGTTCGCGGAGAAACGGGAGGCGGCGCTCAACCTGTTGAACTTCTTCTTTGGAGTGGGCGCGTTTGTCACCCCCTTTGCGATTGTGCCGTTGGAGCGGACAGGGGGTTTGCGGGCGGTCTTGGCGGCGCTGGTGGTCATCGCAACTGTCTCGCTGGTCTTATCTGCCGCGGTTCGATTTCCGCCCCCGCTGCGGAGCGGCGGCTGGTCTTTCGCGGAAGCGGCCACTTTGGTTCGCAAGTCTCGCTTTTTGCAACTGGGAGCCATTCTGTTCTTGTATGTGGGAATAGAAGCTTCGATCTGGAGCTGGCAGGTCACTTTCTTGATTGAACGATTCGGGGTTGACCGCTACATGGCGGCGCGGGTGCTTTCCGGCTTTGCGATCACGCTCATGATTGGCCGGCTGCTGTCGAATCGGATTCTGCTGGTCTGGGGGCCCGTGCCGGTACTGCTGGCGAGCACCGCCGCCGGGGCCGTGAGCTTGGGGCTGGCCTATAGTGTGGGCCACCTGGGCGTCTCGGTCGGCGGCTTCCTGGCGACGGGGCTGTTTCTTGCTAGCGTTTTCCCGACCGGAGTGGGGTTGCTGGGGCGGAATTTCCCCCAGCTCTCGGGTACAGCCACCGGGCTCGGCATCACCTGCGCCTGGTTGGGAGCGATGGTGGTTCCCCCAGCTATCGGATACGTGGCCGCGGAATATGGCTTGCAAACGGGGGTACGGTTGATTTCATTGGCGGCGGTTGTGCTTTGTCTCCTGTCTGCGGCGGTGTACTGGCAGCACAAAACTTCCGCATCGAAAAGTTGATGCCGTCTGGATATGCGAGTGGCGATCGGCATCGAGAGGGGGACATGGCCTAAGGAGGATTCCCTATGTCCAAAGATAGCAAACTGACGAGACGAAAATTTGTCGAACGGCTGGGCAAAGGCGCGGTTGCGGCCGGGACGCTGTTGGGCGCCGCCCCGTGGGCGTCACAGGCCCAAGCACCGGCGGCTAGCAATCGCGTCAGGCTGGGCCTGATTGGCTTCGGGATCAGAGGGCGTCAATTGCTATCGGCGATCCAACGCGTGCGGGGCGCCGAGGTGGTGGCCGTGGCTGATCTCTACGATGGCTATCTCGAACGGGCGCGGGAATTGACCGGCGAGGGCGTGGAAACCACGCGCGACTACCGCCGCCTGCTCGACCGCAAGGATATCGATGCCGTGGTGGTGGCCACGCCCGACCACTGGCACGTCCGCATCATGCTCGACGCCGCCTCGGCCGGCAAAGACATCTACGCTGAGAAGCCTTTGACGCACACGTGGGAAGAAGGTGAAGTGCTCCTGAGCAAATTGCGCCAGACAGGCCGGGTGGTTCAAGTCGGCAGCGGCCGGGTCAGCCAGCCGCTCTATCAGAAAGCCAAGGAGATCGTGCAGTCGGGCCGGCTGGGCAAGGTTACCTTTGTCACCGGCTGGTGGGATTCGAGCAGCTCCATCTATGCCTGGCGAACTCCCATCCCGGCCGATGCCTCTCCCCAGACCATCGATTGGAAGACCTTTCTGGGCGCGGCACCCGAGCGAGAGTTTGATCCCAAGCGGTTCTTCCGCTGGCGGTGCTACTGGGACTACGGCGAAGGGCTGGGGGGCGACTTGTTTTCGCACCTACTCACTACCATTCACTGGATGCTGGACGCAAAGCTCCCGCGCTCCGCGGTGGCGCAGGGAGGCATCTACCGCTGGAAGGACGGACGCGAGGTGCCGGACACTTTCAATGCCCTCTACGACTACCCGGAAGGGTTCGCTCTCTCGTTGAGTTCCACCAAGAACAACTCCAGCCGGGATCGGGGCATCCGCTTCCTGGGAACCGATGCTGCTCTGCTCATCACCTCCCGAGAACTCATCGTCCACACCGAGCCCGAGGAAGAACGATACTCCTACGTGGCCGAATCTTTGCCCAAAGAAAGCCGGGAGTTGTTCTATGTCGTGCACGGATTGGACCGGAGCGGGCGTCGCCGCACTCCTCCGCAGGTGAGAGAAGCCGTGGAACGTTACCAGCTTCCTGCCCGCCGCTTGGGCGGTGGCAGCGGCCATATGCAGGATTTCATCAACGCTGTGCGGACGCGGCAGGCTCCTCGGGAAACGGTCGAGATGGGCAATAACGCTGCGCTCGCGGTCCACATGGCCAACCTGGCCTATCAACACGGGACCAAGGTTAGCTGGGATGATAAGCAGCATCGGCCCACTTGGTAGTTTCTTTCGGACGGCGGGATGACTTCAGTTTTCCAAGAGCCCGGCGTAGCTCTCGCCCCATTCATCCCGTTAGAATGCACTAGGCCAACCCAGCTCCGCTGCGGGGATGGCCCCTGAAGAGCAGTGGCTGCGGCCCGGTATCCGGAGGTGAACGATGAGCAAAGAATCTCCCTTGCAATCCCAAGCGCGGCGCAAATTCCTGCGCAGTGCGGCGCTCCTTCCTTTGGTGCACGCCGGCGGCGTGCTCCTGGGCGCCTCGGCTGCGACCTCGACTACTGCGCAGGCGGAGAACGCGGCCGCCGCTCAGAGGGAGTTTGTTCGCGTCCCCGGCTCTGCGCTGGCGGCTCACCTCAAATCTTCCCCGTTGGCGATTCTCCCCCTGGGCAGTGTCGAGTACCACGGCCCCAGCGGCCCGCCGGGCACCGACAGCATGATTGCCACTGGTCTTGCCCAGCGGCTGGTTCCGCGCCTGCGCGCCTCGCTATTTCCGACCGTTCAGTACACCCACAGCCCCGCCCACACCGCTGCCTTTCGCGGCACCATTTCCATCCGTCCTGAAACCATCACCGCTTATTTGACCGACATCCTGACCGGCTTGATCGCCCACGGCTTTGACAAAATCTTTGTGCTCAACGGCCACGACGGCAACATCGGCTCGGCCCGGCTGGCCATTTCCCAGGTCACGCAAGAGCACCAAGATGCCGCCGTGTTGTTTGTGAGTTGGTGGGAGACCCTGCCCGGACCCCTGGTGGACAGCCTGCGCCTCTTCAGCCAGCCCAACGGAGGCCACGGCCACGGCGGCCCCTTGGAGCTCTCGGTCGCGGCTGCCTTTGCCCCTGAATCCGTCCTGCCCGGCCAGGGCCCCGACCTGCCCCCCATCCAATCGTTTACGGAAGACTTCCCCTACTACCTGGAGAAGAGCCGGGCGGAAGGCTGGCCCGGCTACTCCGGCAAGCTGAGCGAAATCTCCCCCGAAAAAGGGGAGCGCTTGGTGCAAATCGCCCTCGAACGACTCCAGCAACTGGTCGAAACCTGGCTGGCGAATCCGGCCAAGCCCGGAAGTTGGTAGAGGCCTGCCTGCCCGGCGAGGCTCGCCCTGCCAATTGCGTTTTACCCCGTGGCGGGGTACACTAGGGCATCTTAGCTAAGCGCCTAGATAAAAATGCCTTTTTGCGTTGCTACTGCGCCGGTGAGTTGGGGTGTGATGGACACACTCCCACTCCCATCCGACTGTTCCTACTCAAGCGTGCTCGATCAGATAGCGCAGGCGGGCTACGGCGGCACCGAACTGGGCCCCCATGGTTTCTTCCCCACCGACCCCACCACCCTGCAACCAGAGCTCGACCGGCGCGGCTTGAGGCTTTGCTCTGCTTTTGTGATGGTGCCCCTGGGAACCAGGGATGCGCACCCAGCCGGGCTGGAGCGCGTGCGGCGCACGGCACAGTTGGTCAGTCAAGCCGGCTGCCGGCTCTTGATCCTCTGCGACGAAATCACCCCCGACCGGTGTGCCGCCGCGGGACGTCCTGCCGAAGCCAATCAACTCTCTTGGACCGCCCAGGAGCTAAAAACAGCCCAGGAGGGCATCCGTGCGGTGGTGGCGTGCTGCACCGAACTGGGGGTGCAGGTTGCCTTCCATCCCCACGTGGGAACGCACGTGGAAACCCCGGAAGAGGTGCATCGGCTATTTTCTCTATTTGCGGCCGACGAGCTGGGATTGTGTTTGGACACGGGACACGCCGTCTACGGCGGAGGCGACCCGGTGGCGCTGCTTGAGCGCTACCTCGCCCGCGTGCGCTGCGTGCATTTGAAAGATGTGGATGCCGACCGCCTAGCGGAGGTGCGGCGCCAGCGGCTAGACTTCTACCAGGCAGTGAAGCAGGG
>Ga0209980_10001930_pt1 | contig 11381 bp, 12 predicted proteins | sample CR02metaG_FD_183611 | JGI IMG/M metagenome (GOLD analysis project Ga0209980, IMG submission 183611) | Deep subsurface microbial communities from Mariana Trench to uncover new lineages of life (NeLLi) - CR02 metaG (SPAdes) (version 2) | ecosystem: Environmental > Aquatic > Marine > Ocean trench... | reverse complement strand
GTGACTTTTTTGGTACCCTCAGCAGCAAGGTACGCCATCGTGATCCGGTTGCCTGGTTCCTCATCCTATCGCCGTATCTGGGCTGGCAATGCCTGCGACTGACCGCGTTCGCGTGGCGAGCCGCCGGTCGCACGCCGCGATCAACGTAGGCCTTGTTATCGCTGCGACGAAAATGTGAACTGCATCACATTTTCTTGAAGTAATTCCAAATTACGGCGCGGTAGTTTGTAAAATGGTGATTCGCGGCGACGGCGAAAGATACCTGTTTGGTTGACCCGCAATCGCATGGCGCAACAAATTGAAGTACTGAAGATGTTAGACAGACTCAAAAATTGGCTGAAGAACAGATTTTCGACTGCCAACCCCTCTTCGCTCAAGAATTTGCGAGATACCGGCGCGTACGCAATATCACAAGTGAACAAGCCCACCGCAGCGGATTCGGGCAACGCGCAGGCACCCGGAGATGCTGTGATTGAAGAACCCAAATCGGGCGAGAAGGCGTTGATCCGAAACAAGTACGTACGTGAAGACACGGGGACCCACGAAACGTTGAAAATTCTGGATGATTCGATTGTGGATTCAGGTGAAGAAACGGGACTCGATCCGTACAACACGGGCGGGTTCGATCGGTCGAAGAACTGGCAGAACCGATTCCGTAAGTAATTTTTTTCCGCGAATACCGTCGCCAGACCCTTCATGATAATCTGCGCAGCCCAACTTGATGGAGCGGTCGCTTGTCTTTGCGTATTTCTTTCGAGCTTGATGAAAACGACCTGGAACACTTTCGGTTGATCATGCAGGAAGCCAGACAGGCCGCGTCACGCATGCTGCCAGAGGACATTGTAGCGGCAGCAGAGGAGTTGCTCGAGCATGTGGAAGAATCGACAGCGCCCGGATTTATAGTCAGTCGGCTGCGCAATCTCAGGCTCATGATTCGCATGTTATCGGATCTCGATTGGCGCCTGCCGCATCAGGAAGCCTCTCGCGTACTCAATGCGCTGGCGTATTTCGCCGAGCCCGACGACCTGATTCCAGATCATATTCCCGGCCTCGGATTTCTGGACGACGCGATCATGATCGAACTCGTCGTCAGAGAGTTACGACACGAAATCGAAGCCTATCGAGATTTCTGTGACTACCGCGACCGTCTGATACGGGAACACGGTCACGCCGCCAAGGTCAGTCGCGAAGGGTGGCTGGATAACCGCCGCAACGAGCTGCAAGGTCGAATGCGCCGGCGGCGCAAACGTACCGCGCAAATGCCCTTGTCCGGCCAATTACGGCAGTAGAACCCATCAGTAGGCAGTAACCCACCCACATCCTCACCTGACCCCAATACGGCGCGGCGTGGTTTTTCAAAAGACTGTAGAAACTCGCAGTGGATATCACGGTCATACCAGCAAAGATGAGCAGACTTGTCAGCAACGGATCAAACTCATGCTGTAGACGCGGATATTCGTCGCCGAGGACCCGCACGACGATGATGACGGCGGTAAGACCGACCATGATAGCGAAGCGGGATCCTAAGATAATCAGAGTGATGGCGGTCAGAGGTCGCATCGAAACTTTCCACAACGGTCTAGAAAACTCGCAAGTTTGCAGAAATTATGACTAATACGCCCTTGATCGCAGAGCGCTGGCCATCTAGCCTAGCCGAATTGATCCAATTGCAAAACAGTCGTTGACGGACGATGGAGAAAACTTTGACGATATTTGAACAACGCCGAACCCGCGGGCTCGCCATTGCATTGCTTGCGCTTCTGTCCCTGCCCGCCCTGAGCACTACCGATGGCAGGACTTCGACTGTCGAAGAAAATAAGTTTCTTTATCCCGAACAGCGGCATGAACGTATTGGTGAATTGGTTGCCCAATTTATCCAGAAATCGCATTACAATCAGGTGGCTGTGGACGACGAATTGTCCTCCAGGGTACTCGATTTTTATGTTGAGAATCTTGACCGCAACCGTATGTATCTGCTGGCTGATGACGTCGAATATTTCGAGCGTTATCGCTACCAACTCGACGACATCGTCAAAAGCAAACCGCTGGATCCCGTCTACGAAATGTTTGAGGTTTATCAGACACGCGTGCGGGAACGGCTGAATTTTGCGTTAGCTCAGCTCGCAGTCCAACCCGATTTTTCGTCGGATGCCGAGTATCAGTTTGACCGTACGAAAGAGCCTTGGGCGGCCGATTCGAAAATTCTGGACATGATCTGGAGAGACCGCGTCGTTAATGACGCACTGTCACTCGCGCTGGAGGACGAGCCCTGGGACAAGATTCAGGAAATTCTCAGCAAACGCTACAACGGAATTATCAGGCGTCTCGATCAAGTCAACAACGATGACGTTTTTGAACGCTTCATGAACATGTTCGCCCACGCCGTGGACCCCCACTCCAGCTACCTTTCGCCTCGTAACGCGGACGAATATCGAATTGCTATGAGCCTGTCGTATGTCGGCATCGGCGCAACACTGCAGACTGAGGATGACTTTGTTCGAATCGTCAATATCATACGCGGCGGCCCGGCTGATTTCGACGGCAAACTCAAGCGCGACGACAGGATCACGGCCGTTTCGCAGGGCGCGGAAGGTGAATTCGTCGATGTCATCGGCTGGCGTCTTGATGACGTCGTCGACCTGATCCGCGGACCGAAACAGTCGATCGTTCGCCTGCAGATCATTCCAGCGAACGCGATTCCAGGCAGCCCGAAGGAAATCATTTCACTGACTCGAGGAGCAGTCAAACTCGAAGAACAGGCGGCGAAGAGTGACATCATCAAGGTTCCTCGAGATGGTCGGGTATGGTCTATCGGTATCATCGAAGTTCCGGGGTTTTATCGCGACTACCGTGCGCTGACCAGTGGCGACGCCAACTACACCAGCGTTACAAAGGACGTCAAGCGACTGATTGTCGAACTTGAGGACCGCGGCATCGACGGCCTGATTATCGACATGCGCGGCAATGGCGGTGGCCATCTGACAGAAGCGACGGCACTCTCAGGTTTGTTCATCGACAACGGCCCCATCGTTCAATTAAGAAATTCTATCGATATCACTCGCAGCCCCCCGCAACGATTGGATGATCCGGATCCGGTGGCCCGAGTCGCCTACAACGGTCCGCTCGCCGTTCTCGTTGATCGCTTCAGCGCATCTGCATCGGAAATTTTCGCCGGAGCTATTCAGGATTACGCACGTGGCGTGATCATTGGACAACGGACGTTCGGCAAAGGCACCGTGCAGAATCTTTACTCACTCGATCAGTATTTTCGCCGTGAGGACGATAAGGGCTTCGGGCAATTGACGTTGACGGTCGGCAAATACTACCGGGTGACGGGTGAAAGCACTCAGCATCGCGGTGTCCATCCCGATATCGTGTTGCCATCGAATATCGACGCCGAGCTGGTCGGTGAAAGCGCGCGCGAGAATGCGTTGCCTTGGGATACAGTGGCAACAACTCGTTTCAGTGCTGGATTACCGCTCGACAGTACCATCGAGTCGCTCACTGCAAATCACGTAGCGCGATCGAAAGACGACCCTAACTTTCAGTATCAACTGGACCGAATTCAGGCAGGCAAGCGAATACGGAATCAGACATCGGTTTCTCTAAATATCGAAACGCGCCGCGCAGAGAAAGAAAGTGAGCTTGCCCAAGCGCTGCAACGTGAAAATATTCGACGCATCGCGTTGCATCTCGCGCCACTCGAAAGCCTCGATGACATCGATGATGAGGACTTTCTGGACGTGCAACTTGATCAGGCGGCAAAGATCGTGACGGATATGGCAACCATGCGTGAAATTGATGCTTCGCCAGCCCAGACCGCGCAGGTTCTTCCCTGAGCCGAGTAACTTGCGCGTCTGTTTCGAGGTGTTATACTCGACTATAACACCTACTGGAGAGGCCTTTGGCAGACGTAAGCACTAAGCCAAGCCAAGCGAAGTTCCTCGCTGCTAATGCAGCGATTTTCGTTTTATCTGTTTGCTTCGCGCTCCCTGCGCTGGCGGCAACTACCGGTCAAATTCCTTGTAGTGAGACTGAACAAGCAAACTTGGATGTTGCGTTCGCAGCCCTGGTGGCAAAGAACGTCACTCACGAGGTCCTGGTCAAGCCCATTGATGATGACGCGTCAGCGGAACAAACTGAGATTGCTTCATCAAACAGCTTGCTGGGATCGCGAGCTGAAGCTGCGATTCGGGAAGTGTTCAAAGAACGTGACAACGCCGGCGTGGAACTCACCACAGCCGTGGCTACGCCACCGATGGCTGGAACTGATTCGCAGTCAGACATTACGGCCAATGACGAAGACGGTTCCGAAGCTGACACAGGAATGAATATCCGTCTGCCGGGAGTATCCGACGACGACCTGTCACAGTATAAGAAACAGATGTTCCGAAGAGATATCTAGGCCTAACGGCTCAGCACCTTGGCAATTCCAAAATAGTTTTCACCAAGCAAGTTGGCGTCTTTTTCCCTGACTACGCCATTCGCGTCAATCGCATAGGCACTCGCTACGCTGCCTGCCGCGGGAACGACATCGTCATCGTTTCGAAACTTCGCGTGATCGGAAAGGAGCTTCGCACGTTGCTGCAACACATCGGCAAAGTCCGTTACGCTTTCCATTGAATCCCAGCGATCCTCGATGCGTTCGATGAGTTCGTCACACTCGAATTTTGTACCGTAGTTAACGGCACCAACGCTCTTCTCGCTGGCCTCTTTAGCCAGTGCTACGAGGTCGTTCTCGGCGAAATGCAGATACAGCTGCTGCGCGAATGAAAGAATCATGAAATTGATGGTGCGTTTCGCCGCGACATCGAGTCCTTCATGATCGGGAGGAACTAGATTATGGATACTCTCAACGGCCAGCAGCAATTCCCCTTCTTTGGCCTGGCCCAAGTCGATCTGCGCCGCAATTTTGTCAATATTCGCAGCCTGACGTCTGCCACGGAATATTTTCACGATACCGTTCATTGTCATCAATTTGTGGCGTTCGACCTGCAACTGATCCTCCAGTAATTGAATCTTTAGACGGCGCTCTCCAATTTCACGTTCCAGGCTTGCTGCCTGCTCATCGCGTTGTGCATTCCATTTACCGAGCGTTTTGCTGTGAATGCGTTGCTCACGTTGTTGCTTAAGTTGCTCGGCGAATCGAGCCAGCTTGACATTGCAGTGCATTGCAAGACGACGTAGCTGGTAGAATGCGACAACGTTGTGAACCCATTCGCGGTCGAGCAACAGGCTTTCGAGATGGTCCATTTTCTGCTGCACGCGTGCCGCGGCGCTTTCGTGGTGCTTGACACGGTCTTGCAGCTGATATTTCTCATTGCGCAGCACCGCGAACTCCTTCTTGAGCTCGGCGCGGTTGCGGAACAGATCGACTAACTTATCGTTGTCCGGTGTCTCTTCCGGTGCGGCTCTGAACAATCCGGTTAGGCTGGTCACTTCAAACTCGCTTTACATAATCTATAGTCAGCGCACGCATGCGCAGCATCCTTTGAGCGTCAATAATGACCATTGAACGGGCGCGAAACTCTGACAGAATCGACAGTTCTGAAACTATCCTGACTGGGGTGGAAACTGGCGTGCTAGCGATCGAGAATCAAATGTCCTTGATCGGAGAGATACTCAAGCCATTTGTTGAGGACAATATTGCAGCGCCAGCGCTGATCGAGCTCCGCGCGATGCTCGTACACCATGCGCCGTAGGGCCGCATGTCGCTGTTGTTCGCCTATCGCCAAAACCTCGGCAAGCTGACCATCCAGATAGACACGGACCATCAAATCGGGATCGATAAACAGGCTTTCGTCGATCGACAAATGGTAGGTCAACGACAACGTCACTGTATAGCGGCGACGCTCGATGATCTCGACATGCAGGTCGCAAGCCCCGACAACCCGAGATCGAAAGCAACCATCGAGGCGATCGATCTCGGGGATCAAACGCAACAATCTGAGAAAATTACTTTCGTAGAGCGCCATCAGACCGACGAAGCTTTTCGGCCTGACTATAGTTTCTGGGACCAAATGGGAGTCGAGCAACATGCTATCAATATAGCAGCACCGGAGCATGATTATCAGGGTCGAACTCGGCGCTCAACCCCTGTAGTATCGAGGATTCTGCTCGAAATTTCTTCAATAGAAAATTTCGTTGTGTCGACACTCGGAATGGCGTAGCGACGAAATATCTTTTTCGTCTCTCGAAGCTCAAAACGCACCTGTTGAGCTGATGAATACTTGCCCAGCGAGCGCCGTTCTTTACGGACTTGCCGCAGTCTGTCCGGTTCAATCGACAAGCCGAACAGCTTTTCCTTTTGCTTGACCAGAAAATCCGGCAATTTACCGCTCTCGAACTCGTCATCCGTCAACGGATAATTGGCGGCATAAACGCCGTATTGCAGCGCCAGGTACAAACACGTGGGCGTCTTACCCGACCGCGACACACCGATGAGAATCACATCGGCTACATCGTAGTCGCGACTCATGCCTCCGTCATCGTTGGCCAACGCAAAGTTCGTCGCCTCGATACGCTTCATATAGGCATCCATGTCACTCATGCCGTGCGCGCGCCCGGGTTCGAAGCTCGGCTCCTCTTGTAGCTCCGTGGCCAGCGGCTCCAGGAACACATCGAAAATATCGAGATGCAGGCCGTTCGCCTGCTTGAGAATGGCCCGGTACTCGGGCTGTACGAGCGTCGAGAACACGATGGGTCGGGGCGCACCTGCTTCCTGTTCGGCATTGATGGTGCGCACAGCCTCCCTTGCCTTGTCTTCGGTATCTATAAATGGCAAAGTCATTTGCCGAAAACTCTGAGCTGGAAACTGCGTGATCAGGCTGTGTCCAAGCGTTTCCGCGGTTATACCTGTCTGGTCGGAAAGAAAAAATACTGTGCGTTCTACCATGCGTTGGATTGTCCATTTCCTGCCACAGAAAACAAGGGAGTAAATTTTGGAGCCATACGTTATCAAGCTCAATGAGCTTGGCATGAACGACGTTGAGACTGTCGGTGGGAAGAACGCTTCGCTTGGGGAAATGATAAGCAACCTGAGCAATCTGGGCATCACAGTGCCCGGTGGTTTTGCAACAACATCTGCGGCGTATCGCGAATTCCTGCATGCCGGCGGCCTCGACAAACGGATCAACGGCGTTCTTGATGGCCTGGACGTCGACGATATCGGTGCGCTGACCTCGGCTGGCGATCAAATTCGGACCTGGATTCTCAACGCCCCGCTGCCGCAACGACTCATGGACGATATGGTCGTTGCCTGGGACGAGATGAGTGGCGGCGATGACATTAATGTTGCAGTTCGATCTTCTGCGACAGCCGAAGATCTGCCGGACGCTTCATTCGCGGGTCAGCAGGAAACATTTCTCAACATACGCGGACTTGACAATGTCATTGCAGCGATGCATCAAGTATTCGCGTCCCTGTTCAATGACCGCGCGATTGCCTATCGCGTACATCAGGGTTTTGAACACAGCCAGATCGCACTATCCGTGGGAATCCAGACCATGGTGCGCAGTGATCTCGGCTCGGCCGGTGTCATGTTCACGCTCGATACCGAGTCCGGTTTCAGGGACGCTGTTTTCATTACGGCCTCGTATGGCCTGGGCGAATCCGTTGTGCAAGGCGCAGTGAATCCCGATGAATTCTATGTGTACAAGCCAGCTCTCGCAGCAGGAAAACTTCCAATATTGCGCAAGAACCTGGGCAGCAAGACCATCAAAATGGTCTACAGCGATAACCCGAATCCTGGAGAGACCGTCGCCACAGTGGATGTCGATGAAGCGGACAGTGCTGCGTTTTCATTGACGGATGAGGAGATCATCGAATTGTCGAAAATGGCCGTCACGATCGAGGAGCACTACCAGCGCCCGATGGATATCGAGTGGGGCAAAGACGGCAGTGACGGCAAGCTCTACATACTGCAGGCTCGCCCTGAAACAGTGCAAAGCCGCAGCGGGCGCATCATTCAGCGTTACACGCTGAAGGGTCGCTCCGATATTGTGACGACCGGGCGCAGCATCGGCCAAAAGATTGGCGCCGGCAAGGCGAGAATCGTGCGGAATATTTCTGAGATGAGCCGGGTACAGGCCGGGGAGGTGCTGGTTGCCGACATGACAGACCCGGACTGGGAGCCGGTCATGAAGCGTGCGTCAGCCATCGTAACAAATCGTGGCGGACGAACCTGCCATGCGGCCATCATTGCCAGGGAACTCGGTATTCCCGCCGTGGTGGGCTGTGGTGACGCTACAGAGAAGATCAAGGACGGCTTTAACGTCACCGTGAGTTGTGCCGAGGGTGATCTCGGGATGGTCTATGAAGGCAATCTCGAATTCGAACAGACACAAATCGAACTCGACTCCCTACCCGACATTCCCGTGAAGATCATGATGAACGTTGGTAATCCCGACCGAGCGTTCGATTTCGCCAATATTCCAAACCATGGTGTCGGACTCGCGCGTGTTGAGTTCATTATCAACCGCATGATCGGCGTGCATCCGAAAGCGCTGCTCGAATACGACGCTCTTGACGATGACACCCGTGCTGCCATCGACGACCAGATGGCCGGATATGCCGATCCAGTTGGATTTTTCGTCGACAAACTCGCCGAGGGAATCGCGACGATCGCGGCCGCGTTCGCACCGGAACCGGTCATCGTGCGAACGTCCGACTTCAAGTCGAACGAGTACGCCAATCTTATCGGTGGTGATGTTTACGAGCCCGATGAAGAAAACCCGATGCTTGGATTCCGCGGCGCCGCTCGCTACGTTTCGGAGAGTTTCCGGCCGTGCTTCGATCTGGAATGCCAGGCATTGAAGCGGGTACGCAACGAGATGGGCCTGACGAATGTGCAGATAATGATTCCATTTATTCGCACGGTGCAACAAGCGAAAGACGTTATCGCGGTGATGGCGGAGAACGGCCTGGAGCGCGGCAAAGACGGCCTTAAAATCATCATGATGTCGGAGCTGCCGACAAACGCCTTACTCGCGGATCAATACCTGGAGCACTTTGACGGCATGTCTATCGGCTCCAACGATATGACCCAACTGGCACTAGGTCTGGACCGTGATTCCGCCCTGGTAGCCGACACATTTGATGAGCGCGATGACGCCGTGAAAGCATTGCTGAAAATGACCATTACCGCTTGCAAGGCACAGAACAAGTACATCGGTATCTGTGGTCAGGGACCGTCGGATCATCCCGACCTGGCGCGCTGGCTGCTGGACCAGGGAATCGAAAGCATATCGCTAAATCCCGATTCCGTCATCGAGACGTGGATGTTTCTGGCCGGCGAGAAAATCTAAGTCAATTCAGAATCGATCGTAGCCTGAGCGACGTTGCCAGCGTATTCGCGGCAACCAGATCCCCAGGACAATTCCGACCAGCAATACCAGCGCTCCGGACATGAACCAGTAACGCGTGGTCCGGCTCGACAATTGACGATTTTCCTGGTCGAGCGCATCAGCACGAATCTCCACTGTTGCCAAGTCATTCAACAACGTCCTGTTTTGCTCGTTGATGCTCAGGACGTTCGCCGCTGTTCGTTTGATTTCCGCCAGCTCTTTTTCGGCTGCTGCTTTCTCACGTTTGAGCGTCGCAATACCGCGATTGGCGGACTCGTATTCACCTTTGATCGCCGTCAACTGAGATCCCAGCGACGTACCACGTGAATTCGCGTTGGTTAGCTGGCTCGACAGTATCTCAAGTTGTTCGCGCGCACTGCGTTCGGTCATCAGATAGCGACTCAGGACCCAGCCCTCGGTGCCACGCATGGTTCTTACTCTCGAGTACCCAGACTCCGCATCACGTTCCAGGACCTCAAGTTGCGTGCCGCTGGCGACCATGAGCTGAATCGCGTTACTCGTACTCGGTCCGGAACGCAGGGTAATTTCGAACTGGTCACTGACCCATGCCGGTGCAGCGTAGGCGCTCGGAGTGATCCAAATCAGAAACAGCAGTATCGAGTAATGGGTCGTTTTCATCATTTCGCAACTATAAGACAAGGGCGCCGATCTCGCCAGTCAAAGATTAATCAAATCAGTCGTTTATCGGCGACAGTTCCGCAATATTCTGCTCCCAGTTTAGCCCGTCGAATGGCGTCTCAACAACGGACTCGATAGTGGCTGGATCAAGACAGTTGACGTTGATACTGAGGCCGTCCGGATGCGAACGCGGCAGGTAGTAAGATTTGATGCCGCAATGTTTGCAAAAGTAGTGCTGCGCGACGCCCGTGTTGAATGTATAGGTGGCGATCTCGTCTTCGCCCTGCAGCAGGCGGAAATTTTCGCGCGCGACAAACAGGTGCAGAAACCCGCACATATTGCAGATGCTGCAGTTACAGCGCGAGGCTTCCAGTGTCGCCGGCGCATCGATTTCAAATTGGACGCGACCGCAATGGCAACCTCCTGTGTGGGTGCTCATATTTTTCCTTTGTGCCATACCGCAATATAATTGTTAGCCGGCATTGCATACAGTCTTACTCGTGACAGGCCGTTATCCAGACCCAGCTCATCGAGTGCCTCGAGATGCCGGATGCCCATGTCAGAATCACGCGAACGCAGCGCTTCGTGAAATGCTGCGTTACTTGGCGTATTGAATTGACCGCCGTGTCGAAACGGCCCGTATAAACAAAACGCGCCACCCTCCATGAGGCTGCTCCCGATTATTGCAAACATTTTATTGACAGCATCGACACTCATGATGTGTGCAGTATTTGCAGAATAGGCTGCGTCGTAGAGCATGGTCGGCAATTCGGCGGTGAGCACATCCAGTGACAACGGCGGCAGTAGATTAGTCAGTCTTGCACCGCTGACCCACGCATTGATGCCGTCGTGGTTTTCGTCGAGATCGCTGGTCTGCCATTGCAGATGTTGCAATTCGGCCGCAAACCGCGCCGCATGCTGGCCGGTGCCCGATCCTATTTCCAGAACCTTTGAGCTTCCTGAAAATTCATCGCGCAGTACCTCGAGTATCGGCCCGCCATTCCGTTCTGCAGACTTCGCAAATGGCTTGTTAGCCATTTCCCGAATCGCCGCTGAGAACAGCAGCATCAAACAAATGCTCGCGGTACCAGCTGAGTTCATCGATTGAATCGCGTATGTCGGACAACGCCAGATGCTCTGAGTTCTTTTCAAAACCATCTGCAACTGCAGGCGCCCACCGCGCCGCCAGTATCTTCAGAGTGCTTACGTCGAGGTTTCGGTAATGAAAGTATTTTTCCAGGGCGGGCATTTCACGAGCGAGAAAACGTCGATCCTGGCAAATACTGTTGCCACACATCGGCGATGCACCCTCTTCGACCCATTCACTGAGAAACTCGATAGTTGCCCGCTCGGCCTTGGCCGCATCAATGCCACTCTCAAGAGCTCTGGTCGTGAGTC
>Ga0209980_10001928_pt1 | contig 11382 bp, 10 predicted proteins | sample CR02metaG_FD_183611 | JGI IMG/M metagenome (GOLD analysis project Ga0209980, IMG submission 183611) | Deep subsurface microbial communities from Mariana Trench to uncover new lineages of life (NeLLi) - CR02 metaG (SPAdes) (version 2) | ecosystem: Environmental > Aquatic > Marine > Ocean trench... | reverse complement strand
GGCTCTAAAACTCACCCAGAAATAGCGGCTAAATGGCTGTTTTCAAGGCCTCTGACCCCTATGAACGGTGGACAAAACTCAGCAGCCGACCAGTCTTGCCATCGCGACGATAGGAAAAAAATCGGTCCGCGTCGTCGAAGGTGCACAGCCTGTCGCCGTAGATTTCGCCAATGCCCATTTTCTCCAGGCGGGCCGACGCGAGGCCGAACAAATCTGCTTGCCACCGGCCACGATCGTTTGCGACAAACAAGCCATTCTCATCGCCAGATCTTGAGCGAAATAGTTGTCGGACCTCGTCGCCGACTTCGAAAGCACCTTGAGATATCGCCGGCCCCAACCAGGCGATCAGGTCGCTGGCGGTACTCGTCATGCGTGCCACGGTTGCCTCGATAACGCCACCGGCCAGACCTCGCCAGCCGGCATGCACAGCGGCAATTTCTTGTCCATCGGTCGAGCACAGCAGCACGGGTAGGCAGTCTGCCGTTTGCACCACGCAGATATCACCGGGTTGAGTGCCAATAACAGCGTCCGCGTCCGGAGTGCCGCCATCAAAGTCCGCTGACCCCAGCAAGACTGCCCGAGCCCCATGCACCTGCTTGATGGCCTGAGGCTGTGCCGGCAGATTCGTTTCACCACCGTTTCGCAAAGTCGTGCCGGCGACGATATTGGCCGGCGCCGGCCAACTGGCCAGCAGAACTGCGTCGCTCATCTGGCATCCTCCCGTAGTGCCGCAAGCAGGTCCTCGAAATCCGCGGGTGGCGATACCTCGAGTTTGAGCACCTCGCCGCTGTCCGGATGCACGAACTCGAGTTCGGCTGCGTGCAATGCTTGCCGGCGGAAGCTGCGCAGCATCGCGATCAAAGCGTCGCCAGCGCCGGCTGGCAACGCAAGTCTGCCACCGTATGCAGGATCCCCAACCAGCGCATGCCGGCGGTGTGCGAAGTGCACCCTGATCTGATGCGTGCGGCCGGTTTCCAGTGCGACATTGATATAGGTATGTGCGGCGAAACGCTGCAGTACCGTGTAATGCGTCACGGACGGCTTGCCTTCGGACCGAATACTCATGCGTTTTCGATCAACAGGGTGGCGCCCTATCGGCTCATTGATCGTACCTCCACCGGTCAATACACCGTGACAGACGGCGACGTAGTGGCGTGAAATCTCGCGATCCGCGAGCAACCGAACCAGGAATGTGTGGGCCTCGAGCGTCTTGCCAATGAGCAAGAGTCCACTCGTTTCCTTGTCGAGCCGATGAATAATGCCGGCCCGCGGCAACCGGTCGAGCTCGGCCGCGTGATTCAACAACCCATTCATCAATGTTCCGCTTGGGTTGCCGGCGCCCGGGTGCACGACCAGCCCAACTGGTTTGTTGATCACCATGAGCACGTCGTCCTCATAGACGACATCCAGAGCGATCGGCTCCGGCGCTGCCGCTACGCTGACTTCGGGCTCAGCCTTTAATTCGATCGATTCGCCACCCATTACCGGGTCTCGCGGCCGAGGTGAACCCCCATCCACCTTTATCGTGCCCGCCAGCAACCAGGCCTTGAGCCGGCTTCGGGAATACTCCGGAAACATTTGCGCCAGCGCCCGGTCCAATCGTTGACCGGCGAACTCTTCGGGAACCGTCTTGACTTTGAGATCTGCGTTCATTGTGCTGCCAAGTCTACGGTATACTCGCCGACCGTAACGGCCCAGAGGCATGAAATCGTTGAATCTGAACAGCATACTGATCCGGCAAATTAAGCAGGGCGCGCGGCTGATCGTGCTCGCCACGGCCTTTGCCGTGCTCGCGGCCTGTGCCGGCAACGATGAAGTACAGACGGAAATCCAGAGCCTGACCGAAGCGTACGAGAAGGCCCAGGCGTCGATCGCAGGTGGTAATTATCGCCGCGGCGTGCAGATTTTCGAGGCTCTCCAGGCGCGCTACCCGTTCAGCGATCTGAGTCGCCAGATTCAACTCGAACTCATGTACGCCTATTACAAGTCCGGGCAAAAAGAACAGGCCATTCAGACGGCGGACAATTTCATGCGCGAGAACCCGATTCATTCGCACGTGGACTACGCTTTGTACATCAAAGGACTATCCTATTTTGAGGGGGAAGCCGGGTTCATCGAGCGTCGCTTCAAGAAAGACATCACGGAGCGTCCGCCCGTAGACGTCGATCTGGCCTATTCGACCCTGCGCAGACTGGTCGAGCGCTATCCGAGCAGCGACTATGCGCCGGATGCCCGGCAGCGACTGCTGTTTCTCAAAAACCGGATGTCAGCCTACGAAAACCACGTTGCCGACTATTACCTGCGTCGCGGTGCATTCGTTGCTGCTCTGAATCGTGCCAAGAGCGCGCTTGAGGAATATAACGGCGCCGAGGGCAATGCGCGGTCCCTGCAGATTATGGCCGATGCCTACGAACAACTCGGCTTGCACGATCTGGCCGCCGATACTCGACGCGTTCTGGCCGCGAACTTCCCCAACGAAAGTTAGCGTACAGCCCTCGAAGCACAGGCCTGCGACCGCCATCTTACTTTCCGGAATGGCTCGCTTCGCTGCGCTTTACTTCGGTCGACAAACGTCCCGTTCGCCGGCTGGCAATGCTTCGACTACGTGTCAGGAAATTTGTAACCGGAGGTGATCGGGTAGCGCCAGTCCCGTCCGAAGGCGCGACTGCTGATACGCACGCCCGGCGGCGCCTGTCGACGCTTGTATTCGTTGCGCTTGACCATTTCCAGAATGCGAATGACCGTGTCGCGATCGAAGCCTCGTTCAACGATCGCCTCAACGGACAAATCTTCTTCAATAAATGCCTCGAGAATTGGATCGAGAACATCGTAATCCGGTAGCGAATCACTGTCCTTCTGGCCAGGGCGCAATTCGGCAGATGGCGGTCGTGTGATCACCCGCTCGGGAATGACGTCACTAATCGAATTTCGATAATGTGCCAACCGGTAGACGAGCGTCTTGCTGCAATCCTTGATTGGCGCAAAACCGCCGGCCATATCCCCATACAAAGTTGCGTAGCCGACTGCCATCTCGCTCTTGTTGCCGGTTGTCAGCAACATGTGGCCGGTTTTATTGGAGATGGCCATCAGCAGCAGCCCGCGGCAGCGCGCCTGAATATTCTCCTCAGTCACGTCCTCCTCGAGTCCTTCGAAAAGGGGGCCGAGCTGCGCGAGCGTGGATTCGTAAATCGGCGCAATTGGAACGACATCGTATTGCACGCCGAGACCCGCGGCTTCTTTCGCCGCGTCCTCCTGGCTCATTGTGGAGGTATATCGAAACGGCATCATGACCGCGCGCACACGATCCGCACCCAGAGCATCGCAGGCGATCGCAAGCACCAGTGCCGAATCAATGCCACCCGACAAGCCGATGACAACGCCGGGAAAGCCATGCTTTTCGACGTAGTCGTGCGTACCCGAGACCAGCGCGCGATACACGCTTTCCTCGGTCGGTAACGTCGCGACGACGTCGGCCGGATCGATATCGATGCCGCCAGCACCACCCGACAGCCCGATGCGATGCAGTCCTTCTTCGAACGGTGCAGCACGAAACACGATCTCACCGTTCGCCTGCATGACAAATGATCCGCCATCGAACACGAGTTCGTCCTGGCCGCCCACCATGTTGAGGTAGATCAAAGGCACGCCGGCTTCGGCAATGCGCGTACGCACGGCCTCCTCCCGGCGATGCTGGCTGTTCAGTTCGTACGGCGAGCCGTTGATTGTAATGATGCATTCTGCACCGGCCGCGCGCGCTGCATTGATCGGGCCGGACTGCCAGATGTCCTCGCAAATAGTCATGCCGATCGCGACGCCGTTAATCCTGAATACAGCCGCATCGCGACCTTTGGAAAAATAGCGCTCCTCATCAAATACGCTGTAATTTGGCAATAGCTGTTTACGATAGGCGCACAGCAGATCGCCGTTTCGAAATACGGCGCAGCTGTTGTAAATGTGCTTGTCGATATATTCGGGAAAGCCAATAAGAATTGCAGTATCGCGAGTGGATTCTCGTATCTCGGCGACTGCCGCCTCCGTTTGCTTGCGCAGACCCGCATGAAACAGCAGGTCCTCGGGTGGATAACCGCAGACGCTAAGTTCAGGAAAAACGACGAGGTCGGCCTGCATTTCGTCACGCGCGCGTGCAGCATATTCGAGAATTTTCACCTTATTGCCGACCACGTCACCAACGTTCAGATCGATTTGGGCCAGGGCAACGGTCACTGTACTGGTCATGATGCTGTAGCCGCCTTGCACTTCGGGTTAGCCGCCAATGATCTCCCGCATTCGGGTACCGAGTTCGGCCGGCGACCTAACCGTTGCCACGCCGGCAGCGTCGAGCGCCTTGAATTTGTCGGCCGCCGTGCCTTTGCCGCCTGCAACGATAGCACCGGCGTGCCCCATGCGTTTTCCGGGCGGAGCGGTGACCCCGGCAATGTACGCAACGACTGGCTTTGAGACTTCCGACTGAATGAATTCAGCCGCCGCTTCTTCATCAGTACCACCAATTTCGCCAACCATGATGATGCCGTCCGTGTCCGGATCTGCTTCGAACAATTCGAGGCAATCGATGAAATTCATGCCGCGAACCGGATCGCCGCCAATGCCAATACAGGTCGTCTGGCCAAGGTCGTTGACAGTCGTTTGATAGACGGCCTCGTAAGTCAATGTGCCCGATCGAGACACGATGCCGACGCGTCCGGGCTTGTGAATAAAACCCGGCATGATGCCTATCTTGCATTGTTCGGGCGTAATGATGCCGGGGCAGTTCGGCCCGATCAGCCTGCAGTCATGATCGCGCAACGCCGATTTAACCCGCACCATGTCCAACACCGGAATTCCCTCGGTGATGCAAACGACCAGTTTCACGCCGGAATCGGCCGCTTCGAGAATGGCGTCCGCGGCGAAGGGTGGTGGCACCAGGATCATGCTCACGTCAGCGCCGGTCACTTCCACCGCTTCGCGCATCGTGTTGAAAACCGGAACTCCGACATGCTCTTGCCCGCCGCGACCCGGCGTAACTCCGCCGACGACGTGCGTGCCGTAATTAATGCATTGTTCGGTATGAAACGTGCCCTGGCTTCCCGTGATGCCCTGGCAAATGACTTTGCTGTCTTTGCTGACCAGGACGCTCATGTTTTCGATTTTCCGGAGACGGCAGCGACGACTTTCTTCGCTGCATCAGTGAGATCGACGGCCGAAATGATATCGAGCTCGCTGCTGGCCAGTATTTCACGTCCCTTGTCCACATTCGTTCCCTCGAGCCGAACGACCACCGGCACGCGGACACCGACTTCCTTGACCGCACTGATAATGCCCTCGGCAATATCGTTACAACGCACGATGCCACCGAAGATGTTGACGAGAATCGCCTTCACATTCTTGTTCGACAGGACCAACTTGAATGCCTCCGCCACCCGCTCTTTCGTCGCCCCACCACCCACATCCAGAAAATTGGCCGGCTCACCACCGTGCAGTTTGATCAGGTCCATCGTCGCCATGGCCAGGCCAGCGCCATTGACCATGCACGCAATATCGCCCTCAAGCGAAACGTAGTTGAGATCGTGTGCCGCGGCCTCGCGTTCCTTCTCGTCCTCCTGCGTAATGTCCCGCAGTTCGACGAGTTTCGGCTGCCGGTACAACGCGTTGCTATCGATGTTGATCTTGGCGTCAAGCGCGATGACGTCGCCGTCTTTAGTGACAATCAAGGGATTGACCTCAACCTGGCTCGCATCACATTCATCGAAAAGCCGATACATACGCTTGACGATGTCGTCAAATTGGCGCATCTGACCCTTATCCAGACCCAGCCCGAACGCAAGTTGCCGCACCTGGTAGTCCTGCAGGCCCGCATCAGGTGCTATTGCGACCGTAAAGATTTGCTCCGGCGTTTCCTTGGCGACCTGCTCGATGTCCATGCCGCCGGCCGCTGACGCAATAAACGCAACTCGACTGGCCTCGCGATCAACCAGCATCGATAAATACAGCTCGCGATCGATTTCCGAGCCTTCCTCGATGTAAACCACGTTGACGGGCAGGCCCTCCGGGCCGGATTGATGTGTGACCAGTTGCGTGCCAAGCATGGCATCGGCGTAGTCGCGAATTTCGTCGTCCGTACGAGCCAGCTTTACACCGCCTGCCTTGCCCCGCCCGCCGGCGTGCACCTGTGCCTTGACCACCCATAGGTCCCCGCCCAGTTCTTTGGCCGCGGCCACTGCTGCGTCCGGAGTCTTGACGGCCTTGCCACGCGGCACCGCAATGCCGTATTCGGCAAATAGTTCTTTCGATTGATATTCGTGAAGATTCATCGCTCGCTTTTCTTTATTGTCGGGTATGTGCGGCTGCGCACGGCCGTCATCCGGCCAAAAGCGCAAAATCCGGCATATTTTGTAGCAAAGCGATCGTTGACGCAAAAGCGATTGCACACAGGCATTTCATCAGGCAACAATTCACCCATGAGTCAGGCAACGACTGAACCTCACGGCAAGCGGACGTTTCGCGGCAGCCGGGACTCGCTTCTGCAGCGCGCTGCCGACGAACCCGATCTGACATGGCGGGTGCTAATCACGCTCAATGCCTTTCGAGTCCTGCTTGCTATCGGCATGCTCGCTCTGTTCTTTGCCGGGGACGATCCGCATGTTTTCGGTGACCAGTTCCCAACGCTGTTCTCGGTGACGGCGGCTGGCTACCTGGTATTCGCTGTTTTCTCGGCAGTAACTCTTTACCAGCGCTGGCTCCCTCCGGGCGTGCAATCGGTCGCACAATCGCTGGTCGATATTGCTGCCATCGTCATCCTCATGCACGCGAGCGGCGGCATTGAAAGCGGCCTGGCCGGCCTGCTGATCGTTTTCATTGGCGCAAGCAGCCTTGTCTTGCCCATGCAATTCCCGGCCATTCTGGCTGCATTGGCCACGTTTGCGATCCTCGGTGAGCAATTGTATTCACAGCTCAGCGGCGCGATGACGGATGCCAATTACCCGGCAGCCGGCATCGTCAGCGCGGTCATATTTGCGCTGGCCCTGGCAACGCGACCGCTCAGCCGTCGCATTCAGGCGAGTGAGGCGCTGGCGCTGCAACGCGGCGTTGACCTCAGAAACCTGTCGCAGCTCAATGAATACATCGTGCAGCACCTGCGTGAAAGTATCATCGTCATTGATGTGAATAACGAAATTCGGCTCAGCAATACCTCAGCGACGCAATTGCTCGGCGCGACCGGGCAGGTGAGTGGCTTGCCACTCAAAAACGTATTTGAACCGCTAGACGACTACATTCAGAACTGGCGGCTGAACCAGGATCTTGACTCGCATCCCGAATTCACAGTCACATCGACCAGTAGCAACCTGCCCGTTGCCGCGCACCTGGCACCCCTTGGAAAGGACGGTGAACGCCGTGGCGCCGTGCTCATATTCCTCGAGGACCCAAGCCTCATGAATGAGAGAGTCCAGCAGTCAAAACTGGCGTCACTAGGACGGTTGAGTGCCAGTATCGCGCACGAAATCCGAAATCCTGTCGGCGCAATGAGCCACGCCGCCCAATTGCTCGCCGAGGCAGACAGCATTACCGACGATGACTTGCGGCTAACGGAGATCATACGAACCCATTCGAGTCGGGTCAGCCACATCATTGACAACATGCTGCAGCTGTCGCGACGGGAGTCGAGCCGGCCGGAACGCGTTGCGCTCAAAGACTGGGTTACGGATTTTGTGGACGAGTTTTCACGAACGCTGGAGTTACAGGAAGGCGAGTTCACAATCGAAGACATCTCGGATGACCTGGAAGTCCGAATGGACCGCAGCCACCTGCGTCAAGTACTCTGGAATCTTTGCGACAACGCTATTAAGTATGCCAGTGAAGCCGGCGGCATCCTCGTTGAGATTCGAGGCGCCCGCCTGCAAGGCCAGGGCAGGCCCTATCTCGAGGTGCTCGATCACGGCCTTGGCATCGATGTCACCACGGCCGAAAAGATGTTCGAACCCTTTTATACTGAGCGACCCGGTGGCACTGGCCTCGGCTTGTATATCTCGCGAGAACTGTGTGAGTTGAATCGATCGACGCTGTTGTACTTTGACCGGCCCGGCGGTGGCAGCATCTTCCGTATCGTTTTTTCTGATCCAGACCGATGGGACAAAGGAAATTCACAGTGAGCCGACCTCAAGCGCTGATTATCGATGACGAACCCGACATCTGCGAACTGCTGGCGGTAACGTTGGGGCGCATGGATATTCAGACGGAGTCAGCCGGCGACGTTGCCAGCGCGAAACAGTTGCTGAGTTCCCGGACATTCGATATCTGTCTCACCGACATGCGCTTGCCGGACGGCGACGGGCTTGAGCTCGTCGAGTGGATACAGTTGCACGCAGCCGACGTACCGGTTGCGGTTATTACAGCGCACGGCAATGTCGAGACCGCCGTGCAGGCCCTGAAACTGGGTGCATTCGACTTCATATCCAAACCGCTCGACCTGAATCACCTGCGCAATGTTGTCGAAAACGCGCTCAAGATAGAAAGCGATGCGCCGGACCAGCCATCGCGCCTGCTTGGCGACTCGCTGCCCATGCGGGAATTACGGGAAATGGTCGACAAAGTGGCACGCTCACAGGCGCCCGTGCATATATCCGGAGAGTCGGGTACCGGCAAGGAGCTGGTTGCACGCCTCATTCACGACAGTGGACCGCGTTCTGACGGACCATTCGTACCAGTCAACTGCGGTGCAATTCCGGCCGAACTCATGGAGAGTGAATTTTTCGGCCATCGCAAGGGCAGTTTCACAGGCGCAATCAGCGACAAGATTGGTCTTGTACAAAGCGCTGAAGACGGCACTCTCTTTCTCGACGAGATCGCAGACCTGCCGCTGGCAATGCAAGTAAAGCTGTTGCGTGTGATCCAGGAAAAGACTGTTCGCCCGGTCGGCTCATCACGAGAAGAAATGGCCAACGCACGTATCCTCTCGGCGACTCACAGGAACCTTGGGCAAATGGTGGCGGACGGGCAGTTTCGTGAAGATCTCTATTACCGCGTCAACGTCATAGAATTGCACGTGCCGGCACTTCGCGAGCGTGGCGATGACATTGTGGTTCTCGCGGAATTTATATTGAACAAGCTGAAATCGACGGCGACTCTCGACAGCGAAGCAAGTGCTGCGCTCGCGGCCTATGACTTTCCCGGCAATGTTCGTGAACTCGAAAATATGCTCGAGCGTGCCGTGACGCTGTGTACGACCGGCACCATCAGCGAGGCCGATCTGCATATGCGATCATCGGCAAGTACGATCCGCGAGGCCCCGTCATTTACCGGCACTTTCCTCGGCAACCAGGTCGAGGAGGTACAGCGTCAGGCCATTCTCGAGGCGCTTGAGAAAACCCGTTACAACAAGACCGCCGCCGCGAAACTTCTGGGCCTGTCATTTCGACAGCTTCGCTATCGCATCAAAAAGCTCGGTATCGATTCGTAGGAGCGCTCCTACGGTGACAAAAATTGTCAGTAAGTGACAAAGACTGTCGTTATGCCTCCAGCATATTTGCCTTTCCGGCAACATCGGCGAACCCCTAAATTCGTTAAAACATACCTTAAATCAATTAGATAGGGTGATTCAGTTCGACTTGGCACGAGGATTGCTTTTAATACGGTACTGGCGATCTCGCCGTATCTGAATGACATTCATTTTCATGGAGATAGACAAATGAAGAAGCAACAAGGTTTTACATTGATCGAGCTGATGATCGTAGTCGCGATTATCGGCATTCTGGCGGCAATCGCTATTCCGGCTTACCAGGACTACACGATTCGCGCCCAGGTATCTGAGGGCTTGAACCTGTCCGGTGGCGCAAAAGCAGCCGTTACCGAGTACTTCCAGGATCGCGGCACCATGCCGACCGACAACGCCATAGCAGGCCTGGCAGCTGAAGGTGACATTCAGGGCAAGTACGTTGACGAGGTACTCGTCACGAATGGTGTGATTGCCGTTCAGTACGGCAACTCCGCACATGCGATCATTGATGGCCAGCACCTCGAGTTGACGCCCAACACGTCAAATCCGGGTTCTGTTCAGTGGGATTGTGCTACTGCCGGCACGGAGATCGAGAACAAGCATCTTCCGGCCGCTTGCCGCAGCTAAGACTTTCGCCTAGCGCTTTCAGCTTTAGCAATAAGTCAGAAAGCCCCGGTTCGCCCGGGGCTTTTTTTTACCGGCCAAGACGACCGCTCCAAACCTCAAATGCCGTATTATCTTCCAGTGAGTACGTGCAAGGGTCGTAACAAGGTGACGTCAGTGAAGAAATTCAGCACCGGTTTCACGTTGATTGAGTTGATGATCGTCGTTGCGATCATCGGAATACTCGCGTCCATCGCCATATCTGCCTACCAGACCTACACCGTCCGCGCCCAGGTCGCCGAAGCGCTGAATATGGCGGCAGGCGCAAAGACACCGATCATTGATGCCTTCAATATGACCGGCATGCCGGCAGCCGACCGAGCCGCAGCGGGCATGACGCCCTCGGCAACCGACACGCAAGGCAGCTATGTTGCCCAGGTCGACGTTGACGACGGCCGTGTCGACGTCACGTTTGGCAATAACGCACACCAGGACATCCTGAACAAGACAGTCTCGTTCACCCCGTATATTCACGACGGCGGCAGTATACTGTGGCGCTGTGGCGCTGCCCCCGCCCCGCCCGGCGCCGTCTTGTTGACGGGCGGCGGCGTCACATCGCAACATTTAGACCCTACAATCGACACCCGGTATCTGCCATCCAGCTGCCGAAATTAGACCCGCCTGGCCGGCCAGATGGCCTTTCAGGGCTATTTTCAGAATTTGACTTAATCAAATTCTCTAACTGTGAACGAGCGCACAATATCCAGTTGATCCGGGGACTTAGATCAGTGAGACTGTGATGCTCAGCAGCATGTTCGAGCGGTTTTTTTCCTATGGCAACACCCGCAAGAAAAGCAAACCTCGCAGGATTGCCCCGGCGTCTCGTCCAGGACGGCCTGATTACTGAGGAGCGGCTCATCGAAGCCGTCGGCGACGCCAAGAAACAGAAATTGCCGCTGGTCGCTTATCTTGTTAACGAGGACCTGGCCAATGCCCGGGCGATCGCGGTAGCCGCATCGCATGAATTCGGTGTACCGCTACTGGATCTTGACGCTATCGACATCGATCTCGACGTGATACGTGCCGTCGATCAAAAGCTCGTTAACAAACACCGGGTTCTACCACTCGTAAGGCGCGGCCAACGCCTGTTCCTGGGGATTGCCGATCCGACGAATCTGCAGGCTATCGACGACGTCAAGTTCCAGACGACATTACGAATTGATCCAGTCGTTGTAGAGCACGACAAACTCGAAGAACGCATCGTCAAGGCCATTGAGGCCGTCGACACGACG
>Ga0209980_10001927_pt1 | contig 11383 bp, 8 predicted proteins | sample CR02metaG_FD_183611 | JGI IMG/M metagenome (GOLD analysis project Ga0209980, IMG submission 183611) | Deep subsurface microbial communities from Mariana Trench to uncover new lineages of life (NeLLi) - CR02 metaG (SPAdes) (version 2) | ecosystem: Environmental > Aquatic > Marine > Ocean trench >... | reverse complement strand
GTTTTAAACAGCAGGTCACCTGTCCGGGGCGATGATCCGGGGTGTAATTTTTGTTCTATAAAAGTGAGTTAAAGCAATGTCAGATACAATTGTCGGTACAGTCAAGTGGTTCAACGACGAAAAAGGTTTTGGTTTTATTGCCCGTGAAGGTGAGCGCGATGTGTTCGTGCACTTTCGTTCAATTGCCATGGAAGGACGCAAGTCTCTCAGTGAAGGCCAGCGGGTTGAATTCACGATTGGCGAAGGCCAGAAAGGCCCGCAAGCGGAAAACGTAGTACCGCTGTAAATCGTCACAAGGTGTAAAAGTAAACCCGGCACAGTCCGGGTTTTCTTTTGTCTGCGGCTATAAAAAAACCCGGCCTGTGCCGGGTTGCAAGCTTTGAACTGATGCCCTGATGACTTTGTTTTTCTGCCGTAACGGCACAGGGTTCATCTTTTGTGATCAGCGCCTGTAAAACCCCGTTGACGACTGATCATTTCTGCCTGTCCCCCAAGCATCTTGGCTTTCAAGCGGTTTGGTTTGCGGATGGCAATAGATCTTGTGCTTTTGCATTCGCGACTGTGAGATATTTTTTATCGTTTGCGTCATCCTTGACATAAGCTCCTGCAATTCATTTTTGTTAACTAAGACCTGGTAAGGGGGTTGGGAGAGTCGGAACCCCGTTAGTGCAAGGAGGATGGGGCTCCGAGTCTTCCCGGATAACTGCTACCAGTCAGTTAATAAGTACCACTCTATTCAAGCAAAAATCGGGCCAAAACTGGAATATGAAAAAAATATCAATTAAAAGATGGAGATAGCATATATAGCAAAAATGCATTTAGCCAAATTTGTCCACATACTGTCCAATTACGTCAGCAAAGATGACAATAATTGTCACTTCAAACAGGAATCGGCACAGAATTTTGTAGGAGATGGTATGGACCTCTCCCTCCCGTAAGATCCATTTGGGATCACGGTCTATAATGGCGTCTTGCGCGATTATTCCAGAGCGTATTGGCCGCACGCGGCGTCTTACATTTCGCTTGCAAGAGGTGCTACTACAGCGGTTCCAACCAGTTGTGGTTGTCCCTGGTCCGCCCGTTGAACAGGCCGAAAAATGCATCCTGTATTTTTCGCGTCAGGGGGCCGCAGCCGCCATTGCCGATGGAAATATGGTCAAGCTGGCGTACCGGGGTTACTTCTGCGGCTGTGCCGGTCATGAATATTTCATCCGCCATGTAAAGTTGTTCGCGTGAAATCGTCTGTTCCGTGGTTTCAATGCCCATGTCCGCTGCCAGCTGGATTACGGTATGGCGTGTAATCCCACTCAGGATGGATGAGGATGCGGGCGGCGTGATCAGCCGGTCCTGTAGGATGACAAAAATATTTTCACCGGCGCCTTCACTCAGCAGCCCATCAATGCCCAGGCCAATGCCTTCATCGAAACCTCGGTCCCGCGCCTCAAAAGCAATCAACTGGCTGGACAGATAATTGCCGCCGGCTTTCACACCAGGTGGCATGGTGTTTGGCGCTAGCCGGTTCCAGGAAGTTATACAGGCCTTGATGCCGTTTTTCAGTCCCTCCTCGCCGAGATAGGCACCCCACGGAGTGACGATGATGGTGACATCCACCACATCCATATCCTTTGGTATAACGCCCAGTCCGCAGTTCCCACGGGAAACCAGGGGACGGATGTAGGCGCTCGCCAGTCCACTGGCGCGTACGGTGTCCCGGCAGGCCTGGTGTAACTCTTCCCCGGACCATGGCATGGGAATACGGTATACGTCTGCTGAGTATTGGAGCCGCTTGAGGTGATCCGTCAAGCGGAAGACCTTGGTGCCGTCCGGTGTGTCATAGGCCCTGATGCCTTCGAATACCGAAGAACCGTAATGCAAGGCATGACTTTGCACATGAACCATGCACTCAGCGTGTTCCCGCAAGGCGCCATTAAACCAGATTTTGTTGTAATCGCTCATGAACAAACTCCTGTAACTCTTCCGGCCAGTGCGGGCCCTGTATCGGTGTATTGCATTATCTCCCAAAGCCGGTGGGTTACAATAGGCTATTAAGCAGCCAATTAGGAATTATTTGAAGACTCAACTCCAGGAAGAGTTCCTCGTCGTCGGATCGGGATTAGTGCTGATTGGTGCGTGGACGCCGTACCATGGTTTGTATCAAGCAAGCATAGTAGGTCGGTAACAGTTTGAACCGCAAGATCAGCCACCGCCACCGTCAAGTGCCTCCGGATTTCAACCGGGCTTTCGCAATGGGCGTGGCATTAAACGTCGTTTTTGTCATTATCGAGGTTTTTTACGGCGTGTTGTCCGACTCGCTGGCTCTGTTGACCGATGCCGGCCATAACCTGAGCGACGTTCTTGGTCTGCTGCTGGCTTGGGGCGCCGTGGTACTGGCAAAAAAACGGCCGTCTTCCAGGCGGACCTACGGTTTTTCCCGGGCAACGATCATTGCCTCCTTGTTCAGTGGTCTTTTGCTGATGGGTGCGGTCGGTGCGATAGGCTGGGAAGCGGCCAATCGCCTGGTGGAGCCGCCCGAGCCTGCCGGCAAGACGATCATGATCGTTGCTGCTATCGGTGTATTGGTCAACACGGTCACAGCACTGTTCTTTTTATCCGGCAAGGACAGTGATCTGAATATCAGGGGTGCCTTTCTCCACATGGCGGCCGACGCTGTTGTGTCGTTGGGTGTTGTTGTATCCGGGGCGCTGATTTTGTTTTACGGCTTCAACTGGATTGACCCGGTCATCAGTCTGGTCATTGCTGCCGTTATTTTCCTGTCTACCTGGGGTTTGCTACGGGATTCATTGAATCTGGCAGTGGATGCAGTACCTAAAAATGTAGATCCGGATGCCGTCAGGGAATACCTGTCCGGGCTGCCGGGCGTCCTGCACTTGCATGATTTGCATATCTGGCCGATGAGCACCATCGATACGGCTCTGACTGCTCACCTGGTGATGAGCACCATGCCGGACAGTGACCGTTTCGTCAACGAAGTTGCACATCTGCTCGCAGACAGCTTTTCGATTAACCACGCAACCATTCAACTCGAGCGGCATGACAGTGACATCATTTGTTATCAATCCGCGCATTGTGCTGAATGAACGGAACGGCGTTCGACCCAACATTCGCCAAACATGTGCTCGAAGGGCTGAGCAGGCCCGCGAAGTTCTTACCTTCCCGTTATTTTTACGATGCCAGGGGCGACCACCTGTTCCAGTCCATAATGGCCAGTCCGGAATACTATCTCACCGACTGTGAACTGGAGATTTTCGAAACCCAGGGCGATGAGCTGGCCCGGGCGCTGATGACGGACCGGTCCTGCGAATTAATTGAGCTGGGTTCGGGTGATGGCCTGAAGACCAGCCTGTTGCTGGACGCCCTGCACGAACACCACCAGGATTGGGTTTACCGGCCGGTGGACATTTCCGACAACAGCCTGGATCTGCTCGAGCAACGGTTGGTTCCGGACCGCCCCTGGCTGGATTTCCAGGCGATTCATGCCGACTACATGGACCTGTTGAGGGAGTTCGAGCCGGGCGGTATTCGCCGGGTGTTCATGTTCCTGGGCTCCAATCTGGGGAATTATACAAGCCGGCAGGCGATTACTTTCTTGCGCTTGATCCACGTTGCGATGGCACCGGGCGACGCTTTCCTGGTGGGGCTTGATCTCAAGAAGGACCCGGATGTTATCCGGGCCGCTTACAATGACGCAGCCGGTTACACGCGGGACTTCAACCTTAACCTGCTTGCCCGTATTAATCGGGAATTGGGTGGAGAATTTAACCTGGATTCGTTCGAGCACGTGCCAGTCTATGATTTAGCCAGCGGCACTGCCCGGAGCAGTCTACGGAGCAGAGTTGAACAAAATGTCCGGGTAGCAGCTCTCGACCGTGTTTTTCATTTCCACCAGGGTGAAGCCATCCATATGGAAATATCACAGAAATACGATGAGGCACTGATCGGTGAATTGACCTCAGCTTCGGGATTCATCGTGGACCAGGCCTTTACCGATTCACGGAACTATTTCACGGATCAGGTCTGGGTGTACGGTTGACCCGCATAGTGCAAAACCGGATAGGAAAAACTGTATTTTTCGCATGGCAATAATTTTTGTTATAAGCCGCTAAAATTGATCATGATTATTCATATAATCGTCCGCCTTCGTGCAATATGCGGGTTAAGCCCAGATCAGGCAAACATCATGCGTCATGTTTAGCGAATTTTTCTCCCAGGCTTTCGTATACCTTGCTGCGGCTGTGCTGGCAGTGCCACTGGCCAAACGCTTGGGTCTGGGTTCGGCGCTGGGGTACCTGATTGCCGGATTGATGATCGGGCCTCACGTACTTGGACTGGTCGGCGAAGAAGGCCAGGACGTCATGCATTTCGCCGAGTTTGGCGTGGTGTTGATGCTGTTCCTGGTGGGCCTGGAGTTAGAGCCACGTGTACTTTGGCGCATGCGTGTGCCTATTTTGGGCCTAGGGGGTTCCCAGGTCGTCCTTTCAGCCCTTGTGATTGGTGCCCTGGCATTTGCATTAGGACTGGAGTGGCAGACCGCAGTGGCGGTCGGGCTGGCCCTTTCGCTTTCATCGACCGCGATCGTGTTGCAAACCCTTAACGAAAAGGGCTGGCTCAACACCGAGGCGGGTCGAGGAGGCTTCTCTGTCTTGCTGTTCCAGGACATTGCGGTGATTCCAATCCTCGCCCTGCTGCCCTTCCTTGCCCTGCCGGAATTCAATCAGCAGGTTTCAGATGCCGTGTCCCAAGCAGTACACGGCGACCGGCCCGGCTGGTTGCAGGCCCTGCTTGTGCTGGGAGTCGTTGTCGGAATTGTTGTAGCGGGCCGCTTCCTGACCCGCCCGGTATTCCGCTGGATAGCCGATACACGCAGCCGTGAAGTATTTATTGCAACGGCACTCGCGTTGGTGGTAGGCATTACCCTGCTGATGCAATACGTGGGTCTGTCGCCTGCACTGGGAACTTTCCTGGCAGGCGTTGTGCTGGCAGAAAGCGAATACCGGCACGAGTTGGAGTCCAACATCGAACCCTTCAAGGGTTTGCTGCTGGGGCTGTTTTTCATAGCAGTAGGGGCCAGTATCGATTTCAACATCATCACCGGCGAACCCGGCCTGGTCCTTTCGCTGGTGCTGATGCTGATTGTGACCAAATTCGCCGTGTTGCTGCTTCTGGGCCGTGTTTTCCGCTTGGAACTGGCTGACAACCTGATGTTTGCCTTCATGTTGGCCCAGGGCAGTGAGTTTGCTTTTCTGTTGTTTGCCTTTGCCACGCAAAACCAGGTGATGGACCACGATTTGGCGAACCTGCTGATCGTCGTTGTTGTGCTCACGATGATGGCCACACCCCTGCTGATCATTGTTTATGAACGAGCGATCCGGCCACGTTTTGTCGAATCGGTGTCAACCCCGGAAGATGAGAAAATTGATACGGATGACAATCCCGTGATCGTAGCCGGCTATGGTCGTTTTGGCCAGATCGTATCCCGATTGCTAAAAGCGGAAGGGATTCAAACCACGCTGCTGGATCATGATGCGGGACAGATCGAGTTAACCGGGCGTTTCGGTTACAAGGTGTATTACGGTGACGCCAGCCGGGTTGAATTGTTGCAGGCGGCCGGTGCTGGTAAAGCGCGTTTGCTGGTCATTGCCATCGATCAGCGCCAAAAGGCGGTGCAGATGGTTAAATCAGCGCAGCAACATTTTCCCGCTCTGCGTGTGCTGGCCCGGGCCTATGACCGTTCGCATGCCTATGAACTGATGGAAGCAGGCGCGGATGTAATTACTCGTGAAACATTTGGCTCTGCGCTGATCATGGGGGAAGAGGCGCTTAAACTCCTGGGTTACGAGGATGCCCAGGCCTACCACGTGATGCGCACTTTCAAACATCACGACGAGGCCGGACTGCAAAAGCTCTACGAAGTCCGGGGTGACGAACATGCATACAGTCTGAGAGCCCGCCAGTACCAGGAAGATCTGAAGAAAGTGCTGCAGGACGATTCAGAGGAGGCAGAGTCACACATCAAGGCAGCCTGGAAATACCTCCAGGGCGCCGAGGGCAAAGACGACCCGGAAAGCTAACCCGGTTAGGACAAACTATACTTTTTGTAATGGAGTTAATTCAACCATAAGTTTATGAATTCGTGAGGTTTTAGTCATTAATTGGTCCGCCTTCGTGCACTATGAAGGCCAGGATCCCAGTAAATATTGAGCCGGTTCATGCCTCTCTATGATAGTGATCGGCTAGCACCTGCGCCACACAGGCCGTCAGCTTGCGTGCGTAGGGAATGTGCAGAAATTCATTCGGCCCATGTGCGTTGGAATTTGGTCCCAACACACCGGTGATCATGAACTGAGCACGGGGGAAGAAGTCTCCCAGCATGGCCATAAACGGAATGGTGCCACCTTCACCCATGTACATCACACTTTGTCCGTAGGCAGCCTGTGAGGCTGTTTCCAACGAGGCGCCGAGCCATGGTGCTATATCCGGCGCATTCCAACCCGACGCGGGATGATCCGCTGCGAAACTGACATGGGTGTTTTGCGGAGGATTTGCTTCGAGCGTTTCTTTGATTTTCAGTGTGGCTTCGTCTCCGTCCACGGTGGGTGGCAGGCGCATCGACAGTTGCAGTGCAGTGTAGGGGCGCAGCACATTACCCGCTGAGGCGAGTGGAGGCATCCCTTCGGCACCGGTTACCGAGAGGGCCGGTCGCCAAGTCCGGTTCAGGATGCGTTCCAGGTTGTTTTCCGCCTGGGGCTCGACGCCTTCACAAAATGGATAAGCATCAAAGACTCCGTCACCGAGGGCATCCGCCATGCGCTGATTTTGCCGCATACGCTGGTCGGAGATGTCGGCGTAGAGGTAATCGGGCAATACACGGCCGGTGTTTTCATCTTCCAGCCGGCTGATCAACTGGCGCAAAATCCGGAAGCTGGATGGAACGATACCGGATGCATAACCCGAATGGACACCTTCTTCCAATACATCGACGCGCAGCGTGCCGGCTGCCATTCCGCGCAGAGAGACCGTCAGCCAGAGCTGATCGTAATTACCTGCCCCTGAATCCAGGCAGACCACCAGCGAAGGTGTGCCGATACGGTCCTTGAGGTGGTCAATGTAATGGGGCAGGTCATAGCTGCCGGATTCTTCGCAGGCCTCGATAATGACCACGCAACGCGCATGTGGCATCTGCTCGCGCTGCAGCGCCATGATCGCTGTCAGTGAGCTAAAGGCGGCATAACCATCATCTGCGCCGCCACGGCCGTATAGCTTGCCGTCCTTGATGACCGGGATCCAGGGCCCCAGGCCATCGGCCCAGCCAGTCATTTCAGGTTGCTTGTCGAGGTGCCCGTACAGCAAAATAGTGTCATCGTTGTCCCCGGGAATATCCATGAAGATCAACGGCGTTCGTCCTGCCAATCGCACGATTTCACATTCCATCCCGGCGATATCCTGGGATTTGCACCAGGCAAAAATTTGTTGAACCGCAGCCTCAATGTAGCCGCCCTTTTCCCAGTCAGCATCGAAATGCGGAGACTTGGCGGGAATTTTGATGTATTCGACGAGTTCGGGAACGATGGAGTCCATCCAGACTTCATCGATGAATTTTTGCACTGACTGGTGGTTCATGGCTTTACCTTGAATGTTGCCCTGATTATTGTGTGCGATTATCGCACGCAGGAAACCACTTGCGGGCGATTTGTATTTTTTCTTCTTTCGCCCGTAAGGAGGGCTCTTACATTAGGGTTCGTTTTGCGGGTCAAAAAGCCAAGTGTCTGTTATGCTTGCGGCACTTCGATTTCCGGCGCATTCCGGAACCGATCAAACCAACAATCAAGCATGATATACCCGCGGAGGAAATCAGTGAGTACCCAAACCGATAGGGCAAATGCCCCGAACATCCCGCCGGGAGAGTTTCTCGGACACCCCAAGACCCTTTGGCAACTGTCTAATATCGAAATGTGGGAGCGTTTCGCCTTTTACGGCATGCGCGCCGTGCTTGCTGTCTACGTCGCAACGACCTTTTTCAGTCACATGGGTGACAATGCCAATGCGGAAGCGAGCCTGGTCTATGGCGGCTACACGGCGTTGGTGTATGCAACGGCCATCATCGGCGGTTATATCGCTGATCATGTGCTGGGTTACCAGCGATCCATTTTGCTGGGGGCCATTATCATGGCTACCGGGCTATTCGTATTGTTGATCGAGGACCTGAACTGGTTCCTGGTCGGTCTCGCACTGATCGTGGCCGGTAACGGCCTGTTCAAGCCCAACATCTCGACCATGGTTGGCAAGCTGTACGCCCCCGGGGATATACGGCGGGATTCGGGCTTTACGATTTTCTACATGGGCATTAATCTTGGAGCGTTCATCGCTCCGTTCGTAACGGCAGCATGGATCGGTGCGACCTGGGGCCTTAAGTATGGATTTTTGGCAGCCGGTATTGGCATGATCCTTTCCACATTGTTCCTGGAAGTGGCCAAGAGGTCTCTGGGTCATATTGGCCGTCCACAGGAAGGCAAGGAGGGGTGGGGTCGATTCTTCGCCGTCGGCGCAGGGGCAATTGCGATGGCCGGCGTGGTCTTTTTCCTTTTGTCGGAAAGCACGATTCTCGGCTACCTGCTGGTCGGCATCATGATTGCACTGATGGCCTATTTCATCATGGCCGGAATTCGCTCCGGCGATAAGGTACAGCTACACCGCTATATTGCGATGCTGATTCTGTTCGTGGCCAACGCCTGCTTTTGGGCGCTGTTCGAACAGGCCGGAAGCTCGATGAATTTTTTCGCACGTGAATTTGTCACGCCGATGTTTGGCAGCATGGAAACCTGGCAAGCCGGTGGCTTCGGTGTCTTCCAATCACTCAACCCACTGTATATCCTGCTCTTCGCACCTTTGTTCGCTGCGATCTGGCCGTGGCTTGAAAAGCGTAATTTCAACCCCTCCATACCGAGGAAATTTGCGCTGGGACTGATCCAGGTCGCCATGGGTTTTTATTTGCTCGTGTTCGCAATCAACAACTTTCAGAATGCTGCAGGGCTGGTGCCCTGGATTTTCATGGCCTTGGTTTATTTACTGCACACGACCGGCGAGTTGTGCCTGTCTCCCATTGGTTTGTCCATGGTCACGAAACTTGCGGCTGAGAAAGAGACCGGCATGGCCATGGGCGGCTGGTTCCTCTCGATCGCGATGGCGCAGTACGTGGCAGGCCTCATTGCTGCGGTCGCATCCGGTGGCGGTAGTGGTCATGGAGCAGCAGCGGCGGTCAGCACCGGAATCGGCCAGTACGCCGAGATTTATATGATGCTGTTCTGGATTGGCCTTGGCTTCGGTATCGCCTACCTGGTGGCTGCACCGCTGATCAACCGGCTTATGCACGGCGTGAAATAAACCGGAGTTTCCAAATGCGAATAAACAATTCGGGCTTGAACCCCGTTTTTCTCATCGCCCTGTTGTTGACCCTGGCAGCCTGTCAGCCCGGTGATTCCCCTGATACCGAAGAACTGGCGGACGTGGCGCTGCCGGTAACGGCCACGGATATCGAAAATGCGCCAAGCAACGAATCCGGGTCGCCCGATGACTCATGGGGCCGGTACGTCAATCAGTACATTGAAGATTATTTTGTTGCCCACCCCGCGTTTGCCGTGGTCCAGGGGCGGCATGAGTATGACGGGCAGTTGCCGGACTGGAGCGCCGAAGGCCTTTCTCGGGAAATTATCCGCCTGCACCAGGCCAGGGAGGATGCCCTGGATTTCAGCGATGAAGATCTCGGTGAAGTAGGCCAGTACCAGCGGGAGTACCTGTTGGCGGCGATTGACCGGGCACTGTTCTGGCTCGAAAAGGCCGAGTGGCCGTGGGTGAACCCGGCTTATTATTTTGACTGGATGTCGGACTCGCTGGATCCCAGCCCGTACATCACCCTGGCTTACGCGCCGCTGGAAGAACGCATCAAGTCATACACCCGCTATGCACAAAATATTCCCAAGGCCGTGGAACAGATCAGGACCAACTTGCGCATGCCGATGGCGCGGACCCGCCTGGAGTACGGCATCGATTCCTTCGGTGGTTTCACGGATTATTTAAGCAACGATGTGCCGCTTGTATTTGCCGCTGTTGAGGATGAACATCTGCAGACTGAATTTGCCGAGGCAAACACTGTGGCGGTGGCGGCAATGACCGAGCTGACGGACTGGCTGAAATCCAATCTTGGCACCGCGACCCAGGATTACGCGCTGGGGCCGGAACTGTTCCGCCAGATGATCTACGACACGGAACGCGTCGATGTCACGCTGGAAGAACTCGAAGCCATCGGCCACACGGACATGAAACGCAATCAGCTTGCGCTGGGTGAAGCCTGTGCGGAGTTTGCCCCGGGTGAGAACATTCGCAGCTGCTTTTCCCGTATGGCGAACCGCAAGCCGCCTGGTGGTTCGGTGGAAACGGCCCGGCTGCAACTGGTGGAGCTTAAGGCTTTTGTGCTCGAAGAAGAACTGGTGACGATTCCGGGTAAGGAAGAGGCACTAGTATCTGAGGCACCACCCTATGCCCGTTCGAATTTTGCCTACATTTATATTCCTGGCTCGTTCGAGAACAATCAACCTTCAACCTATTACATCTCACCGCCAAATCCGGAATGGCCGGAAGAAGTTCAGCAGGATTATATTGCCGGGGAATCCGACCTGTTGTTTACCTCAGTGCATGAAGTCTGGCCAGGTCATTTCCTGAATTTTACCCACGCCAATCAAGCGGATTGGGACTTTGGACGCGTATTCGTAACCTACGCTTTCGGCGAAGGCTGGGCGCATTACACCGAGGAAATGATGCTGGAGGCCGGCTTGCGCGGAGCTTCGCCCGAGACCCGCATTGGGCAACTGAGCAACGCGTTGCTGCGTAATGCCCGTTTTCTGTCAGCCATTGGGTTGCACGCCCGGGGTATGACGGTTGAAGAATCGGAAAAACTCTTCATAGAAGAGGCCTACCAGGACCGGGGAACCGCGCAGCAGCAGGCGGCACGAGGTACTTATGATCCCGCCTACCTGAATTACACATTGGGCAAGCTTATGATCCGGGCTTTGCGGGATGATTGGACCGCCGGGCGCGGTCGACGTGACGCCTGGCGTGAATTCCACGATACCTTCCTGTCCTTCGGGGGTCCGCCGATCCCATTGGTCAGAGCACGAATGATGGGCGGCCAGGCAGAGTCCGTTTTTTACCAGCCGGAGTAAAAAGGAACTACGGGCGATGGGTTTTGAGTCCTGGCGGTTTCATAAGCCGGCTTAGGTAATTAACTACGCCTTTTCTCAGGCTGAATTTTCGACCTCGCCCCATTGCTCGGGGTTGCCGCGCCAAAGTCCCAGGACATAGGGGCGATATA
>Ga0209980_10001926_pt1 | contig 11392 bp, 10 predicted proteins | sample CR02metaG_FD_183611 | JGI IMG/M metagenome (GOLD analysis project Ga0209980, IMG submission 183611) | Deep subsurface microbial communities from Mariana Trench to uncover new lineages of life (NeLLi) - CR02 metaG (SPAdes) (version 2) | ecosystem: Environmental > Aquatic > Marine > Ocean trench... | reverse complement strand
CACCGAGCACACCGTCGATGTGGCCGTCGGCCTGACGGTGATGGAGGGGGCCGTGAACAACAATATCCCCGGCATCGAAGCCGATTGCGGCGGTGCCTGCGCCTGCTCGACCTGCCATGTCTATGTGAACCCGGACTGGATCGGCAAGCTGCCCACGCGCGAGGACATGGAAGAGGACATGCTCGATTTCGCCTACGAGCCCAACGAGCGCTCGCGCCTGACCTGCCAGATTCCGGTGACGCCGGAACTGGACGGGCTGGTGGTGCAGATGCCGGAGAAGCAGATTTGAGGCGACACCGGACATTGGAGCGCGCATGACCCGTCTCGCAACCGGCCGGCCGGTCATCGGCGTCACCGCCTTCCTGCACCTGATCGACGACACCTTCGAGGCGCAGATCTGCGGCAACCGCACGCCCCAGGCGGTGGCCGAGGTCGCCGGCGGCCTGCCGCTGATCCTGCCCGGTCTGCCGGGAACGGCGGAGACCGGCGAGCTGGTCGGCCTGCTCGACGGTCTGGTGCTGACCGGGGCGCGCCCGAACGTGCATCCCAGCTTCTACGGCCATGACGAAACCGAGGCCCATGCGCCGTTCGATCTCGGCCGCGACAACCTGGTGCTGCCGCTGGCGCGCGCCATGGTCGAAGCCGGCAAGCCGGTGTTCGGCATCTGCCGCGGCATCCAGGAGATGAACGTCGCCTTCGGCGGCACGCTGCACCCGGAGGTGCGCGACCTGCCGGGCCGCATGAACCACCGCATGCCCAAGGGCGAGAAGGACCCGGAGGTGATCTTCCAGAAGCGCCACAGCGTCACCTTCCGCGAGGGCGGCGTGTTCCACCACCTGTTCGGCACCACCGCGGCGGTGACCAACTCGCTGCACGGCCAGGCGGTGTGGGAGCCGGGGCCGCGGGTGGTCATCGAAGGCCATGCCGGGGACGGGACCGTCGAGGCGATCAGCATCGAGGGCGCGGCCAGCTTTGCCCTCGGCGTGCAGTGGCATGCGGAGTTCGACGCGGCCAGCGATCCGGTGAACCGGGCGCTGTTCGCGGCCTTCGGCGCCGCCGCGCGGGCGGTTGCCGCCACCTGAGACAATCAGTCCCCGCGAAGTGGCGGGACGACCGGACGAATTGACCGCCATGACCACGACACACACCGCCGACGCCCATAGTACCGACGTCTGCATCATCGGGGCCGGCCCGGTCGGCATCTTCGCCGTCTTCGAGCTCGGGCTGCTCGACATGACGTGCCATGTCATCGATATCCTCGACAAGATCGGCGGCCAATGCGCCGAGCTCTACCCGGAGAAGCCGATCTACGACATCCCGGCTTGGTCGATGATTTCCGGGCAAGAGCTGACCGGCCGGCTGATGGAGCAGATCAGCCCCTTCAACGCGCAGTTCCACCTGGGCCAGATGGCGATCCGGCTGGAGAGCCGCGCGCCCTGCGAGGACCTGCCGGCCGGCGGCTGGCGCGTGGTAACGGATGCCGACGAGCAGATCGACTGCCGGGTGCTGGTGATCGCCGCGGGCGGCGGCAGCTTCATGCCGAAGAAACCGTCGCTGGCGGGCATCGAGGACTACGAGGGCACCGGCGTGTTCTACTCGGTGCGCGAGATGGCCCGCTTCGAGGGCAAGCGTATCCTGGTCGCCGGCGGCGGCGACTCGGCGCTCGACTGGGTGCTGAGCCTGCAGCCCAAGGCCGCCTCGATGGCGCTGATCCACCACCGCGACGGTTTCCGCGCCGCCCCCGACAGCGTCAGCAGGATGCGCGCCCTGGTCGAGAGCGGCGAGATCGACCTGCACATCGCCAAGCTCAAGGGGCTGAAGGGCGCGGACGGCAAGCTGGAGGCGGTGAGTGTCCATTCGAACCAGCTTGGCGACTACGAGATCCCCTGCGACGCGCTGCTCGCCTTCTATGGTCTGACCATGAAGCTGGGGCCGGTCGGCGGCTTCGGTTACGAGATCCGCGAGAACCTGATCCCGGTCGACACCGAGACGTTCCAGACCTCGATCCCCGGCATCTTCGCCATCGGCGACATCAACTCCTATCCGGGCAAGCTGAAGCTGATCCTGTGCGGCTTCCACGAGGCCGCCCTGATGGCGCAGCAGGCGTTCCGCATCTGCTTCCCGCAAAAGAAGCTGCGGTTCCAGTACACCACCTCGTCGTCCAGCCTGCAACGGAAGCTGGGGGTCTGAGGGGCGGGCCGGACGGCCCTTTAGTGCCAAGTATCGCTCGGCGAGACCTGGACCTACTCCGCCTCCCGCCTGAGCGCCGCCGCCAGCGCCGGCCAGTCGGCACGGCGGCGCAGCGCATCGACATGGTCGATGAAGCGGAACTTGACGTTGTTCACCACCATCTCGCGGTCGAGGTCGCGGATCGCCTCCTCCACCGGGGCGAAGGCCAGCAGGACCTCGGCACTGTGCTCGCAGAGATCCTCGATGCCGCGCGCGGGCAGGGCGCGATGGGCGTCCAACCGCAGGTCGAACTCGGCCACACGGTCGGTCCAGCCGGTGTCCGCCCGGTGCTCCGGCATCTCCTGCGCCGCCAGCACCTCGCGGTAGAGACGGCGCCACTCAGCCGCCGTTCCCGAACCGTGCGGGCGCAGTTCGGTCTCGACGATCAGGATCAGGTCGCCGGCGATGGCGGCGAACCCCTCCCACTTGCAGCGCTCCATGCCGGCGCCGAAGCCCGCGTCCTGCATCAGCCGCGGCCCCATGGTTCCGGACCGGGCGCGGATGTAGGAATAGCTCGCCCCCTGGGCCAGGAAGGCCGCGCCCTCGCCGATCGCGGCGGCAAGCTCGGGAAGGGTCCGGACCCGGCCTTTTCGCGCTCCGATCGTGAGGAGTTTGAGGAAATTCATCGCACCGCCGCTGACCGCGGCGGCAATGGGTGAATCGTTGACATGCCGCCGGTATTGCGGATTAATCGAGCGTCTCCACCCCAAAAGCAAGAGCAAGGGGCGGGGGACCGGGGGCAATCGCCAAAGCAACCCATGCGTTTTGGCGGACCTTTCGACCTCGGCGATACGGGTCTGGGAGGCCGTCATTTTTCGGGCGCGCGAATCGTGCGGGCCTCCCGTTGGCAGAAACGGTCTGGGAGGTTCGGCAATGCCCGATCGCATCAGTCCGGAATTCGCGGCGGCGCATTGGGCGAAGACACGCACGCTCATGTGGATCTGCCTCGTCCTCTGGGCAGTCTTCTCCTTCGTCATCCACATGTTCGTCAGCGCGTTGAACGGCATCACGTTCGTCGGCTTCCCGCTCGGCTTCTACATGGCCGCGCAGGGCTCGCTGGTCGTCTTCGTCGTGCTGATCTTCTGGTATTCCGCCAGGCAGAACGCGATCGACGAGGAATTCGGCGCGGCCGAGGACTGAGGGGGAGCGGAAAATGGCTGCGAAAGGTGATTTCACCGACAACCTGGGCCGGCTCTACAGCATCTATGCCGGGGGTTTCGCGGTCTTCGTGATCGCGTTGTGGATTCTCGAAGATTTCGCAGGACTGCCTTCGAAAGTCATCCTCTGGGCCTACGTTGCGCTCACCGTCCTGGTCTATGCCTACATCGGCATCATGAGCCGCACCAGCCAGGTTTCGGAATACTACGTGGCCGGGCGGTCGGTGCCGGCGGTCTACAACGGTATGGCCACGGGCGCGGAGATGTCGGGTATCTGCTTCGTCGGCATGGCGGGCTCGCTCTACGTGCTCGGCTACGACGGCCTCGCCTTCGTGCTCGGCTGGACCGGCGGCTATGTGCTGGTGGCGGTGCTGCTGGCGCCATATCTCCGCAAGTTCGGCGCCTATACGGTGCCCGACTTCCTCGGCACCCGCTACGGCGGCAACCTGCCCCGGCTGCTGGGCATCATCGTGCTGTTTGCCGCCTCGTTCACCTATCTGACGGCGCAGATCTACGCCTCGGGCATCATCGCCTCGCGGTTCCTCGGCATCGACTTCCAGATTGCCGTCTTCGCCGGCCTGGCGGGCATCCTGGTATGCTCGATGCTCGGCGGCATGCGGGCGGTGACCTGGACCCAGGTGGCGCAGTATATCATCCTGATCACCGCCTACCTGCTGCCGGCGATCTGGATGTCGACGGTGAAGACCGGGGTGCCGATCCCGCAGATCATGTATGGCTCGATCCTCGGCGACATCGCGACGATGGAACAGGCGCTTGGCGTCGCCACCAAGGACTTCCACTCGCTGCCATTCGATGGCAACGGGCTATGGAGCATCGAGGCCCGCGACTTCTTCTTCCTGATCTTCTGCCTGATGGTCGGCACCGCCTCGCTGCCGCACATCCTGATGCGGTTCTTCACCACGCCGACGGTGCGTGAAGCGCGCAAGTCGGTGGGCTGGTCGCTGTTCTTCATCTTCCTGCTCTACTTCACCGCGCCGGCCTATGCCGCCTTCGCGAAGTTCAATGTGATGGACATGTTCGTCCAGGCCGGCGGGGTCCTGGCCTATGACCAGATCCCGGCCTGGATGTACCGCTGGGGCAATATCGGCGGCAACACGCTGATCTCGATCTGCGGGGCGCCGGTGACCGATCAGGCGGCGGTGATGGCGGCCTGCGGGGCCGACAAGGCGGCCGGGTTCGGCTTCTCCGACCTGTCGCTCGGCAAGGACATGATCATGCTTTCGACCCCCGAGATCGCGGGCATGCCCTGGTTCGTGATCGGCCTGGTCGGGGCGGGCGGCTTCGCCGCCGCGCTATCGACCGCGGACGGGCTTGTTCTGGCCATCGCCAACGCGCTCAGCCACGACATCTACTACAAGATGATCGACCCCAACGCCGATACCAAGCGGCGGCTCTTCATCGCCAAGACCATTTTGCTGTTGGTTGCATTGCTGGCTGCGTACACCGCCTCGAAGCAGCCCTCCGACATCCTGTCGATGGTGGCCTGGGCGTTCTCGCTGGCGGCGGCGGGGCTGTTCGCACCGCTTGTGCTCGGGGTCTGGGATGCGCGGACCACGCGCCAGGGCGCGATCTGGGGCATCATCCTCGGCTTCGGGGTGACGCTGTACTACCTGGTCGGCAACGTCTACGGCTTCGACCTGGCCAAGGGGACCGGCGACGAGCTCAACTGGTTCGACGTCAAGTCGATCTCGGCCGGCATCTTCGGTATCCCGATCTCGTTCATCGTCACCTATGTGGTGTCGCGGGTGACGCCGGCGCCGAGCCGCGAGATGCAGGACTTCGTCCTGCGCCTGAGGGCGCCGAAGGGTGGCCAGTTGATGGAGCAGACCCACTGACCACCCGCTCGATGGACACAGAGCGGGGCCTTCGGGCCCGGCGTTTTTCGTGACGGTGCGACCCCGATGAACAGCCAAGCCCTGCGCGGCCTTCTGATCCTGATCGGGGCCTTCGTTATGTGTTTCGTGGTGTTCAAGGCGCAGGGCCTACCCATGGCCGAGGGCGGGGCAAGGATCGATTCTACCTTCTTCGCCACCGTCGCCGCCGGAACCTACGCCCTGACCTCGCTGGCGGCGATCGTGTTCTCGCGCGCGGTGCTGGGACTGTTTGTCGATTTCAACCGGCCGGTCACCTTCTTCCGGGTGCTGGGCTCGATCGCCGATCCCTTCGTGGCGCTGTTCGAGCCGGTGACGCCGGGGTTCCTCGACCCCGCCTTCCGGCCGTTCTACGCCGCCTTCTGCCTCTACTTCATCAAGTTGCTGATGTTCGGCATTGGCGCCGCGCCGCCACCCTGGGTGTTCATCCTGCTGGCGCTGGGATAACTCCGCGACTCAGACTGGCCAGACGGCCCTTCAGGCGCGACCTTGACCGCAAGCGTCACCTGGCGGACAGCCAATGCAGAAGATCGACCGGTTGGCGGCCTTCGTGGTGTGACGGGGGGCGGCGGCGGGGTGAACACAAAGTCTCCCACCCCCGGCTCAGCCGGTCCCGTCTCCGTCCTCCGGCAGCAACTGGCGCAAGAGATCGTAGAACTCGGCCACCACGATCGGCTTGGCCAGATAGGCGTCCATCCCGGCATCGAGCGCCAATTGCCGGTCGGCGCTGCGGGCATAGGCGGTCAGCGCCACCACCGGCACCGCGCCCGCCGCCCCTTCCAACGCGCGGATTCGCCGCAACGCCGCGATCCCGCCGGTGCCGGGCATCTGCAGGTCCATCACGATCAGGTCGGCCGGCGCCTCGCCGTGCCGCTCCACCACCGCGGCGCCGTCGGCGACGACCTCGATTTCGGCCCCGGTCGGCGCCAGCACCGCTTGGAGAAGCATCTGGTTGGTCGCCACATCCTCGGCGATCAGAATGCGGCGCCCGGCCAAGGCCGGGATATCTCCCGCCGTCCTGTTCTCCGCCGGTTGCGGCGCTGAGGACGTCGCTGGGGACGTCATGGGCTGGCGCACGAGGTCGTGCAGCACGTCCATCAGGCGCCGCCAGGGCATCGGGGATCGCAGCACAGCGTCGAACAGCTCCGCGTCGTCGCCGGGCTGATCAGTGCTGAGCCGGTCTCCGGCAAGCATGATACGGGCCCCGGCCAGAGCCGGATCGGCACGGACCCGTCGGGCTAGCGATGCCGCGCCGTCTCCGAGCAGATCGCTGTCCAGGACCAGAAAGTCCGGCGGCCGCCCGGCCTCGGCACCTGCCCGTGCGATCTCCATTGCATGCTCGGCGGACTTGGTGAAGCTCACCTCCAACCCCACTGCGGCGAGCGAGGCCGCGCACCGTTCGCGATCGAACAGGACGTCGCGCACGACCAGGAGATAGCGGTCGCGGAAGCTTTCGCTCCAGCTCCGCGCAATCGGTGGGGCACCTTCGATCGCCGTGCAGGGCAGGGGGATCAGCACCGTCTCGGCCCCGTCCGATTGCCGGGCGGCGACCGGCTGCGCATTGCCGCCGTCGATCGGCAGCGTCCACAGGTCGGCCAGCCCGGTCAGCGGCGTCTCCCCCTCTCCCACCGAGCGGCAGGCTTCGAGCAGGATCCGTGCCCCGCCATCCGGCCCAGACTCGCCGCGCCAGAGGGCCAGCGCGATCTTATCGGTGTGGCCGGCGTCGACAGTCCGGGCCAGCCCGCGCCGCAGAAAGTCGCTCAGCGCCTTGGAGTCGCACTGGACCCGGCTCGCCAGACGAGTGTCGATATGGGCGGAGATGCCGATTCCGTGCGAAAAAGCGGTAACCGCGACGCTGGAAATGGCGTCGCGCAGCAGGCTCTCAAGATCGATCTGATCAGGGGCGGGCGGCATGAAATTCTCTTTCCGTGGCGGCAGCCTGCGGATTGGCTGGATGAATGCGCTGCTCGCTGGGCGAATTGCAACCTGCACGATACTCAGTCGCCTTCCGTTAGGGAAGTGTGAACCCCGGCAAGTCGGTATTCTGCGCCTGATCCAAAAGACGCGTTGCGCCTTTTGGGCGCGCTCCGCCACCCGCCCCTCCTCCCCGCCCAACCACCGATCATGCCCCGGTACCATCGGTGGTTGGGCGGGGAGGAGGGGCGGGTGGCGGAGCCGAAAATCCGCGCATGCGGATTTGTCACGGGCAATAAATACCCGGGGCGGGGGGCGGCTTTTCGGATAGACTCTCAAAGCCAGTCGCGCAGGATCGGGATCAGCGGCCGGTCGGCCGGGGGCATCGGATAGTCGCCAAGCTCCCGCGCCCGCACCCAGGCCAGGCGCTGTCCCTCGCGGGGCTGGGCGATGCCGACCCACTTGCGGCAGGCGTAGAGCGGCATCAGCAGGTGGAAGTCGTCATAGGCATGGCTGGCGAAGGTCAGCGGCGCCAGGCAGCTGGCCCAGGTGCTGATCCCCAGTTCCTCCTCCAGTTCGCGCATCAGGCAGTTTTCCGGGGTCTCGTGGGCCTCGACCTTGCCGCCGGGAAACTCCCACAGACCCGCCATCGATTTGCCCTCCGGGCGCTGGGCCAGCAGCACCCGCCCGTCGGGGTCGATCAACGCCACCGCCGCGACCAGGACCAGTTTCACGAGCGGTAATCCGCGTTGATCTCGATGTAGCGGTGGGTCAGGTCGCAGGTCCAGACCGTCGCCCGGCCCGCGCCGACCCCCACATCGACGCCGATCTCCAGTTCCGGGCGCTTCATGTAGGCAGCGCCGACCTCCTCCGAATAGGACGGCGCGACCCGGCCGTTCTCGGCCACAACGATGTCGCCGAAGCTGATCGACAGCCGGTCGCGGTCCGCCGCCTCGCCGGACTTGCCGACCGCCATCACCACCCGGCCCCAGTTCGGATCCTCGCCGGCGATCGCGGTCTTGACCAGCGGCGAGTTGGCGATGGCCAGCCCGATCTTGCGCGCGGCGCGGTCGGACTTCGCCCCGGTCACGGTGATGGCGATGAGTTTCGAGGCGCCCTCGCCGTCCTTCACCACCTGGATCGCCAGGTCCCGCATCACGCCCCCCAGCGCCTCGTGGAAGGCGCGGTAGCGCGGGTCGCGGCGGCTGGCGATCGGAACCATCCCCGCCTTGCCGGTCGCGCCCACCAGCAGCGTGTCCGAGGTCGAGGTGTCGCTGTCCACGGTGATGGAATTGAAGCTCCGGTCGGTCAGCTCCGAGACCGCCGCCTGCAACACCCGCTGCTCGATCGCCGCATCGGTGAAGATGAACACCAGCATGGTCGCCATGTCCGGCGCGATCATGCCCGAGCCCTTGGCGAAGCCCGAGATCGTCACCGGCACGCCGTCGATGTCGATCACCGCGCCGGCGCCCTTGGGGAAGGTGTCGGTGGTCATGATCGCCCGCGCCGCGCCCTCCAGCCCGCCGGCCGACAGCCCGGCGGCCAACTCCTCCAGCCTGGCGGTGACCCGCTCCGCCGCCAAAGGCTCGCCGATCACGCCGGTCGAGGCCATCAAGACATTGCCCGCCGGCACCCCCAGCACACGCCCGGTGGCGGCCATAACCGCCTCGACCGCCTCGCGGCCGTGCCGCCCGGTGAAGGCGTTGGCGTTGCCGGAGTTCACCACGATGGCCAGCTTCTTGTTCGCGCGCCTGGCCGCCAGCGCCGCGATCCGCTCCTGACACCACAGCACCGGCGCCGAGCGGGTCTCGGACCGCGTGAAGGTCCCAGCAATCACCGACCCCGCCGCCAGTTCCGCCAGCATCACATCGGTGCGGTTCGGGTAGCGCACCCCGGCGGCGGCGCTGGACAACCGCACCCCCTCGACCGGCGGCAGGGCGGGAAACCGCTCCGGCGCGAACGGCGACACCGGCGCTTCCAGTTGCGCGATCTCCGACGCGATTTCGGCCTGCCTGCGCCGCAGTTCGGCCAGCTTCGATCGGTTCCCGGCCATGTCGGCCTCCCCCCTAAATGCCTGAACCCTACCCGGCGGCATCCAGCATCGCGTCGTCCCGAATCGACTGCGGTGGCAGCGGCGGTTCGGGCATGACGATGATCGACTGCATCCGCAGCTCCGCGACGACGGCGACCTGCGCCTGCTGGATCAACTCGCCCATCAGCTCCTCGCGCACCTCCTCCAGCGCCGGGGGCTGGCGGTCGCGCCGCTCGTCCAGCTTGATCAGATGCCAGCCGAACGCGGTCTTGACCGGGTCGCTGATGGCGCCGGGCTCCATGGCGAAAGCGGCATCGGCGAACTCGGGCACCATGTCGGGATGCAGGAACCAGCCCAGATCGCCGCCCCGGCTGGCGGTGCCGTCGGTGCCGTGCTCGGCCGCCAGCGCGGCGAAGTCGGCGCCGGCGTCAAGCTGGGCCTTCAACTCGCTGGCCTGTTCCTCGGTCTCGACCAGGATATGCCCGGCGCGCACTTCCTGCTTCGGTTCGGAGTCGAGATAGAGTTCCTGGTAGAGCGCCTCGATCGCCTCCGGCGTCACCCGCGCCGTGACCTCGTTTCGCAAAAACGCATCGGCCAGGATCGCGCGCCGCTGGTTCAGCAGGTTCATCGCAATCGCCGGATGCCGCGCCAGCCCGGCCGCCCTGGCCGCCTGCGCCAGCAGCATCTGGTCGATCAACTGCTCGACGACGCCGTCGAACAGCACCTCGTCGGGCAGGGTCTGATACTGATCGGGCAGTTCGCGGCGGATCGCGATCAACTCGCCGAGCGTCAGGGTGACGCCATCGACCACGGCCAGGGCCGAGTCGACCGAATACGAGGGCGCCGCCGCTTCGGTTGTCTCGGTGGTGGCGGTGGGTTCGGCGGGCTCGGCAGCGGTCTGGGCGAGCGCCGCCGAGCCCAGGAGTACGAGGCCGAGCGCGGCCGCGGCGAGGAAAGTCGATTTCACGGAGGGGTCTCCTTGCTTCTCTGAGCAGTTGCCGGTGCAGGGGGCGTTGACAGCCCCCCTCTCCAAAATTATGTCTCACGCCGGGTCCTGTCGCCGGATGGCTTGCCAGACTTAATCCGATGCGTCCGGGGCCTCAAGCGCGATCGCGCGTTTTGTCACTCTGTTCCGCCGGGCGTTCCGGTCGCGACGGGGCAACCGGAAAGACCGCGCGGTCCGGCGACCGTGCCATGGAGAATTCGTCAGATGTTGAATTTCGGCAACCTTGCCCGGAAGGTCTTCGGCACCACCAACGACCGCAAGATCAGGGCGGCCCAGGGTACCGTGGACGCGGTCAACGCCCTGGAGTCGGAGATGCAGGCGCTGAGCGACGAGCAGATCCGCGCCCGCACCCAGGAATTCCGCGACCGCCTGGCGGCGGGCGAGACCCTGGACGACCTCCTGCCCGAAGCCTTCGCCACCGCCCGCGAGGCGGCCTGGCGCACGCTCGGCGAGCGCCCGTTCGATGTGCAGATCGTCGGCGGGCTGGTGCTGCACCAGGGCAAGATCGCCGAGATGAAGACCGGCGAGGGCAAGACCCTGGTCGCCACCATGCCGGTCTACCTGAACGCGCTGGCCGGCAAGAGCGTGCATGTGGTCACCGTGAACGACTACCTGGCGCGGCGCGACGCCGAGTGGATGGGCCGGGTCTATAGCTTCCTCGGCATGACCACCGGCGTGATCGTGCCCGGGATCGACGACGCCCAGCGCCGCACGGCTTACGCCTGCGACGTCACCTACGGCACCAACAACGAATTCGGCTTCGACTACCTGCGCGACAACATGAAATACCGCCTGACCGACATGGTCCAGCGCGATCACTACTACGCCATCGTCGACGAAGTCGACTCGATCCTGATCGACGAGGCGCGCACGCCGCTGATCATCTCGGGCCCGGTCGAGGACCAGGCCGATATGTATGTCGCCATCGACGCGGTGATCCCGGAACTGACCGACGAGCATTTCGAGCGCGACGAGAAGGCGCGCACCGTGGTCCTGACCGAAGAGGGCAACGAGGCGGTCGAGCAGATCCTGATCCAGCGCGAACTGTTGCCCGAGGGCGGCTCGCTCTACGATCCGACCTCGGTCAGCCATGTCCACCACGTCAACCAGGCGCTGCGCGCGCACAAGCTGTTCCAGCGCGACCGCGACTACATCGTCAAGG
>Ga0209980_10001925_pt1 | contig 11394 bp, 9 predicted proteins | sample CR02metaG_FD_183611 | JGI IMG/M metagenome (GOLD analysis project Ga0209980, IMG submission 183611) | Deep subsurface microbial communities from Mariana Trench to uncover new lineages of life (NeLLi) - CR02 metaG (SPAdes) (version 2) | ecosystem: Environmental > Aquatic > Marine > Ocean trench >... | reverse complement strand
AGCCCAAACCCCAAGCCCCAAGCGTAGGAGATTCCCAATCGTCCTCAACAAATCGAATATCGTTCACAGTAAGATCAATTCCCAATTCTCGCAACGAATCAAGATATAAATCCTGAATATTGTCGGGTGAAGGCTTTAGTACCACCTGGTACTGATAGTATTGCTGCAAGCGATTTGGGTTATTCCCGTAGCGCCCGTCTTTGGGACGACGAGATGGTTGCACATAAGCAGCTTTCCACGGCTCTGGCCCTAGAGCACGCAAGAAAGTGGCCGTATGGAACGTGCCCGCTCCCATTTCCATATCATACGGCTGTAGCAACACACAACCCTGATTGCTCCAATAGCGTTGTAGAGTAAGGATAATTTCCTGGAATGTAAGCATGAAAATGCCTGAGTAAAACCACAATGATTTAAACAATAGCGATTTTACAGGGTTTTTCTTGTGCCGCGAAAGATCGGTAACAAACCTATGAGTAAAGACAACCCAACAAATCCTAATACCAGACTATTTCCAAAACGAACATAGGGAGTTGCACCAGTAAATCCCTGCGCCGTGCCGTTCAGTGCAGTTGTAGTAAACACTTCTGCTTTTCGCAACACTACGCCACGTTCATTTATGATGGCGCTAACGCCAGTATTGGTAGCACGCAACATATAGCGACCCGTCTCTAGCGCACGCATTTGCGAAATCTGCAAGTGCTGATGTGGACCGATAGAACGTCCAAACCAGGCGTCATTACTGACGTTAGCAAGCAGTGTTGCTTGCGGCAACTGATTGATTAGTTCTTCACCAAATACATCTTCGTAACAAATATTTATTGCAACGCTTTGTCCGGCCAGACTCATAGGACGCTGATCAGACCCACCACGCGAAAAATCCGATAGCGGAATTTTCAGTACATTTATGATCCAACCAAATACGGGCTTTAGCGGCATGAACTCACCAAACGGTACCAAATGATGCTTGCGGTATATCTGTTCAGTAGAAGCACCAAAACTGAACATGGAGTTATAGTACTCACCAGATCGTTTGGATGTTTCAACCATGCCAACGAGGATATCTCCATTATTCCGTTTCGCATGAGTAGAAAGCTGCGTCAGGTAATTGGAAGGCACCTCATCCCGAGTTAGTGGCAACGAAATTTCTGGTGCAATGATAAGACGACTGTTACTTTTTTTCACTAGCTTGGCATATCTATCCATCGTATGAATAACATGCTCTGGTTTCCATTTCATTTCCTGAGAAATATTTCCTTGCAGTAAACTTACCGTTACCGGCTCACCTTGTGGCTCGATCCAGCTTATATGCTGTAAACCGAAACCGATAATCCAGATCACGAATAGAAATAACGCATTGCGCCAAACGCGTAATTCTTTTTCAAAAAATAAACTTATCAGTGCAGCACTGAAAACAAGTATCAGTGAAACACCATAAACTCCTACCACCGCAGAGAAACCTGCAAGTGGGCTAGAGGGAACCTGCGAATAACCTACTGCTAGCCAGGGAAAACCGGTAAATAACACACCGCGTAACCATTCAGACAACGCCCACAGCGTAGCGGCTAATAATGACCATACCAATGGCGTCTCAATATGTAACTTCCTCAGCACCCAGCCTGTTAATGTCGCGAATAAAGAAAGGTAGGCACAAAGAATGATTAGGAAAAACACCGCAATCCAGATTGGCATTGCGCCGAACTCGTGCAAGCTTACATATATCCAGGTAACGCCTGCGCTAAACATGCCCATACCAAAACAAAAACCAAGCAAAGCTGCTTGTAGTGGTGTTTCGCTCTTGCGCCAAAAATGGAGTAATAGTGCAATTGTAACGACTGGAACAGGGAAAAGGTAGAATGGCGCAAATCCTAGAACGGTAAAGGCGCCGAGTAAGAAGGTAGTGATCAAATAGAAGCTGATATTATGTTTCGAATCTCGAACTCCATTCCCCGAGCTTTCGCTACTCAATCCTCGCACTTACTTTCCTCAACCAACACCGTATGCAACCTACGGCTATCAGCACGCAATACCATGAACTTTAAGGATCCTATGACAACCGACTCACCATGCTTAGGTAATCTTCCAAATTTATTCAGTACTAGACCACCAACAGTGTCGTAATCCTCATTACTAAATTCTGCCCCAAGTACTTTATTAAAATCGGCTATTTCGGTGATAGCTTTAACTCGGTAATGACCATTCGGGTCCTGCACAATGTTGTCTTCTGACTCGTCGTAATCATACTCATCTTCAATATCTCCAACAATTTGTTCCAACACATCCTCAATGGTCACCAATCCCGCAACACCACCGTATTCATCCACTACAATTGCTATGTGGTTCCGGTTGCTACGAAAATCCTTCAGCAGCACATTGAGTCGTTTGGATTCAGGGATGAACACTGCCGGACGCAATATTTCACGCGCATTAAACTCCTCTCCCCCAGCATAATAGCGCAATAAATCCTTTGCCAATAAGATGCCAATCACGTTGTCCTTATTGTCCTCAGTCACTGGAAAACGTGAGTGTGCTGTTTCGATCATCAGTGGAACGAATATATCCGGTGTTTCGCTGATGTCGATCACATCCATTTGTGAGCGTGGAACCATGATATCGCTCGCTTGCGTTTCAGACGCCTGCATCACACCCTCAATCATGCTCAGAGCATCGGAATCAAGCAGGTTGTGCTCAAACGCAGAATGCAACAACTCTATCAGCTGTTCACGGTCTTCCGGCTCACGTAAGAGCAACGTACCCAAGCGCTCAAGCCAGTTGTGCTTAGGTGGGGAATTATTCATATTAAAACATTAGTCCGTATGTAAGGAAGATGGGTATAGGCAATCATGCATCAAAACTGTTCTACATAGAATTTTGTTAGAATTCCTTGTAATTAGTTAGGTTATATTTGGCATTTATGTCTCTATAATCCTAGGATTCTTGGTAGGGAGCATTGAATCCTAGCCTCGTAATAATTTTTGTTTCCAACTGCTCCATTGTCGCCGCATTTTTGTGACTTTCGTGCTCGTAGCCCTGAAGGTGAAGAACACTATGTACCGCAAGGTGAGCATAATGAGCTGTCAGATCTTTATGCTGCTGATTTGCTTCCTTCTCAACCACTGCAGCACATAGCACAATATCACCGGATAAAGGCAAGGTAACTCCATAAACAAAGGTTAATACGTTAGTAGCGTAGTCTCTGCCGCGAAAATCTCGGTTATATCTGCGTCCCTCCATCTCACCAACGATACGCAATACGATTTCTACATCCTGTGTAAGTCCAGCTTTAAACCATTTACGAAATTGTAACCGCGTAGGAATCCCCTTGAAATGGGATGAAATGTCAGTTGCATACTGTACTTTCAGATTCAGTTTCATATCTGTACGGATGAATCCTACGACAAACTGAGAAACCTCGCTCCTATTTTTCATACTTTTCGTAGGCGTTAACAATTCTCTGCACCAAAGGATGCCGCACTACATCCTCAGCCTCAAAATTGGTGAAAGCAACACCACGCACTTTTTCCAACACCTGTTTGGCTTCCACCAAACCGCTTTTCTGGTTCTTAGCCAAATCAATCTGTGTAACGTCGCCTGTCACAACTGCCTTGGAACCGAAGCCGATACGTGTAAGAAACATTTTAATCTGCTCTGGTGTAGTATTCTGCGCTTCATCGAGAATGATGAACGATTGATTCAATGTGCGTCCGCGCATAAAAGCAAGCGGAGCAACCTCAATTGCGCTGCGCTCAAACTGCTTGCTAGTTTTATCGAACCCCATTAAATCGTATAGTGCATCATAAAGCGGTCTCAAATAGGGATCTACTTTTTGCGCCATGTCACCAGGAAGAAACCCGAGACGCTCGCCAGCTTCTACCGCCGGACGTACTAGTACAATGCGCTCTACCGCATCCCGCTCCAGCGCATCAACCGCACTGGCTACTGCAAGATAAGTCTTGCCTGTACCCGCTGGACCAATAGAGAAAGTAATATCGTGCTCCTGAATCTGCTTCAGGTACTGTACCTGACGCGGTGTCCGGCCGTGTAAATCGCTACGGCGAGTAATGAGTGCCGATATCGGCACTCCTTGTTCAACAGAAGCGGTTTGTTTTGCCGAGTGATGCGGGTTCATCACCTCGATTAAACCTAATTGAACTTGCTCGATACTCAGATTATGCTTCGCCTGACTGTAAAAATTTTGTATTACCCACGCTGCAAGTCTAGTTTGAGAAACTTTGCCTCGTATACTGAAATACTCACCACGCCGTGTGATGGAAACTTCGAGAGCGGATTCAATTTGCACAAGGTTTTCGTCCAGCACCCCACATAAATTGGCAAGACGCTGGTTATCATCTGGAGGGAAAGAGATTTCGACTGGCTTGGGTCTCAAAGGGGTTTAAAAGCAGTTAAAAAATCTTAATTCTTGTAGCGACCATCTTGCTTAGAAGGAAATGGGGCACTATATGCGCTCCGCACAATTTCACCGCGTAATGAGTGCGATAAAGCGGCAGTTATTTCAACATCTATGAAATGGCCAGTTGCGTCAAAATCGACAGCGAAATTTACTATGCGGTTGTTGTCGGTACGTCCACAAAGTTCGTTATGATTCTTTTTGGATACCCCTTCTACCAAGATATGTTGTGTTGTTCCTACCATGCGTTGACTAACAGCTTGTGCCTGGTGCTGAATCCTCTCCTGAATGCGTTGTAGCCGCTCCTGTTTTATTTCGTGTGGGGTATTGTCGGGCATTTCAGCAGCTGGTGTGCCGGGACGTGGACTATAAATAAAGCTGAAAGAATCATCAAAATTTACCTCCTTAATCAGTTTCATTGTAGCCTCGAAATCGGCTTCAGTCTCGCCTGGGAAACCGATGATGAAATCAGAGGTAAGCGAAATATCAGGGCGGACAGCACGGAGTTTTCGGACAATGGATTTATATTCCAGCGTAGTGTAACCACGTTTCATTGCCACCAATATCCGATCAGAGCCAGATTGTACTGGCAGATGTACGTGGCTTACTAGTTTAGGTAATTTTTCATAGGTTTCAATAAGGCGCTCTGTGAATTCTCTAGGATGAGAAGTAGTGTAGCGGATGCGTTCAATACCGGGAATCTCATTGATATATTCAAGTAACAGTGCTAAATCTGCGACTTCACACTCTGCCCCATCTTCCATCAATCCACGATAAGCGTTGACATTCTGTCCCAGCAAAGTAACTTCTTTGATGCCCTGATCTACCAACCTCGTGACTTCTACTAATACGTCACTCAATGGACGCGAGACCTCCTCACCGCGAGTATAGGGCACTACACAGAAACTGCAATACTTGCTACAACCTTCCATGATGGAAATAAAAGCGCTTACACGCTCCGTGCGCCCCTTGAGTTGAATTAGCGATTCCGGCAATTGATCGAATTTTTCAATTTCAGGGAAGGTAATATCCACCTGCGACTGGCCGGTGATTTTACGTGCTTCTATCAATTGTGGTAACCGGTGTAAAGTTTGTGGTCCAAATACTATGTCTACATAAGGTGCGCGCTTAATAATGGTTGCTCCCTCTTGACTGGCAACACAGCCACCCACACCAATGAGTAAATCAGGGTTAGCTCTTTTCAGGGACCTAACACGCCCCAAATCATGAAACACCTTTTCCTGAGCTTTTTCGCGTACCGAGCAGGTATTGAAAATAATCATGTCGGCATTATTAGGATTATCGGTTTGTTCCATACCCTGAGTAGCATGGAGCAAATCCGCAATTTTTTCGGAGTCGTACTCGTTCATCTGGCAACCAAAGGTTTTAATGTAGAGTTTTTTGACCATAAATAAAGCGCTACGATTAGACTATCATTGAATACTAGTATTTGTTTTTACTCAGTTTCGTACTTTCCTTCTTCTGCTGCCCGAGCAGCCTCTTTGGGAGTAAGCAGCCAGATACGTTGCACGTCACCCGTAGGTCCAATCCAGTATAAGATTGAACCAAATTCGGTAAGCATCGTTGGCAGAATAATAAGATTATTCGTTCCACGAATTTGCCCGCCCGCACCCAGTTGCAAAATCTCACCGTTTATCTCGACTTGGGGATAATTGATCGCTGTGAGTTTTCCCAGCTTACTATCCAATGGAGGTACAGGGAATAACCGAGATAATTGAGCATGAACATTGCTGGCAAGAACAGCTACCGCAGCAATAAACACAATCAGCAGAAACAACTTTTTTTTCATTGTGAATGAGTTGTTGTTTCCCAAATCATCATATGAGCACTTAGAAGAAAATAGAAGTATAAATTGCACCAGTTCTCTACGATCTAAATCTGGTTTAGCCATAAAAGTTAACTTAAGCAAGTAATATTTATAGTATAAGCGTAATGCTTCATAGCTTATTTCATATCCAAGACTGATTTGACATAGTAAATGTTAAAGCATCAAGGTGATTCTTTTCAAAACTGCCACTTCCTGATGTGATTACACTCATTACGCAATACCTCATACAGTACTAATATAAACGAAGTCCATGTACCACTCAATCCAGTCTGAAGTTACTCATGTTAAAATAATCAGTAATTGCAAATTTCGTAATTCTTTCATTATCATATAAATGCCAAATCCGTCTATACCCACAAAAATCGTTATTGCTACACGCAAAAGCGCTCTCGCCCTCTGGCAGGCAAATTTTATCAGGCATTGGCTGTTAGAATTATACCCACAAAGCGAAATCAGTATACTCGGTATGACCACTCGCGGCGACCAAATACTCGATACCTCACTCTCAAAAATTGGTGGCAAGGGATTGTTTACAAAGGAATTAGAACAATCAATGGCAGATGGACGTGCAGATATTGCTGTACATTCCATGAAGGACGTACCTATGAATATGCCTACAAGATATGTGCTGGCTGCCATTACAGAACGTGAAGATCCACGTGATGCTTTTGTCTCTAACCAATACGCCAGCCTTGACGTACTCCCAATTGGCAGCGTGGTAGGCACTTCTAGCCTGCGGCGCAAAAGCCAATTATGCGCACGTTTTCCTCATTTGCAAGTGCAACCGCTACGCGGTAATGTACAGACGCGATTGCACAAGCTGGATGAAGGACAATATGCGGCGATTATTCTGGCGGCAGCAGGACTAAAACGGCTCGGACTAGCCAACCGTATTACAACATTCTTGAGTCCTGAACTAAGCCTTCCGGCGGTTGGGCAGGGAGCACTGGGAATAGAATGTCTTTCCGATAAATCTGATTTAGTAAAACTCATGCAACCACTACATCACCTTGAAACTGCTCAGTGTGTAGAAGCAGAACGTGCTATGAGCCGCGAGCTGGGGGGGAGTTGTCAGGTACCTCTCGGTGGCTTTGCGGAAATCACAGGAAAAAAATTGCATCTGCGCGGATTCGTCGCCAGCCCTGACGGATCGCGTATGGTAAGTGATCAATTGAGTGGCGAACCAGAGACAGGCATGATTATGGGTGTACATTTGGCACAAAATTTAAAAGCACAAGGCGCAAACGAAATTCTAGCGGCACTGGAATTTACAAACGGCTAACGGGCGACTGTCCCAATCAAATAGCTACGCATGAATAACATTGTAGTTATTTAGTTTGCGCCCCAAGGAAACTATATTGCCACAGGGATTCGTACAACGAATAATAATCCAACGATATTTTAGCTGCTGAATATGAAAGTTTTATAATGTATGTAGATTATTTTCGATAGTAACGGAACTAGGAGTTACCCTTTAAAGAAACTATGAGTGCAGAAATTCAACCTGATGTTACTGACAAGCCACAAGGTCTGCGTGGCCGCATTAATCCACTGCTAATTGCTGCTTTGGTCGCTGCCGTCATTGCGGCGTGGCAGTGGTATGAAGCTCGCAGCCTAATAGAAAACTTACAAAAAGAATTTGAAAGTCGCATGGTAGAAATGGATGCTTCCAATAAAGAGTTACGCAATATTTCTACCAGGGCACGAGAAAAACGTGAAGAGACAGAAACCAGGTTTAAGCTGCTTGAAACTAATCTAACTGAATCAATAAGTAGACAGGTGGCACTAGAGGAGCTTTACCATGATCTTGCCCCAAATCACGATGAAGTAACGATGGAAGAGGTGGAGCAATTGTTGCTTATAGCAAACCAGCAACTACAACTGGCAAACAACGTGAAGTCTGCTCTAATCGCAATGCAAGAGGCCGATGTTCGATTGCAACGCATTAACCGCCCACAACTATCCCTTCTACGCAAGGTCCTAGCAAAAGACATGGATCTGCTGAAAGCTGTGCCAAATGTAGATATTATGGGAATTAGCTTACGCCTTGAAAGTCTTGCTGAAACTGTAGATAAATTACCACTAGCAATGGAAATTCGTCCGTCAAAAACCAATGCTGTTCCATCCGTAGCTTGGGAATCAGAAGGAGTGTGGCCAAAACTCTTGCAAGAAGTTTGGAACGACATAAAGCAACTGGTACATATTCAGAATATGGGCGAGCGGAATATACCGCTATTATCCCCATCACAGTCGTTTTTTTTGCGCGAGAATCTTAAATTGCGTCTATTGTCAGCACAGCATGCTTTGCTTGCTCGCGATGCTGTAAGCTTCAAAGCTAATATTAAAATTTCTATAGATTGGATCAACCAGTATTACGATAATAAATCGACACTTGCTACTAGTATGCTCGAAATATTACGTCAATTGCACGATAGCAAAATTGGCATCGAGTTACCCAATATCTCTGCAAGCTATGATGTGGTACATAATTACCGTCTTGCACACATCCAGGAGAAATAGATGAAGCTGGTTTTCTGGCTACTGGCGTTGTGTACAGCCGCAGCTGTGATGGCACTCGCGGCTAAACATAATAGTGGATACGTGCTGCTGGTAGCGCAACCATACCGCATAGAGCTTTCGCTCAATATGTTAATGGTATTGCTAGTTGCACTATTTTTTATTGGCTATTTTGCAGTAAGGCTAGCAAGTATTACTCTGCGATTACCAACAGAGGTACGTAAATTCCGAATGCGGCGACGTTACGAAGCAGCGCATGTGGCGATGCTTGATGGGATAAAGGCATTCTTAGAGGGACGTTATGCTAAGGCCGAGAAAGCTGCGGCTACAGCGCTGAAATTTAAAGAATCTTCCGCAGCTATCGCAATTAATACTGTCATCGCGGCCCGCTCTGCCCACGAACTGACAAAATATTCTCAGCGTGATGAATTTATTGACATGTTAGAAAATAATGCTCCCGATGAAATGGCACTGCGGATCGTAACAAAAGCTGAGCTGTTACTGGATGAACACCATTACGAAGAAGCACTAAAGGTTTTACACACCTTACGTACCATGGAAAAACATCAGCATACTGCGGCACTGCGGTTAGAATTAAAAGCACAGCAGCAATCCAATAATTGGGACAAAGTACTAGACCTCGTTGACCAACTGACAAAACGTAGCGCTTTTGACAAAACGCTGGCCGAGGAATTACGGTGTCAGGCCCACTTGGAAAACTTTAAAAACAAAGCGTGGAGCGTACAATCGCTTCATAAATACTGGAAGAGTATGCCCTCAGCAGAGAAGAAAAACAGTAAGCTAGCTTCTTTTGCCGCACAAGCACACATTGCACTTGGCGATTGTGTGACAGCCCACCAGATCATTGAGCAAAGTTTGGATAAACAATGGGATTCCGAATTGGTCAGAATCTATGCGGATTGCTTGGAGGGCAATGTAATTAGACAAATTGAATATGCTGAAACATGGTGGCTTAAATTCTACCCGAACGACACTTTTCTATTGTTAACTCTTGGAAAACTTTGTGTCCAATGCGAGCTATGGGGCAAAGCACAAAACTATCTAGAAGCCAGTATTTCGGTGAAACCTAATCATGAAGCTCATCTCATAATGGCACAGCTAAACGAGAAAATTGGCAAACCCGAACTAGCAAGGGATCACTATAGAAAAGGACTAGAACTAGCATTGCAACGTCCAGGACAAGGAAAATTAAGTTAAGTACTCTGGACACTACATCCAGAATATCTTGATCAACAAGGATTATTCTCACTTTGGCGCGTAGCGTTGCTGGCACAAAATGTGTTGAGGGGTAAAACTAAAGTTATCGTCACCATACCCAGCTGTACCGCATCCAAGTTCACTCTAATGTACTTGGATTCACTTCTTGATTACCTACACGCTATACATTCGGAGGTAAACCGGCGAGGTTACTGCTTTGATAAAACAAAAATGATACCTGCTTGCATGTACAATCAAATGGAAGAGACTGATGGCTAGTTGATGTACGAGTGGAAGCATCTTGGCAAGAAACTTGCCAATCGCAATCATTCGCTATGGATTAAATGGCAAAACGCGAAGACTCCAAAGCCGCACCCTTTGTTCAGAGTCATCGCAGGAGAGACGCAGAAATGGAAAAAAGATATAGCCACCTACAATTTTGACATGCTCGACGAAGCAGTAAATTCGTCGGAAAAGAATTCATCCTCTGGTAGGCCGCGTAGACTGATAAAATCTTTGCGGGCCGACTCCACCATTACTGGCGCTCCACATGCATACACTTGATATCCGGAAAGACTGTCGAAATCCTGCAACACGGACTGATGCACCAACCCAGTTCTTCCTTGCCAAGCGTCTGTCGGTAACGCTTCGGATAACACCGGAATAAAAGAGAAATTGTCGTGTTCATGCTGCCAGCTCTCTGCCAGCTTAGCCAGATAAAGTTCAGCCTTAGTGCGAACACCCCAGTAAAGAACCATTTGCCGATCATTACCGCGTATTTTGGCAACATGGAAAGTATGTTCAAGAATACTTTTTACCGGCGCGAAACCAGTGCCACTGACAACAAAAATAATCTGTTTGTCCGAACCCTCGTGCAGGAAGAAAGTCCCAAGCGGTCCCTCGAAGTGCAGGATATCCCTTTCTTTCATGTCTGAGAATGCATGCTCAGTAAACACGCTACCCGGATAGTTTCGTACATGTAGCTGCAACAGTTCATCATCATGTGGAGCATTTGCCAAAGAGAAACTTCGATGTTCGCCATCTTTCATCAAAATATCGATATATTGTCCAGCAAGAAATTGCAGTCGTTCGTTGGTAGGAATCCTTAGAGAAATGATCATAACATCGGATGCTACCCGTTCCATCTTTTGTACACGACAAGGCAACTTCCTAACTTTAATATCCTTAATCGATCCGATTTCACGGCATTCGATCACTAGTTCAGACAATGGCAAGGCGCAACAAAACAGTGCCATACCTGCCTGTTTCTCCACTTCTGTGAGCATATCTCTGTTATGCCTGCCGAAATCTACCTTTCCCTGTATGATTTTGCCTTTGCAAGTACCACAGGCACCATTACGACAACCATATGGAAGTGGGAAACCTTCTCGTAATGCAGCTTGTA